>Ga0068855_100009533_pt1 | contig 11725 bp, 10 predicted proteins | sample KBSCornC52_FD_66592 | JGI IMG/M metagenome (GOLD analysis project Ga0068855, IMG submission 66592) | Corn rhizosphere microbial communities from Kellogg Biological Station, Michigan, USA - KBS Corn C5-2 | ecosystem: Host-associated > Plants > Roots > Rhizosphere > Soil ...
TCGACGTCGGTCTGCGGCAGATCGAACTTGGTGAAGATGTTGGCGACGTGCTTCTCGACCGCGCGCTCGCCGATCACCAGCGTGCCGGCGATGGCGGCGTTGGTCCGGCCCTCCGCGACCAGCGCCATCACCTCGGCCTCGCGCGGAGTGAGCCGCTCGGCCCGTTCCGGCCGCCGGTTCGCGCCGACGAGCTGCGTGACGACTTCCGGATCCAGCGCCGTCCCGCCGGACGCCACCCGCGCGAGCGCGTCGACGAAGTCGTCGATGTCGACCACGCGTTCCTTCAGCAGATAGCCGACGCCCTTGGAACTGTGCGCCAGCAGAGCGGTCGCGAAGCTCGCCTCGACATATTGCGAGAACATCAGAATGCCGAGATCCGGATACAGCCGCCGCAGTTCGACCGCCGCGCGTACGCCCTCGTCCGTGTGGTCCGGAGGCAGCCGGATGTCGACGACCGCGACGTCCGGCCGGTGCTCGGCCACCGCCTCCAGCAACGCCGGCGCGTCCCCGACCGCGGCGGCGACCTCCTGCCCGCGCGACTTGAGCAGCTGCACGAGACCGTCCCGCAGGATCGCGGTGTCCTCGGCGATGACGATGCGCACGGTGTGGTCGCCCTTCGGTGCGGTGGCTGCGGTCGGGACCACGGACCACCGTAGCGCGCGCGATGATCAGTCGGTGTGTTCTGGCAAGCTGGCGCCGTGAACGAAGACGAGACCGAGATCGACGGCGCGATACTCTCCTGGAGCGCCGTGGGGGACTACCCGAACCCGGAGATGGTGTTCCATCTGGACGCCACGGCTGACGGCGGCGAACGCTCCGTCCTGCAGGTGAAGGCGGACTGGCTCAACAGCGGCGTCGGCGGCAGCGAGATCGTCGTCTCGCCGGACGAGCGCTACGCCGCCGTCTTCCACTACTCCGGCCAGAGCTCGGAGGGCTACGACCTGTTCCGGCTCGCGCCGAGCCTGGAGTATCTGGGCGGCATGGACGACACCGGCATAGGGAACCCGCCGGTCTTCTCGCCGGGATCGCGGCATCTGGCGCACATCATGTTCGAGCCCCGGGGTTTCCTGCTGGAGTCCGGTGAGACGGACGAAGACCTGGACTACTTCGTCCTCCCCGACAACAGGCCCCTGATCTTCGAAATGGGAGACCTGCGCGTCCAAGCGCTGCCCGGCAGCGACATCGAGGTCCATCCGCTGCGGGCCCACCTGCCGGCCGACCTCGAAAGGTTCCTGGCCGAGCGGCACACCACGGACGAGGAATGGCTCGCCGAGCAGCTCACCGTGGAGATGGAGTTCGTGACGGACCAGGTGCTCCGCCTGCGCTGCGCGGAGCTGGCCGAGCCGGTCGATCTGGAGCTGCCGATCACCGGCCCGGTCGTCTTCGACCTGTCCCGGCTCTAGCCTTTCCGTCCGCCGCTTCGCCGCCGGCCGGACAGCACGCGCCGCCGCTCAAGCCTTCATCGGCAGCGCGACCGTCACCACCGTCGGCCCGCCGTCGGGGCTGTCGATCTCGACGGTCCCGTCCACGGTCCCGACCCGGTCCATCAGCCCGGCGAGCCCGCCACCGGGCCGCATCCGCGCGCCGCCCCGGCCGTCGTCCCTGACACGCAGCGTGAGGTGGCGGCCGTCGGCGTCGATCGTGACGGAGGCGCGGGTGGCGCGGCCGTGCTTGGCCGCGTTGGTGAGCAGTTCGGCGGCGCAGAAGTAGGCCATGGTCTCGATCGCGGCGGCGGGGCGCGGATCGGGGACGCGCACGGTCAGGTCGGCCGGGATGGGGCCGTTGGCCGTCAGCGTCCGCAGCGCCGTCTCCAGGCCCTGATCCAGCGTCGGGGGGTGGATGCCGCGGACCAGGTCGCGCAGTTCGGCTATGGCCGTCTTGGCCGTGAGCTGCGCCTGGTCCACCAGGCCGCGGCTGCTCTCCAGCTGGAAGCCGTCGGCCTGCTCCCCTCCCAGGCTGTCCTTCAGCATCACCAGCTGCATCCCCAGGGCGACCAGCCGCGCCTGCGCGCCGTCGTGCAGATCGCGCTCGATCCGGCGCAGCGTCGCGGCCGAGTCGTCGACCGCGTAGCTGCGCGAGCGCTCCAGCTGCTGCACGCGCGCCGCCATCCGGCCCGAGCCGAGCACCACGCGGTAGAAGCGCAGGTCCAGCGCGACCAGCTTGCGCGCCGTCCACGCCGCCAGCGCCACGGTCAGCAGCCCGGCGCCGGTGAGCAGGAACGAGCGCGGGAAGGTGTCGAACCAGAACCCGAAGATGTGCAGCCCCCGCCGGACCGTGCCGTCCGGCTGGCGCGTGTAGAGGTCGTCCCAGTTGCGCAGGACCGGCCAGACCACCCACAGCAGCCCGTACACCCACAGCCCGACGCCGACGATCAGGTTCAGCAGGGCGATCGGCAGCCGCACGGACAAGAACGCGGCCTCCGCCCACCCGCCGCCGTCCCCGCCGAGCATGAACCGCCGCCAGGCCAGGGCGCCGCGCTCGGTCCGCTCCGCCGGCGGCTCCAGCCGCTCGCCGAACAGCCGCAGCACCAGCCCCCGGTACAGGAATCCGAACCCGCGCGCCGCCGCCACCGCGAGCGCGATCACCCACGGCCCGATCGGGGTCACCGACATCACCACGCCGAGCAGCATCAGGGCGCTGACCCCGACGAAGCCGACAACCCAGAGCACGGAGCTGGCCACCAGGTAGACCGAGGCCGCGACGAAGCCGATCCGCGGCGCCTCGGGCTCGGCGGCGGCCTCGGCGGGCTGCGACGGCGTGGGGAGCATGTCCCCATCATGATCGAGCGCGGCCGTGCGGCCCAGCGGGCAGGCACGAAGGTTGCATGGTTCGGTTAACCGGCCTGTCGCGGCCGTCCCAGCTGTTCCACGTCAGCCGAGGTCGCCGCCGGCGAACGCGCCGTCCGGGTCCCAGACGGCCTTGACCTCGCGCAACCGCTCCCACTCGCGGGCGCGGAAGGTCCGGGGCGCCGGTTCCCCGAGGAACACCGCGAACTCCCCGTCGAGGGCGCCGTGCGGGCCCTTCGTCGAGGGCTCGGCCAGGCGTCCGCCGAGGTGGCGCAGGTGCACAGACGGCAGGGCGGCCAGGGTCGGCACGTTGTCGTCGAGCCCGGACAGCAGGACGGCGCGGGCCGGGTCCGCCACCGGCTCGACAGCGCGATCGACTGCCGCCCCCGCCGCCTCACCGCCGATATCTCCGAAGGGCTTGAGCAGGACGCGAGCATCCTCCTCCGGTCCCAGGAACGTGGCCGAGACCGCGACCGTCGCCTCGGCCCCGGAACCGGGTGCCACCGTGACCCGCACCGCCAGTTCCTCCGGCGCCGAGGTCGCGACGTCGGCCAGCGCCGCGAGCACTTCGCGGGCTGCCGCCGCGGGCCAGGCGATCGTCGTGTCGAACACCTCGGGCTCGGCGTGCAGCTGAACCTCCACCGCGGTCACGAGCCCGAAGCCCGCGCCGCCGCCGGACAAGGCCCAGAACAGGTCCTCGTTCTCGTGAACGCCGGCCCGCAGCAGGTTCCCGTCGGCGTCGACCACCTCGAAGGCTGTGACGTCGTCGGAGGCGAGCCCGTGTTTGCGGGCGAAGCGTCCGATCCCGCCGGTCAGCGCCAGTTCCGCGACGCGGGCGTGCGGCGAGTCGCCGGTGGTGGCGATCAGGCCGTGCGGAGCGAGAGCGGCGGCCAAGTCCTTGGCGCTGACTCCTGCGCCGACCCTTGCGCTCCGCGAGCGCGGGCAGACCGAGATCCGGTTCAGCCGGTCGGTCCGGACCGTGATGGTGTCGGGGCACAGGGGTCCGACGGCCGCGCCCCCGAGGCCTTCCGTCGTCACCCGCGCTCTGACATGGCGTGCGATACGCACCAGATCCGCGGCGTCCTCGGCATCGAGCACCGTGCCGACCGCCGCCTCAGCTCGTTCCATGCCTCGATCGTTCCACCGGGCTTTCCCCCAGGTAAGTGCGCCGATCATCGATCCCGGCGACGGATTCCCCGTCCGCGGGTGAAATCCTCACATCGGCAGGTCCACCGACAGGCGGAACCAGCCGTCGGCCGGCCCGGCGTCGAAACGGCCGCCGGCTTCGGCGACGCGCGAGGCCATGTTGCGCAGTCCTCGTCCGGTTGGGCCGCCCAGGTCGGCCGCCGCCTCGCGCAGACCGTCGTTCTCGACGCGGAGCAGGACGCGTCCGGCCTCGAATCCGAAGGCTATACGGACTTGCTCGGCCGCGGAGTGTCGCAGGACGTTGGTGATCGCCTCGCGCAGGACGACGCCGCAGACCGCGTCCGCCGCGCCGGGGGGCGGTCCGTCGTCGACCAGCAGATCGACGGCGATTCCGGCGCCGGCCAGGGTCCGCTCGGCGCTGCGCAGCTCCGAGCGCATCGTCGCCTCGGCTCCCCCGCCGGCCTCGACCACGGTTCGGGCGCCGGCCGCCGCCTCCGCCGTGAGCCGCCGCATCTCGGTGAGGTGGGCCCGGGCGCGCTCGGGATCGGTGGCGAGGAGCCGGGCCGCGAGTTCGCCCTTGAGGACGATCGTGGTGATGCCCAGGCCCAGCAGGTCGTGGACGTCCCGGGCCACGCGGGTGCGCTCGCGGAGCGCGGCCAGGGTCACGGCTCGGCGGCGCGTCCGGGCCAGGGCGCCCTCGAACTCGACGAGGCGGACCATGCCGTAGGAGTTCACGCCGATCGCGGCGACGCTGGCGAGGTAGTAGATCACCTCGGCGGCGGAATCGTAGGTGTCCGGGGTGACGGCCACCGTGAGCGCGACCGCTCCGACGGCGAGCGCGACCAGCCGTCCCCAGGTCATCGTGTCGCGCCACTGGGCCAGCACGATTCCGCCGACCAGGAACGCCGTGCCGGTCCAGACGCCGGCCGAAGGATGGGTGAGCACTGCGATCACGACGAAGGCCACCGGATAGGCGACCGCGCCGACGATCGCCACGATCCGCAGGTACGCGGCGAGGCGCGGGCTCGTCGCGGCCAGCTCGTCGCGGCGCCGGTACAGGACCACGATCGCGGCGAGGATCATGACGCCGGAGCCGGGGACGAGGAGGGCGGTGGGGATGTCGTCGACGGCGTCGAGCGTGCCTTGGGCGAAGTAGGCGACGAGCAGGAGGCTCAGGGCGAGGACGGTGATCACCTGGCCGGTGAGGGCGCTGCCGATGGACGCGGAGTGTCTCTGTGGCTTCATCGCGCTCGTGCTCACGACCGGGCCGGCGCTTCGCGGCTCCGCATCAGGAATCTCCGCTTCGTCGGCGGCCGACCGCACCGCGTCCTGGCATTCGCGGGCGGTTCGCACAGCGGCCGCCACCTCTTCGCCCGCCTGGATCGGCACCGTCGCAAGCGTCTGCAACGCTCGATCGACATGGCCCTCGACCTCGACCAGCAGGCGGCTGAAGGCGTCGCGCAGGGTGCGCTCGGCGCGTGAGCGCTCCTCGGCCTCGGCCAGGCGTGCCAGGCCGGCTCGCTCGGCGCGGAGGGCTGCGGCGACCTGCGCGAGGGTGACGAGGCCCCAGAACTGGACGCCGTTGTCGACGGGCGCCGTGACCGCGTAGGCGATGAAGGCTGCGGCGGTCATGTGCAGCACGAAGTAGGACAGGACCGACTCCGCGGCCGTGATGGCGATCGCGACCGGAAGCCCGGCCACCGGCCCGGCGGTCAGGAGGACGGCGCCGAGCAGGAAGCCCGAGTTGCCGGACATCCATTTCTCGCCGTAGAGCAGGAACGGGACGTAGGTGAGGACGGCCTGGACCGCGACGACCGACCAGCCGAGGGCGGTCCCCCGCAGCCGGCGTCCGGCAACGATGTAGAGACTCTGGACGACGACGAGCGCCGCGAGGAACGCCACCGACGCCACGGTCCAGCCGACGTCGGAGCTGCCGAGCTCCCCGAAGCGGACCAGCGCGACGACCGCGAGCCAGCCGGCGACGATGGGACGGATGGCCCACGGACCCGGGATGCGCGAGGAGACCCGCAGTGCCCCGGCCATCGTCCCCCGCCCCCGCTCTCCATACGCCCACGTCCCCAGCCCGGGTATGAGATTCTCATACCCTCGTATGTGAGGAACACAATGGAGCGCTCATGGTGCGGATAGTCCTGGCGGAAGACGTCGCCCTGCTCCGGCAGGCGATGCGCGAACTGCTGGAACTCCGCGGCGACATCACGGTCGTCGCCGAGGTCTCCGCCGGCGACCAGGTGGCCGCCGCGGTGGCCGCGCACGAGGCGGACGTGGCGGTCCTGGACATCGAGCTGCCGGGCCTCGACGGCATCAGCGCCGCCGCCGAAGTGGCGCGCACCAGCCCCCGCTGCAAGGTCCTGATCCTCACCGGCCTCGCCCGCCCAGCGCTGCTCCGCCGAGCCCTCGACGCGGGCGCCGCCGGATTCCTCACCAAAGACCTCGAACCCGACACGCTCGCCGACGCCATCCTCCGCATCGCCGCCGGCGAGCAGGTCGTCGACCCGAAGCTGGCCCTCGCGGCACTCCGCCAAGGCCCCAGCCCCCTCCGCCCGCGCGAGGCAGACGTACTGCGCGCTGCCGCCACCGGCGCAGAGGTCGAGGAGATCGCGGTCCGGCTCGCGCTGTCAGCGGGCACCGTGCGCAACTACCTGACGGAGTGCATCGCGAAGCTGGAGGCGCGCAACCGGGTGGACGCGATTCGGATCGCTACGGAGGCGGGGCTGATTTAGCGCCACCGAGGCGGAGCTGATTCAGCGGTCAGGCCCGCCCGATCGCCACCAGCAGGCACAGCCCGAAGATGACGCTCGTCGCCACGACGTTCACCGCCTCCCGCTTCCCACGCCCGGCCGCGACGTCGCGCCGCAGCAGGAAGCTGTGGCTGCTGATCGCGCCGACCATCACGCAGCACAGCCCTGCCGCGGCCACCGGCGTCAGCACCGGCGCGATACCGGTGGCGCGCGGGAGGATCAGGCCGGCAGCGGCGAACAGCTCGCACACCGCCGCGAACCGGAGCACCGGCAGTGGGAAGGGCGCGACCCCGGTCTGGCCGGAAGCGACGAGCCGGTCCTTGGACCACGTCGACTTCAGCGACCCGGACAGCAGGAACAACGCGGCGAGCAGGGCCTGGACGACCCACAGGAAAGCATTCATGCGGCTTCAGACGGCGCCGGCCCCGATCCTGTGACACGAGCCGCTCAACCAACCGGCGCCCCCGGACCCGCGCCGACCGCTCAAAAGACCCTCGTCGGCTCCGAACCCGAGGCCCCGTATCGTCGTCCGCCACTGTCGAAGGACGTGCTGCGTGGCACGGTGAAGAGCGAGCGGATCCCGGCCACCCTGCACGGCGGCCGGCCCCGGGGCGAGCACTGGAACGAGGCCATGGAGCAGGGAGCAGCGGTCGCCAAGACGATCGCCGGACAGCTGACGCCGTACCCGCGCCTGCCGTGGTCGTGGTCCGATCAGCACGGCGTGACCATCCAGGTCTGCGGACGCCCGGACCTTGCCACTGAGTACGAAGTGAAGGGCGATTCGGGGTCGCGCGACGCTTCGGTGGTGTTCCGTCGGCGGGGAAGGGCGGTCGCGGTCGTGGCGATGAACAGCCCCGCGGAATTCCGGGCTTTGCGGCAGCTGGCGCTGGCCGCGCAGGAATAGATCAGACTCGAATGCTTATGTGTCTGTTACCGAGATCGTCCGGCTCTTGACGCGGCCCGGGACCGGGGCGAGCATTACGCCCATGGCTGCTGATCATGACCGTCTGGTCGTCGCCGGCACCCGACGCTACGGCCGCCTTCCGACGCGACCCGCCGTCGTCGACCCGCTCGCCGAGTACCACGGCCTGGCGCGGGCCCGGCGACGCCTGCGCCTGAAGGAGTGGGTCGGTTTCACTCTGGTGCATCCCGAGGTCTACTCCTCGCTGATCCTGCAGGACGCGCACTACCTGGCCAGCTCCGAGATATACGTGTACGACCGGACGGCGACGGTTCTGCACCAGCACGCCTCCACCGCACGCGGCGGCTCGCTGAATCTGCCGCACTGTCTGATGGACAACAGCTGCGCGATCGACCGGCCCGGGTACCACATCGCGTACGACTTCTCCGAGCAGACCGGCCGCCATCACATCAAGATCGAGATCGCCGCGACCGGCGAGGCCCCGGCGATCTCCGGCGACCTCATGCTGAACGCCGCCGCGGCGAGTGCGCCACTGTCGGTGAGCTCTCGGTTACCCGGCGGGCAGATGTACACACACAAGGCGATCTATCCGGTCTCCGGGACGCTCAAGTTCGGCGACACGACGGTCGCCTTCCTTCCCGAACGCGACCTCGCAGTGCTCGACGAGCACCGGTCGCTGCTGCCGTACCGGACCCGGTGGGTCTGGGGGACGTTCGCCATGCCGACCGAAGACGGGCTGGCCGGGGCGAACTTCGTCAACCGGCCGGAGGTGCCCGGGCAGTCCGAGGAGTCGTGCCTGTGGACGCCGGGGGCACCAGGCGGCTGCGAAGCGCTGGCGGATGTCCGCTTCCACAAGCAGGGCGGCGGCTCCGGTGCGCCATGGCTGATCACGTCGGCCGACGGCCGGCTCGACGTCGTGTTCACCCCCGAGGGCCGCAAGTCCGTCAAGCGCCAGCTCGGAGTGCTGGCGATCGACTACTTCCAGATGTTCGGCCGCTACGCCGGGACGGTGCGCGCCGACGACGGAACCGTCATCGTCGTGAAAGACGTGCACGGCGTCTGCGAAAGCATGGACGCGCGGCTGTGAGTCGCTAGTATCGGTGGGGCGTGGCCTACGCCGAACCTCCGACGGCCGTCCCCAGCACGGCCTGACCATCATGACCACCGTCATGACCGTCATGACCACCGGAGGCAAAGGGACCCACCGTCTCAGGTCGCTGTCGAGGTGCCGCCGTTCCGGGCGGATCGCTGGGGGATCGCCGCTCGGGGCGTGGAAGGCCGAGGATGACAGCGAACAAGAGGTTCAAATCGCGGGTGCGTGCCCGTGCCCTGAGGACCGGCGAGTCCTACACAGCTGCGCTTCGGCACTTCCGGACAGCTTCAGGAGGAGCTGAGGTGTCGGAACAGCGGAAGCCTGGGACGAAGCACATCCGGGTGGCGGTCGCCCAGACCACCCTCGTCGACGACCCGCGGGACGTCGCGGGCCTGCGGGCGGCCGGGGAGCAAGTACGGACCCTGATGTGGGAGGCGGCCCGGGGCGGCGCGCGGCTCGTGCTGTTTCCCGAGGGCGCCGTGTGCGCGCCGAACAAGTGGATCATGTCGTCGGTTCCGGACGAGGTCGGTCCGTCGGACTGGTCCCGGTTCGCATGGGACGTGCTCCGCGAGGAGCTGACGGCCGTCGCGGCGCTGGCCGCGGAGCTGCGGCTGTGGACGGTGCTCGGTTCCGTGCACCGGCTCACCCCGCCGAACCGGCCGCACAACAGCCTGTACGTGATCTCCGACCGGGGCGAGGTGGCCGGCCGGTACGACGAGCGCTGGCTGTCGAAGACGAAGGTCTCGTTCATGTACGCGCCCGGGGCCACGACGGTGACGTTCGACGTGGACGGTGTGCGGTTCGGGTGCCTGCTCGGGATGGAGGTGCACTACCCGGAGCTGTTCGCGGCGTACGAGCAGCAGGGTGTGGACTGCGTGCTGTTCGGGACGACGGGCCCGGGTCCCTCGGAGCAGACCGCGTCGTTCGCCACCGAGGCTCAGGGACTCGCGGCGGTGAACGGCATGTGGGTGGCGTTCGCGGCCCCGGCGTCGCTGGGTCCTGTCACGCCTTCGGGGCTGCTCGGGCCGGACGGGACGTGGTCGGCCCGGTGCGCCCCGTCCACCGCGGCCGCGGTCGTCGTCGGGGAGATCGACGACGGCGCGGCCGAGGTGGAGATCGCCGTGCGCTACGCCCGGCCGTGGCGGCGGGTGGCGCGCGGCGGGTTGTACGAGGAGCACCGGGTCGTGGCGGATCCGCGCAGTGATGCGCGGAGCGCCTTCTGATTGCTTGGGCCTGATCTAGGTGGTCGGTACGTCTAGGGAACGTTCGGCCGGGCGGGCGTGCTCTCCTGCGCCGGCATGCTGTTCGACGTCGGCAGCGGATACGGGATACCGACGTCGAGCGTGCCGGCCAGCGCGTTGAGCACCGCCTGCTCGGCCACCGAGGTGTCGCCGATGCTGACCACGGGCAGCGTCGGGAAGGACGGGTCGGCGGGAGCCGTGAAGTTCAGCGCGCCGGTGAAGTCGCCGGTGACGCCGCGGCGCCAGGCCGTCAGGTTCGGCACCTCGACGCCGAAGCGGGACTCGATGAAGCGCAGCACCGAGGTGTGGTCGAGGGTGCCGGAGTACTTGTAGCCGCCGACGCTGAAGGGCGAGAGCACCAGCGCCGGGGTGCGCAAGCCCAGCCCGATCGGGCCGTCGACGCCCCCGGCCGCCGAGGGCAGCGTCGCCAGCCACTCCCCGGCCGTGCCCGCCGGCGCGGTCGGCGGCGCGACGTGGTCGAAGAAGCCGCCGTTCTCGTCGTAGACCACGAACACGACGGTGCGCGCCCACACCTCGGGGTTCGACACCAGCGCGGCCAGCACCTCCTGCACGAAGTACTCGCCGTAGTACGGAGGCGCGGCCGGGTGCTCGCACTGCGCGACCGGCGGGATGATCCACGAGACGGAGGGCAGCTTGCCCGAGGCTATGTCGGACTTGAAATCGTGCGGATAGCTCGGCGTCAGCCCGCGGCCGATCAGCTCCAGGCCGGTGAGCGAGAAGGGGTTGTCGTAGTTCTTGAAGTAGGGCAGCGGGCTCAAAGCGGCCAGCCCGATCGGGTCGTTGTAGACCTTCCAGCTCACCCCGGCGGCCAGCAGCCGCTCCGGCATCGTCTCCCAGCTCAGCTTCCCGGTCTCGCCGATGCGGTTGCCGAAGGTCTGCACGACCGGACCGCCGTGCGTCCCCTCGGGGTCGATCGAGGCGGACATCAGCATCAGCCGGTTGGGATCGGTCGGCCCGAGCACGGAGCAGTGGTAGCCGTCGCAGATCGTGAAGGCGTCGGCGAGCGCGTGGTAGAAGGCCAGGTCCTGCCGCGTGAAGTAGCCCATCGTCACGGGCCCGTTGGTGGCCCCGTCGGCCGCCAGATGCGCGGTGACGAAGGAGTCCATCGCGCCGTGGTTCCAGCTCTGGTGCTGCGTGGCCCAGCTGTGCGAGACGTCGTTGGTGGTCTGGCCGTTCTCCAACGGCGGATTGCTGACCAACTGGAAGGGCTGCAGGTACCCGGTCGCGGACGCACCGATGCCGGGAGCGAAGCCGAACTGATTGAAGACCGGGTACTCGACACCGTTGACGACCTGGGTCGGCACCGCCGGATCGGAGAACCCGCGCACCCCGGACAGCGTCCCGAAGTACTGGTCGAAGGAGCGGTTCTCCTGCATCAGCACCACGACATGCGCGACATCGCTCAGGCTCGCCGCGCCGCTCGCCGAGGCCGCCAGAGCGGTGTCCAGGAGCTTCTTCTGCGCATCGGTGGGCTGGCCCTGCCCCTGCCCGCTGTTCGCCCCGACACCGGCCAGCGCGGCCGCACCGAGCGCACCAGCGGACCCGGCGATCAGATCCCGGCGGCTGAAATCAGGCTTTTCCGGACGTGCTGACGAGTCGCTCATGGGTTCCTCCGAGGGAGAGACGTTCCGATGACAGCGCTACGCGTCAGTAACTTAACGATCCGAGGCGTATTGACAAGCTCTGCGACCGGTCGAGCCGGCGACGATCCGATGACGGGAAGTCGTCACCGCGGAACCGCTCCCTCAAGGGCACCG
>Ga0068855_100009534_pt1 | contig 11725 bp, 8 predicted proteins | sample KBSCornC52_FD_66592 | JGI IMG/M metagenome (GOLD analysis project Ga0068855, IMG submission 66592) | Corn rhizosphere microbial communities from Kellogg Biological Station, Michigan, USA - KBS Corn C5-2 | ecosystem: Host-associated > Plants > Roots > Rhizosphere > Soil ...
GCCCTCAACCTCAACGTAAACCGGTTCGTAGGGTTTTTCGAAATTGAGCTGCGAATACTGAAGCTCCAGTTGCGCCGAACTGTCAACAGCCCAAAACTCCTGGCCGCTATCGCAATCTTTAAATGATTTAATTTCGGGCCCTGCGCTATACAAGCCTTTATAAAGCGTAACCCCATCTTTTTTATGGGCATCATTATTACATGCATAAACAGTAATAACAACAAGCAGCAAAACAAAAACTTTGATATACCTCATACCCATTTAACAAATTTACAAATCCTGTTTGATTTCATCCAATCCTTTAATACTTAAACGGGCGCTGATGCCGGCAGCTATTACCGAAATGCCGCCAACGGTTAGCAGCACCAGGCCAAAATCCTTAATTTTAAGGTCGATAGGATACGAGTCTAACACCGACATTTTGGCCCCCATTTTTATCCATCCGTAATGCTGCTGCAGCACGCAAAAAATGGAGCCCAGCGTTATGCCGATAATACAGCCAATAGCGGTGATCATCATTCCCTCAAAAAAGAAAATCCCCTGGATCATATTTTTATTGGCGCCCAGTCCGCTTAAAATGGCAATGTCCTTGCGCTTATCAATAACCAGCATGGTTAACGAGCCAATGATATTAAATATTGCGATGATAAGCACAAAGGTAAGGATCATGTAAACCGCCCAGCTTTCGTAATTAAGGGTTTTGTAAAGTTCGCTGTTTTGTTCCTTGCGGTTTTTTACGGTAAAGTCTTTCCCTATTTTATCCTGGATGTCTTTTTGCATGGCATCGATATTGGTGCCGCGCTTAAAATTAAGCTGTAGTGAAGAAACATTTACCGGCTGGTCAAGCAGGTCGCGGGCAAACTCTATGGGGGTTATGGCTATATCATCAAACTCCTGTTGTGTGTCGAATACGCCCGATGGGTTAATGCTGCGTACAACAAATTCATTTAAAGGATTAGCCGAGTTTTCCGCATCGCGCCGCGGCGAATAGATCTGCATGGACGAAAGCTCGTCATGAACATTAATACTTAAGCTCCCCTGTATGGTAGCGCCAATAACGGCAAAATTTTGATCGCCGCTTTTAAGCGTGAATGAGCCGCTGGCTATGGTACTGTCGAGCTGGTTGTTTTTCAAAAAATCATCGCTCACGCCCATTACGGTACCTAAAAATGGTTTATCGCCATATTTGATCAGGGCTTTTTCCTGCAATACTTCGGTAAATGAAAATACGCGCGCATCTTTATGCAAAGAGGCGAAATAAGATGTATTGGGATTGAAGGTTTTGCCAACCTTGGCTTCTATCTTTATTTCGGGCGTAAAATTACTGTATTGCGAAAGGATAAATTTTTCAAAACCATTGAACACCGAAAGGATAATGAGCAAAGCCGCGCTGCCAATGAGCACCCCCAACATGGATATACCCGAAATAATATTGATAGCATGCATTTTTTTGCCCGAGAACAGGTAACGCTTTGCTATGTAAATGGAGGTGTTCAATTGTGTGGGAATTATGCGTTCAGGTTTTGCTTATGCTCAGTAAAACGTTGCTATGATGTTAACTAAGTTAAAAACGGATTGTTTTGTTTTTCGTAGCCGATGGTTGTTTCGGGACCGTGGCCAGGATAAACGGTAACATCATCAGGCAGGGTAAACAGTTTGGTTTCGATGTTATCAATCAGTTGGGTGAAGTTACCTCCCGGCAAATCCGTGCGACCGATGCTTTGCCTGAACAGGACATCGCCCCCTATCAATATCTTAGCCTCTTTATCATAAAAACACAAGTGAGCGGGTGAATGGCCGGGTGCGAATATCAGATGCAGCGTAGTATTGCCAAAGTGAACACTGCCGGTTTCAGGCAAAAATTCATCTGGCATAGGCGATACATCGTAACGGAAGCCCATAGATGGTGCATAAGCTACTACGGCTGCCAATACTTCCGACTCGCCAACGTGGAAACGGGGCTTAAGGCCATACTGGTCGAACACAAATTTATTGCCCAGCACATGATCGATATGGCAATGGGTGTTGAGCAGCATAACAGGCTTCAGGTTATTGTTTTTGATAAAGCTAACAACAGTGTTTTGCTCGGGCGCGGTATACATGCCCGGGTCAATGATCACACATTCGCCGGTTTCATCATACAAAACATAAGTATTTTCCTGGTAAGGGTTATTTACAAATGATATAACTTTTGCCATGCGGTAAAAGTACGGAATAAATTGATTGGGATAAGTACGATCCGTAGAAGCGAATCATATACGCAAATACCGACGGTTACAAATTAAAACTACACCCTAAAACTTCAGAGGTGATTTTGCCGGTTAGTTCATATACCAGTTCGTATTGGTGCGCTTCATTATAAGCGAACATGACCACCTTTTTATCTTCAGGATCAATAATGAAATATTCCTTTACCCCCACTTTTTCGTACAGGTTTTTCTTTTTTAAAGTGTCATGAATACGATTACCGGATAGTATTTCAAAAACAACATCAGGTGCACCATGAATGCCATCCTTTTGGATAATTGACTTATTTTCATTCAGGATCACCAGTACATCCGGCTGTAAAACGGATTGTTCTTGTTCGAAATAAACATCAGCAGGAGCATGCAGTATTACGCCCTTACCTGTTTCTTCCAAAAAATTATAAAGCAGGGCCGAAAGTTTTACGGAAATGAATTGATGGTCGGTGTTGGGTGCCGGGGTCATGATGAGTTGGTTGTACAACACTTCGCATCTGGTACCCTCGGGCAGCATCCGGTATATATCGACAGCAGTTGCAGGGATGGTAGTACTCATGTTGTAAATACTTTTATGCTAATTTAGTTAAAACGGCTTAAATAAAAAAGTATGCTACGCCGCCGTTGCCCCTTCAATCAACTCCACCTCCGCTACCGGGCTAAACAGATAGATACGCTTAGTAGCTACTTCGGTACATTTAAAGCGCTTACGCAGCTTTTCGTCTTTGCGGAACACTCTACCGTCCTTTAGCTTAAACAATGCCTTAAGCGGGATCTTTTCTACCGTTAAAATTGCTTCGGATGTTTTGGGGGGATCATATTTGCGCAGCGAGCGGTACAGGTTCAAATCTGAGCAGCTTGACGCCGCCGGGTTATCCAGGTAGTTTACAATAGCCTTTTTAACATCTGCCGGGAAAATCTCTTTTTCAAAAAATGGCTGCATCATTTTTTTGAAATTGTTTTTCCATTCTGTTCCGTGAGGTTTGGCTTTTTGCTTATGCTCGTTCCAGGTATGCAGGTGTGCAAACTCATGCACTGTAGTTACCAGGAAAGCATAGGGGTTAAGGTCGTAATTAACCGAGATACGGTGACCTTTGCCGCCATAAGGTGAGCGGTAATCGCCAAATTTACTGTTACGGTTGCGCGAAATTTTAAATTCACATTTGAAGTAGTCAATCCACCGGGCAATGAGCGGGGCCGCTTCTGCCGGTAGATATTTCTCTAAAACTTTTACTTTATCCAATTTTTACCTCAATACAAATGTAAGAATTTGTGGTTGATAGTCCATAAACCATAGTCGATGGTTTGTAAAACTTTGATTTACTCTCTAAGCTTCTGCTGACGGTTATTTGCTCTAAAGTATAAGTCTGCCGGGATGGGCAAACCTCTACATCCAATCTCATCCTAAATTTAAAGGGTGTAAATTTTATCTTTCCCCTTCCTTTTTCTTCACCTCCCTGGTCATCTTCAAAGTCAACAACAACAACAACCCTAACGAAACAATAATAGCAACCCAAATCAGTACAGTGTAATCTTTCCCGGCAGGTTTTGCTGCCACTGCATAGCCGGTATTTTTAACAACAGCCTCATGTTTAATAACCGGGGTGTTCCCTCCAATACTATCAGCAAAAAACTTAAGATCATATTCCGGGACCTGAGCCGAGGGGTCACCGACCAGGAACCGGTAGCTTTGCTTAGTTTCAAGGTAGCTGATCAAATATTCGTCGGATTGAAACGCTTTGATCTCGCCGATGCTCAGCGGTTGGTTATCGCCATTGCTTATTTCTATTAACAGGTGATTGGTTTTTGCAGCAATTAACAGATCAGGCGTTTTATCTGATGACAGCTCGGCTTCGCTCAAGAGCTCCCTGCCATTGTTTACAAACTGGTAAACGGTAACACTCCGTTTATAATACCTCGGCGCGCTGATATTGAGGTGCAACTTATTTACCTGGTAATTATCGTTCAGCTTAATGTCGATAAAGGTAGTTTTATTACTATCGGTACGGGTGATATTTAAAGGCGCAACAGGCGTGTAACTTTGAACTGTTGATGCGTACTCTGTATAAATGCCGGCCTCCAAAAACTTAACCGGGTTTTTGTTTTTATCGTTTACCTGGATTTTTAAATAGCGATAGTTACTCGCCGGGAAGGATAACGATTGCAGGTAGGTGCCTTCACTGTTTTGTACAGCTTCCTGCAAGGGGATCTCTTCCTGGATGGCAAACCACTGTTTCAGATCATCGCTGCCCAGCAGGTTCACTTTACGTTTTACGGCTGTGTTTTGCAGCCTGATCCAAAGGCGGTCGAGTACCAGTCCGGTTTTATTTTCTATGATAAAAACAGTACTGGTATCGGTTTTTGGCGTGTTACTGATCTCCGGGAAAACAACAAAGCTTTGCTGGCTTCTTTGCGGCAGGCTGCCAGCCTGGATGTAAGGCACAAAGTCGCCTTTCGCGTCTGCAATGCGAATGTCCGACAGGTCGGGTTTGGCCTTTGCTACCAATTCCGGCTGTAAGCCAATGCGGTAAAAACCGGTGCTGTCAATCTTGTGCAGCGCGGCTTTATATTTAAAATTTTTTTGTGCCGATGCCGGTAATATAGCCCCGCAAAGCAGCAGTGTTAAAAGTATTAGCTTATTCATTTTTTTTAGCTTCATCATCGGCAATGGATCTTTTTGCTGTTCGCTGGTACATAAAGGCCACAATAAGCAATAGTACTCCCAAACAAAAGAAAGCAGCTATTTTACCCCAAACCGGGATGTTTTTAATATCGAACAAAAATAATTTTAATAGTGTGAGCGAGAACAGCGTTAGCGAAGCTACACGCATCACCCGCAGTTTGTACCTCATGCCCAGCCACATCAATGCGAAGGAAAGCAGTCCCCATAATACGGGTAAGCCGGTTTTTACGTATACGGTTTCTATTTGATCGATAGAATTAGCTTTACTAAAAAATAGCAGGTTGCTCATCAGGCTCACCTCAAAACTTAAAAACAATACAACGCCCGCGCTTAATACCCAGGTAAACGCTTTTTTCAGGCCTTCGTTCATATTTTGCTGACATAAGCGGATCACCCTGTAAAACAACAGACCGATAAATACAGCACCAATCCAATGTGCCATAAAATGACTGGTCGACGGCTTCTTAGTTTCGAGCATCAAATGTTGCAGGGAATAATATTGTGGTGTAAGTAACAGGTAAACAACCAGGCAGATGAACAGTATCACAAATTTTGTGTTGCTGCTAAAATTGATAACTTGTATTTTGGGCGATGACGTATAGTAGATAAATACAAACACAGGCGTATACACCATCGCATATAAAATATTAAGGTTGGTATCCGGGTAATGGTTCAGGAACTGGTGGTTGATCTCCAGCAGGCCGCTTAAATAAAGAAGCACAAGTGCGGCTACCCCAAAAAGCTGCTCAGTAAAAACATTGGTGTGCTCCACCTTGGTTGAGTCCTTTTTAACTAATACCGAAAGTAAAAATGAACTCACAGCAGCAAATAGCGTAGTGATGAAACCCTTATTTGCAATTATGGTTAAACTCAAACTGTAGTTACTATAAGTCTGGTACATGTCCATTAGCAAGCTTAGCAACATGGCTATCCATAAAAACACAGCTGTATATTTCATGAGCTGAATGCCAGAGCGCAGGTACAGCCAATAAAGCAACACCGTTTCTGAAGCCCAGAAAATGGTAATGTTATTGCCATGCAACTGAATAGGAGCAGCTAACGAAATAAACGTGAGCGTAATGCCGATAAGCAGGTACAAAATATTAGTATCCACCTTACGATTGCGGAACAGGACGTATGAAAGCACCAGGTTTACCACAGCCAGGCAAATACAAAACAAACCCCGGTATTGCTCAGCATGCATCATGGTTAACAGGTACAGGCCGGTAGCAAAATATAACCCGGTATTAAGAAGCAAAATGCTGAAATCGGACGCGATAAATTTTTTGTTTTCGCGTACGTTGTTGGCTATATTGATAACAAAGTAAAGCGCGTAAAAAATGCTGGCGTAAATAAAGCCGAAATGGTAGGTAGGAGGTTTAAGTGTATACAGCACCGTTGAAAAAACAATTACCGTAAAACCAAACGAAACAATGTTAAGCACCCTCCATGCTTTATAGTACGCAATGATGAGCAGCCCGGTATTTAATATCAGCAGATAAATAAACAGGCCGTTATAGTTGGTGCTTCCGTTGCTCACCATAAAAGGACTGGCAAAACCGCCAACCAAAGCAATTACGGCCAGTTCCTGCTTATCATATAATAAGGAGAGTACCACTGCAAAAATGGTGATCACAATTAAAATGATGAATGCTGTTGTTTGGCTATTAAACAAGTTAAACTGTTGATAGGCCAGCGTTATGGTAAAATAAAACACAGCCAGACCACCGCCCACCAATACTGAGCTGAACGCTTTATAACTGTTGCGGAGTGCGTGTGCAACACCAATCAAAATACCGCCGCAAACAATACCTATGCCCACGCGGCCTACTAAGCCTATCCAATCGTTATCGATAGCATATTTTACAAAGAAGCCAATGGCCAGCACCAGGATGGCTATGCCTATTTTATTGATGAGATTTTCGCCAATGAATTTTTCCAGGTCGGGATGGCGCTCAAAGAAAGACGGCCTGGGCTGCAAAGGTTTCGCGGGCCTAAAATCGCGTGTTTTTATAGGGCGATTGATAATCGACTGGCTGTCTTCAATAACTTCGGGCTGCCGTTCAATTTTTGGAGGTGTAATAGGTTCTGGTTTTATCTCTGCCTCAACAGGAGCTTTCGGTTTTTCAACAGGATGTTCTGGTATAAAAGGTGCAGGTGGCGGAGCTATGATTGCAGGTGCCCGTTCTTCTGCTTTTTTGACATCTTCAGCACCCGGCCGGGTTATCTTAAGCTGTTCAATAATACCTTTTAGTTCGAATATTCTAAATTCAAGTTCTTTGATCTTATTGTTTAAACTGCCCTTGTGGTTCAGCATCATGATAATGACAACCACTAATAAAAAGACGGCTAATACATCCATAGTTTTAGGTTTGTAAAAAATAAAGATAACGGAATTATGAAACAATCCACTATCGGGATAGATAACGGCAGGGGATATGGCCCTTAAAATGATCAGACTTGTGAATAAATTGGGGCGAAAAATTCTTACACGAATTGATTTTCAAATCGGCCACAATTAATCGAATTACACGAATTTAAAATCGACATCAATAAAAAATTCGTGTAATTCGATTAATTCGAAAAAATTTGTGTGAAAATTTCTACCTGTTTCTTCAAGAACCGAAAATTGATCAGGTGTACAAAAATCCCGCTTTAATTGTAATTTAGCTGTGCAGGCAATTGCCAATCACCTATAAACCACGCTACTTCATGAGGCTTTTCTTAAAACGCAGCTTTTTTGCAGTCTTTCTGTTTATTACAGCATCAGCTTATGCGCAAACCATCAGTCCGGCGCTTTTAAAACATCAGTGGAAAGCCTCCTGGATCACCGTTCCGCAGGAATCTTTAAAGGAATACGGGGTTTATTATTTCAGGAAAAACATTGACCTTGCCGCTAAACCTTCATCCTTTATTGTTCATGTATCTGCCGATAACCGGTATAAGCTTTATGTTAACCAAACCTTGGTTTCATTAGGCCCTGCACGCGGAGATACTTATTACTGGAATTATGAAACGGTTGATCTGGCACCATATCTTCAACCGGGCAAAAATATCATCGCTGCTGTGGTTTGGAACGATGGCGATTATCGCCCCGAAGCGCAGATCTCGCTGCAAACAGGTTTCATTATGCAGGGCGATACGCCAAATGAAGAAATAATCAATACCAATAAAACCTGGAAATGTATCCGTGATAAATCATTTAAGCCTATCACCGGTATAGGCTGGCATCCCTATTATGTTGCCGGGCCGGGCGAGCGGATAGATTTAAACCTCTCTATAAAAGATTGGAACACGACCGGGCTTGATGACAGTAGCTGGAAAAATGCTATCCGTATTGACAACGGAAATCCCAAAGGCGTAACCAATGCCTTTGGCTGGATGCTGGTTCCATCGTCAATACCCGCCATGGAAATGACCTTGCAAAGGATCCCGGTTTTACGGAAGGCGGATGGGGTAACTGTTTCATCTACATTCCCGGCAACAAAAACAGCGGGTATTATCCCGGCTAATACGTCGGCTACTTTATTGCTCGATCAAACCTATTTAACTAACGCGTTTTTAACCCTCAATTTCAGCAAGGGCAAAAACGCCGGTATTGGCATTACTTATACCGAATCGCTTTTTAAAAGTTTAAGTGGCCCGGAAGGCCCGGTTAAAGGTAACCGGAATGATGTGGATGGAAAGATCTTTGTTGGCAGGCGCGACAGCATAGTTGCTGACGGCGCCTCCGGCAATTCATTTACTACCTTAACATGGCGCACTTTCAGGTATATCGAAGTAAAAATAACCACCAAAGATGAGCCATTGGTTATTGACGATATCTATGGAACATTCACCGGGTATCCATTTAAAATGAATGCTAAACTGGAAACTTCCAACCCCGAAATGCAGCAGATGCTGGATATTGGCTGGCGCACCGCCCGCCTTTGCGCTGGTGAAACCTATACCGACTGTCCATACTACGAACAGCTGCAATACGTTGGCGATACCCGCATCCAGGCGCTGGTATCTTTTTATAATAGCGGCGATGACCGCCTGGTGCGCAACGCCATCAACCAGATGGATCATTCCCGTCTGGCCGAGGGCATCACACTGAGCCGCCACCCCTCATTCTCGCCCCAAATTATTTCCACCTTTTCGCTCTGGTATATCGGCATGCTGCATGATTACTGGATGTACCGGCCCGATAGTTTATTTATTAAAGACAAGCTGCCCGGCATGCGCGATGTGCTCAATTTTTTCAGCAAGTATCAGCAAGCCGATGGCTCCTTAAAAGATACCCCGTACTGGACATTTGTTGACTGGGTTAATGACAAAGGCTGGGATTTTGGCCAGGCCCCTAAAAGCGCCAAAGGCACTTCGGCTATATTAGATCTGCAGTTGATGTGGGCCTATCGGCAGGCCGCCGAAATAGAAGCAAAAATGGGAATGCCCGCGTTTGCTGAAATGTACAAGGCCAAAGCAGCGCAATTAAAAACCGCTATCCAAAGTAAATACTGGGATGCTGGCAAAAAACTTTATGCCGATACCGAGGACAAGCAATTATTTTCGCAGCATACCAATTCTATAGCAATATTAGCAGGTATGGTATCCAATGCCACAGCGCATAACATCAGCTTAAAATTATTGAATGACAGCACACTCACCAAATGCACTATCTACTTTAAATATTACCTGCACCAGGCCATGGTTAAAGGCGGTTTCGGCGATGATTATTTAAACTGGCTTAACATCTGGCGGGATAATATCAAAATGGGCTTAACCACCTGGGCCGAAATCTCCGACCTTGACCATAACCGCTCCGATTGTCACGCCTGGGGTGCAAGTCCGAATATTGAATTTTACCGTACTGTTTTAGGCGTGGATACGTACGCGCCGGGTTTCAGCAAAATAAAAATTGAGCCGCATTTGGGCCAGATCAGAAATATCAGCGGTGAAGTGCCTCACCCTAACGGAAAAGTTTATGCCAAATATGTGTTCGATAAAGGAAAATGGAGTATCAACATAGCGCTCCCCAAAAACACATCGGGCATTTTTGTGTGGAAAGGAAAAACTTTTACACTTAAAACAGGTAATAACAGTTTAAGCATTTGAAAAAAATAACCGGGGTATTTACATTTTACCTTAATTGCACTGATTTTGCCACGCATAAGTAAAATACTTTTAAATATTGACTCGTTAAATAAAAGCAACGCTAACTTTACCTTTGTTGCTTCAATGGGATAAATTGATTTTATCGCATTATTTAACAATTTGATATTATTAAAATGTGATATTTATGCGCTGGGAACTAAGGGGTTCACCAAATTGCTAACCAGCTAAATAAATTACGCTAAATGAAAAAAACACCATCCCAATTAAGGGTTCTCTCAATCGATATCGGTGGATCACACATTAAAGCCACTATCCTGAATAAAAAAGGGGATTTAAAAATGGAGTACGACAAGATACCTACTCCCGCTCCTGCAAATCCCGAAAACGTTATAAAAGCTATCAACACCCTTGTGAAGGATTTTCCGGCATATGATAAAATATCGGTTGGTTTTCCGGGCTATGTAAAAAATGGGGTTGTTAAAACCGCGCCTAACCTGGGCACCGATTATTGGGCTGATGTTGATTTAAGCAAAAAACTGGAAAAAGCATTAGGCAAACCAACACAGGTTGTAAACGATGCCGATATGCAGGGCCTTGGCGTTGTTGCCGGGAAAGGCCTTGAAATGGTGATAACCCTGGGCACAGGTTTTGGTACTGCTTTGTTAATGGATGGTCATTTATTGCCCCACTTTGAACTGGCGCACCTCCCGATAAAAGAAGGTATTACCTATGATAACTATATAGGCGAGAAGGCTTTGGAGAAAGAAGGCAAAGAGAAATGGAACAAACGAATGAAGAAGGTTTTCAAAATATTGAAAACTGTATTCAATTACGATACTTTATACATTGGCGGCGGCAATTCAGATGAGCTTACTTTTAAGCTTGATAAAAACATGAAAATAGTTACCAATGCCGATGGTATCAAAGGTGGCGCGAGGCTTTGGCTCAGCGAGGACGAAAGTAAAACCAAGCGCAAAATTGCAACACCTACCGAGTAAATTAAAAACTAACACTAACTACAATACCTGATAACAAAATGGAAAACCAACAAGACATAGAAAACTTGGCTATTGATACCGTAAGGGTATTGGCAGCCGATGCTGTGCAAAAAGCAAACTCAGGCCACCCTGGTACAGCTATGGCGCTGGCACCAATGGGCCACGTTTTATGGACAAAGTTTTTAAATTACAACCCTAAAAACCCTGATTGGGCAAACCGCGACAGGTTTATCCTTTCGGCGGGCCACGCTTGTATTTTACAGTACAACTTTTTGTATTTAATGGGCTATGATCTTTCGTTAGATGACATCAAACAATTTCGCCAGCTAAACAGCAAAACGGCCGGTCACCCCGAATATGGATTGGCTCCGGGCATTGAAGTAACTACCGGTCCGCTGGGGCAGGGTTTTGCCAATGCTGTGGGCTTTGCCATCGCGCAAAAACATTTAGCCGCACGTTACAATAAGCCAGGTTTCGAGCTATTCAATTACAATATTTACACCATCTGTAGCGATGGCGACTTGATGGAAGGTGTAACTTCCGAAGCGGCATCATTGGCTGGTCACCTGCAATTGGGTAACCTGATCTATTTATATGATGACAACCACATCTCTATTGAAGGCAGCACTGATATTGCTTTTAATGAAGATGTAAGCGCCCGTTTCCGCGCATACGGCTGGCACGTGCAGGACCTTACTGACGTAAAC
>Ga0068855_100009545_pt1 | contig 11719 bp, 9 predicted proteins | sample KBSCornC52_FD_66592 | JGI IMG/M metagenome (GOLD analysis project Ga0068855, IMG submission 66592) | Corn rhizosphere microbial communities from Kellogg Biological Station, Michigan, USA - KBS Corn C5-2 | ecosystem: Host-associated > Plants > Roots > Rhizosphere > Soil ...
AAAGTAACTGTTAAACGCCCCAGGCCATTTGCAGCCGACCCGTATATTGTTCAGGCCAGTAGCGGCGGCAGCACATCTTTCCCATCAGGTCATACATCAGAAGCATTTGCAACGGCTACCTCACTTTATATGGCATACCCCAAATGGTATGTAGCAGTTCCTGCTTTTACATGGGCCAGTATGGTTGGTTACTCACGCATGTATCTTGGTGTGCACTACCCGAGTGATGTACTCGCCGGTGCCGTTGTTGGAGCCGGCAGCGCCTGGCTGATGAACAGAGCAAACAGGTGGCTGCATAAAAAGAAAGAACAACGCACGCCTCCACAATTCTAGTTAGCTTTCCCGGTATCGTTCAGGGAAAGCATAGATACAGCCAGAACCTTCTTGCAGTTCTGCCAATAAATGACTGAAAAGACAGTAATTAGTATTAAGTAATAGGTTGTAAGTAATAACCAGAATTCGTATTAATGGTCTTACAACTTACGACTCATAACTCACTACTTATCTGCCCAGTAAATTCACCGGTAAAATAAACTCCCACTGATTAGGCGCCAAACCTTCCAGTTGTCCGTCCATTAAATGACTGTACCGGATCCCAAAACTTACGCTGTATTCATTCCACCATTTTGTATCGAAAAACAATTCAGCTCCTGCAGAACGCAATTGCAGATGCCGGTCGCTGCGAAAGAACTGAAGGTCGGTATAATCATAAAACGCATTGGCGCGCAACCGCAGAAAATAAACGATGTTGCCAATGCCCAAATCGGGATATAACAGCGGAAAGTGATAATTAACGCCCAGCTTATACATAACAGGAACGCTTCGCTGGTTAACGGCCAGGTATCCTCTTGAAAAAGGAAAACTGTTTGAAAAACTATAGTCGCCAACAGTATCTCTTTTCTGATAAGCGGCATTCAGCACAAGGCTATGCGAAGGCGCCAGTCCGGGTAAATACAACGACCCGCTTGTGAGCCATTGAAAACCGCTGTATTTATCAATAATGGTGCGGTACCGCGACACAAAAGCAAACCCAAAACGCGGGTAGATATTCATTTTCGTGGTTTGCGACTGCATGGAATAGGTAACAGAAGCATCGGCAAACTCAAACTGTTTATCGGGGAACCGGCCTTTGGCAAAATTGCTGTAGTTTACCTTATTGATGTTAAGTCCGCCCGATATATTCAACTGCCGTGAATACCTTCCTCCGGTAAATGTAAAAGGGAACTGCAATCCCAAACGTGCATTCAGCTCATTCCAGGTGATCGTTTGCGGCGTATCATTTTCTTTACGGTCGAATGTTTCAGATGCGCCCAGTACAAGATACGGGAACCATGCGCCATAAACGGCTGAAACGCCTACCTGCTTGAATTTTTCATCGGTATTATAATCGAAATAGATCTCGGTTTGCAGGGTATTCAATACGTTTTCACCGATCAGCGAAAATGTATAATCAGGATCGGTGATATAAGGGTGCCAGCTGTGAAAATGGATCAGATGAAATGCTTTATGATAACGGTCGATCGCATATGGGTGGGTAGTATCTACCAATACCGGCTGCGCCCCTTGCAGCGACGACAAATTGTAAGTAAACAAAGGCGCATTAAATTCATCGGCACTCACTTGTTGCCACGAAGCCGTGGTAACAGGTTCCTGCATCATATGATAACCGGCTGCCGTAAAGGCTGTCCATACCGCTTTGCCATTACGAGTGCTCCACTGGTAATTACCTGTTCCGGTATTATCCTTTGTTTGCAAGTGATACAGCTGCTTATTGATAATGGCAAACAGTTCATCTCTTTCTTTATACGAAGCAGTAAATGTAATGGTATCGCCGTGTACCGAAGGAAACCCGACCACGTGCATCGACCAGGGAATGAGTGGTTCTACCGCGCCGTCGTTTGTATTTACCAGTGCGAGCGTCATAGCGCCCTGACCGTTGCGGATGGCCGATACAATAGTATGTGCATCATAAAATTTGGGATAGGTATAAAAGAACTGCTCATGGTTGGGCACCTGTTGTATTATGGCGCCCGATGATGCATCGAGTATATGAAGTGCTGCTTTACCGCCGGGCTGTACATCTACCGCTACAATATTTTTGCCGTCGGCTGAAATGTCCGGTGAAAAATATTTGGAATGATGCGTAAGGGTCTGCTGTTGGCCGGTATTCATATCAAACACCTTCAGTACGCTGTAATCTTTCCATGCCCATCTGAGATCAGATTCATACGCAGCATACACTATTTTACCATTGCGGTACGAGAAGTAATTATCCAGCGAAATATCTTTTGTTCTTATACGGTGATCGGTACCGGTGGTCAGATTGCGGATATAAAACGCCGGTATTTTTTTATAACTGCTTTTTACCAGCACAAGTATATTGGCATTAATCCATTGCGGGAATTCTTCATCGCCTGCAAAATGTTTCTGTTGTTGCGCCCATGTGCTGAGGGCGTCGTTTTTGTTTTCGGTTACATACGACTGAAAATATTTAAGAGCATCGGTGCGGAATGTTCTGTAATTGGTATGACTATATTTTTTTATGGCCTGCTGAAAGGGATAGAACAATCCGTTAAACCGTACGGCATCGTCTGTTACATTTTTCCAGAAATCGGGTCCGTATTTTTCACGGCCATAAGCTACCTCCATATACCCCAGGCGGTAATGATCGGGTGTAAAGTCGCGCAGCGACCCGTTGCGCAGTTTCATCCATGAATAATTTTTATTGGCCAGCCACAGTGACCGGTAATCGTTAAAGAAAAAAGGCAGTCGCCCCCTGCCCTGCCCGCTTTTGAGCGTTTCCTGAAAAACGGCATCACCTTCCCAAAACCAGTTGGGCACTGAAGCACTGTTGGCCAGCGCCAGTCCTTCTTCCCCAAATAAATAATACGCTGCTTTTGAAAGCCCTTTTCGGAAATTATTGAATTGCTGTACGTGGCGGTATTCATGTAATGCCAGGGTATGATACCATGGCAGGCTGCCCAGTTCAAAACTGTTCTGCGGTGGCATCAGCTGAAACTCGCTGCGCCACGGACCTTGCGCCACATAGGCATTGGAAATAGTTGTTTGAGGCTGCAGTACAATACTGATCTTATGAATACGGTTGCCGATAGTTGTATAGGTTTGCGAACCCAGCCGTTGTATGGTAGTGGCAATATCCGACGCTTCTTTTTCAAGCCCCATGTGGGCGGGAAAAACAACCCGTAATGTGTCGGTATTGATCTGGTTCCATTTTGTTGATGGCGGATGACCGCCGAATTGCTGTGCCTGTAAAAAGCTATAAACCGGCAGAAAGCAAATAAAAAGAAGCAGTTTTCTCATTACCTGGTTTTAAAAAGTAACATACGTCGTGCGACACCCTTTCGTTAGTATAAGCTTGAAAATTAATTCTTTTTTAAATAGCGAAGAAGTCGGGAAGTCCGATAGACTGAAAGAAACCGCATATTGTTACGATTCTTACCGGTTTTCCGGCTTCCGGACTTCCCGACTTTCGGACTTTTTTCATTTACTTTGAATCATGCTGACCTTATTAGCCCTTGCGGTGGCGCCTGGTGCGGCAATTGCCACGTATGTTTATTCAAGAGATAAATACGACCGGGAGCCCCTTAAACCTTTGCTTATTTCCTTTTTGCTGGGAGCAGTAGCTACTGCTCCGGCCATCCTTATCGAAAGCGCTTTAAAACCCATACTCTATCTTAAATTTTACAGCTACAGCATCTGGTATAACTTTTTACTTGCATTTGTTGTGATAGGTTTCAGCGAGGAAGGCAGCAAATATATTATGCTCCGGTTTTATGCCTACCGCAATAAGGCATTCAACGAGCCCTTCGATGGCATTATCTATTCCGTTATGGTGAGTATGGGGTTTGCCACGCTCGAAAACATTGGTTATGTATTGAACTATGGTTTTCAAACCGGTTTAGTACGCATGTTTTTATCGGTACCCTCGCATGCGGCTTTTGCCGTTTTAATGGGTTATCATATCGGTGTAGCCAAATTCCACGGCACCAGAGCTGTAATAGATATGTTCAAAGGCTTTCTGCTGGCTGTTTTCTTTCATGGTGCCTTCGATTTCTTTTTGTTACTGAAAGAGAGCGCACAAATGAAGCAATACGTTTGGAGTGGTTCATTGCTGGCAGGCTCACTCGTAGCTTACTGGTTTGCCATTCGCATGTCGCTGAGATCTATCAGACTGCATGAAACGCTGTCGAAACAAAATTTCTCCCCAAAAAATAATTCAGTTACCGAAGTATAATAACTTCGCCCGTTATGACAAAGATCAGATTTGCCAATTCAGAAGACCTGATAACTGTTGAAAAGCTGGCACATGAAATATGGCCCGAAACATATAAGGATATTACACCGCCGGGGCAGCTGGAGTACATGCTGAATATGATCTACAGCAATGATTCGCTGCAAAATCAAATGCAGAACCTGCACCATACTTTTATAATGGCCGAACTGAATGAAGAACCTGTTGGGTTTGCATCGTATTCAATCATTGAAGATGGTATTGCCAAGCTGCACAAACTCTACGTGCATCAGCGTACACAGGGTAAAGGCATTGGCAAACTGCTGATCGATTTTATTGCCGGTCAGCTGCGCGCGCAAAACATTAAAGCATTACGGTTAAACGTAAACCGTAACAATAAAGCCCGCTTCTTTTACGAAAAACAGGGCTTTACTGTTATTGCCGAAGAAAATATCGATATCGGGAATGGCTTCTTTATGACGGATTATGTGATGGAAATGCCGATTGCGAAATAAACTTTACCGCAGAGACGCGCAGACGCAGCGGGGATTTAGCCGATTTCTCTGTGTCTCCGCGCCTTTAATCTCTGCGTCTCTGTGTCTCTGCGGTTATAATAAAATTGTTACTCACTTTCCTTTCCCATCGCCGCCAGTTTCATTTTCTTCGCCACGTCATGCCCGACATATTTTTCAATTCTTCTTTCTACCAGATAAATAAGGGGTGTAAGTATAAGGGCCATTGAGAATTTATAAATATAGTTCATAACTCCGATTGCCAGGATCTGTTGCCAGGCAAATTTGCCGGAGAAGGCAATAAACAATACCACATAGCTGTCGACCAGTTGCGAAATAACGGTAGAGCCGGTTGCTCTTAACCAGATATATTTGTCGCCGGTGCGTTTTTTGATCTTATGAAACACCCATACGTCTACCAGCTGGCTCACTAAAAATGCGGTGAGGCTACCGATGATAATTCTCATTCCCTGTCCGAATACACCTGAAAAGGCGCTTTGCATATCAGGAACACCCTGTTTTGCATTGCTCACTACCCAAAAATCGGCAGGCGGCATGCCAATAGCCCAGAAGTACATAAGAAATGCGTAAGAAATAAGTCCGATGGCAGTAAAACTGATTATACGTACGGCCTTAGGGCCATAATATTCATTCACAATATCTGTCATAACAAACTCAAGCGGCCACAATAAAACACCACAGGTAAGCGTGAAAGTCAGGCCCGATTGCCCGAAAAGGGTAAAATTAGCGGGATGCAGGCCCAGTAATTTTTCCAGGGAGAACAGTTTGGTGCCGATACTTTCGGCAATAAGCGCATTAGCTACAAAAAAAGCCGTAAAGAAGATAAAGAGCCGGGTCGGTTTATCCTTTGCAATGGAATGGATCATTTTAAAAAAAGTATTATCTGAGGCAATAAAAAAAGAAAATTAGCAATTATCAGCCATGCCGGAAAATGTTTCAACACGGCTTTACGTTGCATTATATAAACGAGTAAAATCAGGTTTACGATAACATTTAACACAAATGCGACCAAAATACCCAAAATCAGTACAATGGAAACCAGTTGTCCCTGCTGCCCCTCTTTTAAAACCGGATAAAATCGCATAATCCATACAAACACAAAGCATACATTACAAATAAAAGCGACCCGACTGAAAAATATTAAATTTTGCATATAGTCAAGTTGCTGTAAAATTGCATTATTTTGCCCAACTATTAATTTTTTCAAGTAATGAAGAAAACACTCTGGCAGCAGGTAATGCCCCATCTGATATCCATTGGCATTTTTCTGATAGTTGCTTTAATTTTTTGCAAACCCGCCCTCGAAAGCGATACCGTGATCAAGCAGGGAGATATTACTCACTGGCAGGGCATGGTTCACCAGATGCAGCAATACAAAGAGCAGCATGGCCATTTTCCATTATGGGCAACCAATATGTACGCTGGTATGCCTGGTTACCAGATCGCCATGGACGGCCCCTGGACGCCGATTGGAATAATTAATACAGTAATGCAACTGGGTTTGCCAAAACCCATCAGCTTTTTCTTTCTCGCCTGTGTGTGTTTCTATATTTTATGTATGTGCCTGCGAATTCGGCCCTGGGTAGCTGTTATTGGCAGCATTGCCTTTGCCTACTGCAGCACCTTTCCGCAATTTATTACAGGTGGGCATGATACGCAAATGTTTGCCCTGGCCTATACGCCTGCTGTATTGGGCGGAGTTTTATTACTATTCGATAAAAAATATATTACCGGTTTCGTATTAACTGCCTTATTTACCGGGCTGCAAATAGTACAGGGGCACCAGCAGATCACCTATTACATGTTTTTGATCATTGGCATTATGTCGCTGTTTCTGCTGATAAATAGCTGGCGCGCCGGTTCGCCCGTACCGCCCTTAAAAGCTATAGGATTAACAGCCGTAGCCAGCATTATTGGTATTGCCTTAAGCGCAGTAACCTTACTGACCGTGTACGATTATTCAAAAGAATCAAAAAGAAACGGCCAGTTGGTAATGGACCAGAACAAAAGCAAGGATGAAGTAGTAAGTGGCAGCAGAACAAAAGGTTTAAGTAAAGAATACGCTTTTCAATGGAGCTTGGGCAAGGAAGAAACTTTAACCCTGATGTTCCCGGGTATCATGGGTTATGGGGAGTATTATGCTGAAAGGGATAATGACCAGTTTGTGTTTCCGAAACTCGACGAAAACTCCAATGTAGCCAAATATCTTACCGAAAAATTAAACGTGCCTGAAGATCAGGCTGCTCAAATTGCTTTGGGGCAAAGCGGTAGTTTATATTGGGGCGATCAACCATTTACAGCCGGCCCCATCTATATAGGCGCTGTGCTGTGCCTGCTGTTTATTTTCGCTATGGTGTATTTGGAGGGCCCTCACAAATGGTGGATCTTAACAGCCGCAATACTGGGCATTGTACTGGCATGGGGAAAACACTTTGCCGGTTTTAACTATTTCCTGTTCGACCATCTGCCTTTCTATAATAAATTCCGTGTGCCTACCATGGCTTTGGAAATTACCGAACTGGTAATACCCATCGCAGCCGTACTGGCATTGGAAAAACTGGTAGCTAATCCGGTTATTGATCTGAAAAAAATGCGGTTAACGGCTATCATAACTGCCGCCGTATTTGTAATTGCCGCCATGCTGTATTTCACGATGGATTATGGCAGTGAAAACAAAAAACGTACTGCTGCCATTACGCAGGCATTCAGTGCCAATAATCCGAATATAAGGGCAAGCCTCGATTCTATTAACAGGGTATATGAGCCTGAAGCCGATAACAAGGTTTTTGAAAACATTTTATATCAGTCAAGAGGTAATGCGCAACTTGCTCATGGTATTTTAACCGGATTGAAAGAAGACAGGCAAAAAGCTTTTGGAAACAGCATCGTACGCTCACTGATCTATGTACTGCTGGCCATGGGTCTTGGATTTCTTTTTATCAGAAAGAAGATCAATGCCCTGATGATGCTGGCCGGCCTTGGGTTATTAACGGCCATTGATCTTATAACGTTCGACAGCAACTACCTGAACAGCTATAGTTTCGATAGTAAGGAAAGATATGAGGCCAACGAGTTTCCATTAACGGCTGCAGATCAGGCCATCTTAAAAGATAAAGACCCCAACTTCAGGGTACTGAATACAACGGTTGGAGATCCTTATACGGGGGATGCCCGTACTTCTTATTATCATAAATCGATCGGCGGTTACCACCCTGCACGTCTTGGTATTTATGATGACCTGATAGAATATCAGCTCTCCGGTTCTCCTAACCCTGCTGTGCTGAATATGCTCAATACAAAGTATGTTATTGAAGAAAATCAGCAGGGCAAAGCTCCTGAAGCGGTACAAAATCCCAATGCGCTGGGCAATGTATGGTTTGTAAAAAACATTAAGTGGGTGCATGGCCAGGTGGAGGAAATGAAAGCGATGAACAACCTGAATCCTGCCGAAACAGCTATAGTAGATGATGCATTCAAAACGGCGCTGGCCGGTAGTATTACACCTGCCGACAGCACAGCTTCTATTAAACAGGTGGCTTTTGATAACGACGATGTGAAATACGAAAGCAACAGCTCAGGAACACATCTGGCGGTTTTCAGTGAAATTTTTTATAAAGACTGGAAAGCATATATCGATGGCAAACCTGCCGTTTATGGCAAAGCAAACTATGTATTGCGCACGATGGTGATCCCTGCCGGCAAACACAGTATAGAATTTAAGTTTGAACCCAAAGTATATAATACAGGCTATACGATCACCGCCATTTCCGGTTGGCTGCTTACGCTGCTGGTTCTGGGATATATTTTCTGGCTGATCAGGCCGTTGATGGGCAGCAAAACATCAGCGCCAGCGCCCGCAAAAAAGGCATAACTTCTTATTGAAAGCGTGTCATAGGCCTGGCGAAGCACTGGCATTGAAAAGCCCTTCGACTTCGCACAGGAGTGTGGCACGCCTGGATGATTATGGAAAAGAAAGCGCCGAAAATTTCAGTTGTAATCTGCTCCTATAACAGGCAGGATTATATCATAGAGGCTATCGACAGCCTGTATAATCAAACACATCCCCGGTGGGAGTATGAAGTAATTGTTGTAGACAATAACAGTACCGACAATACCGAAGCGCTGTGCAAACAATACATTGCAGCGCACCCCGATTATAACATTTTCTATCTAACCGAAAAAAGGCAGGGCGCATCTTATGCCAGGAATACAGGGGCTGCCGCAGCCCGGGGCGAACTGCTGGTATTTATGGATGATGATGCCGTGGCAGATAAGGATTTTATTGAGAGAATAATATTGTTCTTCAACGAACATCCCGATGCTGCAGGTATGGGGGGGCGCATTACGCCCAAGTATATTCCTGCAGAACCCGTGTGGATGTCGCACTTTGTATCTTCACTGGTAGGAAATTTTGACTATAGTGCCACCACCGAAGTGTTCAGACCGAATAAATATCCGCTTGAATCGAATATGGTTGTGCGAAAGGAAGATTTTGACCGCGTACATGGTTTTAACACTGCATTACCCGGTGTTATGGGCACATTACGTATTGGAGGTGAAGGCAAGGAATTCTTTCTTAAACTGCAGGCCGGCGGCAGAAAAATATATTACGATCCCTCAGTGAAAGTGCAGCATGTGGTAGAAGTGAAAAAGCTTACCCGCGAATATATGTATCGCGTTGCATCGGGTATTGGCAGAGGTGAAAGAGTAAGAACACAGGCCATTGGTAAATGGCAATATATAAAAAAGATCATCGAATATCTTTTCAAGCTGGGCGCATCATTTATCCTTGCATTTATTTACACGATCAAGGGAACCCCCGCCAAAGCCCGGCCTGTTGTGTGGTTCAGAATAGATGCGTTAAAGGGATTGTTTAATAAGTAACGTTCGACGTTGCGTATAAAACCTCAGCGTCCTTTGCGTCTACTCTGTGTTCTTTGCGGTGCTGTTAGCGTCGATTTTAGCACCGCAAAGGTCGCTAAGGACACGCAAAGAGCGCAAAGAAATACCTTACAGCATCTTATAAAAATGTGGTTTATTGCAGATGATTGTGGGAGACAGCAGCCAGATTGTTCCTACGTTGCGGGCAAAGGCGGCAACATTCTTCATGTGGCCAAAAGGATTTTTGAAAGAAAACAACCGATAAAAAAAGTCAGCAACAGCATAGACGAGTACACCCCATGAATAATTGATCAGTTGAAAAAAGAACCATCCCACGCCATATTGTTTACGAATGCGCAGATGATTCGATACCATTACCTGCAATGCCTTTTTATCAAATAATCCCTGGTATCCTTTTTCGGTACTGTTCTGATCTTTATTGATCGCTTCGCCCTGGATATGTATAATGTGGATGTTACCGAAAATACACAACTTACCTGCTTTACGTAAACGGCTGCACCATTCCACTTCTTCGGCATACAGGAAAAAATCTTCATCCATCATACCACACCGGTCAACATACTCCTTTTTAACCATAAGAAAAGCCCCGCTGATCCAGTCTACATCTTCGATTTCTTTTGCCACTGCTACATTGGGAACCTTTGTATTTATGCTGAAGGCAAATGAGCGAAGCAAACCTCCCCAATAAGGAATGGGCAGTAGATGATTAAGACCGCCTTTCATAAAAAAGTTGCCTGAAATTTGCGGCGACCTGTCGGGATTCAGCATCTGCACGCCTGCGGCTATGTAAGCAGAAGCCAGTAATGCTGAATAACACCGGTCAATGGCCCGGTCTTCGATAATGGTATCGGGATTTAACAGTAAATACGTGTCGCCTTTTGCATGTTGCATACCGGCGTTATTGGCTCTGGCAAAGCCTGCATTATAGCCCACCTGAATCCATCGTACCGCAGGAAAAGCTGCTGCGAGTAACTGTTCGCTGTTGTCGCCCGATGCATTGTCAACAACAATAATTTCGAAATCAGTATCACTGGTTTCTTTGTAGATACTGTGAATGCAATCCAGTATCAGTGCTATCGACCGGTAGTTGACAATTATTATAGAAAGTGACACTCAGATTATTTTTACTTATAACCAAAACGGGCCAGAAATTCATCTTTGCGGCGCGTAGCCACTTCTATCAGGGCATTATCGGCCATTTCTATCATTCCTCCCCTGCCTTTATGGTATTTCTTTACAAAGTTCAGATTAATGATATGGGAATTGTGAATACGGAAGAAAATATCTTCGGGCAGGATCTCTTCATACTCTTTTATGATCCTGGAAGAAACATATTTCTGATTGTTTATAACATAAACATGGGTGTAACCGCCTTTAGCCTCAAAGCGAATAATGTCTGACAATAATACAAACACCAGTCCGTCATTACACGGCAGGGCTATTTTTTGCAGTGACGCATTTGACTTGTTTATGTTGAACATCAGGTTCTGCAACTGGTTATTGATATTTTTAAACCTGATCCGTTCTTTGGCTTTGAACACGGCAGTTTTTAATTCATCTATGCTTACCGGTTTCAGTAAGTAATCGAGGGCGCTATATTTAAATGCTTTTAATGTGTAGTCGTCGAATGCCGTAATAAAAATAATTTCGAAATTTACCGGCATGATCCGGTCGAGCAGATCAAACGCATTTCCATATGGCATTTCAATATCCAGAAATACCAGGTCAGGATTTTTATCGCGGATAAGCGGAATGGCGGTTTCTGCACTTATGGCCTCTCCAACAATTCTCACATCAGGGCAGCTTTCGTCGAGCAGCCCCTGTAAAATGCGGATGTTTTTTGGCTCATCATCTACTATTAAAGCGTTAATCATACAGCAAAGAAATATATATATCAGGAAATTGGGAAATTTATAGTCACTCTTGTGTCTAAAGCATTATGCTGACCATCTTCAAGGTCCTCGATCTGCATGGTTATCTTGTTTGGATTGTCTTTATTCAGCATCGCTATACGTTCTGCCGTTAACGACAT
>Ga0068855_100009548_pt1 | contig 11716 bp, 8 predicted proteins | sample KBSCornC52_FD_66592 | JGI IMG/M metagenome (GOLD analysis project Ga0068855, IMG submission 66592) | Corn rhizosphere microbial communities from Kellogg Biological Station, Michigan, USA - KBS Corn C5-2 | ecosystem: Host-associated > Plants > Roots > Rhizosphere > Soil ...
ATGCCCTATTCCATGTCGTTCGCTTTGGGTCACGAACCAGGCTTTCAGATCGGGGTATTTCTCTTTTACATAGTCCTGTATTTTATCGCCGAGATACCCGACTATAAAAACGAATTCATTAATACCAGCATCGCGCAGCTGGTCGACGATAATACTCAAAATGGTTCTGCCAGCCAGGGGTATAAGCGCCTTTGGTTGCGTATACGTATGCGGTCGCAGCTTTGTACCTGCCCCCGCTACGGGAATAATTGCTTTCATTTGAAAAATATTTGTTTTTCAGCCATTCCGCTTTTAAGCGGAGGAAACATCCGGTTACGACCCACGTTGTCGATATAAACATTCCAATGGCCGAAGTGGTTGTTTCCTGAAAAACAAGTCGGTTTGTATTTTCAAAACTGTGAAAGTAGTAAAAATAATTTTACCAGCGTTTGTTAGTTGGAAGTCGGAGGTCAGAAGTCGGAGGTCAGAGGTTGGAAGTCAGAGTTCAGAAGTTGCTGATTAATTTTTTTACTCTTTGATTTCAGACTTCGGACTTCAGACCTCCGACTTCAGAGTTTTCCACTATTTTTGCGCCATGCAAAAAGACACGCTTGTTTTTGACCTTCTTAAAAAAGAACTGGAACGTCAACGAAATGGTATTGAACTCATTGCTTCTGAGAACTTTACATCCTTTCAGGTAATGCAGGCCATGGGTACTGTTCCCACTAATAAGTATGCTGAAGGCTATCCTGGCAAACGCTATTATGGTGGTTGCGAAGTGGTAGATGAAATTGAAACGCTGGCCATTGACCGGTTAAAGAAGATTTTTAATGCTTCATGGGCAAACGTTCAGCCCCATGCCGGCGCACAGGCTAACGTTGCTGTATTTCTGGCCTGCCTGAAACCCGGAGATAAAATTCTGGGCCTCGATCTGAGCATGGGTGGTCACCTTACACACGGCAGCCCCGCCAACTTCAGCGGAAAGAACTATCAGGCTTTATTTTATGGTGTTCATAAAGATACCGGTCTGGTAGATTACGATCAGCTGGAAGCTACTGCCAAAAAAGAAAAACCAAAACTGATCATTTGCGGCGCTTCTGCTTACAGCCGCGACTGGGATTATAAACGCATTCGCGCCGTAGCCGATGAAATCGGTGCACTGGTAATGGCTGATATCGCCCACCCTGCCGGTTTAATTGCGAAAGGTTTGCTGAACGATCCGTTTGATCATTGTCATATTGTAACTTCTACTACACATAAAACACTGCGCGGTCCCCGCGGCGGTATCATTATGCTGCGGCATGATTTTGATAACCCATTAGGTGTGAAAGATCCTAAAGGAAATATCAGACCGATGAGCGCCATGCTCGATCTGGCCGTGTTCCCTGGTATGCAGGGCGGACCGCTGGAGCATGTTATTGCAGCGAAAGCTGTGGCATTTGGTGAAATTCTTACCGATGAATTTAAAACCTACGGTGAACAGATCATTAAAAATGCACAGGCTATGGCCTCGGCTTTTGTAAAACGCGGTTATAATCTCATCAGCAATGGTACCGACAATCACCTGATGCTGATAGACCTGCGCAATAAAAACCTTACCGGTAAAAAAGCACAGGAAACGCTTGATAAAGCACACGTTACACTCAATAAAAATGCGGTGCCTTTTGATGATAAAAGTCCGTTCGTAACCAGCGGTATCAGAGTAGGCGTACCCGCCATCACTACCCGCGGTATGAAGGAAGCTCATATGGAAACCGTGGTAGGCTTTATTGATAAAATATTAATGGATGCTGATAATGATGCTACGATCAGTGGTGTAAAAAATGATGTGCATGCATTCATGAAACAGTTTCCGCTGTACCCTGAGCTGGGATAACGGCAGTCGGCTAACGTCAGTCGGCAATCGGCAATAAAAACATTCTGTGGAAGCAAAAGATTCACGACTGCCGATTGACGATCGCCGGTTCACGATTCATGAAAAAATCAACCGATGATTCAACGTTTACAATCAGTATGGTTATTACTGGCAGCTGCTGCTGCTTTTTGCAGCCTGCGGTTTTCATTTTACAGTGGTAATATGGTTGCTGCCAACCAGGCGAAGTCGTGGGTTAATTTAACCGCGCAAAGCAATTTGTTATTGCTGATCTTGACGGCTGGTGTTGGAATTGCCGCACTCATTACTATTTTCCTGTATAAGAACAGAAAGCAACAGTCGGGTTTGGCATGGATCACCTTTCTGGTATCTATTATAAACCTGGTGCTTTACTTTGTGCAGGTACAAAAATTTGTACCGGGTGAAGGCAGTTATAATCTTACTGCCCTGTTTGCCATCATCGTTCCTGTATTTCTGTTCCTGGGCATCAGAGGTATACGTAAAGATGAAAAATTAGTGAAGAGCCTCGATAGGTTGCGATGACCGTGAATCGTCAATCTTTTGCTTCGATTAATTAGCGCTTAGTTTTACGTTATTTCATATTTGTACTACGGCCGGATGTCATAGTTAAGACATCCGGCCTTTTTATTTTATCATCTGCATCCTGCATTTGAAGACGTAAACCCTTTGTTTTACAAAAGGGTATTGCATCAAGGTATTGCACATCTGCATCAACAAAAAATGCTCATGCATCAAGCTGTTGTTTGCCTTCATCAACAAAAAATGTACGTGCGTCAAGCTGTTGCATAGCTGCATCAACAAACAAAGCTCATGAATCAGCTTGTTGCATAGGTGTATTTATAATCAAGGGTAATGAATCAAGCTGTTGCATGCCTGTATTAACAAATAAGCCTATTGTTTTCAAAAATCATGATGCTTGTTCCGTTTGCAATGGCCTGCATCAGGCAAATGCAGTACTGTATCAACGAAACAAGTACATGTAACAAGCTTGCGCCCTACTGCATCAACAAAACCAGGCAATGAATCAGGCAAATGCAATGATGCATCCACAAACAAAGCGCATGAATCAAGCTGATGCAGGGCAGCATCTGCAAACAAAGCATTGGAATCAGCTTGTTGCAGTATTGTATCAACAAACAATAGCTAAGAAACAAGCTGCAACAGGCCGTTTGTTCTCAACCAAGGGATGTTCATGTGCGGATTTACTTGCCCAGTTCCAGTTCATACGCAATATATCGCTTGCCATTCTTTGGAGAAATGGTGATCACTTTAACTCTTATGGTTTGGGTACCATTACTATACATAGTATGTTTAGCTTCGTCAAAATCGTAGGTTGCAGTGGCGTGATAATTATGAGCCATCAGCCAGGAAGCGATGGCCTGATATTCTTCCTTATTATATGTACGATAAGTAACCAGTCTGCTTTTCATGTCTCTAACAGAAGCATCACTATATGTGAATGCCCGTACTACCGCTTCTCCGTCTTCCTGTTTATCGAACCATGAATACTGATAAATGGCGCTGTTGCTGTCAACGTCTTTCTGCATCAGCAGGTAACCCTTCTTTTTAAGGGCAGTGTCGATACGAAAAGAAGGCCAGTCGAGCATATCGGTGAGCTGCGGCACAGTAAGTTGTTGTGAGGAAGCGTTCAGACCTATGATTATCAGAAAAAAAAGAATAACAATTTTATTCATGTGTTCGTAACAATTAATGCAAAGTAAAGATTGAGATCGTATTAATACTGTTAAAGGTTAGGTAAACCAAACTGCATTTTCGGTTAAACAAATTAGTAATTTTTATAAAGGGTTAATTATCACATTTTAATCCGGAAATTGATTTTGAAATTTAACTATTTTTATTACCTTCGACTTCGTTATCCCATCCCCGTAGAAAAGAGCATAATTATACCCGTTAAACCGAATAAGGTTTACCCCCTGACGTAGTAGCCGTATTATTCCAATATCTGTTCGAATTTCCTACCTATTGTATTTTTTATTCCCTTTTTTAAAAGTACCATTTTTAGAGTACCAGTTTTTAATCCATATCCTTTTAAAGATCCCACCGGTTTTGGTTTTTGATTACTCCCAAACTGTTTCCACTCCTGTCTAAAGCCCAGGCGATCGCGTTATCGTTGGTTGCTAACCGTTACCTGTATGTTTTTAACATGCAGCATGGATATGTATTCTATTTTCTGAACCTAATAAATGTATGTATGAAAAAAATTTACCTCTTTTCCATGGCCTTGTTGGCTTTATTGGCTACTACCCAGGCACAGAACATCTGCCCTACGGGAATACAAGGTGTTAAAAGCTATACGTATGTAGATGTTAACGGCACTACCTATGGCGTAGTTGTAATTTCTAATTTCTGGCCCAATGCAGAATTTACATTGTTCACGGCAGGAAACGTTGCTATACCAGCCACCAATGGCGCCGGGTATATACATACCGACGCAAGCGGTAATGCCAGTTTTACTTACTATAGTCTGCAATATACCGCTGATCATGTGCAGGTTTGTTTACTCGGTACCGGTTGCTGCACCAAACCTGTTCCCCCGGCAGCCAGCTTACCAATAAAACTTACCTCTTTCAGTGGCCGCCTGAAAACAGACAATATGGTTACACTTGACTGGGCTTCAGCTGTTGAATTTGACAGTTATCAATACCAGATAGAAAGAAGCTATGATGGCAGGAACTATGAAATGGTTGGCACACTTAAAGCTGCGGGCGCTTCTACTAATACCATTGATTATACATTCAATGATCAGCTTCCGTCTGCCGGCTCATTCTTCTACCGCCTTAAACAAGTTGATATCGATGGAAGATTTGAGTACTCAAAAGTGGTTTATGTTAACAGCAAAAAAGGCGCAGGCGTAATCACTAAAGTATTCCCCAATCCGTTCACCAGCGAAATACAATTGATTGGTGCTACTGCTGCCGACATGACGCAGGGTAACATTCATGTATTTAACATTTCAGGCCAGGCAGTTGGCTTCCATATTTCAGGCGCCAATGCCATTACTATAGATCAGGCTATACCTAATGGTATGTATATCGTTCAGGTAAAAGATCAACGCTTTAAGCTGATCAGAAAATAGTATAATACTTCGCGTTTTATAAATACGCATTATTCCATGAAAAAAAACCTGCAGTGATACACTGCAGGTTTTTTCTTTTATACCAGATAATATAATCAGAGGAACTTCCCCGTATAACTTTCATTCACTTTCTTCAATCCTTCGGGCACACCGGCATATACGAGGTTGCCGCCACGGTCACCGGCTTCAGGCCCCAGGTCAATGATCCAGTCGGCACTTTTAATTACATCGGTATTGTGTTCAATTACAAGTATAGAGTGTCCCTGCTCAATGAGCGCATTGAAAGAAGTGAGCAGTTTTTTAATATCATGAAAATGTAAACCAGTGGTAGGTTCATCAAAAATGAAAAGAATATGTCCCTGCCCTCTTCCTTTACCCAGGAAAGAAGCCAGTTTTACACGCTGGGCTTCACCACCTGATAAGGTATCGGAAGACTGCCCCAGTTTGATATAACCCAATCCTACATCACTCAGCGGTTTTATTTTTCCAACTATATCTTTTTCATCTTTGAAAAATTCGATTGCTTCATCAACACTCATCTCCAGCACATCGTACACGCTCTTTTCTTTATAGGTAACTTCCAATACTTCTTCCTTGAACTTTTTGCCGCCACATACTTCGCAGGTAAGATGTACGTCGGCCAGAAACTGCATTTCAACAATCTGTTCGCCTTCTCCCTTACAGGTATCACAGCGGCCACCATCAACATTAAACGAAAAATGCTTGGGCTGAAATCCGCGTATTTTACTCAGCGGCTGTTTTGAATACAGATCTCTTACTTCATCCCATGCTTTGATATAAGTAACCGGGTTACTGCGGCTCGATTTACCGATGGGGTTCTGGTCGACCAGTTCTATCTGCGATATATAATCAATATCACCGGTGATGGCTTTGTGCATGCCTGTTTTATCAACCGGCTCGCCTTTCAGTTTTTTCAGGGCGGGATATAAGATCTGTTTTACCAGTGTTGTTTTACCGCTGCCGCTTACGCCGCTTACCACACACAAAAGGTTCAGCGGAAATTCTACCGTAATATCTTTTAAGTTGTGCTGACGTGCGCCTTCCACCTTAACTGCCCGGTTCCATTTACGCGTTGTGCGTGGCACTTCAATTTTCAGATCGCCCCGCAGGTATTTACCGGTAAGGCTTTTTTCATTTTTAATAATGCCGTCATAATTTCCATAGGCCACCACTTCGCCGCCCAGGTGTGAAGCAAGCGGCCCCATATCAATTATATAATCGGCCTCGCGCATCATCATTTCATCGTGTTCAACCACCACAACGGTATTGCCTAGATCGCGCAATTCTTTTAATACCCGTATAAGCCGCTGCGTGTCGCGTGAATGCAAACCAATAGAAGGCTCATCCAGAATATATAATGAATTGGTAAGGTTACTGCCCAGCGAACGGGTTAACTGTATACGCTGGCTTTCACCACCACTGAGCGAGTTGGCCAGCCGGTTTAAGGTAAGATAACCGAGGCCCACATCAAGCAGTGTTTTTAACCGGTGATGTATTTCAATCAGCACACGTTTGGCTACCTGTTTATCATAATCGCTGAGTTGCAGCATGGCAAACCACTGCATCAGGTCCGATACGGGCATTTCGCATAGCTCACCAATGTGTTTGTCTGCCACTTTTACATATAACGCCTCTTTGCGTAACCGGTACCCATGACAATCGGGGCACAATGTTCTTCCCCTGTAGCGTGATAACAATACGCGATATTGTACTTTATACAGATTCTGTTCTACTTCTTTAAAAAACTCATTGATGCCATGCACAAACTCGTTGCCTTCCCATAATACGCGGTACTGTTCTTTGGTAAGATCAATAACTGCCTTATGAACCGGGAAATTAAATTTTCGTGATCCCTTTATAAACTGGTCTTTCCACAAACCTAGTTTTTCTCCTTTCCAGGGAGCCACGGCGCCTTCATAAATGCTCAACCGTTTATCGGGAATTACCAGATCTTCGTCGATGCCGAGCACCTGGCTGAATCCTTCACAGGTGGGGCATGCGCCGAAAGGATTATTAAATGAGAATAAATTGGGTACGGGTTCTTCGAACTGCATTCCGTCGAGCTCGAAGCGGTTGCTGAAATGCAGTTTTTTATTACCGTTTACCTCCAGCATTAATTCGCCTTCGCCTTCATAAAAAGCTGTTCCTACTGAATCTGCCATACGATGCCGGTCATCTTCATCAAATGCCTTCACCACCAGGCGGTCAACCAGCACAAAGGTTTCTTTGGAAGGTTTCCATGACTTGGGGGCTGTAGCCGGGTCGAGCAGTTCCTCAATACGCAATATTTCTCCATTACCATATAAGCGGGAAAAGCCTTTTTGCATCAGAATATTCAGTTCTTCCTGCGTATTACGGCTTTTATGCTGTTTAAAGGGGATCAGGATAAGTACTTTATCGCCGTTTTGTAGGCTGGCGATGGCATCGATCACGTCATTTACATCGTCTTTTTTTACTTCGCGACCCGAAATAGGGGAAATGGTCTTACCCGTACGCGCAAACAGTAAACGGAGGTAATCGTATATTTCCGTCATACTGCCTACGGTTGAACGTGGGGTGCGGGTAATTACCTTTTGTTCGATGGCGATGGCAGGGCAAAGCCCTTTTATAAAATCCACGTCGGGTTTTACCATCCGGGCCATGAACTGCCGGGCATACGCGCTGAGGCTTTCGGCGTACCTGCGCTGGCCTTCGGCGAAAAGGGTATCGATGGTTAAAGAAGATTTTCCCGATCCCGACACGCCTGTAACCACTACCAGTTTATTGCGAGGTATTTCTACCGAAATATTTTTTAGGTTATGCGTCCGTGCCCCCTTTATATATATATTATCTAAAGGTTTGGGCATAGTGCCTGCTAAAGTGGGTTTACCTGTTGTAACTGCCATAATATTTTAAAGGACCACAAATTTATTGTATTTGCGGGGACTTATTTTACATAGAATCTTTAGCGGTTATTGGGTAAAAAAGTTTAAATATTCTTTAAAATTTGTTTTTTTCGATAAGTTCTCTATCTTTAGTTGGTAATTTGTATCACAATCGAAAACTAAACACCACCGCCTATCGACACGGACACTTCTACTCAGAAAAACCATTCAAAGTAAAAAATCCATTTAATAAATATCCTATCACCTTCAAAACCCGTAGAAGTTATGAGTTCACTACGTAAAAAAACTGATCATGAGTTAATCCAGGACTTCCAGGATGGAGACTTGTATGCTCTTGAAACGCTAATTCTTCGCCACAAGGAAAAAATGTACACATCAATCTTGTTTCTTGTAAAGGACAAATATCTCGCTGAAGATATTTTCCAGGATGTGCTTATCAAGATCATCGACACTATTCGCGGAGGCCGGTACACTGAGGAAGGCAAATTCCTTCCCTGGGCGATGCGTATTGCCCACAACCTGTGTGTTGATCATTTCCGCAAAGTAAAACGTACCCCTGCCATTAAAACCAGCGACGACAGGGATATCTTTGAAGTGATCAATTTCACAGAAGATGGTGCAGATCAAAAGATGATGAAACGTCAGAGTTATGACCGCGTTCGTCAGATGCTTGACCTGTTACCAGATGATCAGAGAGAGGTGATAATTCTGCGTCATTATGCAGATCTGAGCTTTAAAGAAATTGCAGCGCTAACCAATTGCAGCATCAACACTGCTTTAGGCAGAATGCGTTATGGCCTGATCAATTTGAGAAAAATGATGTTACAGAAAAAGATCGCTTTGTAAAATTTTTTTACTTTTGGGTACTCAGATTAACAGCAAAAAATCTGAATGGGAACGGATAATAAGCTGTGTTGTGAGTAGGTTTACTAAAGTCAGCTTAAGCACAACAGATCATTAAAACCAGTAACCAGTAAAAAAATATTGTCATTCTGGCCCTCCATCCGGGCCCATTTTCCTGAATTGCTTGCTTGCCGGAAGGCTGGAACAGAATGACGCCTAATTGAATCCCCGCTCAGCACTGAGCGGGGATTTTTTTATTTGGTCACCGCGCCCAGGGCCGGGGGCTATAAAAGCTAAGGGTGGGCCATCTGCAGATGACTCACCCTTAGCTTTATTCAGACAATATTTTACTTACCCTTTTTATACGCATCAATTCCACACTCTAACCATTGTGCAAATTCTTTGGCATTGGGTGTGTATCCCTTGGTCTTCGTGAGTATTTTCTGATCGGGGCTTATAATGGCATATTGCGGCTGCGCTACGGCATCAAAGTTTTCAGATTGAAATGTTGCCCATTTATCACCCACCGTAATTATTTTCTTCTGACCGCCCGATTTGGTTTTAAAATCTATTTGCTGTGTTGCCGGTAATGACCTCCTTTCGTCAACATAAAGAGATACTACAATAAACCTGTCTTTCATCAACTCTCCTACTTTATCGTTCGTCCATACGTTTTCTTCCATTCTGCGACAATTTACACAGGCCCAACCGGTAAAATCAATTAACACCGGCTTGTTTTCCTTCTTTGCTCTTGCCAACGCTTCCTCATAATCATTCCTCAAAGGCTCAATTCCCTTTTCGCAGTTCACCGGGTTCTTATATAAACTGTAACAGAGCGGTGGCGGAAATCCACTGATCAACTGAAGATTGGCGCTATGTGTATTGGTAAGTCCGGGTATTACATACAACGTGGCAGCAGCAAACAAGACCACGAATGCAATTCTTGTTTTACTGAATTTTTTTATCGGACTGTCATGCGGAAATCTGATCTTACCCAACAGGTACAACACGATCAAAATACCGATCACTACCCATATAGCAATAAATACTTCCCTTCTTAATATGCCCCATTGTTTTACCAGATCGGCATTTGATAAAAATTTTACGGCCATTGCCAATTCCAGAAAACCCAGTACAACCTTAACTGAAGTTAACCAGCCACCCGATTTAGGCAACGATTGCAACCAGCCGGGGAACATAGCGAATAATGCAAAAGGTAAGGCAAGCGCCAATCCAAAGCCGGCGAGTCCTACAGTTAAAGGCCAGGCGCCTTCTGCAGCAGTTCCTGCCAGCAATGATCCGAGAATAGGACCTGTGCAGGAAAAAGAAACAATGGCGAGTGTAAGGGCCATAAAGAAGATACCGCCCCAGCTTCCCATACCTGAACGGGAATCGATTTTATTGGCCAGGCCACTGGGCAAACCGATTTCAAAATACCCAAAGAATGAAATGGCAAAAAATACAAAAATGAGAAAGAAGAATATATTCAGCCAGATGTTGGTGGATATGTTATTGAGTATTTCAGGGTTTACACCACTGATCAAATGAAACGGAATACTGAGGAATATATAAATAAGAAAAATAAAAAAGCCATATAACGAAGCATTCGCAATTCCCTTTTTTCTATCCTGTGTACGTTTGGTAAAAAACGAAACAGTTAAGGGGATCAGCGGAAATACACAGGGTGTAAATAAGGCAATAAATCCACCTAACATCCCCAGAAAGAATATGCTTACTAAACTTTTTCCTCCGGTATCATCATCACCGCAATTGCTCACGGGATGTTTTAGATCAAATGAAGATACTCTGATGTTTGATGTAGCGGCAACACCTCCTTCAAGAGGCACAGAAAATGAATACGCATTCAGAGGATAAAACTCATCGCCTTTACCATATGTATATTGAAAGGTACCTAATAAAACGGCAGGAACATCTCCTTTAAATGTTATAGTAGCTGTGAAAGCAGCCTGCCCTTCATATATTTTAAATGAAGCATTATCGAATACGGCATTCTTTATTGTTTTACTTTCTCCGGCTTCCTTAAACGGTTTACTTACCTGTATTGATGAATCTGCCACTTCAATGGCAGCAGAGGGTACGTCGCTGATCACTTCATTAGGACCGTATAGCTGCCATTTTTTATTGCCGGTGGTAGTAAAAGTTATTTCATAAACTTTATCGCTGATCTTTTTACCTGAAACTTCCCATTTATAAGCAGTTGAGTCCTGTGCGTTAACGGCGGAGCTAAATAAGAAAATAGCTACTAAACTCCCTAACAGATATTTCATACGCTGAATACTGAGTTATTAAAACAACAAACGAGTTCTTTCAATAAGAACCCGTTGTATAATATTGTTTGATTGCATGATCGCTTATCCTCCGATAGCAACTGAGAATGTTGTTTCAGCGGGTGGCAAACATTTTTCGTTGTCACATACCATGTATTCTACTTTTCCGGCCAGATTGGTTTTGGCGCTGCCTTTTACTTTAACTGTCTGAACAAAGTCAACCGATCTTTCATAATAATTTACTACACCGCCCCATACTTCTTCAGTCTTCTTTACCACTTTACCTACTTCTTTTACTTTTCCATCCAGCAACAGCAAAGGATTTTTTGTAAACGTAAAGCTGGTAGGTATCGGACCCTCTACCCCCACATTTTGCGCGTAGATATGAAAATCGCCGTTTACAAGAGCTGTTAAATGAACTTCATATACCTTATCAGCAATTTTCTTTGCTGAGAATGACCATTTTACCTCTTTGTTAGACTGTGCAAATGTTGCTGCACCGCTTACCAATACCAAAAGTGAGAGCAGAATTACCTTCATGTTGTTCTTATTTATTAACTATTAAAACAGATGAACTGCCTCAAAAGTCTAAGAAATAGTGCTAATAATTTTCTAAAAATTGACCAAGGCCTTATTTTCTGTGACCAACCCGGCCTTTGCATTCATGATCAGTGATTGCAATACGATGCGGCCGTCGGTATTTCCCAAA
>Ga0068855_100009554_pt1 | contig 11712 bp, 8 predicted proteins | sample KBSCornC52_FD_66592 | JGI IMG/M metagenome (GOLD analysis project Ga0068855, IMG submission 66592) | Corn rhizosphere microbial communities from Kellogg Biological Station, Michigan, USA - KBS Corn C5-2 | ecosystem: Host-associated > Plants > Roots > Rhizosphere > Soil ...
CTCGACGACTTCGCGTTCAACCTGCAGGCCGAACCGGCCGACCGCGCGCAGCGTCCCGCCACGCTCGTCGACGGCAGCGAGGACGACATGCTGCGCCTGGGCGCGTCGCTGGAACGCATCCCGGCCGCGTACAAGGCCGAGATCGGGGACTGGATGGTCGGGCGCATCATGGGCATTCCGGTGACGCCGAAGCCCGACGCGAAATCGGCCGCCACATATGCGCGCTATTTGTGGGCACTCGCGCGCGTAGGTACGCGCCAGCCGCTGCACGGGAGCGCGCACGAGGTGGCGCCGGCGGAAGCGGCCGGACGCTGGCTCACGGACCTGATGCGGCTGGACTGGAAGCGGATCGAGCCGGCCGGCTTCGCCGCCGCGCACATCGCACGCAGGACGGGCGACCGCACGCGCGACATCGACGAGGCGCTGCGCGCTCAGGTGCTGCAACGGTTGGCGTCCGTGGGCGCGCCGGCCAGCTGGTCCGCACAGGTGCGCGACGTCGTCGAGCTGGACCAGGAAAGCCGCACGCGCATGTTCGGCGACGCGCTGCCGCCGGGGCTGAAGCTGCTGCGCTGAGCAGGGTGGGCATTTGGGGCCGGAGCCCCAACATGCCCACCGCTACCAAGCGGCCGGCAAAAAGCCGGCGGTTCAGGCATCATCGCTTCTTCACCGAATCACAGAGGAGATGAGAATGGCTGACCACACGAACCCGTTCACGACCCCGTACGTCCCGCCGAAAGTCTGGTCCCCGGCCACGCCGTCGGGCGGCGCCTTCGCCAGCATCAACCGTCCGGTCGCGGGCAAGACGCACGAACTGGAGCTGCCGGTGGGCAAGCATCCGCTGCAACTGTATTCGCTGGGCACGCCGAACGGGCAAAAGGTCACGATCATGCTCGAGGAACTGCTGGCCGCCGGCCACGCGGGTGCGGAATACGACGCCTGGCTCATCCGCATCAACGAGGGCGCCCAGTTCGGCAGCGGCTTCGTCGAGATCAACCCGAACTCCAAGATCCCGGCCCTCGTCGACCGCAGTGGAGAAACGCCCGTGCGCGTATTCGAGTCCGGTTCGATCCTCGTCTACCTGGCGGAAAAATTCGGCGGCGCCTTCCTGCCCAGGGACATTCCGGCGCGCACCGAGACGTTCAACTGGCTGATGTGGCAGATGGGCTCGGCGCCATTCGTCGGCGGCGGCTTCGGCCACTTCTACGCTTACGCGCCGGAAAAGCTGGAATACCCGATCAACCGCTACGCGATGGAGACGAAGCGCCAGCTGGACGTGCTCGACCGCCTGCTGGCCGAGCGCCGCTTCGTCGCGGGCGACGAGTACACGATCGCGGACATGGCGATCTGGCCGTGGTACGGCGGCCTCGTGCTGGGCGAGCTGTACGATTCTGCGGAGTTCCTGTCCGTGCACCAGTACCAGCAGGTGCGCCGCTGGGCCGACGAGGTCGGCGCGCGGCCGGCCGTGGTCCGCGGCCGCAAGGTCAACCGCGTGCGCGGCAAGCCCGAGGACCAGGTGCTCGAACGCCACGACGCGTCCGACCTGGACTGAGCGCGCGGCGCGGCGTCAAGCGGGCGTATCGCGATCCCGATTGGGACTAACATGATCCGGTCGGGAAGGCATCCGCGTGACCGCCCGGCCGCGATCGGGCACGATTGAGTGAACGCAAGCGCGTGCCGGATGGTCCCTCTACCCTGAACGGATCGCCGCGCCGACGGCCCCGCAATCGTCGACATCAGGAGGACCAGATGAGCTACGCAGATCGCGATAGATATGGCATGTACAAGGACACGGGCCGGCATGCCGGTCCCGGCCCGGCGCTGATGGGTGCCGACACCCTGATCGGCGATGGCGTCGTCAACGCCGCCAACGAGGACCTGGGCGACATCAAGGAAATCATGCTCGACATGCAAACCGGCCAGGTCGCTTACGCCGTACTGTCCTTCGGGGGTTTCCTGGGAATGGGTGACAAGCTGTTCGCCGTACCCTGGCAGGCCCTGCACCTGGACACCGTCAACAAGCGCTTCGTGCTCGACATCGACAAGGAGCAGTTGCAGAACGCGCCCGGCTTCGACAAGCGCGCCTGGCCCGACATGGCTGACGCGCAATGGGCACAGCATATACACAGTTTCTACGGCACCGACCCGACGCGCCCCGGCGCACCCAGCATGGGGCCGGACGTGGCAATGCGCGGCATGGTCGGCGGCGCCGGCGCGGGTGCCGCGACAGGTTCGGGGGCCGGCATGGGCTCCATGGGTGCCGGCCATGCAGGCTCAGGCTCAGGCTCAGGCACGGGCGCCGGCAGCGCCATGCCGGGCGGTGGCGCAGGCGGCAGCCTCGACCCGCGTCCCGGCAATGCGGGAGGCGATACCGACCTGAGCAAGATCCGCGGCAGCAATCTCGGCTGACGTCCGGACCGCACTGTATCAAGTTTGCAACAAATTGTCATGGCCGACATTGCCGGCCATGATTGGCCATGGTGGCGCAGTTACAACTTGTAACCTCAACATTACATCGTTTTCATACGCACTCTGGCAGACTGACGAAATACAATATTGGCTGATCAGCCAGGCCGCATAACGCGGGCATGCAACAGGGCTTTACCCAACTTTACAGCACCGCTCTTTGTCTCGCGGCCCTTCACCCTCTACAATCCAGGCGTCGCCAACGTCTTTACTGTTCACGGAACGCCCCACATGAACTTGCGCCTTTGTTTTGAACCATGAAAATCTCGAGTGAACAGACCTTGAACCTGGACGGCTGGCGCAGCCGGGCGCACCCGGACGCATCCATCGATTTCCAGCAAGCCGATCCGGTGGCCGATACGAACCGGCTGGCGGACACGCCCACCCACACGCCGCTGATCGACCGCGCGCTGCTGGCCGGTTCCGACAAGATCCTGTTCATCGTCCACCTGGCCCTGGGCGACTTCACCTACCTGCAAAGCTGCTTCGTCGCCTTCGCGCGCGCCTTCCCGCACCTGAAGATCCACCTGTGGGTCGACGAGCGCCGCCGCACGAACCGGGCCGCGGACTGGCCGCACCTGAAAAAATACGCGCTGTACGACTGGCTGGCCGAGTGCCCGTATTTCGACAAGGTCTATAACGAAACCTACAGCCCGGCACTGTACGAGGCTTCCATGCGGGAAGCGCAGCGCCAGGACTACCCGATCGTCGTGTCGCTCTCCGTGCTGGACCGGCACAAGTATGCGAGCATGGCGCGCAAGATCAGTCCGAACGGTTTCGTCGTGGGCCAGAAAAAACGCGTGCGGCCCTATGACCTGCACAAGCACCTCATCTACCGCAAGCTGGACGCCTTCATTCCCGCGTATTCCGCGGCATCGCATCCGGAACAGCACATCAGCGACATCTACGCCGGCTGGTTCACGCAATTATTCGGCATCACGATTCCGCCCGAGGCCCGCTATCCCGTGCTGTCCATCCCCGCGCGCTGGATGGATTACGCGCGCGACCAGTTCGCCGCCTGGGGATTCGAAGGCGCCGCGGGCACGAAGGTCGTGTTCGTGAATGCATACTCGAAATCGGTCGAGCGCTGCTGGCCGCTGGAACGGGTCATCGAACTGATCCGCACGATGCGGCAGGAGGCCATGTGGCGCGATGCCGGCTTCATCGTCAACGTCGTCCCCGAAGACCTGGCGCGCGCCCGCGCCCTGTTCGCCGGCCAGGACCTCGCACGCACCCATTTGTTCAGCGCCGAAGACAATTTCTTCCAGCTGCCCGCCATCCTCAGCCTGTGCAGGCTGATCATCTCCGTCGAGACGGCCGTCATGCACCTGGCCAATGCCGTGCACGTGCCCGTCATCGCCCTGATGCGTCAAAAGAATCCGGAATGGGCGCCGATCGACAAGCACAACAGCACCGTCATCACGGTGGCCCGGCGCGACGACTGGGTCGACAAGATCGGCGTGGCCGACGTGATGGCGGCCCTGCCGGGCGACCTGGCCTGACCCGCAAGCGGATGCGCCGTCATCCGCGGCCGAACGATTCCCACGCGGGAAGCGAGAACTTCTTGCGGTCGCGCTCGTAGAACCATGCCATGAGCAGGCCGAAACAGGCGCCCGCGACGGTTGCCGCGAGCGCGTCGTCGGCCAGGCCGCGGCCCTGCCGCGACCACATCAGCAGCCACATCAGGCTCCCCCAGAAGACCGCGAACCAGGCGCCGAAGCACACTGTGACTTTCGCAAACCCCATGTAGTGCGGCGGCGGCACCTGGATGCCTATCTTCCACAGCAGCCGGAACAGCGGCGGTTCGTAACGATGGCGCGGCAGGCCGCGCTGCGACAAGAAAGCAAGCGAACGGTGCAGTTGTAGTTGGAATTCCATGATCCTCGCGCGCTGATTGACACATGCTTCTACCATATCAGGCTTTGCGCATTCGGAAATTGGCGTATTGTCATAACCGTGACATGGCTCCTTTACATTTGCCCAGCACGATGCCACCGCCAGCCGCCGGCGGCACCTTCCCAACCAGGAGAACGCAATGGCCACGAATACGATCTGCCTCTGGTACGACCACGATGCGCTGGACGCCGCGACGTTCTATGCGCAGACGTTCCCCGACAGTGCCGTCGGTGCCGTCCACCGCGCGCCCGGCGATTATCCCGCCGGCCAGGAAGGCACTGTGCTGATGGTCGAATTCACGGTCCTGGGCATCCCCTGCCTCGGCCTGAACGGCGGTCCCGGCGTGCGCCACAGCGAGGCGTTCTCGTTCCAGGTCACGACCGACGGCCAGGAAGAAACGGACCGCCTGTGGCAGGCCATCGTCGGCAACGGCGGCCGCGCAAAGGAATGCGGCTGGTGCGAGGACAAATGGGGCCTGTCGTGGCAGATCACGCCGCGGGTGCTGCTCGATGCCGTCACCGGAGCCGACCGGGCTGCGGCGAAGCGGGTGTTCGAGGCGATGATGACGATGAAGAAGATCGACGTCGCCGCGATCGAAGCGGCGCGGCGCGGATAAGGCGGCCACGCCCCGTCGGGCACGCGCGGCCGATCAGGTAGCCGCCGCGGGCCGCAGCGCGGCGCCGCCCGCGTCGCGCGCGGCGGCCTGCGCCGGCTGCTGGGGATCCTGGCGCGGGCCGTGCACGCAGTCGACCGCCAGCAGCGACGCCACGCCGTGTCCATCGTTGCCGCTCTCCAGCGCGGCCATCACGGTCGCCAGGGACGCGCACAGGCGCGTGACGATGCGGGCCTGGTTGCGGCCGTGCGCCTTGCCCTGGTACAGTGCCCAGTCGGCCAGGCGCACGGCGGCCTGCCAGTCGAACGCGTCGTCGGCCAGCGGCGCCAGCGCGACGATGCCCGCCGTGAGCGTCACCGGAATGGGGCGGCTGCCGGTATCGACCGGCGTCGCGCCGACCGTCTCCAGGATGCGCCCTGCCATGGTGGCGACGCTGTCCGGGTCCATGCCAGGGGCGTGGATCAGGAATTCCTCGCCGCCCCAGCGCACCACCATGTCCGTGTCGCGCACGGCCGCGGCCAGCCGGCGCGCCACGTCGACGAGCACGGCATCGCCCGCGCCATGTCCCCAACGGTCGTTGATGCTCTTGAAGTGGTCGACGTCCATGAGGACGAAACAGTCGACGCCGGCGTGTGCGCCGCTGCGGCGGTCTTCCCGGCCGTCCGGGGCGCGGCCCGCCATCCGCTGCGTCAGCGAACGCCGGTTGTGCAATCCCGTCAGCGCGTCGTGCGACGAGCGGAATTCGAGCTGCGCGTTGAGTTCCTTCAGCCGCGCGTTGCTGCGCGCCGCACGCCGGTACATGACGTACACGACGGCGCTGGCCAGCACCGTCAGCACAGCGGCGAACGTGGTCGCGATCTGCACCGTGCGACGCTTGTCCAGCTCGGCGTCCTTCAACCGGTTCTCGCGCTGCAGCAGCGCGATCTGCTGGCTGCGGCGGTGCGCGTCGAATTCTTCCTGCAGCGCCGCGATCGCGCGGTCGCGCTCCGTCCGGGCACTCTGCTGTTGCAAGGCCTGCTGCTCGCGGACGATCGCCAGCGCCTGCTGGTGCTGGCCCGCGCGTTCCAGCATGTGGCCCTTCTCGTCCAGCATCGCGTCGAGGTCGGCGGTGAGTTTTTCCTTGCGCATGTGGGCGATGACACCGTCGACCCAGGGCAGGCCCTCGTCGATGCGCCCCTGCCCCATCAAGGCGAAACCGAGGTTGGCGCGCGCCATCTGGATGACGTTCTGGTCGTTGCCCTTCTCCGACACTTCCAATGCCTTGCGCGACTCGGCCTCCGCCCGGACGTAGTTCCGGTGCTGCAGGTAATAGTCCGCGATATTGCCCCGGATCGACGCTTCCATGCCCTGCAGTCCGCCCCGCACCACCGTCGCCAGGGCATTCTCGAACGCGGCGATGCCTTCGCGATCGCGCCCGAGCCTGACCAGGGCGATGGCCCGCGTGAATTGCAGCGAGGCGAGCGGCCGCAGCGATATCTTCTTTTCCGCCAACCCCAGGTCGGCACTGTCGATCGCCTTGGCGGGATTATCCGCATTGATGTACACCTGGGCGATACGGGAATAGAACACGGCGCGCCTGCCGCTGTTGGCGGCACCGCCCGGCACCATGTTCAGGCCGCGCAGATACGCCGCCAGCGCCTCGTCGAACCGGGCGCGCAGGTTGAGAATGTCGCCCTGCACCCGTTCGGCCGCCACCCTGAACATTGGCGTTACATCCTTCGGTGCCTGCGCAACGGTCTTGTCCAGCAGCGCCTGCGCGTCGTCCAGGCGATGGGCGTCGACCAGTTCGCGGACCTGGGCCAGCATGGCCAGAGCCACGCGCGCCGCGTCATGGTGGGCCCGCGCCAATTGCAGCGATTCGCGTTGCAGCGTGTACGCCGCGTCCAGTTGGCCCAGGTCATCCCGGATCCAGGCTTCCGTCAGCAACAGTGTTTGCCTTGCCTCGTAGGGCGCGTCCGGCCCCAGCGCGCGGCGCGCGGCCTGGGCCCGGTCGAGCGCCGCGCGCAGGGAATCCTGGGCAAGCTCCCAGATCATTGCCACTTCCGCCTGGGGATCGATGGCGGGCTGGCCGGCGTGCGCGACCGTCCCGACCGCCGTTGCGGTCACGAGCAGAAACGAAACGAGGCGGTGAGGGAGAGGCATGACGAAGCGCCGGCTGGAAAGTCTACTGTCAAGTCCATTATGGACTCAACTTTGAATTTCCTCAACGAAACAACACCCCGTGCGTAACGACATGGCCCGGGCGATGCGCAAGCACAACATCATGACTCGCGCGTGAAAATGTGAGCGCATAACATTAATGTTAAGTAACAGCAGAACCGCACAAGAAACAGATCACCATCCAAAGATCGATCCGCATAAAAAAGTTATTGGCTTCAGAACAATTCATGCACTACATTGTTCCTCGCCCGGCGCGATCTGCCCGTTTGTGCTTTCCGTGCCGTGATCGACCCACGGTTGCGGGGCATGCGAACGATGTGGTTAAGCCGGGCACCTATGTTATCGCAATCATTCCTTATCCCACCTACCATGTGCCGCGATCATCCGATGGCATGACACACAAGGTCAATCCCATGCAAAAAGATAAGACCAACCACATTGGTCAAGCAGGAGACTATTCGAGAGGCATCCGGCGCACCGCGGCCTGCGGCGCACTGATGCTCGCGGCGGCGCTGCCGGCCGCCGCCCAGCCCACCACGTCCCCGGCCGCGCGCATGGATGCGGACGTCCGCGCCCGCGCCCTGGTCGCGCAGATGACGCTGGACGAAAAGATCGCCCAGCTCCTCAACGTGGCCCCCGCCCTGCCGCGCCTCGGCATCCCCGCCTACAACTGGTGGACCGAATCGCTGCATGGCGCGCTGGGCCCCCTGCCCACGACGAACTTCCCCGAACCCATCGGCCTGGCGGCGACCTTCGACGCGCCGCTCGTGCACCAGGTGGCGTCCGCGATCAGCACGGAAGTGCGCGCGCTGCACACGCTGGGCCGGCAGACGGGACACCTGGGCAAGATCGGCACGGGCCTCGACACGTGGTCGCCGAACATCAACATCTTCCGTGACCCGCGCTGGGGCCGCGGCCAGGAGACCTATGGCGAAGACCCGTACCTGACGGCGCAGTTGGGCGTCGCGTTCATCCAGGGCATCCAGGGACCGGACCCGGACCTGCCGTACGTCGTCGCCACGCCCAAGCACTTCGCCGTGCACAGCGGGCCGGAATCGACGCGCCACGTGGCCGACGTGTTCGTGTCGCGCCACGACCTCGAGGATACCTATCTACCCGCGTTCCGCGCCGCCATCGTCGATGCGAAGGCCGGCTCGATCATGTGCGCCTACAACCGCATCAACGGCCAGCCGGCCTGCGGCAGCGACCTCCTGATGAAGGAACACCTGCGCGGCGCCTGGGGCTTCAAGGGCTATGTCGTCTCCGATTGCGACGCGGTGACGGACATCTCGCAGCACCACAAGTACGCGCCGGATCCCGCCGCGGCCGTCGCCGTCGCGCTGAAGGCCGGCACCGACAACGAGTGCAACACGCAGACCCTCGGCGACGTACCCAACCTGGACGCGCGCTACCGCGAGGCGTGGCAGCGCGGCCTGATCTCGACGGACGACATCGACGGGGCGCTCGTGCGCCTGTTCGCGGCGCGCTACCGCAACGGCGACCTCGCCGGCCTGTCCCAGCGCGCGCCCGACAACACCCCGGTCACCGCCATCGACACGCCCGCGCACCGCGACCTGGCCCTGCAGGCCGCGACGAAGAGCCTCGTGCTGCTGAAGAACGACGGCGTGCTGCCTTTGAAGGCTGGCGTGAAAGTGGCCGTGATCGGCCCGCTGGCCGACGCCACCCGGGTCCTGCGCGGGAATTATTCGTCGACGCAGTCGGCGCCGCCCGTGTCCGTCGTCGAGGGCCTGCGCCGCGCCCTGCCGCGCGCGCAGGTGAAACTCGTGCCGGCCGGCGCCTCGATCACGGACGGCGACCCGGTGCCGACCCAGGTCCTGCGCACGCCGGACGGCAAGCCGGGCCTGCGCGCCGAGTACTTCAACCGCAGCGGCGACAATTACGACGGCAAGCCGGTAGCCACCCAGGTCGAGCCGGGCCTGGAATCGCATGCGCTGCAACTGAAGACCGTGGCGGACAAGCACAAGGTCGTGTGGACCGGCTACCTGGTCGCGCCGGAATCGGGCACGTACCGCCTCGGCGTGTCGGGCGTGCAGGGCGAGCTGACGGTCGCGGGCAAGCCCGCCGTGCAGGCGACCAAGTATTCGCAATGGGGCGAACCGTTGACCCTCACCGACGTGCGCCTTGAAAAGGGCCAGCGCTATCCGTTGCGCTTCCAGTCCGAGGCCGGCGCCTCGGGCGTGCCCGGCCTGTTCTGGAAACGCGTATCGACGGCACCCGACGCCGACCTGCGGGCCGGGACGGCGGATGCCGACGTCGTCGTCGCCGTCGTCGGCCTGACGTCCGACCTCGAAGGCGAAGAGATGGCGATCAAGGTCGACGGCTTCTCCGGCGGCGACAAGACGTCGCTGGACCTGCCGGCGGACCAGCGCGCCCTGCTCGAACGGGCGAAGGCGCTGGGCAAGCCGCTCGTCGTCGTGCTGATGAACGGCAGCGCCGTCGACCTGTCGTGGGCGAAGGACAATGCGGGCGCCATCCTGGAAGCCTGGTATCCGGGCCAGTCCGGGGGCCTCGCCGTCGCCAACGTCCTGGCCGGGAAGTCCGATCCGGGCGGCCGCCTGCCCCTCACCTTCTATCGCGGCCTGGCCGACCTGCCGCCATTCGACGACTATTCGATGCAGGGCCGCACCTACCGCTACTACGCCGGCACGCCGGTCTATCCGTTCGGCGCAGGCCTGTCGTACACGACGTTCCGCTACGCCCCGCTGCGCGTGGAACCCGTCGGCGGCGCGCCCGAGAACGGCATCGTCGTCACGACGGAAGTCGCTAACACGGGCACGCGCGAGGGCGACGAGGTCGCGCAGCTGTACCTGACGCCGCCGGCGTTCGACGGCGCGCCGCGGCTCGCGCTGCGCGGCTTCCAGCGGCTCAGCTTGAGGCCGGGCGAACGGCGCCAGGTCAGCTTCCGCCTGTCGCCACGCGACCTCAGTTTTGTTACGCGCGACGGCGTCCGCCAGCTGACGCCCGGGCAGTACAAGCTCAGCGTCGGTTCGGGCCAGCCGGGCACCAGCGTGGCGCAGCAGGATGCGGCGCTCGTGCTGAAGCAGGCCGTCCTGCTGGCGCAATAACGACTACTACAACAAGGAGACTACAAATGAAAGCCAGACATCGATTCAACCGGCTGCTGGGCGCTGCCGCCATCGCCTGCGCGTACGCGCTCGCCCTCCCCGCGCACGCGCAGAACGACAAGATGACGCCGATCGCGATACCGGCGCAGCCCGACGCGATCGTCCTGACCACGGGCGCCCTGCCCGGCGCCAAGGCGCAGGAAAGCTGGCACAGCCAGTACGGCAGCGTCTTCGCCCGCAACGTCACGGTCGCCACCCTGACCCCGTTCCTGCCCGATCCGGCCAGGGCGACCGGCGCCGCCGTGATCGTCGCGCCCGGCGGCGGTTTCAAGACACTGTCGATGAACAACGAGGGCTGGGACGTGGCGAAGGCGCTGGCCGCCCAGGGCGTGGCGGCGTTCGTGCTGAAGTACCGCCTGAACCAAACGCCGCAGGAGATGGGGGCGTTCGAGGACGACATGCGCAAGATGTTCTCGGGCACCGCGCGGCCGCGGCCGCCGTCGCCGCAGGACTCCGCCGCCACGCTCGCACCGCAGATCGCCGATGCGCGCGCCGCGTTCGCGCTCGTGCGCGCGCGGGCGGGCACATGGCACATCGATCCGGACCGCATCGGCATGGTCGGCTTTTCCGCCGGCGCCATGCTGACGATGGCGACCACGCTGCACGGGCAGGATGCGAAACCGGCGTTCATCGGCGACATCTACGGGCCACTGGCCGCCGTCACCGTGCCGGCCGACGCGCCGCCGCTGTTCATCGCACTGGCGGCGGACGATCCGCTGTTCGGCAACGGCGGCTTCGGCCTCATCGACAGCTGGCGCGCGGCCAGGCGTCCCGTCGAATTCCACCTGTTCGAACAGGGCGGCCACGGCTTCGGCATGTACCAGAAGACGACCACCAGCACCGGCTGGTTCGACGCCTTCTCGCGCTGGCTGGGCATGCACGGTTACCTGAAGCGCAAGGCCTGACGCTCACACCATGCCGAGGCCCTTGCGGATGGCCGAATCCACCGGGGCCGCCGGCATGAAGCGGCGCAGCTTGCTCAGGATGGACGCCTGGCCCGCGGGCGTCCGCCGCATCTTCCAGCGCCCCAGTGCCGCCTCGACGATCGTCCCGGCCACGCCATCCGGATCCGGCGCCTTGCCGACGTTGGCGGCGATGGCGCGCGACACGGTGTCGCGCTCCTTGTCGTAGACGGCTATCCCGGACGCGGCGCGCGGCGCGTTGGCGTCCAGGCTGGTCTTCGTGTACGACGGCTCGACCAGCACGACGCGCACACCAAAGGCGCGCACTTCGTGATCCAGCGTCTCGGACATGCCTTCGACGGCATGCTTCGAGGCCGCATACAGCCCCATGTAGGGCGCGGGCAGGAAGCCGAGCACGGAACTGAGGTTGACGATCCGGCCTGCGCGCTGGCGGCGCATGACGGGCAATACGGCCTGGATGGTGCGCAGCGTGCCGAACACGTTCGTGTCGAACAACGCCTGCGCCTCGGCG
>Ga0068855_100009555_pt1 | contig 11712 bp, 9 predicted proteins | sample KBSCornC52_FD_66592 | JGI IMG/M metagenome (GOLD analysis project Ga0068855, IMG submission 66592) | Corn rhizosphere microbial communities from Kellogg Biological Station, Michigan, USA - KBS Corn C5-2 | ecosystem: Host-associated > Plants > Roots > Rhizosphere > Soil ...
GTGACCGCCAAGTGCTACGGCGGCGACATCTCGCGGAAGCGCAAGTTGTTGGAGCGTCAGAAAGAGGGTAAGAAGCGCATGAAGCAAGTGGGCAACGTCGAGATCCCGCAAGAGGCCTTCCTGGCCATCCTCAAGGTCGATTGATGGGCGGCAAGCACGCGGAGGACGGGCCGCCGGGAACGTTGCTGGGCTGGTGGCGCCAGCGGACGGCGGTGCGCCGCGCGCGCGCCGAGGGGCAGCACCTGGTCAAGGAGGCGCGCCGGATCCTCAAGCGGTACAGCTATCGCATCCCCGAGGCGGTGGCGACCGAGATCAAGACCGACGTGATGGCGGTCGAGGCGGCGCTGGGCGGCGACGATCTGGACAGCATGCGCAAGTCGATCGCGATGCTGGACGACGCGATGGACGCGCACCTGGCCTTCGGGCGCAAGTCGACCGTCCGCGAGTATTCCGAGTCGATCGGCGTGGCGGTGGCGGTGGCGCTCTTGCTGCGGGCCTTCGTGGTCGAGGCTTTCCAGATCCCGTCCGGGTCGATGATCCCGACGCTGGAGGTGGGCGACCACATCTTCGTCTCGAAGTTCTCCTACGGGCTCAGCATCCCGTTCACCGACATGAAGATCCTGCAGTACGCGGAGCCGCAGCGGGGCGACGTGATCGTCTTCAAGTTTCCGCAGGATCACAGCACCGACTACATCAAGCGGGTGGTCGGCCTCCCGGGCGACGTCATCGAGATGCGCCAGGAAGAGCTGTACATCAACGGCAAACCGGTCCCGCGCGAGAAGAGCGACCAGCCCTGCGACATGGGCGAGGTGACCGAGGCCAGCGAACGCGAGCGTCCAGCCGGGATGTTCGACGAGTGCGAGACCTGGTTCGAGACGCTGGGCACCAAGCGTCACGAGACCATTCAAGAGCCGGGGCGCGGCGGGCGCGACTTCGCGCGCACCGTGGTCCCACCCGGGCGCCTGTTCGTGATGGGCGACAACCGCGACAACTCGTCCGACTCCCGCGTGTGGGGGTTCGTCGATTTCAACCTGGTCAAGGGGCGCGCGCTCATCATCTGGTGGTCGCGCGCCGAGACGGACAGCTACAGCCCGGTGACCTGGTTCAAGGCCATTCGCTGGCGGCGCTTCTTCCAGCCGGTTCGATAGCCCGCTTTTTGGTGCCCGGTTCCGGCCGGGAGGTCGCACTAACCTCCTGAAGCATGAAACGTCACCGGTTGCTGGTCCTGGTAGGTCTGGCCGTCGCGTCATCGACCGGCTGCGGCGGCAAGCAGTCGCTCAGCTCGCCGGGCGGCATCGGCGGCGCGGCCGGCCACAAGAGCGGCGGCCCCGGGGCGCCGGGCGGGCAGAGCGGGTTCGGCGCCGCGGACGGCGGAGCGGTCGTGTACCTCGACGGCGGCGGCGCCGTCCTGGACGCGCGGACCGGCGGCGTCGAGACGACCTGCGTCGGCGCCGACGGAGGACTCACGCGTCCGCCCCTCGGGGTCTCCCCGGATGCCGGCGCGGGCGACGGGGGCGTCTGCGCGACGCTGCCCGCCGACCCGCCGGCCTTTCCCTGGACCATCGAGCCGCAGCTCGGCGCCGTCAGCGCGGGCGGCGACGGCTCGCTCGCCTCGGGCTGCCGGGCGACGACGGTCTCGGGCCAGGTGGTGGACGTCGTGTGCAGCGGCGCGGCCTGGCTGCGCCCCAACGGCGGCACGGGCGGCAGCGGCGGCGCGGTGCCCAGCGTGACCTGGGACGACGGCTCGCGGCTCTCGTGGGAGCCGGCCGGCCTGGATCCGTCGATCCCGGCGCCCATCGCGCCGGGCGCGGCCGACCAGCGCGTCTGGGCCGACCTGGAGAGTCACGGCTGGCTGGCCGTCCCCGGCGCGTGCGGCTGGTCCTGGGACCAGACCATGACTCTCCGCGACGCCGACGGGGGCCGCATCCGCTTCATGGCGCGCGAGGGCGCGGGCGAACCGGAGCCGAGCGCCGCGGATCTCGGCGCCCTGTTCGGGGTGAGCACCGACGCGGTGACCTGGTGCACGCATGACGTGGTGGGCGGTCCCGCCCTGTTCCACCAGACCCTGCACGAGCACGTCCTCGCCACCAACCCGCCGCAGGTGATTCCCTACGGGCAGGCGACCGAGGTCACCACGCCCAACGGCAACTTCGCCGTGCTCTGGTACGCGCGCTCGCAGGTGGCCTATCCGCTGTCGGCCACCTGCGCCGGCTGCCTCAACCAGGGCCCCGACGTCGGCTTCGTCGCCTCGCCGCTCTAGGCGGTCGTCAGGGAGCCGAAGCCGCCGGCACCTTTCTTCTTGAGCTCGATCGACGCCGTCGGGACGGGGGTCATGATCAGGAGCTCCTGGGTCCGGTGCGGCGCGTTCCAGAACACCGCGATCACCGTCGAGGCCATCACCGTCGGTTGGTCGGTGTAGAGGATCATCTTGTCGACGTTCTTCACCGCCGGCAGGCCGACCGCCGCCCAGTCGCGCTTGCGCAGGCCGCTCACGTCGATCCGGTACAGGTAATCGTAGTTGTCGTAGGCCGCGCCCACCGCGGTGGCGGTGCTGAAGAACCAGCCGTTCTCCTTGTTCTTCGACAGGCACCACATGCGCGCCTGGTCTTCCAGCGTGCCGGCGCCGGCCAGGTCGGTCAGGTATTGCCGGGCGAAGCTGGGGCTGCTCTCGCGCGGCGGATACTTCCAGCAGCGGAACCCGCCCGCGGTGCGCACGTCGCCCGGGTTGCGCCCCGGCTTTCCGCCCTTGGCGTCATCCTCGCCGCGGAAGGCGTGGGTCAGCGCCGCCGGGAAGGCCGCGCCGCCGCCCGGCACGACCAGCACCGGCGGCGGGGCGGAGAGCGCCGCCTGGCCCGGAGACGGCAGCTTGGGGGCCGTGCCCGGAGACGGCAGCTTGGGGGCCGTGCCCGGCGACGGCAGCTTGGGGGCCGTGGCGCCCGGCGCCGACTGGGCCGTCACCACGGCGCCCGGCGCCGCGGCCGCCGCCGAGAAATGGGGACAGGTCGGGTTCGGGCAGCTGCCCGGTGTCTTGTGCCAGCGCTTGCAACCCGAGCAGCTCACGAAACCCATGGCGGTCTCCTCGTTTTTCAGCGGTCCGCGATCAGCGGTGGAGCAGGAACAGCAGGCCGGCCACCAGCGCGATGGTGGCGCCGACCACCGCCACCACCCGGTAGGCCTCGAAGCGATCGGGCGTCTTGTCCAGCGCGCGCCGCGTGCGGGCGATCTCCTCGCGCAGGGCGGCCGCGTCGGCGAACCGCTTGTCGCGCTCCTTGGCCACCATCTTGACGATGATCGCGTCGACCGGCGCCGGGACGCCCACCTTCGGGTTCAGGGCCGACGGCAGCGGCGGGTCTTGCCGCATGTGAAAGTTGATGATGTCGATGGGGCTCTTGGCGCTGGCGAAGGGCAGGGCGCCGGTCAACATCTCGTAGGCCATCATGCCGAGCGCGTAGAGGTCCGAGCGGCCGTCCAGCTTCTGCCCGCGCAGCTGCTCGGGCGACATGAACTCCAGCGTCCCCAGCGTCTGCCCCACGGCCGTCAGGGCCGGCGCCGAGCGCTCGTCGCTGATGACCTTGGCGATGCCGAAGTCCAGCACCTTGACGTGATCCTCTCCCTCGCGCGTCTCGATGAAGACGTTCTCGGGCTTCATGTCGCGGTGGACGATGCCGTTGGCGTGCGCCTCGGCCAGCGAGGCCGCGACCTGGTCCAGGATCTTCAACACTCGCGCCACGCCCAGCGGCCCCTGCGCCTTCTGGACCTGGTGCAGGCTCTGGCCGCGCAGCAGCTCCATGGCCAGGTACAGGATCCCGTCCGGCGTCTCGTCGAAGTCGTAGGTGGTGACGGTGTGCGGATCGCGCAGCTTCGAGCAGGCCTCTGCCTCGCGCCGGAACCGGGCCACGATGGTCTGGTCGGAGACGTTGTGCGGGTGAAGGATCTTGAGCGCCACCTCCCGGCCGGTCGCGATCTGCTTGCCGCGAAACACCGCGCCGAAGCCCCCCTCGCCGATCTTGTCCTCGACCAGGTAGCGGTGGTTCAGGGTCCGGCCGATCAGGTTCTCGAGCGGCTGCGTCGCCGGGCGCACCGAGGCGCGGGCCACGGCGGCCACCACCGCCGGCGGCGGCGGCGGGATCGGCTGCGCCGGCGGGCTCGACGGGCGCGGCGAGACGCGGATGGTCTCCGCGGAGGCCGGGTTCACCGCCGGCGCTCCGGCCCGCTCGACCACCGCGGTGGCCGTGATGGGGCGCCCGCACGCGCCGCAGAACCGCGCCCCCTCGTCGATCTGTTCGTCACAGTGCGGACAACGAAACGGCATCGCCGATCTTCCCTCAGGGGCGCATGGCCCGGCCGTCCGAGCGCGCCGAGGGATCGCTCTCGCACTTCGTGACGAAGATGCCGCCGGCCGCGGCGGCCACCAGGGCCAGGAAGAACAGCGCCAGCAGCGATCGGGTGGCGCGCCCCGGCGGCGTGGCGGCCGGGCGGCGCCCGGTGGTGCGGCCGGCGCTCCCGCTGTCCCCGTTCAACACCGGCGGATCGGTCTTGGTGGGGACGTCGTCCGGCGTCAGCATGTCCGGCGGCAGCCGCTCCTCGACGGTCTCGTTGCCCAGGCTGGTGCTGTCGCCGCTGCCCATCGGCTCGGGCACCGGATCGCTGCCCGGGTCGTAGCCCATGAAGGTGATGACGTCGTCGGCCCCCGGCGCCTGCAGCCCGGCCCCGTCGAAGCGCGCCAGCACCACCGTGATGTTGTCGGGACCGTCGCGGTCCAGCGCCTTCTGGATCAGCGCGTCCCCGGCCTTGCCCAGATCGGGCTCGGCGATGAGGACCGCCAGCATCTCCTCGTCGGCGACCGGCCCGTGCAGGCCGTCCGAGCAGAGCAGGGCCACGTCGCCCTTGCGCAGGCTGACCTGCGACAGGACCACCTCGACGGTCTCCTGGACGCCCAGCGCCTGCAGGATGATGTTGGCGTGCTCGAAGGCCTTGGCCTCCTCGGGCGTCATGGCGCCGGCCTCGATCAGCTGCCAGGCCAGCGACTGATCCTTGGTCACCTGGGCCAGCTTGCCGTCGCGCAGGACGTAACAGCGCGAGTCGCCGATCTGCGCGATCACCAGCGTGTCGTCGACCAGCGCGGCGGCCGTGCAGGTGGTCCCCATCCCGCGCTCGCTCTGGTTGTCGCGCGACTGGATGAAGATCCGCTCGTTGGCCCGCTGGACCGCGCGCCGCAGGAGGCGCGCGAAGCCGTCGCGGGTCTGCGGGTCGGCGGCGGTCAGCGTTTCGTAGATCGCGTCCGACGCCATCTGCGCGGCCACCTCGCCGGCCGCGGCGCCGCCCATCCCATCGCAGACCAGGAACAGCGCCCCCTTTTCACCCAGCTTGAACGTGAAGGGGGCGCGCCCGTCCGCCGCGCGCACCGAGCCGGTGATGTCGGCCACGAGGAGGTTGTCCTCGTTGTGCTCGCGAATCAGCCCGACGTCCGTCTTACCGAAGACCTCGATGTCGATATCGGGGGGCGTGGGCATCGGTCGGCCGGTCCTTCATCCTATCTCGAACCGCAGTAGCTCGTCTCCCATTCGAATCAAGTCGCCGGAAGAAAGCCCATGCGGTCCACGGAGGCGCAGGAAGGTTCCATTCGAGCTCCCCAGGTCCTCGAGGTGGCCGCGCCCATTGCGAAAGGCGATTTGCACGTGCCGCCGCGACATGAATTCGTCATCCGAGAACACGATGTCGCCGGTCTCGCGCCCCAGGATGACCTCAGGCCGGGTGAGGTGGAAGACGTCGCGCGTGATGGCGGCCGGCGTGATCTGCCGCAGGCGCGCCCAGGGCGGGCGCACGGGGGTCCCGAACACCACCACGCCGTGCTCGACCGCGGGCCGCAGGTTGCGCTCGATGTCCGTCAGAAGCTCGAACCGCAGCACCTGCTTGCCGACCAAAACCTGGTCGCCGTCCTGCAGGTCGACCGAGCCGCGCAGCCGCACGTAGACGCCGTTGCGCGCCTCCAGCGGCGTCAGGACTCGACCGGTCAGGCTGGCCGAGACGCGGGCGTGACGGGGCGCCAGGTGCGGGTCCTCGAACAGGAGGTCCCCCTCGGTGCGCCCGATGTCGATCTGGTCGCCCAGCAGGTTGTAGGTGATTCCGTCGGTGCCATCCCGGTGGACGACCACCAGCTTGAACCCGACGCTCTGCTGGGCGACGCGCGCGGCGGCGGCCATCGGGTTGGGCCCGCCCGCCATCTGATCCGTGGCCCGGTTGGACGCGGAGGCAGCGGCCAGGGCGCCCACCGACGCGTCGGCGGGCAACCGGTCAGCCGCCAGGCGGGTCCCACAGTACTGGCAGAACAGGACGTCCGCCCCGTTCACGTTTCCGCATCGCCCGCACTTGATCATGTCGAAGGGGTTTGCAAGGGGCCGTAACCTTTGATAACAGGCGGCCCGGACCGGGCACGCGCCCGCGCTGCCCCACGAATTCCCAAGTGCGTCCAGAGATAACAAGTTCCCCGGAGACGGTCAATTTGGCTGCCCGCGTCGCCCAGCCGAGCGCGGGCCTGTTCGCCGTCGTCCTGTGCGCGCTGCTGGCGGGCTGCGGCCCGCTCATCGAACAGGCGCCGTTCCCGGTGCGGCCCGACTCGATCCGCCCGGCCGACCTGCTGGGCCCCTACGACGGGGTGGTGCTGGACGCCGACTCGGACCGCCCGGTCGCCGGGGCCACGGTCGAGGCGTCCTGGGCGTTCGAGAACGGCATCGGCTTTCACGCCCCCTCGGGCGCGCGTGAGGTGGTGGTCGAGACCGGCGCCGACGGCCGCTACACCATCCCCCGTCTGGACGACCTGCCGGAGGGGGCCTCGACCCGCGTCCGGCGGTTCACGCTGGTCGTCTACCATCGCGGGCACATCGCCTGGAGGAACGATCGGGTATTCCCGGGGCGCCTGCGCCGGCGCGACTTCAGCCAGCGCGGCAACCGGGTGCGCCTGGAGCACTGGCAGCCGGCGTTGCGCCACGTCGACCATCTGGTGTTCCTGGGCGGCGGCGCGAAGCTGCGGCTGGCCTCGGGCTGGGAGCTGCAGCCGGCCGCCATGGAGATGGAAGGCGAGCGGGTCACCATCGGACACGGCCCCGGCGAGCCCGCCGCGCCGACGCCGTTCACGCCGCTCGACATCTCGAAGCTGCTGACCGACGACGAGATCCGCGGCGTCACCGGCTACGTCGGCAAGTTCGAGGACGGCAAGCTGACCGACCTGCCCACCACCGAGTTCTACGACAGCCGGCACTTCAAGGCGCTGGGCAAGCCCGAGAGCTACGACGTCGGCCTGCGCGTCTGGCGGCTGGGAACGGCGGCGGCCGAGGTGCAGTACGGCAAGCTGATGAGCACGCTGCCCGGCGCCCGCGCGACCGACGAGGTGGGCGACGCCTCGTTCCGCGCCCGGACCGAGCAGATCGGCGGCCTGGTGTTCCTGGTGCGCGAGCGAGGGGTGGTGGTGTCGATGACCTGCGGCAGCTCCCAGTGCGCCGAGCCCGGACAGCTCACCAAGATGGCCAAGCTGGTGGAGGGGCACCTGAGCGACCTGCCGCCCGAGCCGCCGCGCCCCGCCTCGCCGGCCCCCGCGCCCGGCCCGATGCCCGACGTGGACGCGCCGGCGCTGAAACCGACTCCGGAACCCGAGGTCTCGCCCTGAACCGCCGACATGCCGCCGCCGTGGCCGCGCTGGGCGCGGCGCTGATCGCCGCCCCCGCGCACGCCTATGACCCCGCGACCACCCTCGCCGGGCTGACCGAGCGGGCCACGCTCGCCTCCAGCCTGCACCGCGTGCTGGCGCGCCGGCTGGCCCGGCCGCTGGGCCTGTTCGAGCCGGTCGCCCTGGACCGGCGGCACCTGGATCCGATCACCGCCCGCCTGCTCGGCGGGCGGCTGGACGTCCTCGATCCGGCCGGCGGGTATCGTCCGGCGGCCGACGGGACGGACACCGCGCTCGGCTGGGTGGTCGCGGGCTCGGTCATCGCCGGCACGCCGGCGCAGCGGGCGCAGAACCTGTTTTACGATCCCAGCCGCGGCAGCGGGCTGTCCGAAGCGGGCGGGCTGTTCCAGACCGGCTACGCGCTGCGGATGCTGTTCGCGGCCGGCGGCGGGCTGCGCGGCGCGGCCACCGGAACCACCTTCAACCTGACCGGCCGCCCGTCGACGGAGTGGCTGCTGGCGCCCGAGAACGACGTCGGCCTGCGGGTGTTTTATGATCAGCTCGAGGAGGCCGGCAGCGCGCCCGCGCTTCAGGCCCGATCGACCGCGCTGGCGCGCGCGCTGCTGGCGCTGGGCGGCACGCTGGCGGTGCTCGAGGAGGCCGGCGATCCGGCCCACGTGCGCAACGATTTTCGGGGCGCGTACATGCGCGACGGCGGCTCGAGCCCCTTCGATCGCGGGTCGTCCTACGAGCGGTTCGTGGCGGACACGTTCGGCCAGACCGGCGTGCCGGCGCCCGCGCCGCCGGTCGACCGCCCCAACGTGATGGCCTACATCACGGCGGCCGACACGCAGGGGCTGGCGGATCGCACCCAGCGGCGCTTCTTCTCCGACGGCACGCTGCCGCCCGACGTGGTGGTCGATCGCCAGACGACGCCGGCCGAGGTGATGCAGGACGCGCGGGAGTCGCTGCCGTACGCGTTCCCGACGGTGCCGCACCTCCAGCTGGCGGCGCTGGGCGACGTCCATTACGCGTACGCGCCGGTCGCGGCCGACGCCGCCCCCGACGGCACGTTGAGCCCGACCACCAAGCGACGCCGGCTGATGGCCTACCTGAGGGTGCCCGGGCGGGTCCGGTTCTTCCTGGACCCCGCGGTCTACCGCGACACGGCCAGCGCCCTCCTGCCGGAGATCGGCGGCTACGCGGCCGGGCTCATCGATCACCTCTTCCGCGTCGAGATCAAGCTGGAGGTGGCCGCCGGGGCCGTCGACGTCCAGGTCGCCGGCAATCGGGGCGCCGTGAGCGGCGGGCAGGTCCGGCTCTACGCCGACGACGCGGCCGGCAACCGCCGCGCGTTCGCCCAGGTGTCACCCACCGGCGGGCGCGTCACGATCCCGACCGGCGCGCGCCGGATCGCCGCGGTCCTCCGCGGCTCGGACGCGGCGGGCGAGCTGGTGGCGGTGTCGGAAGCCGCGGTTCCGTAGCGGCGAGCACCTTCAGGCGCACGCGGGCCGGTGGGACGGCGGCCGGGTCCACGGCCGACAGCAGCGCGGTCGCCTCGGCCTGGGCCGCCGCATCGCCGTCGGCGGCCGCGCTCTCGATGGCGCGGGCCAGCGCCGCGGGCAGCCCCGGATCGCGGCGCAAGGCCTCCTCGGCCAGGCGCCGCCCGGCCGGCGGGGCTTTGGACTCGGCCTGGGCGCGGGCGGCCCAGGCCAGCAGCATCGCCCCGCCGGGTCCCGGCTCCAGGCCCGCCGCGCGCTCGAACACCTCGGCGGCGCGCGCGCCCTGGCCGCTCTCCAGCGCCGCCCGCCCGAGATCGAACCAGAGCCAGGGGTTGTCCGCATCCAGCCCCGCCGCCTGCTCCAGCGCGTCGACGGCCGCCCGGCTCCGCCCCAGGCGCGCCAGGGCCAGCCCCTGCGCGTGCGCCCACCCGGCAGCCTCCGGGTCCTGCTTCAGCGCACGCTCGGCCTGGCGCAGGGCGATGAGCGGCGTGACCTCTTCCCCGGACGGGTCGAACACGTCCGGCGCGTACTCGCCGTCCGGTCCGTAGAGGACCTGGTGCGCGGCGACCGTGGCGTCCAGCCAGGCCACAAAGCCGCTGCCGACCAGGGCCTGCTCGTCGGAGCCGGCGTCCTGGCGGACCACCCGGCCGTCGTCGCGCAGCGCGTAGCGCTCGTCGGCGGCGCCAGTGGCGAACACCAGCGGCGGCGCGCCCGGCTCGACGAGGTCGTCGAGGCGCAGCCCGGCCTCGGCCCCGACGCCGGCCACGACCACCGTCTCGTGAAACAGGTCGGCGCCGTCGAACGACTGCAGGAAGGTCGCGTACGGCTCCGGCAACGGTCGTCCCAGCGCCGCCTCGGCGCGCGCCAGGTCGGCCGGGCTGGCCGGCGGCCCGACCCGGATGAGGCCGACCGGAAGCCGGGCCAGGGCCGCCCGGAAATAGTCGAAGAAACCGGCCGCGCGCGACGGCGATCGCCCGCGGCGCCGGGTCACTGCGCGATCAGCGACGAGGGGAGCGCGCTGCCGGCGGACGCCAGCGCGTTGGCGAGCGCCCCGGACACGCCCCGACCTTCCAGACGCCCGCCGCCCGGCTCGCGGTGGTTGCCGCTGTAGGCGAGCGCGGTCTCGGCGCCGCCGGCGCGCGGCTCGGCGATCTCGACGATCCGGGCGCTGCCGTCGCTGACGGACACCACCTGGATGACGAGGTCGAAGGCCGCGGCCGCCAGCGCGGGCGCGGCCGTCGAGCCGCCCAGCGCGACGGTCGCCAGGGTCCCCAGGCGGGCCAGCGCCTCGCCGGCCGAGCGGCCGGGGAGGGCGGCCACGATGCCGTCCTGCCCGCGCGCCGCCAGCAAGGCCAGCTCGCCCACGTCCGGCCCGACCAGCTCGCCGACGACCAGGTGATCCGGCCGGAAGCCGGCCGCCACGCGCAGCAGGCCGGCGGCGTCCACCGACGGCGCCAGGTCGATCCAGCCGCCCCGCGGCGAGGGCTGCGCGGCGCCGATGGCGACCACGCGGCGATCGGGCGGGATGGCGGCGCCCAGCGCGCCCAGCGCGGCGGCCGCGGCCCCGGCGTCCCCGGTGACGAGCACGTTCCGCCGCGCCGCGAGCACGCCGGACAGCAACACCTCGGCCTCCCGGCTGCCGGGCGGCAGCAGATCGCCCAGCTCGCGCTCGACCAGCATCGGCCGCCGGATGGCGGCCACCACCCCGGAGGGCGAGGCGGGCGGGAAGGCGGCGGTCATGCGCGTGCCGTCCGGCAAGCGCACATCGACGACCGGGTTGTCCGGCGCCGGCTGCGGGAACGCCGTGTTGGCCAGCCGCCACAGGGCGTCGGCCACCGCGTTCGGATCGCCCAGGCCGGCCCCGTGCAGGGACAGCCCCGCGCCGCGGTCGACCAGCGCCGCGTCCGGCGCCGTGATCAGGATCTGCCGGACGGCGGGGTCGGCCAGCAGCGCCTCCAGCCCGGCGGCGTTCCCGACGTCGGTGGAGCCGCCTGCCGGGGCGGCCGCCGGTGCCGGCGCGAAGGCCGGCGCGGCGGTGGGGATGGTGGGGCCGGGACGGGCGCCGATCGACACCTTGCGGCTGATGTCGTCGTCGGCGGCGCGCGAGTGCGCGAACAGACCGACGGCGCCGGTGTCCTCGTCGGGCGGGGCGGGCGGCAGGTCCAGGTCGTCGTCCAGCTTCTCCAGCGACCGGTTTCCGAGCGGCGTCGACGGCCGCCGCGGGGGCGGCGGGGGCGGGGGCGGCGGGATCGGCATCCGCCCCGAGCGGGGCGGCCGGGCGGCCAGGCCCAGCTCGTCTTCCTCGTCGCCGGTGCCCGTGCCGTAGTCGCCGTCGCCCTCGTCCTCGGGCAGCGGGACGGAACGCGGTCCGGTCGCGCGCCGGGGCGGGGGCGGCGGGGGCGGCAGGCGGTGCGAGGCGCTGCCGGCACCGGCCGGTTCGCCGCCGAGATCGTCCTCGGCCGCCGCCTCACCGAAGTCGACGGTGATGAGGAAGTCGCCGACGTAGACCCGATCGTTCGGGGCCAGCATGGTGGGGTTGGCGATCTT
>Ga0068855_100009556_pt1 | contig 11711 bp, 7 predicted proteins | sample KBSCornC52_FD_66592 | JGI IMG/M metagenome (GOLD analysis project Ga0068855, IMG submission 66592) | Corn rhizosphere microbial communities from Kellogg Biological Station, Michigan, USA - KBS Corn C5-2 | ecosystem: Host-associated > Plants > Roots > Rhizosphere > Soil ...
AGACGAGCTTGCGCCCAACCCCGCAACCAATGCGCGGGACCGTAGCCGTGAGCGATCATATTTTTCTCGACGAAATCGTTGAGCAACGCGGCAATGGCGCTCACTTTCTCTGGAGCGTCGCAGCGCACCTCCAGCATGCCGGCCATCCACAACACGAACATCTGGGCCGTGGGTTGTCCGATACTTTGCGCGCGTTGTGATGCAAGCCGGATATGTTCACGTGCCTGATCGATCAAGCCCAAATGCACGAGCGGCAGCGCGAAATTAGCATGGATGGAAGAGATCGGATCGACGACGAAGGCCGTGTACGGCAATCGGTCGCTCACCGCAGCGCATGCCAAACGGGCGAGTTCGAGCTTCTTCGTTGCGAGCTGGTGTTCGGCCTGAACCCCGTGAATGATGCCGCGTAACATGTTCGACACCATCTGCAATATGCGATCGCCATTTCGTTCGCCGATGATACTCACGCGGTCTGCGATGGCACACGCTTGAGCGTAATCTCCCTGAACGTAGCGTGTGAGCGCCATGCCATTCAGCAGCAGCGCGTGCATGCTGCTTTCCGGCAAAAGGTCGCAGAACCGCTGCGCCTGTTCGAAAGAAGCCACGGCTTGATCCGATCCGATGCCGAACAACTGCGCACTCGCAATTCCCCGCTGATGCACCAAGGCGAGCGCGAGTTCGGAACGCTCGTGTGTATCGGGGACTCGCTCGAGCAATGCGACCGCTGTTTCGGTGAGCCGAATCGCGTCGTTCGGGGCGAAGTGAGCAACAGCATGTCGCGCCGCTTCGGTGTAATAACGCAGCGCCGGAACGATCTGATGCCCTCGTTCGTAATGAGAAGCAAGCTGCGCGGCCGGAATTGTCATACCTTCTGCACGCGCATTTTCCATCGACTGCGCAGCGCGCCGATGCAATGTCACCCGTTGTGCTGGCGACAGATACGAATAGAAAACGTGCTGATAGAGCGCGTGCAAAAACGCGTAGTGAACATCGAACGCCCCACGCGCCGACTCCGCAATGCCGCCGTGGCACAACCAAAACTGCTTGCGAACGAGTTCGTCACACTGCTCCATCACCCAGGACGCATCTCGTCCCAACATGTCCGCAACGGTCTTCGCGCTGAACTCCATGCCGCACACGCTGGCCGCTTCGAGCAGCGGTCGCAGCTCCGGCGACAGCCGGCCGATCTGCTTTTGTATGATACCGGCGAGGTTGTCGGGCACCGGCAGTGCCGCTGTTGCCGACGCATTGAATATATTCTGCAGCTCATCCGCGGGTGCACTTTCACCAAACAATGTATCGGCGACATTGGATACGAAGAGCGGCAGACCCTCCGTGTGCGAATGCAAGCGCCTGACGAAACCCTCTGGAACGTGTTTGGCGCCCAGCCGCTCGCACACGTAGTCCGCCACTTCACGCTCCGAAAAAGGTTCGAGCAGCAGCTCCTCACAAAGCCGATGCAGCTTTAGTTCCTGTCGCAGCGCTTTCAATGGATGATCTTCAGCGATTACCTGCGTTAGGCGAAAGCTTGCCATCCACATGAATTTTGTTCCGCGCACCTGCCGCGCTAGATATTCCATCATCCGCAGCGTTCCCAGGTCGCTCCAGTGGATGTCCTCGATGACGAGAATCAACGGACGCTGTGCGGTGAAGCGCTCCATGAGCTCGCGCATCTCACGCATCATGCGATCGGGATGTGCGCCAGCCACTTCTCGATGCAGGCTCGCGCGCTCGGCTTCAGACGTAAACCAGGGCATTTGTATGAGCCAGGTGGGCGCCACGGCCCGCATCAATTCGAGCAGCTCGGGATGATCGTTACAAAGGTCTTTGAGCGCCTCCAAGATCGGCAAGTACGGCTCGCCCGTACCGAAGTGCTCGATACATTGACCGCGCGCAGACCTAGCCGAGCCGATCGAATTCAAGAAATGAGCGATCAGCTGCGACTTGCCAACACCCGCCTCGCCTTCGATCCAAACAAGTTGCCGTTCACCCTCCTGGACTCGCCGCCAGGCGGCACGCAACGCTGCAAGTTCACGTTGACGCCCAATGAAGCCCGGGACGTTGACGCTAACGGGCGCGACGGCGACGGGCAGATCGACGGATTGACCTATAAAACGATAGCCGCGGCGCGAAGCGGTTTCGATGAAGCGGGGTTGTTTCGCGTCGTCCATGAGCGCGGCACGCACCTCGCTCACGATTGTCTTGAGTACGGATTCGCTAACGTGCTGATGACCCCACACGGCATCCAGTAACGCATTTTTGGTCACCAGCGCACCGGGTTGCCTGGCAAGCGCACAGAGCACCGCGAACGCTTTTGGCGCGAGCGCGACCGGCACGCCATCGCGCTTCAGACGGGCATCCGCCTCGTCGAGCTCGAATCGATCAAAACGCAGACGCAAGCTTCCCCTAGATTCCATGCCGTCTTCGCCCGCCAGTCACTGACTCGCATCTTACAGAGTTCGCGACCCGGCCGCTTCTCGGGCTGACATTCCAGGTCGACAACGGTGTCGTCTATAAATAAGTAGAAATAAAGAAAACATCAGGCCGTCTAATAGTCGAAAATCGGCATGCGAGGGGAATTTCGATGTCCGACGATCATAACTTCGCTATGTGCTGCTGAGGTTTGATATGGCTTCAAATATAGAAATGGAGGCCGGCGCAGCTGTCGGTGTTGCTTCAGCAGCACGTGTCCGTGCGCCGCGAATCGTCGTGGGCGCTGTGGGAAAGCGGCTTCGACGGCTGGGCCCTTGCACCACGCATCCTGCCGTTCCTCGTTCTTGGCTTACTGCTGTTGCGGCCCGGTCTGCGTCGCGCGCTCGAGCCCGAGATGATTACGCCGTTGGCTCGCTCACCTTTCACGTGGGCGTTCGCCGCTGCCTTGGTTGTTGTAGGTGTGGGCGTGGCATTGCATCGACCCTATCCATTGTTGCCCTTTCGAACGACTGCAGCGGCGACAACTACTGCACCCGGAGATTGGAAGCATTTCGGTCGCACGCTGTCAGGCACACGGTATGCGCCGTTCGACCAAATCACCAGCTACACAAAAACCTGCCGTGGCGTGAGCTTCTACGAAACACCGGGCGCAAGTGGCGAATGTGCTCGCCGCATTCTTACTGCCACTGCTGATGCGCGACTGTTTGCAGTGGATGCAAACACAAGTCTACAGCGCAGATGAGAATCTAGGGCTCGTCTATGTTCCGACCGGCAATGCGACGCCCGACTACTTCGGCGCAACACGCACGCCGGAGTCCGAGAAATATGCGAGCTCCGTCGTCGCGCTCGAAGCCGATACAGGTCGCGTGCGTTGGTCGTATCAAATCGTCCATCACGATCTCTGGGATTACGATGTGGGCTCGCAGCCGATGCTCGTCGATCTTCCCGACGCAAACGGCACGACGTGCCTGCGCTGGTCGCACCCAATAAGCGAGGCGAACTGTTCCTACTCGATCGCCGCACGGGCAACCCATTGACGGATGTGGAACAACGTCCCGTGCCGCAGACCGATGTTCCGGGTGAGTGGACTGCGAAGACACAGCCGTTCTCAGTCGGCATGCCTTCGTTCGGCGACGAACCACTGACCGAAGCAAAGATGTGGGGCATATGCTTCATAAACCTATTGTCGAGCAACCGGAATACAACTTTCTCTATCGCAACGGCGTGGAGAACGAGATGAGAAGAGTTACACAGGATCTCGATCTAGGACTCGTGGCTTACAGCGGACTCGCCGGTGGGCTGCTTACGGGAAAGTATCGGGACGGTGTTCCAACCGGCAGTCGTGCAGCAGCTGCAGGTCTTGAATTTTTCCGTCCGTCGTTCGTGAGTACGCAGCGCAATGAGATTGTCGACAACCTATCGGATATCGCGACGGGGATCGGAGTATCTCTAGCGCATCTGGCCCTCGCGTGGTGTCTCAACAATCCGCGCGTATGCTCGGTCGCTTTGGTGGTTCGCGCTTGAGTCAACTCACAGACAATATCAAGGCGCTAGATGTGTTGCCTACGTTGACGGAGGAGTTCGAGAGCGACTTAGTGCCCCTGTGGGGAATTACAGCGGCGCGTGGATACCGGTCTAATCAAGTCGAAGTCGTACTAACTACTGCCGTTCAGCCTGAAGTCGCTTTTCAAACAACGCCTGAGCAGTTTCAGCGTAATGCCTGCATGCGGATGTATCGATGAGCTTGGCGCTCTGTACCCGTCCATGCTCATCGAACACAGACCACAAACCGCTAGCCTCTGGATGTGGAGTGATAAGGATGTCGCATGGGAGAGCCGCCATGACATTGATGCTCCTCAGCATATCCGCGGCTGCAGTGGGATATCGCTCGTCACCGCTGTATCTGAATGATTCATCCGACACTGCAGTCAGGCTGTCTCCGTACACGACATTCATGCAGTGGCTGCCTTCGCAGGACTGCCAGGTCCAAGAAGTGCCGCCCGGTGTGTGGCCAGGCGTGGAAATTGCCTTTATATGCAATGGACCGAGATCGACGGATTCTTGTCTACCCAATGCTTGAACGTTCTCAGAGGCAGGGTACGCAATTGCAATATTGAACTGCGGATCGGCGGCAGTTACCTTTCCTGTGACCAGAACCTTGGTAGCGACATCGCTTGCAACCACCCTCGCGCCACTCATCCGTTGTAGCTCCGCAATGCCTCCCGCGTGATCGAAATGCACATGGGAGTTCAGGATGAATTTCACATCGCTCATCTTGAAACCCAGTTGCTTCACATGGCGCGCGATCAGCGGCGCCGATTGGGGGAGTGCTCCGTCTATCAACACATGCCCTGACTCCGACGTAATCAGGACCGAGCTCAACCCATGAGTACCTACGTAATACGTGTTGCCAAAGATACGAAACGGCGCTCGCTCCTTGTTCCAATCATTGCAGCGGGAACAGTCGATGGCAGTGGCCGCTCCGGCATCTGCAAACACCAGGCAGATAACACCACCGAGAATCGACATGCGAGTCATAGCACCTCCCATTGGGAAGTAGCATATCGCTCGCATTCACGCTAATAGTGATCAATTGTGGCAATGGTTGTGAACAAGCGTCGATCTTGCACGCCGGTCGGCTTTGTAAGATGTTGAGACGATCGCCAAGACCTTCTAGGACACCGTAACGATCGGATTACGACCACTACTCGCAGGCTGAGCTAGGGAATCTGATTGCCGCTGCAGAGAAAGTCTGCGGATCAGAGTCCCGCAAAACTCCCGCATTGGTGGTTTTGAAGCAAAGGGTAGTGGCGTGATCAGCGTAACTACCTTGATTTACCGAAAGAAAAGTGGTGCCGGCTGAGAGACTCGAACTCCCGACCACCTGATTACAAATTTGAGGAGGCAAGAAACTCCAATCGACTGACAAACATAACGAGAGAATAGAGGCTTGATTAAATAAATATTATTTCTATTCACTAACAGCGAGCTCGCACGAAACCCGTTGCATTTGTCATTGCTGAGCTCAACGAATCACGGTCTAGTCCCTCAAAATCCCCACAATCACCTGATCTTAGATCAGGTGATTGATCACCTAATGGTTGCATCACTTGTTATATGGCGCGGAGGTGTGCTTGTAACCACAAAGCGACTTTGCTCCGCAAAGATGATTCGTCCAGTTAGGAACGATCTTCCCAACTCTAAGAATAGAACTCGTACAAGGTTCAGGATGACGGTCCGGTACCGCACAAGGAATCAAATCCTTACATTGTCCGGCTTCCAAACACCCCTGATAGCCCAGTTGGTGCTCTGGCTCTGGCGGCGTTAGACGGCACATCTGTTTCCGTAAGTCACTCGTTTCGTGATCTGGTGTGACGGAGGAAATTCCAACCTGGCCGATCGACTTGCCGCGAAGCTTCCTGAGCGCGGTCGGATGCTTCTTGATGGTCGCTATGCAGGTATCGGTGTCGAGCATCCATTTCATTCGAAGGAATCCCGCTGCTCGGCTTCGCGCGGCTGTTCACGGCCGCTCATGAAGTCCGGTGGGAACTTATCCAGACTCTGCAGAAGCGTGTCCCAGACTTTGCCTTTGGAAACAGCATGACCGCACTTCCTACTCGCTTGATAAAGACTTCCTCACCGGCGAAACGGAATTCCTTCGGCAGGCGCACCGCCTAACTTTCTCCGTTCTTGAACAACTTTGTAGTCTTCATGATGAAGCTCAACTTCTAAAATATGAATTTCTAGCATATATTATTTTCCTCGTCGTAAATTACATTGGGTAAAGCCGTGTTCTTAGACTCGGTAGCCTTGCCCAGTTGTCGAGCGATGCGGTCGAACCATAAGTGAATCACCGGCGTCGTATATAACGTGAGCAACTGACCGACCAGTAAGCCGCCGATGATGGTGATGCCGAGCGGTTTACGCATTTCGGATCCGATACCACTACCGAGCGCGAGCGGCAATGCTCCAAACAATGTCGCAGCCGTCGTCATGAGGATGGGACGAAAGCGCAGCAAGCATGTTTCATACACTGCATCGTAGGCAGACCTTCCCTCCTCACGCTGTAGCGCAAGCGCGAAGTCCACGATGAGGATGGCGTTCTTCATGACGATGCCAATGAGTAGCGTCACACCAATCATCGCGATGACACTCATGTCCAATTTGCACAACATGAGCGCGAGTACCGCGCCTACGCCTGCAGAGGGCAACGTCGAAAGAATTGTGACCGGGTGGATCGCACTCTCGTAGAGAACCCCCAGCACGATGTAAATCGAAAAAATCGCCACAGCAATGAGCAGCGGCTGGCTCGACAGCGACGCCTGAAACGCTGCGGCAGCACCTTGAAAACTGCCTCGCACCGTTGCCGGCATGCGTATGTCGCGCTCCGCTGCTGCCACGATGTTAATGGCATCACCCAATGATACGCCGGGCATGAGATTGAACGACAAGGTTACCGCCGGAAACTGCCCTTGATGGTTGACCGCGAGCGGCGCCATGGCGGACGCATAGTGTGCAAACGCGGCGAGCGGTACTTGCTGCCCGGTCGATGACTTCACATAGATATCGCGCAACGATTGCGGATTGCGCGTGAACTCGGGCGCCACCTCCATAATCACCTGATATTGATTGAGCGGCGCATACATCGTCGAGATTGGACGCTGGCCGAATGCCGAATACAGCGTGTTGTCGATCATTTGTGTCGTGATATCCAAGCGTGCTGCCGTGACGCGATCTATCTCCACCATCTGTTGCAATCCCTTGTTCTGCTGATCGCTGGTCACGTCTGCGATTTGCGGCAGCGTTCGCAACTTGGCAAGTAGCTTGGGCGCCCACTCCGTTAGATCCTCCAAATTCTCGCCCTGTAGCGTGTACTGATATTGAGCAGCGGATTGCCGCGCCCCCATACGGATGTCTTGAACAGCCTGCATGGCGACAGTCGCGCCCGGAATTTTGGACAACTTAGGACGCAGACGCCCGATCACTTGATCGGCTGTATCCGGTTTACGTTGCTCCCATGGCTTCAAGGTGATCGAAAGGCGTCCGATGTTCATGGACGAACCACCGCCGCCCACGCCACCGCTTCCCGCCCACTGTCCCGTTTGCCCGAGCACGGAATCAACAGCTGGATCTTTCTTGATAATATTGACAACGTGGCGTACGCGCTCATCGATCGCACTGAACGATGCCGACTGATCTGCGATCACGTTTCCCTGAATACGGCCCGTATCCTGCTGCGGAAAGAATCCTTTCGGTACCGTGACGAATAGATAGACGTTGAGACCAATGACCGCGAGTGTCGCCACCAAGACACTCGTCGGATGCTGCAGACCGAAGCGCAAACTGCGAGCGTAACCGCGATGTAGCCACGATAGCGTCCCCTCGCTTGCACGCGCGAGCCGACCGCGTGCCTGTGCAGATCTTAGCTTGAGCAATCGCGAACACAGTACCGGCGTTACGGTGAGCGAGATCAAGGTCGATAACGTAATCGCGGCCACCAATGTGACCGCGAACTCGCGGAACAGGCGTCCGATGATGCCGTCCATCAGCAGCAATGGAATGAATGCGGCGAATAGGGCAATGCAGATGGTCAGCATTGTCGAACTGATCTCCGCTGCGCCGCGTAGTGTCGCTTGCATGGGCATCATGCCGTTTTCAATGTGACGCTTGACGTTCTCGATCACGACGATCGCATCGTCGGCGACGAATCCGGTTGCAACAGTGAGTGCCATCAGCGAGATATTGTTTAGGCTGTAATGGAATACGAACATCACACCGAACGTTGCGATCAAACACGTCGGCACGACGATGCTGGGTATGAAGGTAGCGCGCAGATCGCGTAAGAAGACGAATACAACAAGAATGACCAATACGACCGCAATCACGAGAGTTCGTTCGATAGCGTTGATGGACGCTCGAATCGTGACCGTCTGATCCACCCAAATACGAATGTCGACTAAGCCCGGAGCCGCCGCACGCAACTCGGGCAGCAACGCTTTGATCCTATCGATGGTCGCTACAATGTTGGCGCCGGTCTGGCGGCGAATGTCGAGATTGATGCCCGGCACGCCGCTCAAGTAAGTCGAGTTCCTCGCATCGGCCACTGAATCGAGCACTTCCGCGACGTCACCCAAGCGCACCGGAGAACCCTCGTGATACGCAATCACAAGCCCACGATATTGCTCCGCCGTGAATAGCTGATCGTTTGCACTGATCGTCCATGAACGCGCCTCGTCATAAAACGTGCCTTTGGGACGATTGGCATTGGCGCCGGCGATTGCAGCACGCACGTCCTCGAGACTAAGACCGTACTTGTTCAAATAGTTCGGATTCACTTCAACGCGCACGCCAGGTAGCGAAGCGCCGCCGACATTCACTTGCCCTACGCCGTCGACCTGCGCAAGTTTCTGTTGTAACAACGTGGACGCCGAGTCGTATATTTGTCCGCGCCCCAACGTGTCGGACACGAGCGTGAGAATCATTACTGGGTTGTCGGACGGATTGACCTTTTTGTAATTCGGACTGTTCGGCAAGTTTTGCGGCAGACTACCGCGTGCTGCATTGATAGCCGCCTGCACGTCGCGCGCTGCCGCATCGATGTTCCGGTCGAGATCGAATTGCAAGGTAATGGTCGTGACACCGAGATAATTCGTAGCGGTCATCTCTGTGATACCGGCAATGCGACCGAATTGGCGCTCGAGCGGTGTCGCAACGGAGGATGCCATGGTTTCAGGACTTGCACCGGGCAACACCGTCGTCACCGAAATCGTCGGAAAGTCCACCTCCGGCAACGGCGACACGGGCAGACGCACAAAAGCCAGCGTGCCAATCAGAGCAAGCGCAACCATCACCAGCGCGGTTGCAACCGGACGGGCAATGAAGGGCCGCGAGAGGTTCACGACTGCGGCAGTGCTCGAGCGGGTGCAGCGATAGATCGCCGTGCAAGACGCTGCGCAACACGACCGAACCAGAGATAGATCACCGGCGTCGTGTACAACGTCAACACCTGGCTCAAGATCAGACCGCCGATGATAGTGATGCCGAGTGGTTGACGCAGTTCAGAACCTGTTCCCGTGCCGAACGCGAGCGGCACGGCGCCGAACAGCGCGGCCATTGTCGTCATCAGAATCGGCCGGAACCGCAGCAGACAGGCTTGATAAATCGCTTCGTGAGGTGCGAGCTTTTCCGAACGCTCGGCATCGAGTGCAAAGTCGACCATCATGATGGCGTTTTTCTTGACGATACCGATCAATAGAATCATGCCGATCAGAGCGATGATGCCGAGGTCGCGGCCGAACGCCATCAATGCAAGTAAAGCGCCGACACCCGCAGACGGCAATGTGGAAAGAATCGTGACGGGATGAATAAAGCTCTCATAGAGCACTCCGAGCACGATATAGACAACGACTAGCGCCGCAAGAATGAGGAGTGCCTGATTGCCTAGTGCGGCTTGAAAGGCGCGCGCCGCTCCTTGATACGCAGTGCGGATACTCTCCGGCATGCTAAGCTCCTGCTGGACGCGGTCGATGGTCTTGACCGCATCGCCGAGCGAAGCCCCCGGCGCCAAATTGAAAGACAACGTAATGACCGGAAACTGCCCTTGATGATTGATGGTAAGCGGTGCGTGCGTTTCTTCCCAATGGGCAATCGCGCTGAGCGGTATGGCTTTCCCGCTGGGCGGCGTGATGTATACCTGCTCCAACGCCTCGGGCGAGCGACGAAACTCCGGCTGTACTTCCAGCACCACGCGATACTGGTTGAGCTGTGTAAACAACGTTGCAATCTGCCGCTGACCAAATGCGTTGTACAACGTGTCATCGATCATCTGCGCTGTGATACCGAGTCGTGACGCGGTATCACGATCGAACACCAGCGTCGCTTGCAAACCGCGATCCTGCTGATCGGTCGCGACGTCACGCAGCTGCGGTTGTGTTTTGAGGCGCTCCATCATGCGTGGCGCCCATTCGTTGAGTTCAGTAACGCTCGGCGATTCTAATGTGTATTGAAATTGGGTACGACTCGCGCGGTCTTCGACAGTCAGATCTTGTACCGGCTGCATATAAAGCGTGATACCGGCAACTTTCTCCAGTTCGGGTTGCAAGCGCCGAATGACTTCCATCGCGGTTGCATCGCGTGCTTCGCTCGACTTGAGACTGATTTGTACGCGCCCGCTGTTGAGCGTTGTATTCGTGCCGTCTACGCCGACGAACGAAGACACGCTCTCGACCGCGGGATCCTTGAGGATGAGCTTCACGAGTTCTTGTTGACGCGACGCCATTGCAGGAAATGAGATCGACTGCGGCGCTTCGGAAACGCCTTGAATAAGACCGGTGTCCTGAATTGGGAAGAAGCCCTTCGGAATCGCGATGTAAAGGAGAACCGTGCAGACGAGCGTGGCGACGGCGACCCACAATGTGAGCACCTGATGCTGCAATACCCAGCGCAACGTGCGCGCGTAGAATTCGATGGTCGCCGCGAAGAATCGCTCCGATGCTTTGAAGAAGCGGCCATGCGCTGCACCGTCGTGGTGTTTGAGCAGCCGTGAGCACATCATCGGCGTCAGCGTGAGCGACACGACCGCGGACACGAGAATCGCAACGCTCAACGTGATGGCGAATTCGCGGAACAATCGGCCGACGATGTCTCCCATAAATAAAAGTGGGATCAAGACCGCGATCAATGAAATCGTGAGCGACAGAATCGTAAAGCCCACCTGCTTTGCGCCCTTGAGTGCCGCCGTCAATGGCTCCTCGCCCTCTTCGACATAGCGCGCGATGTTCTCGATCATCACGATGGCGTCGTCGACCACGAATCCTGCGGAGATCGTGAGTGCCATCAACGAAAGATTGTTCAAGCTGAAACCGAGCAAATGCATGACTGCGAACGTGCCGACGAGAGATAACGGCACGGCAACACTCGGAATGACGGTCGCCGACAAATTACGCAGAAACAGAAAGATCACCATCACGACGAGCGCCACAGTGAGCACCAGATCGAACTGCACATCGTGCACGGATGCGCGGATCGTGTGCGTGCGATCCGAGAGCACGTCGATCTCGACAGCGGATGGCAGACTCGCGCGCAGACTCGGCATCAGTGCTTCGATGCTATCGACGACCTGGATGATGTTGGCACCAGGCTGACGTTGAATGCTCAAGATGACGGCGCGTTGCTCGTTGTGCCACGCGGCCTGCCGATGATTCTCGGCGTCATCGATCACTTCAGCGACATCGGACACTCTGACCACGGCACTGTCGCGATGCGCCAAGATCAAACTG
>Ga0068855_100009560_pt1 | contig 11706 bp, 16 predicted proteins | sample KBSCornC52_FD_66592 | JGI IMG/M metagenome (GOLD analysis project Ga0068855, IMG submission 66592) | Corn rhizosphere microbial communities from Kellogg Biological Station, Michigan, USA - KBS Corn C5-2 | ecosystem: Host-associated > Plants > Roots > Rhizosphere > Soil ...
GGGCTTGAGGCGCTGGCGGAAGGCGTCGTCCACGTTGTCGTTCCACGAGCGGAGGAATGCGCCGATCGCGGGCGAGACGCACGCCGGATGATCAGACCACGGCTCGTGCGCCAAGTAGCTCGCCAACTCCATCACGCACGCGCCGGCCTTGAGATTGTCATGTCCGCCCGCCGAGAGCGTGAACGTGTCGAAGTCGATCGCCGTGGCCATGTGAGTTCTCAAAAGAGGGAAAGAGGGGAACTACCGTTCGTTGATTCGTCTCAGCGCATCCTCGACCTGCTGCTCACGTCCCCGCGCCCGGAACGCCTGCCCGATGGCCGCGCCCAACAGCGACAGCACGGTGAGGTAGAGCAGGCCGTACCACATCGGCTTAGCCCCCGATCTCGTCGGCGTAGTCGAGCGCGCCGATCAGATCGCCCGCTAGCTCGAAGGCTCCGACTTCCAACTCCGAGCACAGCACCTTCACGCGATCCATCGGGATCGGACGGGTGGTCAGGGCGGCCATGTACTCTTTCCGCTTGGCCCGGAAGGCATCGGCGCGCGCTTTCACGGCGGCGCTGAAGGTCGTCCCGTACCGGACGGACGGGATACGATCTGCCTCAACTCGTTCCACTGTCGTGACTTCGCTGACTGGCGAGGCGAGATTGCGAGCAGTAGCGGGCATCTTAGGCGGCCACCGGAAAGCGGTCGGCGGACGGCTTGGCGTGCTCCCAGAGCAGCATGGCCCACTCGTACGGCTCACCGCCTAGTTCTTTCGAGAGCGCGGCGCAGAGCCGGAGGTCCGGGGCGCGCACCAGGTTGATCATGTCGCTCACGACCGGCCGGGTGAGCCCGTGCTGATCGCAGAACTCCGACACGCTGGCCGGAAGCGCTTCCTTGATGGCGGTCGATAGACTCACGCCCGCCTCGATCATCTGCTTGACCCGATCCACGTCCGTCTCCTTATTGTCTGACAACTGTTCTGAGAGTGAGTCCGATGGCTGAGCACCGGCGCGGCTCCGTTGCGTCCGATCCGAACACCGCAATGACCACCGGCGGGTTGCCGTTCTTTCCCAAGGCGACCGAGGAACGCGGCATGATCGACATCTATTGCCCGTCCTGCGGCGTGCTCTTGTTCGCAGAGATGTCCGAGGCGTCAATCGCCAAGGGCGAGGTCGTCCGCTGCTCCTGCTTGGCGTACGTGAGCCCGATCCCGGCGCCCGCGTGACGCCCCTCGCGCTCGGCTTGGATGGCTCGGTCGAACACGCTGAGCGGACGCCCGTAGGGTGTGGCCGGGTCGATCCGCACGAGAAAGCGGATGGTGCCCGCGTCCGACCCGTCTGGACGAGTCGAGCCGTAGAGCGGAAGGAGCGTATGACCCTCCACCGCGCACTCGGCGCCCCCCAACAGGTCCCGCACCGTCGAGATGGCCAACCGCCGCGGGGGCATGGACTCGTACTCGATCATCCGGCTGCTCCGATGTGCCACGTGAAACAATGTTCAAGTGGAACTGAACTTAGTACAACCGCATAACGGCTGTCAAGAGTGAGTTTGAACAAAGTTCAGCAGGGCCGTGGCGACCAGGGCCGGAGCACCTTCGGGGAGCGATTCGCGTTCGCCCGGTGGTGGCAGACCGGCAATTCGCTCGATGAGACGGACGGCGATTTCGTCGCCGCGCTCGGTTATCGCTCGAAAGCGACCGCCTCGAACTGGCGCGCCATGGAGTCACCCCTACCGACAGACGTTTGCCGAGCGATCGGGAAGCGAACGGGGGTCAATTCTGACTGGCTGGAACTCGGGGAGCGGAGCTCGGCACCGGCACCCATCCAGTTCGCCAAGTGGCTCAGGGCGTACCGGAAGGGGTTGTCCGCGCGCCCGAGCGAGCGCACGGCGTCCGGAGCACCCCGCTTGCCGCAGACTCGGCCGATCGGGCCACCAGCGACGCTACCGAAGGTCGGGGAAGGGCCCTAGCGAACGATGCGAAGGAACCGCGAGTCCCAGCGGCGCAGCCAGCGCTCTAGCCAGTGAATCCAACTCGTCGAATAGAAGTCGGCGTGCACTTCGAGGCGGAGGATCCGTTGCCCAGCGGAATTGAGTACCACCAGTGCGACATACCCGTCCGGCGCGTCTGCGTCCCACACTCCCGCGCGCTGAACGTTCCGTTCCGTCGTCGTGCTGCTCACAGTCGCCTCAGTGCCTGTCAGACCCGATAGAACACCGAAGGTACGGCTTCGCCCGGCGTGCCGTCAAGAACGAAGTGTTCCACACCGCTTGTGGATTTCTCGTGTGGAAGCATGTTGAGAACACTCTAACGAGTTGAGGGAAGAGAAGATGCGCCGCGTCGTCTTGCTGATCGCATTATGCACCGTCGCCGGGTGTAGCACCGAACCGCATTCGCCGGTCGGGCTGTGGCGCCTCCAGACCGTCAATGGCGCGCCGCTCCCATTCATCGTCGAGCAGATCGGGTTGAATAAGATCGAGCTCACCCAGGACAGCTACGCACTGACCAAACAGGGGACGTACCAAGAGATCACCGCGTTCAGAGAGACGGTAAACGGTGTCGTATCGACGCCATCCGCGGTCGAGATTGGGACGTACACGGTCAATGGCACGGCTATCTCGCTCAACTCTACCACCGGCAATCACGACACTGCCGAGTGGTCGGGAGACCGGCTCGCCGTGACCGGTGGCGGCTTTGTCTCCGTCTACGAACGCTAGCGTACTACAACAGGAACGGCTTCCCGCGCTTCACTTCCAAGAGCGCGATCCCGACGCCGATTCCCAGGAACACGAGATCCCGCCATCCGGTCGGTCGTCTCCCGGCATTGAGCATCCAGTGATAGAACAACCACAGGCACATGCCCCACGCCGCGAATCGGCCGTACTGATCCAGTCGCACACCGATCATCACCGTGGTCAGCGGCACGCCATGCCCGAACACCCCGGAGCCTTCCCCGAAGACGCCGCCGAGGATGTAGAGCCACCAGGCGATCATCGTCATGGCTTCAATGCCTTGACGATCGCTTTGACGAGCGCCGGACCCCACTTCACGGCGGCGGCGCCGCCAGCCGCGCCGAGGACCAGCACTTTCTCGCGTGATGGACAATGCACGAACGCCAGCACGCGGCACGGCGGGTCGGCCGCTTTGAGATCTGCCGCGAGCCGTGCGTTCAAGTCCGTCGAGACCGCGAGTCGGGCGAGCGCGCTATCCGCTCGGGCATCCGACACCGCCAGCGCGATCGAATCCGACACGAGGGCCACGCGCATCGAATCGGCGGCATCTCGTGCCGCTTTCGCTTCCGCCGATCGTACGACCGCAATCCCTTCCCATGTCACCGCCGCAGTATCGAGCTGATTGCCCGCCTGCGTAGTGAGCGAGTCCGCGAGATGCTTGTAGAACGTGGACGAGTCGTAAGCGGACGTGGCGTGCCGCACCGACTGCGCGGCCTGCCGGACGTAGACCGTCTCGCGCTGCGCGAGTGCGGTTTCCTGGTGCACGAAGATCGGCGCCGTGAAGCCGAGCGAGTCGAGGGTATGCGCTTCTGCCGCGGGAATCGCCGGAGCCTTGGACGTGTGCCCGCACCAGCCGAGCGCGAAGGCGAGGACGAGCCCCGCGACGAGCGCGCCCGGCTTCCAATACTTCAGCAGGACCGGCATTACAGCTTCGCCTCGATCTCGTGCGCCAGGTCCTTCACCTTCTCCCACAGGGATTTCTTGACGACGACATGCGTCGCCGCGTCCGGCGTCGGAGCGGCGGTCGACGGATGGGCACTCACCGCCTGCGCATCGCTCGGGCTCAGCGTGATCGGCGCCGGGAACGCGCCCTGCTTCTCGCTCGGGTCGATCCCGTTGGCGTCCACGTAGGCGTTCCACTCGGCCGGGTCGATCTGCCCCGAGATGCCGCCGATCGAACCATCCGGCTTCCGGAGGTTGAAGCGGAGTGCCTGCGCTGAGCCGTCCGCATTGCCGGTCACGATCTTGCCGGCGTAGTCGAAGGTGTAGGTGATTTTCGTCGTGCCGTTGACGAGCGACAGCGTGGGCGTCGCGCGGAGGTCATCGAACACACTGGCGACGGGAACAAAGGGCGTTGGCATCTGAGATCCTTTATTGAGGGTTATTGAGGGTTGGTGAGCGGGATGGGGGCGACGATGGTGAGTTGGAACGGCTGGCCTTGGGTCAGCGCGACGAACGCGGCGACGGCGGCTTTCGAGTTGAGCACGCCCCACCCGGTTTCCCCAGAGTCGAGCGTCACCTGGCCGACCGTCTGGCCCAACGCGATGCAGCCGAGCAACTGGCTGGCGAGGTTCGCTGGGTGGATTTCGATGTCCGACCGACCCGGCACGCCCTCGACGCCATAGACCTGGCCGTGATGCTTCGCCGAGTCGCGCATCGCGCAGTGATAGACGCCGGGCGGGATGCAGCTCACGTCGGGCGCGTTGTCCTTCCAGCCCAGTTCGAGCGTGAGGCAGACCTGTTTCCGCTCGGCATCTTCCAACCGGCCAAACGTCGGCGTGCCATCGTCGTTGTGACGATAGAGCGTGAAGGCGAGCATATGAGAATCCTTACGGCGAGGCGTAGCAGGCGACGGCGAAGTAGCTGCCCACCACGGCGATGCCGGTGAGGAGCAGGGATCGCCAATCGTGAGGCGGGGCGAGACTCGCGATGAGCGGTTCACTCGCGATCACGGCATCCGCCAGCGCATCGCGTTCGCCCACACGTCGGTGCTCGGCCAGGTCGCGAAAATGCGGAACGGCGAGTGCGAGCGACCCGATGGCGTCACTCGGCAGTCGGCCGAGAGGCGTCGTGCGGTGGACCGTCTCGCCGATCGTGAGCGAGAGGCCGAGATGGAGCGCGTGATGGACGTACCGCGGGGCCGTGAAGCCGCCAGCCGTGCCATCCGTCAGGTAATTGTCGAACGCGCGCCGCCCGAGCTTGCAGTCGGGGGCTTGCGCGGTGAGCACGGCGGCGGAGAGCCAGAACACGAACGCCACGAACACCCACGCCCCCAGCACCCGCGTTTTCACAGCAGCGATCCAGTCCCTATCCGGGCGGATTCGTCGGCGGTGGACCAGCGGGGCCGAACTTCGGCAGATAGGGCGCGATCGACTTGAGCGCCGAGACGAATGGGCCGGGAACGATCAACAGCGCCCCAAACGCCATCATGCCCGCGAAGATGTAGACGTGCATGGCGTGACTCGGCGGCGTCTTCATTTCGAGATAGAGGAAGAATCCTCCCGCGCCGCCGAGCATGAGGCCCACGAGCACGGCCCCCACCTGTGCGATCGTTGATTGTCTGTCCGTCATGGAATCCTTGGCATTATTGGAATCCTCATCGGCAATAGTTGCGATAGCCGCGACGGCACCGGTCGGACGAGTCGAGCCCGAACACCACCGAGCGCATGTCATGCACTTCCGAGTAGATCGAGCCGCTATCGCGCTGGCGCTGGAGCGCGTATTCGCTCTTGCTCAGATAGGTCGATTCCGCATGCGCTTTCGTCTCGACGCTGCTGGTGGTCGCGTGGATCGAGCGGCCCACGTCCGTCATGAACGCGGCGAGCGGGACGAGCGCAATCAACCCCCAGAGCCAAAGGGGGAACAGAAAGCGGGGACGTGGGCGAGTCCCCCGCGGCGAGCGGGATTCGTAGGCGTCCGTGGACATCGGAGGGGAAGGGAGAAAGGGTCCGTCGTGCGAGGCGGGCGAAGGACGTGCTCGGAGATCGCTAATAATTCCGCTGGCCGAACTGCTGGCCCGTCGTCGTGCCGGCCGCACCACCCAAGAGCGGGGGGGATTGGCGGGCGCGCTGCATGCGGTCGTGCTGCGTCGCGAGCTCGTCGAGCATCTGCATCAACTCTTGCCGACTCACCGCGCCCGGCTGCATCCCGGCCGTCAGCTTTGGGGCCAAGGCGTTATTCGTCTCGGCCGTCGCGCCTTGCAGCCGGTTCACGATCTGGTCGGTGTAGACGTTGTTGAACAAGGACCGCAAGGCCCGGCGCGGACTGCCCATCATGAGGCCACTCAGGAAGCCTTGCGCCTTCTGTGCGGAGTGGGCGGCTGCGGCCCCGGCGTCGTTGTTCAAGTTCTCGGCGGTGTCGGAGCCACCTTGGATCGCCTGGTTGGTCTTGGCGATGGCGTGTTCCACGTCGAGGTTCCTTCCGAGCGGCCCCAAGTCCCCGTTCGGCACGAGGGCTTGCATCCGCTCGACCAAATCGGGTTGCTGAAAGAGCCGTGTGCGGTCGATCGCGTTGCCCGCATACAGCCGGTCGCGGATCGGGCCGGACAAGGCCGCGGTCGTGTACTGCTGTCGTTCCCCGGGCGTGAGACTCGGGACCGTGGTCTGCACGTCGCTGATCGGCGCGCGCAGGAAGTCCTGGCCCTGCTCGCTCGCGTCGAGCAACGCCGAGTGGCCGGCAAACGCTTCGTTTCCCGCCGCGTAGTCCGGCGAGTGGGCTTTCATGATCGCCAAGAGTTGCGCGCGGGTCTGATTGATCGCCGACAGCTTCGACTTGGTGGCCGCCGTGCCATCGGGCAGCGTGCCGTTCGTCTTGGCGAAGCCCAGCATGTCGTCGAGCTTGAACTTGAGCCGCTGGAGCGTCTGCAAGGGCACCGCATCGGGCCCCACGGCTTGTTGTGCGGTCGCGGCCTTGCGGAAGGCATCCACGTTGGCGCCTGGATACTGCTCGGCGAACGTCGCAGCTTGGTCCTCGATCTTCCGCTTGTCGGGCAGCACCAGCGGGGATTCACCTTGCTCGGCCGCCAAGTCGTTGTGGAACTTGACGGCGTTCTTGAGCGAGGGCCGTTGCAACAGCTCGCCCAACGTCGGCAACTCCTCGCCGGCACTCATCGCGAGCGGGACCGGGGTCGAGGTCTCGCCGAACGCGGCGTCATAGTGCGGTTTCGCCGCCGCGGACCGATCGGCGATCAGTTGTTCGGTGTTCTTGCCCAAGTTCACGCGATCAACGTCGAGCGCGTCGGCCACGTCGCCCAAGACCCGCTGCGCGTTCGGTGTCGGGATCGACCGTTCCGCGATGGTCGCGCGAAGCTGCGCTTGCCCCGCGCTCGGCATCCGGGCCACCTGCTTGCCCAACGCGATGAGCGGGTGGCTCTTGTCGCCCGCCAGTTCCATCACGGAGACCGGCTTCGAGTCGGGGATCGTCGCCAATCGGTCGATCGCGTTCTGCGGCGTGAGTCCCGCGTTCTCCATCGCCGTCAACAGGCGACGGGAGGCCACGTCGAGCGGTGTCGTGGCATCGCTTGCCGCTCGACCGAACCGGGACGCCACGGCATCACCGATCGCGCGCGCCGCCACCTGGATCGCCGGCACAGCCCCGGCGCCGAGCAACGCGCCCGCTCCACCGGCCACGAGGGCGTTGCCGACCATCTGGCCCGAGCCGCCGCTTTCCGGCGTGTTGCCGATCGCCGTCGCGGCACTGAGTGCGCCCCCGGTCTGCGCCGCGGCTTTCGCGCGCTGCATTCCTGATACACCCGTGGCCGTTTCCGCTGAAGGAATGAGCCCGGCCGCATCACCCGCCAGCAACGGAGCGGCGGAGCCCACGGCACGGAGCGAGGCCGCGGCGATCGGGTGGCGTTGCGCGAGTTGCGCCTGGCCTGCTTGATCGGCGGCGAGGTTGGACGAATACGAATGGCCGAACGAGTCGCGCCCCCGGACGGCATCCTCGATCGCTTGCACGCCCGCGCGGAACTTGGGGCCGAGCCCCAACGTCATCGCGTTGTCGATCGTCGAGAGGGCACTGATCGGAGCCGAACGGGGAGCGACGGGTGTGCCTTGCCGCGCCTTCCACGCTTGGAACTCCGCGTCGTCGTGCGTCTGACCCGAACCTGGACCCTGTGCGCCTTGCGAGGCGAGCCACGACTGATACTCGGCGTCGTCCGGCGTGGCGGGGGCGACAGTCGGCACGGGCTTGCCGGGTCCGGTCATGTCCGTCATGGCGATCACTGGAACGTGTATCCCTTGGACGTGAGGAACTGCCGGTAACTCGGGTCACTCGACGCGCGGGAGACTTGCGCGGGCGTGAGTGAGGGAAGCGCGGAAGGTGCCGTTGTCGGCGCCGGTTTCCCGAACATGGCGTGACTCGCCATCTGCACCGGGTGCCCCGAGATGTCGTAATTCTTCAAGCCCAGCGAGTTGGCGAAGTCGCCCGCGAGTCGCTGCGCTTGTTCGTCGAGCGCGTTCTTGTGCTGGATCGTGATGTTACCGCGCGCGAAGTTCTGCTGGTTCCGCTGCAATTCTCGCTGGACGTTCGCCCGCACGTTCTCGACCGCGATGGCGTTCTCACGCGAGATGGACCCTTCCCGCACCTTCTGTTCGAGCTCGGCGGGGAGCTTCGCCTGCGCCTCAGCGCCTGCGACGCCGGCCATCGCCTTTTCGTAGGCTGGTTCACCCAGGACCGGCGCGGCGGCGCGGCGAACGTCCAGCGCGGCGGCGGCGGCGTTCTTGTCGGTCTCGTGGGTCGCTTCGCTTTGGCGGATCGCCTGATCGGCCGCGCTCTGGCGTTCGATCGCGTTTAAGATCGCCTGTCGCGCCAACGGCGAACGGTTGAAGTTGTACGTGAAGTTCCCGACGCCCGGCATGTTCACGCTCTGCCCGTTCGTCGCCATGAGCGCCGAAAGGTCGAACGGCATGCCGGATGATCCCGGGGACGGTGAAGCGCTCGGTGTGTTTGGCGGCGGGGCAGGCGAGGGTGTTGGTCCGGTGCTCACGAACCCATCCCGGCTCCGGCGCATCGACGGCGCGGGCATGACCTGCGGCAACACCGCTTGCGGTCCGCTTGGACCCGGCGGCGCTTGGGGGCTCGGCATGGCCGGCGTCGTCATCGACGGACCGCTCGACGCGGGACTGCCCGGCATGTCCGGCAGGAACCCTTGCGTGATCAAGTCGGCGCGGAGCTTCGATTTTTCGAGATCCTGCTGGCCGCGCTGCAAGTCGAGTTGGTTCTGGCGGTCGATCCCTTGCCCCAACCCTTGCGTCCCGCCGAGGACGTAGGCGAGCACACTTCCGAGATTCGGCATTCGATGATCCTCAGTAGCCGAGACGCTGCATCACAGATTGCTGCATCGGCGTCCCGGCGGGCGGAGCGGGTTGCGCACCGCGGTATTTGTTCTGCGCGTACATCTGCGCGAGGGCGTCGTGTTCGGCCTTCTGGCGCTGCGCTTGGAGGTTGTAGTAGCCGCGGGCCAAGTCGAGTTGTTCCTGTTGCAGCTTCCGCTGCTGCGCGTTCTCGCGGATCGCTTCGACGCCCCCAGCCGCTTGGCCCAACAAAGACAGCGCGCCCTTGTGATTCTCGATGCCGCTGAAGATGCGCCCGAGAATCCCCGGCTGATCGCCAGTCGGCGACGCTGGAGACGTGCCCGGCGTATCCGAGCCTTGGGTCGCGGGGGTAGCCAAGGCGGCGGCGGGACCGCCCGGCGTGTTGATGTCGCCGAGCACGCGGCGCATGATCTGCGAGCGCGTATCGAGGGGGCTCGAGCCCGGTCCACCGGGCGATCCGAAGGGCGACGGTGCGCCACCGAACGGATTGCCGTCGCCACCGGGGAGGGATTGCTGCGGCATTCCGCCGGTTGGCATCCCCGGCGCCATCGGACCACTGGGACCGCCCGGCGTGCCGCGATTGCCCAAGAAGTCCTCGACCCCGTGGCCGATGTCCCCGGCGAAATCGCCAAAGTTGTTGTACCAAGCCATTAGCGTATCCTCATCCTCGAATTACCCTTGGGCGTAGCTGAACGGCTGGACGCCGTAGCGCGCGGGGTTGTTGTAGTCGAACGTGTAGATCCCGGTCTGGCCGACTGGCTGGCCGTTCCGCGTGACCGCGGTCCACTGGCCGTTCGCGGTGGGCTGCAACACGATCTGATCGCCGGGCTGGGCTTGGATCATCTGCCCGTTCGGCCCCTGGTACTGGATCGTCTTGAGCTCGTCCGGCGTGGCGTAGCGTTGCACCGGGGAGATTTGCCCCGACGCCCGCGCTTGCATCGTCTGCGGCGTCACGAGACTTGAATCGGACGGACTCGACGCGCCTGGTGAGCCACCCGGGAACGTGAGGCCGCCCGAACTCCCGGCATTGCCGCCATAGCCGAGCGCCGAATTGAGGAATGTGGCCATTGATGGCGCGCTCGACGGGCTTTGCTGCGCTGCCGTGGACGGGAGTCCGTTCGACGCACCCGGCGGCAAGCTGGGCTGGCCGGGCAGCGGCGCCGCGCCGGGCTGCAAGCTTCCCGGATTAACGCCGGGGATCGTGGTCGGCAGGCCGCCGGCAGAGGAGCCGATCGCGCCGCCCGTAATGAAGTTCAACCACGACGAGTCGGGCGCGGTCGGTGACTGGCCGAGCAAGCCCGCCTGCGCGATGCCCCCAACCTGCTGACGTGCCGAGTTGAGTAATCCCGCGTCGATCGACTCCTGGCCCAGGTTCGTCTGCGCGGTGAGTTGCTGCGAGGCCAGCGTCGGCGCGCCTTGGATCGAGCCCGTCAGGTTCCCGTAGCCCAGCGCCTTGTTCAAGTCGATCGCCTGCTGGCTCTGGTTCTGGCCCGTCAGCGCGCCTTCCACGTTCGCCGCTGCGCCTTGGGCCGCCGTGCGATCGGCCCCGTACGTCTGCGCGGCTTGGGTCGCGAGTTGTGCGGCGAGTTGGGCGCGTTGGGCGGATTCCTGTTGTTCGAGCAGGCCGTATTGCCGCCCGGTCTCGGTCGAGTCGTAGAGGCCGCGCTGGGCCATCGTCTGATCGATCGATTGCTTCCCGAGTTGGTCCTGGACCGCCAAGTTCTGATTGAGCGCGTCGATCGACTGCTGGACCTGCGGCGCGCCGTAGGCGCTCGGGTTCGCGAGCCCGCCCGTCACCGACTGCACCAGTGCGTTGGTCAGTGCGGAGGGCGCCCCTGGCACGTTCGGACTGCCCGGCGGTGTCACACCCGATGGTGTGGGGGCTTGGACGCCGGGAAGGTTCTGCATCCCGACCGAGGCTTGCGGCGGGCTATTCGGTGAACCCGGCGTCGGCAACTGGCCGGCGGGGTTCGTGTCCGTGGGCTGCGTCCCGACCGCACTCCGCGGCTGACCAGCGGGCTGCGTCGAGATGGTGGCTTGCGGCGGGTTGCTCGGGATAAAGCCGCCCAAGTCCGTCGCCTGCGTGCCGGTGGCGGAGCGAGGCTGTTGCGAAGGTGCGGCTTGGGTCGCTTGCCCGGCTGGCATCGTGGCCGCGGTTGCGCCCTGCGGTTGGGGTGCCGCGGTCGGGGGTGCCGGGCGCGCGATGCCCTGTTGCTGCATCTGCGCGAAGGTGATCTGGCGGGGTTGCTGCGGGGCCCCTGAAACGCCGGACGCGCCCCCGGTGCTCTGAGTGGCGCGTCGTTTCGGTTGGTTCGGGTCGTCCGTGGCGTTCGGGTCGGTTCCGGTGGCGTTCGGGTCGGGGCCGGTGCCGGGGCTGCCGCCGAGCGGCGTCAGTCCTTGGAGTTGGGCGAGCGGCATATGGATTCTCTCAGTTCTCTCATTCCGAGCGGAACGTGTGAAGGTCGACCGTGGCGTTGGCGGGAGCGGCGGTGCCGAACGTGATGGTGCAGCTCGTCGTGGATTTCGCAGTCACGGCAACGGTCGTGAGCCAGTTCGGAAGGGCGCCGACACCGTAGGCGGTATCCACTTCGCTGCGCGTGAAGGTGAAGGTCACGGTCGTCGCGGCCAGCGTGACGGGGAGCGCGATGGAGTTGCCGGCGGGCGTCAGCACCCGCCGAAT
>Ga0068855_100009561_pt1 | contig 11704 bp, 10 predicted proteins | sample KBSCornC52_FD_66592 | JGI IMG/M metagenome (GOLD analysis project Ga0068855, IMG submission 66592) | Corn rhizosphere microbial communities from Kellogg Biological Station, Michigan, USA - KBS Corn C5-2 | ecosystem: Host-associated > Plants > Roots > Rhizosphere > Soil ...
TCGAATAAAGGTCCGCTGGACGGGGCTCCGTCTGATTATGAAGCTTATGGGACCAGTCCGCATACAACTTCATCAGGTTTGAGCGTGAATGCTTTGTTCGATAGTCGTGATAACTCGGTAAATGCCTCAAAGGGATTTTACGCTGCTATTCAATACTATGATTACCTGAAGATATTGGGCAGTAATTCTGGCTGGAGGTCGTTGGTTATCGATATACGTAAATATTACCGTTTCCCGGAGAATTCAAATAACGTGATCGCCTTTTGGTCATACGACTGGCTTACATTATCAGGACGGCCACCATATCTTGACTTACCTAGCACATCATGGGATACCTATTCAACCACCGGACGCGGATATATCCAAAGCCGTTTCCGCGGGGCGCAAATGGTATATGCCGAAGCCGAATACCGCTTCAGGATAACACCCAATGGCTTACTGGGCGGTGTTGTGTTCCTGAATGGTCAGAGCTTCTCATCAGCGCCGGGCACCCCTTTGCAATCTATCCAGCCGGGCTATGGTCCGGGTTTGCGCATTAAATTGAGCAAGGTGTCTAAAACCAATTTGGATATTGATTACGGCTTTGGTAATCAAGGATCAAAGGGATTGTTTTTGACTGTTGGGGAGGTGTTTTAAGGGCGTCGGAAGTCAGAAATCAAAAACTCAACACTGGTTTAAGAGTTCACTCTTAAATCCTAAATGATCGTAGGACTCCGTCCGGTATTTAATGCAGAGGTTATCTTTTTCCCAAAATAAACTTTAGATACACCTACCCGGACAGAGTCCTCTATTTCCATACTTAGATTTAAATCGCCCTTCGGAAGACTTAAACCAGTGTTTGTTGGTAATACCTATATTCTTAAACCGCCTGCTTAAGCCGGGCTTTGTTGCAGACATTGAGGTAATAGGCAGAGCCTATGGCCAGTAATGCAAACATTGCTACTGCAGACCAGCCGTTGCCATTTCCCTGCCCGCTTAAAAGTGACATAAGGGTCACAATTAATTGCATAATGTCGTAGATAAGGGCGAACATCAACAATTTGGGCCATGACTTAGCCGTTGGCGAAACGCTGCTGTATGACCAGAAGATCATGGCCATGAAAAAACTGCAAACGCCAAGGTAACGTGCCATTAAAATACCGGAAGCGTCCAGCTGGATGCCATAAAATGCCATCAGTTTAACTGGGATAAGTACGAAGCCGAGGCCATAGCCTACTGACAGGATCGTACAAATAATTGCGTAGGTTGAAAGTTTCATTTCTTTAGGTTTTTATTAAAGTTAAAAACAAGAAATGATATAATCAACTAATTTTCAATGTATTATAAAAGTGGTTTGTTGCGGTTTTATAGGATGTTATCGTTGCCCCGTTAGTTCCGTAGGCGCATATCCAAACTGCTTTTTAAAAGCGAAAGAGAAGTGCGATAGATTTTCAAAACCAACCTCGTAGCAAACATCAGTAGCCCGCTTATGCTTTTCAGCAAGCTGGTAATGAGCCAATTCAAGTCGTTTTTGGATAAGCCATTTTTGAGGTGTGGTGGCGAAAGTCTTTTTAAAATCGCGTTTAAAGGTGGTTATGCTTCGCCCTGTCAGGTAGCCAAATTTCTCTATCGGCATATTGAACATGAAGTTCTTTTCCATGTAGCCAGCGAGATCGATTTTGCCGGGTTCTTCAAAGTTCGCCAATATGTTGTCGATGTCTTTATCTATCACCCGGAGAATGCTGATCGCTTCCGTGATCTTCAAATCGGCAATGTTTTCGGGCAGGTCGCGCATATCAAAATATGGGATCAATGAATCGAGGCAACTCTTCAATAAAGGATGATGATTGAAGGTATGGATCCTCTGCGTAGCGGATGCTTTGGGCTTCACGTTCAGGTTGGCATAAAACTTTCTGAGCCGTTCGGTAGATAAATGCATCACCACAGTTTTATGTGGCAAGTCATCTTTAGGATAATTGATAATGGTAGCCAATTGATTCCGCGGGATCAGAAATATATCACCCGCTTTGAATAAATAAGTGCCCTCCGCCTGTACGATCTTCGTTTCGCCGGATATAAACCATATCAACATATGGTGCTCGAACATGATATCCGATTTAAAAAACTTGTCCTCGTAACAGGAGAGCTTGATATCATCGGTTATGTATTTGGCCTTGTATTCCATCAGCATAAAAATAATAAGTATTGGGCACTCTTAAACTAACCAATCTATCAACCCTTCCAGTTGCTTTGTGCTGCCATTCATCCACAGCAGCGCTTCATAATATTCCGCCAGCATCGATGATTTAGCCCAGGGCAAATGCATTGCGATGGTACCGGGCACAATGTCATTCGCATTTGTGCCGGTACTTTTTATACGCGGTAGGCTTTGACTTACGTTAGATATGATCTTTTTAACTGAGGTCTTCATGATCAAACTATTTAGTTGGTGACAGCATTATCGATTTCGAATTTTACTCCTGTCATTTCCTCACTCAATTTCCAAAGACGTTTTGCATTCGTTTCGTCCAGCGAATAGGGTTGAACGCCTCTTAATGTTAACGGTTCATCGTATCTGTGTTCTATGTTTCCCATGTCAAGGTCGGCTACCTCTGCATTTTCGCAGTAAACTCCACCAATATCATTCAACAGCGGACTGGTAGCGCACCAAACAGTTGTTGCAGCGCCCTGAGGTATTGTTTTTAGTTTCGCAGCTACTTCGGGTTTGATATTGCCATTGGCATCGTGTGTGCCCAGTTGTTTGAATAATTCTATTGGTTCTTCGCGGCCGAGATCGGTACCAATAACAGCTCCCGGATGTAATGAATAAGCCCCGACACCGAATGCCTTACCGCGATTGTCCAGCTCCAAAGCAAACAAATTACTGGCAGTTTTTGATTGCCCATAACCTTGTAGCGTATCGTATGGACGGTGAAGAAAATTTGGATCCTCGAAATTGAACGGCGCCATCTGGTGACCGAAGGAAGATACATTGATTACCCTTGCACCATCGGCTGTCTTAAGGGCATCCCACAACCTGGCAACAAGCTGGAACTCGCCGAGGTAATTTGTAGCCAGCTGCGATTCGATGCCACGGCTATCCCTGCGCAGCGGTACCCACATAATGCCCGCGTTATTAATAAGCAAGTGAAGGGATCTGCCCGACGCCATAAAGTTTTGTGCGAATGCATCAATTGATGTGGGATCCATCAGGTCCATCATTCCGAACTCTACATTGGCAACTCCATCCAGGTTCTTTTTTGCTTTGGAAAGGTCCCTGGCCGGAACGATAACCGTTGCGCCTGCTGCGGCAAGTACTTTGGTAGTCTCCAGGCCGATACCGGCGTAACCCCCTGTTATGATGGCAATTTTTCCTGTAAGATCGATGCCTTCGATCACTTCACTTGCTGTTGATGTAGCATTGAAACCCGAACCCAGCGGTTTCTGCAATGCTCCCTGATAATTGTTCTGTGTCATTTTCTGATTGTTTTAATAACACAAAATTAGAGAGGCCAAAGCGCACCGACTTTGTTGAGAGGACCTAATTTACTTTGTTGAGAGGGTCAGTGTTTTGGAATACATTTGATCAGCAAACCGCCGAGTTGACTCACCCCGAATACGCTGCGCTGTTCGACCCTCTCTACCGCAAGCGGTAAAGAGGGTGAAGAAAAGATAAAGTACCCCTCTTTATGCGTAGCATAGAGAGGGTGGTCGAGCGAAGCAATGACCGGGTGAGTCAACTCTGCGATTTGCTGCCCGTCAAATTATCTTAAACTTTTCCTCCTCCAGATCCAGTTGCCGCAGGTGTTTCCGAATAATATCCTCATCAATATGACCGTCGACATTGTTCCGGCTGATCAGCCATTTTCTTTGCTCGTCTATTACTTCAAGGTATATCTTCTTGCTTTCGGCCGGTATTTGCGGATCAAGCTCTTCATTTATTTTGGAGTTCCATTTGTCGACCATCTGCTGCAATAGAGGGTGATTAGCCAGGTGGTCCGGATAATTTTCGGTAAGGTGTTTAATGGCATTTTTGGCAAGCCCTCTTTTAATAACATCTTCGGCTTTATCTTCCGGTAAATAATCGTCGTAGGCAGGTAGTACAAGTTTCCTGAGCAAATAGGGGAGCGTGAGCCCTTGCACCAACAGCGTAGTTAAAATCACAATAAAAGTGACGAACAAAATAAGGTTGCGATGGGGGAATGCGGAGCCATTGTCTAACTGAACGGGTATGGACAAAGCAGCGGCAAGAGAGACCACACCACGCATGCCAGTCCAACCTAAAACAAGAGGCACTTTGTAGCCGGGGTTCCTGTCGTCGGCTACCTTGATGAAATTGCGGGCAATGAGTGTGACAAACACAGCTCCATATGCCGACAATATCCTCACCACGATCAATACACCTGTTATCAATAAGCCATAGCCTATAGCGCCCTGAAAACTTATGCCTTCCTGTTTTAAGCCGGCAGTAATTTCGGGCAGATCCAGTCCGATTAGGAAAAATACCAGGCCGTTGAGCAGGAATACCAGGCTTTCCCAAAAGTTTATACCGCGCAACCGGGAGGAACTTCCCAAAAAGTAGTGCCTTTTGTGGGACAGGAACAGCCCCCCGCTCACAACTGCCAGCACACCCGAACTATGCACTTCTTCAGCAGTCATATACATTACATAGGGTGTAACCAGCGTGAGTATGATGTCCATGTTCACATCGGTTGGCAGGTATTTATGCGCTTTCATAAAAACCCATCCTACCAGCAAACCAATGCCTATGCCACCCAGCAGCATCCATACGAAACTTAAGGCAGCATGATACCAGATAAATTGGCCGGTGCCAATGGCGATCAGCGAGAAGCGAAAGATGATAAGTGACGAAGCGTCGTTGAGCAAACTTTCGCCCTCCAGTATAGACGACATCCGCTTGGGAACCTTTACAAATTTCAAAATTGCGCTTGCACTAATCGCATCAGGTGGAGACACTATGCCTCCCAGCAAGAAGCCTAATGCCAGCGAAAAACCGGGAATGATCCTGTTGACCACAAAAGCCACCGTCATGGCAGTCAGGAAAACCACCACGAAAGCAAAGCTGGACACTATACGCCGCCAGCGCCAGAGCTCTTTCCATGACATTGCCCAGGCTGCATCATATAATAAAGGAGGCAAGATCAGGATAAAAATGAGTTCGGGTTTCACATGCAGCACAGGTACGCCGGGTATAAAACTGATAAGCAGCCCGGCTACGACCAATAACACCGGGTAAGCAACTTTTATCTTGTCGGCCAGCATTATCAATAGTATAATGACGACGACTATTACCAGGAAGAAAGGGAAATGAGTAAGCATAAGAGATTCAGTCTTGCGAGATGTACCGTTTAGTAACGGACTGAATTTATGCAATGTTTGGAACTATTTGTCTACAAATCTTCCGTTTTGTTGATAATGCGTTTGATCACATCATCCAGTTCTTGCGTGGCTGATTCGAGGTGTTGCATCAGCTGTTCGTCCGGATTTTGATTTTTAATGTCTTTAAATAGCTCAATAAGACCCAGAATACTGGCGATAGGCTTTCGTATTTCGTGCGAGTTGATCAGGGCAATTTCGGTAAGACGCTCGTGCTGTTTTCTCAGGGTAGAAATATCCTGCATGGCGCCTATCATACGTTTACCAATACCATTCTCATTACGAATGACAATGCCGCGGCCTAATATGTTAGCGTATTCGCCATTTGCTTTGCGGAAACGATATTCCTGTGTCCAATGTATCATGTCGCCGTTTATTACCTGTTCGGGATATAATACAGCGCGCTCGCGGTCATCCGGGTGAACATTTTCAAAGAAAAAGGGCAGGTTATCGTAGTTGGTGCCCGAACGGTGGCCAAACAGCTTTTGCATGTTGTTGGAATAGTAAACCCCGTTTGTTTCGAGGTTCCAGTCCCATATTACGTCAAAAGTGGCTTCCATCACATACTCAAAACGCTCGTTGTTGAGTTGCAGGGCCTGGTGACGACGGTGATTTTCCAGTATGATACGTAACAGGTGGGTAGCCCTCTCAACCGTGTTTTCTTCTTGTTGCGATGGCAGGCGTGCTTCACAGCAATACAAGGCAAAGGTGGCCATCACTTCGTTATTGGCATCCATCACAGGATACGACCAACAGCCTTTCAAACGATAACCGGCAAGTCTTTCGCGATAGTTTTTGAAACGATCATCGGCAGTCATGTCGGCGACAATTACTTTTTCTTTTAAATGTGCTGCTGTACCACAAGCACCGTTCTGATCACCAATCAAAAAGCCATCGGGGAATTCCCAAAACCCGGGTGGAAGATTAGGGGCTGCAAGCATAAACAGCTTGTCGTGCCGTTTCTCGAGCACAGAGCATTTTATGCCTGTATGAAGCGATTCTATACCGGCCAAATAAAAGCCGATAATATCTTTTATTGATTTTTCGTTTCGCGCGCTGTACTCCAATACTTGTTTTTCAAGTGCATCAAGCTCATGATAATAGTGGGTTGCTGTAACATCCTGGGCAATTACAATTGCTGCACGCCGGCCATTATAGTCGATAAGCTCGCCTTGTACGTCCATATATATTAGTTCGCCATTCTTTTTCAGATGACGCCATACCTTTCGTTCATATTGACCGTATGCTTGTTCAGAATAAGTAATCTCATCAATAAGCGGTATATCTTCAACCGGCCGTATATCGCGAAGGGATAATTGCTTAAATTCTTCTTTTGAGTAGCCGTATTTCCGGGTTGCTTCATCATTACAATCAATAAATTGTAGTGTTTCAAAATCCCAGATGATAATGGGAACGGGGTTATTATCAAAAAGATAATGGTATAATTTTTCTGATTCGACGAGCGCTGCCCTGCTCTTTTTTATTTCAGTAGCGTCGCGGGCTATGCCATACCGTATGCGCTCGGCAGGGTTTGCCACTGCCGACCAGTGTAATGGCACCAGCGAGCCGTTTTTATGCACATAATGATTTTCGACATTGGTTACCTTAACGCCTGCCTTTACCATATTGGCAATCTCTATTGTTTTTTCTCTATCCGGCGGATAAAGAAAATCGAACAGGCGCTTGCCGATCATCTCGTTCGGCTTGTAACCCAGGATGCTTTCTGAGGCTGCGTTAACGCTTACAATGATATCATCTGTATCGATAGCAAATATCATATCCATGGACGAATCCATGATCTTCTTTAGATCGTTGCGGGTTGCCTCAAGCGCCCTTGATTTCATCACCTCTTCCGTCACGTCCATCACGGTTGAGATCATATAACTTTTATCACTTACCGGGATGCTTTTAACATTTATAAATCGCGTCTCGCCGGAGCAGGTTGTGATCTCTACAGACGGCCACGACATAGCGGAGAGGTCGCCGGTTTTCAGGTCAGCCTGCATTTTGGTCACAATAGCGTGCCGGTAGTCTTCGTTAGGGAATATTTTAAGTAAAAGCGACTGTTTATCAGTGAGTTCAAATTGCGGCCAGCCAAGTACCTCGCTAAAGCGGGCATTAATATAGACAAAATGATTATCGTCTATTTTACTGACGGCGATGCCTATTGGTAATTCCTGAAAAATATCTTCTATAAATGCACTACTCCCAATTAATGCATCTAAAGTATTTAGTGGACCCATTATCTACTTTAAAATATTCGCAAAAACACGTACATCAGCAATTAATGCGATAATGATCCCATAATTGGCATTTAATTTTATACGAAAATAGTAGCAATAAGTTAAATGCAAAAGCAAATATTTAATTAACAGGCAAGCGCTGTTTTTAAAAGTTTAACTTGGCTCCCGGCAGATAGATCGGACTGATTCTTAACGGGTTGAAAAAGGGATATTTGAAATAAGATTTTTTAGTTATTAATCATTTTAAATAAACTGGCATTTAACTATGAATTCCAGTTTATTACTATATATTTACTGTCACTCACTTTACTTTTTCGTTCAATCCGCTACTTATTTTTCCCGCGTATCAAACTAAAACTATATTGTAGTGTTGAGCACTCATTAATCCCCCAAGCAAATGTCAATAGATATCACTAGAATTTTTAAAAAGAAACAGGCTACTATATTGGAGCGCTGGATGAAAAATCAACTGTCCAATGCCGGTCTGCGCGAAGATCTGATGAGCAATGAAGACCTCAGGACAGAGTCGGACGAACTGATCACGGCACTTGTTAAAGCCTTGAACGAAAAGACGCTGGACAATTTAGAATCGAGCGAGTTCGACTATGTAATAGAAATTCTAAGCGGTATTTCTATTTCTCGTGCCAAGCAAGGGTTCAGCCCGCGCGAAACCGGCGTATTTATCATGAGCCTGAAAGAGGCATTGCTTGAGGTTTTACAGGAAGAGATAAAAAATTCAGCAGAGCTTTACGATACTATGTTGAAGATATCACGCCTGTTTGATAGTTTTTCGATCATCTCGTTCGAAACTTATATAAAGGGCAGAGAAGACGTGATACTGCGGCAAACTGACGAAATAACCGAAATATCTACACCGGTTATCCGTGTTTGGGATGGTATATTGGCATTGCCGATCATCGGCACTTTAGATAGTGCGCGTACGCAGGTAGTAATGGAAAGCCTGCTGACTGAAATTGTAGAGTCGGGCAGCAGTGTGGCGATACTAGACATTTCTGGTGTGCCAACGGTAGATTCGTTGGTTGCCCAACATTTATTAAAGACAGTAAGTGCAACACGATTAATGGGTGCGGAATGCATAATAAGTGGCATTCGGCCTGAAATTGCGCAGACGATCGTCCATTTAGGTATCGACCTGAGTGGCATAGTTACCAAGGCGAGCCTTGCAAGTGCATTGGTTTTTGCTTTCGCAAAAATGAAATTAGAAGTAAGAAAACAAGTAAGATAGGCTAATAAAAATTGATTTTCGTCTATGGATAGGATTCCAATTTTGAGAATGGGACAATTTTTATTGGTCACCATCCAGGTTGATTTATATGATCGGCTGGCCATCGATTTAGAGGCCGACCTGGTAAAAATGGTTAGCAAGACGGGGGCCAGGGGCATCCTGATTGACATAAGTGCGGTAAGCATAGTCGATTCCTTTATGGGCCGTATTATCGGTAACATAGGCGTTATGTCAAAGCTTTTGGATGCCGAAACAGTTGTAGTAGGCATGCAGCCCGCAGTAGCAATTACATTAGTAGAATTAGGACTTCCATTGAAAGGCGTGTTTACCGCACTGAATGTCGAAAAAGGTATGGATCTGTTGGCATCAAAGATCCAAACAACTGACGAAGACGACGCAGACACCCATGATGATGATAACAGCTATAATCTCCCTGAGTAAAGATACGATGACTGTTGAAAGGGAGCAGGACGTTGTGCCTTTCCGCAACCGCGTAAAAGAGCAGGCTACAAAGATACGCATGGGACTGGTGAACCAGACCAAGCTTATTACAGCAGCAAGCGAACTGGTGCGTAATATGCTGCGGTATGGTGGAGGCGGGAGAGTGATCATCGAAGTGGTATCAAAGGGCAGGGATAATGGAATAAGGCTTTCTTTTAAAGATGAGGGGCCGGGGATAACGGATATAAACATGGCATTAAAGGATGGTTTTTCAACCGGCAAAAGTTTGGGGTTGGGATTACCGGGGGCAAAACGCCTGGTAAACGAATTTAATATTAAAAGCGAGACAGGAAAGGGTACAGAGGTGATGATAATTAAGTGGGCCAATGGTTAATGCAACACACACCCGCTTTTTGGCTTCAGACAGAAGTTATTATGCCATTATAAAGAAAGAAGCTCACCAGATAGCCGTAGCAGCAGGGTTTGAAGGTAAGAAGATCGCAGAAATGGATATCGTGATAGCTGAGATGACCTCTAACCTGTATAAATATGCTGTCGACGGTGAACTATTGATAGGGCGGTTTACAGATCATCAGGGAGAGTACATTGAAATTATTTGCATTGACAGTGGCCCGGGTATTGGCGAGACAAGCCGTATGCTTACGGATGGCTTTTCGACAACTAATACTCTGGGGCATGGGCTGGGAAGTATAAAGCGACTATCGGATAATTTTGATATTTATTCGCAAAAAGGTTGGGGAACCATAGTACTTAGCCGTATTTATAAGGTGGCCCCGAAAAAAAAGGATAGCAAGGGTATCACCCTTAATGCAGTAGTAATAGCTAAACCAGGCGAAACAGTAAGCGGCGATGGTTGTTATTTAAAAAGCTCAGGCAATGTGCTTAAGTTTATTGTAGCCGATGGGCTGGGACATGGGCGAGAAGCCAATGTTGCTGTTAATGAAGCGGTTACCTCGTTTAAAATTTGCCCTTACGATTCACCCTGCGAAATTATCCGCTACCTTCACGAGGATGTAAGAAAAACCCGTGGATTAGTAGCTACAATTGGCGTAATAGATATTGAAAAAAGTTTAATACGTATTGCCGGAGTAGGTAATATTTCTGCAAAGCTGATCGGGCCGGTGCTATCAAAATCACATTTGGCCTATAACGGCATTATTGGCCATAATATACCGAACACCATGAACGACCAACTGCTTAGTTTTAGTGAGTATAATCAGCTTATCCTTTGTTCGGACGGTATGCGTTCGCGTTGGGATCTTTCGAAGACGATGGGGATCAATCGTTGTGACCCAAGTATACAAGCCGCTGCTATTTATAAAGATTTTGGCCGTCAAACCGACGACATGTCCGCTGTCATAATCAAAATACCAAAGCAATGACAACTCTGGCAACAATTACTCTCGAAAACGAAATGGACCTGATACTGGCCTATAAAAAGGCTATTCATATCGGTGACCTGCTGGGATTGTCGGTTTCTACACAAACTGCATTTGCCACGGCTGTTTCAGAGGTTTGCCGCGAAGTGATCGATAAGTCGGCAGATGGGGTGGCCTTGCTTGGTACAGGGATGGAAGACTCCCGGTTTTTTCTTTTCGCAAAAATAAGGTTCACGAGCTATGAGAAATTCAAGCCCGATAATGAAGGTTATGAATATGCACGTAAGTTAATTCCGGTATTGGAAACTCAGATCAATGACCAAAATGTCGAAACGGTATTAAAACTGGGTATCCCGCGCAGCATGAAGGTGGATAAAAAGAAGGTGCTGGAAGTAAGTAAAACACTTGATCAGGAAGGGCCAATAAGCGCTTACGAAGAGGTTAAATTAAGAAATGCCGGCCTGCAACTGATAAACCAACAGAACGAGATCGACTTGCTGCAATCAAATTACCTTAACCAGCAAAAGAATGAGTTTTTGTCGGTAGCCAGTCACGAGTTGAACTCGCCGCTTACCATATTGCGGTCCTACTCGCAAATAGCCTTAAGGGTAGAAGCCGGGAAAAACCCGGCACTGACCAATTATCTAAAAAAAATAGAATTACAGTCGGGTAAAATGGCGCAGCTGATACGGCAATTGCTGGATGTATCTAAAATTGAGAATGGAAAACTCATTTACGATAAACACGAGATCGATTTTAACGAGTTTATAGAAACAACTTCAGAGACTTTGGTGCAGTTGGTACCCACACACCATGTAACGGTTACTTATGACGGTAACTGTAATATCATGATAGACAGAATGAGGATAGAACAGGTGATGAACAACCTGGTGAGTAATGCAGCAAAATACTCGCAAGCTGGCACCGCGATCCGCATAAAAACAAAAATAGCGGATGATATGGCTATGGTATGGGTTGAAGATGATGGCATAGGCATG
>Ga0068855_100009562_pt1 | contig 11704 bp, 16 predicted proteins | sample KBSCornC52_FD_66592 | JGI IMG/M metagenome (GOLD analysis project Ga0068855, IMG submission 66592) | Corn rhizosphere microbial communities from Kellogg Biological Station, Michigan, USA - KBS Corn C5-2 | ecosystem: Host-associated > Plants > Roots > Rhizosphere > Soil ...
CTGCCGGTCGCGGTGCTGAAGCCCAAGACGGGCGGATTCGATGTCTTCTACGTGTGGACGGATCACTTGGGGACGCCGCGGCAGATCACCGATACGGCGAACCAGAGCCGGTGGGAGTGGCCGAACGCGGATCCTTTCGGCAACAACCTGCCGAATGAGAATCCGGCGGGGCTGGGGACGTTCGAGTACAACCTCAGATTCCCCGGGCAGTATTACGATGTTGAAAAGGGGTCGAACTACAACTACTTCCGCGATTACGATCCGATCATCGGAAGGTATGTGGAGAGCGATCCGAAAGGGCTTAGAGGCGGCTACAACACGTATGGGTATGTCCAGGCGCAGCCGCTTATCGCCATCGATGCCCTCGGACTGTATACGTATGAACCGTCTGGGAAGGGCCTCAACACGGTAGTCTGCGACGGCAAGAGCGATGATCCTGTGCCGCAGCTGGACAATACAAATGGGGAGCTCAACCGACAGTGCTTAGGTGGTTGCATGTTCGCCCACGAAATGAACCATATCAAGGATCTACTGCGAATTGGGAAGGCACCATGCCGCGGCAAACCGAAGGGGACCGTGGTCAAGTTCGATACAACAGGGCAGACGAATAGATCAGAGCTTGCCTCGTATAACGTCGAGATTGATTGCCTGTTCTGGGAAATTGGCCATATCTCTTTGCGGTGTCCGTGCAATACGATTGTTGAGAACCGCATTAAGCAACTTTTCCAGCTTAGGAAACGCTATGAATAGCTGCCGAATCTGGCTTCTCGTCCTGTCGCTTGGACTGGCGCCAATCGCATCAGTAGCCGAGCAGGTGATCCGTGTGCAACTCACAGTGACTCAAATCGGGCAGCAAGCTCGACTCAAGGTCAATGTCACCAATCAGTCCAAGGATGACTTGACGCTATACAAGAGCGAGCTTCCATGGGGGAATCGATACAGCATGATTGTCGTCCCCGTGAGCTTGGTCGGAAACAACGAAGTTGTCTCGAGCGTCGGATCAATCGACGATCCGGGACCTGGAACCACCGTAATTCATTCAGGCGAGACGATTTCTGGTGAAATCGACTTGGCACGACGATTTCCTCAACAGTGGCCCGAGGTGTCGGACAAGCCATTGCTGGTTTTCTGGAGCTATCAGTTAGCGACGAGCGATGAGCGAAAGTCGCAGAGGCTGGTTGGCTGGTTGGAGCTCAAGCGGTCCAAGCAGAAATAGCGCAGGGTTCCCCGAATATAACTACAACTACTTCCGCGATTACGATCCGAGCATCGGAAGGTATGTCGAGAGCGATCCGATTGGGTTGAGGGGCGGACCCAATACTTACGTTTACACCGCGAGCAATCCGCTCGCATTGACCGACCCCTCCGGCCTTCTCTTTGGTGGCGCGGTAAACGCAGGCGAAGCATACGGCGACTCAGCCGCTCAGTATTGGGCAGACAGGGCAAATCAAACAGGAAATCCGCTCTATCACATTCCGGGTGCGCTAGCTTCTTTGTGGACCAATTGCACCAGTGATGAGACGGCGCTCACGCTTGGTAGTGGGCTGTTCGCAAGGATCATTGGACCCTTCGGGTCGCGGGGCATGCGAGGGCCGTTAGGCCAAATGAGGCGCCTAATCCGGTTTGACCGTCCTCACCACGGCAAGGGTTGGCAGTTCGATGGAAAGATCCCCAATTGGATTCGCGGCAAGTGGGGAAAATTCTTTGGGATGGGAGCAGCCGGAGAAGGAGCGGACGATGGCGACCAACGGCGTCCAGCAGAAACCAACACGTGTGGCTGCAGTTGAGGAGGGGCAAGTGGAACTCCATCGATTCGAAATCCGGTTAGATGTGCCTCTGGCAAAGAAGGAGGCGAAGGTCCGCGGGCTAGACGGGGCGTTGAGTAGGCTAGTGCTGCAGGCCGACCGCGGCTTGGTGTCCGATTTTGTGTTTCGATGCAAACCTGGGAAAGCGACTGTATTCGTCCATGCTGTCGGTCCCTTCGTCTCGCTCGATAAGGTCGTATCGTCGAGTTCTGTTTCGGGAGTGCAGCGGTATGGCGATTTGGATTGCGTTGGCGTTGCATCGGTCCAATCGTTGGAATCGGTATTGTCTGTCTGGGACTCCGAAATCCTAGTGATCTTCTTTTCCACCGAAACGACCGCCCGCGACATCGTGACCTCGCTGACGAAGCTCGAGCCGAAGTGGTGGCAGCTTTCCGAGGAGGGCTACGAGGCGCCCTATCTGAAGCAACTGCAGCGAAGTGACCCATTCTTCTTCTTCGCTCCGACTAGGAGCGCCTTGGAGGTTATTGGAAGCAAAAAGGCGGTAACACAGTGCTTTCTTACCCTCACAGAAATAGTTGGGAAAGCGTTGGCATAGGAGCCGGTGGGGCGATGACACTCGCATGAACTGCCCGGTTTGCTCCATCTCTGTCACGGCCCACACACCCCGTCCGGAAAGGGACCGCGAGGACTTCGACTGCCCGAATTGCGGCAACTTCTCGGTAGTGCGGTCGGTGCTCGCTTCAATGCAGGGCGTAGCTCGCAATGCTCGGCAGCAGGCGGTTCTCAGCCACGCGATTCGCCGGATGCAGCGGCAAGGCGAGCGGCCGGTCATACATTCCCACAACCTCAAGGCGATCGACGACGAAGGTTTCCTGCCCGACGCCACGCAACGCCTGGAGAACCTTGTTCTTCACCTCGGACGGACGCTCGTTGAGCCAGGAACCGTGCTCGATCTGCATCCGAGGCTCCTACGTGCAGTCATTGGAACGATGACCGAGGACGCCGCCGGGTGGGTGCTCAAGCAGGCGCATGACGGCGGCCTTATACAAGGCTCATCACTTCAGTCCGTCAATGGCCCGTATACCTTGATGCGGGCAACGCCTTCGATTCGGGGCTGGGAGTTCTACAGGGATCTTCTTGGAGCGGGCAGCCGATCGCGTCTGGCGTTCATGGCAATGCGCTTCGGAGACGGCGAGCTAGACATGATCTTCCGCGACCACTTTAAGCCTGCAGTGAAGCGTGCTGGCTTTGATCTCGTGCGCCTCGATGAGCGGCCGAAGGCCGGTCTTATCGATGACCGACTTCGATTGGAGATCCGAAGGAGCCGGTTCCTGCTCGCCGAATTGTCGGATGGGAACGCGGGCGCTTACTGGGAGGCCGGTTATGCCGAGGGCCTCGGGCGGCCGGTTATCTACACGTGCCGCAAGGAGGTATTTGACAATCCGGAGAAGCGCCCGCACTTCGACACGAACCACCACACGACGATCATTTGGGACCCGTCGAACCTCGGTGAGGCAGCCGAGAAACTGGTTACGACGATCCGCGTGACCTTGCCCGCCGAGGCGAAGCTCACGGACGACTGATCCTCGCCATCACCCGCTGCACCTGCTTCAGCCGCCAGCTCCCGCCCCCCGGGGTCTTGATCCCGAGCCCGTTCGGCTCCGCGACCATCTGGCGCTGGCTGAGACCCCGCAGCTCGAAGCCCTCGAAGACGCCCCGTAGACGCGCTGCAAACGCTTCTGCTTCGCGGGTGCGGGGGGGCTCCCTATGTCGCGCGAGATTGTGCGCTCCAGCGGCCCCCAGAACGACGCCACGGGCGCGTGCCTGGGCGAGTGCGGCCTTCGTCCTCGCGCTGATCTGATCGCGCTCCCATTCCGCCATCACGGCGAAGAGCTGGATCATCGTCTTGTTGGCGTGCGGGGCGTCGGCGGCGACGAAATCGACCCCGCTTTCTATAAGGCCCGTCACGAAGTGGACGTTGCGGGCGAGGCGGTCGAGCTTCGCGATCAGGAGGGTCGCCTTGTGCTTCCGGCACGCTTCCAGGGCCTGCCTGAGCTGCGGGCGGCGGTCGAGCGCGCTCGAATTCCTTCCCTGTCTCGACCCCGCGCGCAGCTCGTCACGCACGATCCTCGCATGCCGGAGGTTCGTGTTCGGGTGAGGGCGGTGCGAGGCGTGCGATTTGGCATTGGCGGCTCGACTTCACGCATGTTAGCCTTGACGGCCGTGGCGGCACGGTCCGCGGAGTGGGGGGAAGACATGCATTTGAATGGGAAGCGGGTGTTCACGGCCGTAATGGCGGCGTTCGCACTGAACGCGTCGAATCTATCGGCGCAGTGGTGGAATCCCGCCGACCCCACGCCTCCGAAGGATAGGGGCACGCGGTTCGCCGCCAAGGTCGCCTACACGCACCAGACGGCGCTCGACGCCGGGGCGATCGCGAGCGCGGCCCTCTGGAACGACGATTTCGCGAAGCTGGATCGGATGTACGAGGAGTTGCTCGATGTGCGGGCGACCGACGGCACTTCCATGATTGCGCCCATTGCCAAGATCTTCGAACAGGCCGGATCCTCTCCGGTATTCGACAAGACCATTGAGCGTTGGGCCCAGAGGTCTCCCGCATCCAGGCTGCGCCCCCTCGCCATGGCGATTCGCTGGGAAGGAGATGCTTGGCGTGCGCGCGGTATGCGCTATGCGTCATCGACGCCGGACGAGGCAATGCAGATCTTTCGCCAGCGGCTCGGGCGCGCGACGGACGCACTTGCGGCCGCGGAGCAGGAGGGCCGTAATTCTCCCATCTGGTATTGGACCGCGCTGAGTGTGGGCGGCGCGACTGGCAGGCCGGCCGCGCAGCTCGATGCGCTCTTCGAGGAAGCCGTCGCCAAGTTCCCGGTCTACCAGCCGATCTACTACGTACGCGCGAACTATCTCCTCCCGAAGTGGGGCGGGAGCTGGGAGGCGGTCGACGATTTCGTGAACGCCTCCGTCGCACGGACGCGCGAGCGGGAAGGCGACGCATTCTACGCCTGGCTTTATGTCGCCATCGCACGAGCAGTCGACGGGGACGTCTTTCATGAAACCCACGCCACCTGGCCCCGGATGAAGAAGGGATTCGAGGACATGCTGGCCCGCCACCCGGATCCCTTCAACAAAAACCTCTTCGCGCACTTCGCCTGCAGCGTGCACGACCGCGAGACCACCGCGCGGCTTCTCACCGAGCTCGGAAAGAACTCCCGCCTTGGCAACTGGTCCGACGGCGTGACCACCGAGTCCTGCCAGCGCTTCGCCCTCACCGGAGCCTGAACCGCCGCTGCCCGGCGATGCGTGTGCCTTGTCGTAAGCCGCGCGGCCGCGAGATCCTTTGAACATCGAGGAAGGAGCTATCGTCGAAATCGACGTCGACGATACCCGGAGGCACGAACAGCGCGGCCGTTGGCCGGCGCTCGTGGTGTCGGTAACGCCCTTCCAAGAAGCGATCAGAATGGCGGTCGTGTGCCCGATCACGACACATGGGGGCGCTGCCAGTCGCCCGCGCGACACCCTCGAGGTCGCGCTGCCAACGGGCTTGGCCATGAAGGGCATGGTGCTCGTCCAACAGGGGCGCACCATCGACTTGGCGGCGCGAAGCGCAAGCATTCTGGCCGTTTGTCCGCGGGCGGTTCTGCTCGCAGTTCGGGCGCGGCTGAAGGCGATACGGGGCCTGTAGCCTCGGGGGCCCCTTCGCTAGCGGCGCGACGATCTACAACTATTTTCAGCGATCGCAAATAGTTGTAATGTTGCGCAACGCCAGCCATCCGCTCCTAGGCCGCATTCTTCAGGGGCACAATTTGAAGGTTCGCGGCCTTTGACAATTCCTTCTCGGCCATCTCAAGGTCGTATTGGGCCTGCAGGTTCATCCAAAGCTGAGGCTCAACACTAAAGAGACGTCCTAGCCGCAGGGCGGTATCGGCGGTCACGGCTCGCTTGCCGGAGCAGATCTCATCAATCCGGCGCTGGGGGACACCGATCGCCTTCGCCACCCGGTAGCGGGTGAGCCCCAAGGGCTTGATGAAGTCCGCTATCAGGATTTCACCAGGGTGAACCGGCGCCAAGCGGCGGCCGGAAACAACATTCCCGAACTTGATCGACCCGAGATCACTGCGCTTGATATTCATGTCGCTGTCCCTAGTCGCCACCGTCATCTACCTTGTTAGGCCCCTTGGAATAAAGACGATATGGCCTGCCACCATTCAGTTCGAGAGATCGGCGTAGTAATTCAAGATGCGCGACTACGTTCGACGGCCAAGATTCTCGCCGAAAATTAAAAACGGTGCCCGGACGCCGACACGGCCCCGTAGCCAATCCTCTTTGTCGTTAAGAATAAGCGCTGTCCGACAGGAGAGGCGACCTGTAGGCCCAGCAACCCTCGCTCCTTCGAGTAGAGATAAGTAATGCGCCTGTCGCCGTCGAGGCTCTTGATCCGAAACACATGCCGAATCCGCGCGCCGAGAATCAGCAGGTCCTCGTTTGACGCGATCTCATATATATGGCCTGCCTGCTCCCAACGCGGGGTCGCTGGGTCGATCTTCTTTGGGACCGCAAAGTTGATCGTCCTGCTTAGCAGGCATACGAACCTATCCGTCCTCGGGCATAGTGTCGCGGGCTCCGCTATATCGCCAATTGCGACGGTAGGTGGGGACGTCTCAATCGTCAGGGTGCTGCCCTTATCGGCGGGATCGACATATTCGAATGCCGCCGCTAAGCCTTCGCACGCCCACAAGAGAATTGCCAACAATAGCGTCAATGTTTTGAACATTTTCTAATCCTTGCATCTGCAGCTCTTAGCCCACCGATCCGCATCTTGCCCCATAGGATGTTCATGACCAAGAATGATGGCCGATGGGTCATAGAGACGGTGATTGTCATCCATCAGATGTCGAAATTCGTGCGCAAAGGTCGTGCTCCCGTTCGCATTGGGACTGCCACCCTGGGTGAAGAACCCAAGGTTGAATTGGGTTGTCTTGTCGTTGAAATTGGTATGCGCTTCGGTGGCGGTTTGTCTTGTTCTAGGATCGAATATGTTCGGATCGATCCATACAACCCATCTGTCAAAAAGGTCGTTTAGCACCTTACGGTCCTTAACGCAGTCCCGATTTATGCTCCGCTGAAACTCGTCAGCATATCGCTGGAGCGAATCTCGATAAGCCCTGAATCGCTCGTTAAAGATGCGGGACTCTCCGAAATCCCTCGGTCCCGTTCCGGGCTTGTAGATGATTTTGAACAGTCCAAGAGAATCGAATGCGCCAAACGGGCTTCCGGCGACGTAACCGTAAGTGTTAAACCCGCCCTGCAACCCAATCGGATCGCTCTCCACATACCTTCCGATGCTCGGATCGTAATCGCGGAAGTAGTTGTAATTGGAGCCCTTCTCGGCGATTCGACGGCTAAGAGCCTCGACCAGATCTCAATCTGGCGTTAGGCCGAACGGTTGCAGTTGAATCCGAGACTCGACGATCGACCGGAGCTTCTGACTACGCGTCGATCGAATGATCTTGATTAGGTGCTCGACACCGTGCACAGCGGCGTCGCGAGTGGCCGCCCCCTGCGATTTGAGCTGTCTTGCGATCACTTCAACGACAGCTGTAAGCACGTTCTGGTTGTCTACGATGCTCACGCCGTTGAAGACGCAGTAGGTAAAGACCGAATCCCACCACATGTAGCTCGAACTGCCAATGCTTCGCACTTCGAATAGCTGACTGTAGAGAGATTCGACCGCTTGAATGCACTCGATCCGGAGCGAGAGGGGCGTTTTGTCATCAAGCCAAGACCAGAGAAACCCATTCGGGCCTGGAATAAACCACAGGCCCTGGTCGACTTGGGCCGACGAGAAAGCATCGGTCGCCTTCACCGGCTCCCGGAACAAGTGTACGAGATGCCCAACCAGTCGGGGCGCGTTGCTACATGTGAGCGACCATTCGTCAGCGAAGTGCCATGGTTCCTCCGTGACGTCATGATTAAACACCAGGTTGAGCCAGTCCTGATACTGAAGTTCACCGACATCAATTGCCATCCTGCTCACCTTGCAAAGATGAAGAAAGGGATGAGCAACAATGGCGCAAGCGTCTTCGGATTGTCGAATCTGATCGGACCATCGACGCCCAGATCATAGGGCTCCGGCTTCCAAGGGGGAAGGGGGAATGGATCGTAGTGCGGAGGTGGCGACTTTCCACCGTCACAGCAGGGAGGGTTGTGCGCGTAGTAAAGGGCTTGGCATTTCGTCAGCATCGTGAATTGCTGACGTATCTGAATCGCGTGCCCTACATACTTCATCCATGGCTGGCCACTCTGGGAAAATGGCTCCATTTCCCGTTGCCGTTCCTTTAGCGAGTTGTAGTTCGACGGGCTCGGAGACGCGTCTACGGTAAACGATTATCCGGGAAGCCGTCTCACGTGTCGTTCGCTTCGCTGAATCGCTTCGCGCAACGCTGAATCGGCGCCCCAGTCATTCAACAAGCCACGAAGTGAAGGTTCGGCCAAAATGTGCTCGACTACACCCGTTTCGATCGCCTGTCTCATTGGCGCAGCGCCCTTGAGGTATTGGTCCTTGACCCAAGCTATCCAATCCCTCACCTCGTCCTGCCGTGCAGAATCGGCGGCAAGCGCCCGAAGCATGTTGGCAATGTCCCAGGAGGCCGAATACCGGGAATCGGCCCACTCGCTCTTCGGGTCTTCGGCCAAGCAATAGGCGAAGTAGCGCCGAAGGAACGACGTGGCGTCAATTTGGGGTATTGGTGGAACAACGCGGGCAATACAGATGGGGTCAGTAACAAACGCATACGTGGCGCCCATCGTGTCGGTCGCTTCGCCCGCCATCCACAACTTCACGGTCTCCAACGGAATCTGTGGAGGATTCGCCTCTCGCGACCTCTCAATTTCCTTGGCAATGACGTTGACCACGGCTGTCTCCTAGTAAACCGTGCCTGGCAGCGGCTCACCGATACCCGCACACGCCTCTGCAACGCCTGCCTTGCACATTTCGTTCATGACATCCCACAAAATCAGTGGAAACCCGAAGCCGCGTATTGGGGGGGTTACCTTCGGACACGATGCAGACTTGCACTTCTTGAGTGCGAGGGCTGTGCACTCACCTAGCTGGGATAGCAGCTGCTCGATGTCCTTATCATGGCGGCCGCCACCGCGAGGGAACGGCATGTGATCATCCCAGCCAACGTGCGAGTAGATCATCTTGGTCAGGATGAAGATCTTCCCGAGGATCTTCGGACATGTGTCGCTGGGCCGGCATTTGGTTTTTACACCGGCTGGAGGATGCCACGGACCGGGGCCTCGCGGACTCTTTGCTAAGCCATAAGCGTCGGTCCATGTAAGCGGCGAGCTGTCGACGTATGCATATGTGTTCAGACCCGCATCGATTCCCTTCGGATCGCTCTCCACATACCGTCCGATGCTCGGATCGTAATCGCGGAAGTAGTTGTAGTTCGCCGCGCGGTAGCCGTGGGAGCTCGCTAAGCCTTCCAGGATGGCCGCTTGCCGAATTCGTTGCAAACGTTGGGCGATGCACCGCGCGCTAAGAGCAGACGGGCCATCTCTTCGGATTTCGCGTAGTGCAAAGCAGTGTTACCCATGTCGCCAGCCTGGTTTACGTCCATGCCAGCCCGCAGCAGAAGCTGAACGGTGTGAATGTCATTTCCCTGGACGGCCAGATGCAGCAGCCGATCGCCGTTGGAATCCACATAAGTCAGAGGATCGATGAGCGCATCCGGCTCGTCCGCCTCATAGTTTGTAAGGTGTCTATACCTTGCTTGTAATTCTTGCACCTCAGCTTCTGTCAGTTTCATGGGCAATCACATCCCTTCTGCTTCATCTTTTCTTTGAAGTTTTCTAATAGCGGTTTTGCTCTGAATCTCTCCATTCATCCCCGCATGTCTGCCGGGTAGCCACTTCGCATCCCAAGCTTGCCTCGCACGTAGCAAGTCCTCCTCGCGCTTCAACCGCCAACGGAGCTCTTCGCAGGGATCCTTAAAGGGGGGCGGCGGCTCGTTGTAACGCTGCTTGTATGCATCGTGCTCCGCTTGCGCTTGTGGGTCGTTAACATGTGAGTCCCCGGACATCGAGAAAATTCCGGCTGCCGCTACACCCCCTAGCGCCCAAGTCCCGAGATCCGCAGCAAGGCCCCCAATACAGATCGGGTTCGGACCCAGCACGCATGCTCCTTCAGCGGGATTCGGCATGAGGCCGACGCTGTCTTGAAAGACCAGCGGAGCATTGCCGACATACGCATACGTATTGATCCCTCCCTTCAACCCGATCGGATCGCTCTCCACATACCTTCCGATTCCCGGATCGTAGTCGCGGGAGTAGTTGTAGTGCTCCGCTCGCAGTTCCAGCGAGATGATTCAGTCATCCCGCGGCGCTTTAGCCCCATGTCGCGCCAAGGCTTGCCTGTATTGCTCCTCGAGCAGAGCTGAGCAGAACCCGGAGGGAAGACTTTCGATGAGCCGGCCTTCCAGTTCAGAATCCTCCTGCCTTGCATTCGACGCATCCTCGATCAAGTCCCGAAGCGCCCGTGCGAACAAGTCCGCGTCATTTGTCCGGCGAGCAACGTCCGCCTCACACGTCAGTGCATAGCGAATTAGAGTCCCCACGCGCCGTGAGATCTCAACCCCTTTTGCAACGGCACGCTTCGCTTCGTCAGCTCCATCCGATCTCATGCTCAACGAGTGAGCTAACCCAAGCCACATGATGGCGGCGTCAGGTTGATTGGCTAAACGTTCACGTTGAACCAGAAGGTGTTCATCATCGAGATTGGCACGAAGGTATTCCCCGGCCAGCTCCCCAAGCAGGGCGTCGCGATCCTGTGGATCGGTCACCGTGTTGAGGACATCGCGAATAAAGGCGACGCTGCCCGGCACGGACTTCCCATCCATCAATACCGTAGGCTCGCGCCTCTTTCGAATCTCTGCGCGCAACTCCTTTGTCAGTATCATCGATTCCGTCCGCCTGGCCATCCATTGCCGTTAAAGGGGCCCGGATCTTCCTGGCCTTTGTAGCAAGCGTCCCTTCGTTTCTCGGCGTGCCGAAGACAGGCATTCAACGCCGAGCTAAACCCTGCCCCTCGTAGACCGTGGCCGTATTGCTCATAGCAGGCGTCCTGATCGGCTTCGAGGTGCTTGTCGCAGACGGCCTTATCCTTCTCGTCGACCGCGCGACACATGTCCCCAATCGCGCTGCCGATTGCGCCGCCGACTCGCGATCCGATTGCTCCACCGAGCCAAGCTCCCAGGGCGGAACCGCCACCTGGTTCAATCGATGATCCGATGATGCCGCCAATCGCTCGGCCACCCCATAGTCCAATTCCGCGGCCAGCCGCTTGCCCGATCGCATCACGCCCCTGCGGATCGATAAATCTCAGCGGCGAAGATGCGACATATGCATAAGTGTTCAGCCCGCCGCCCAACCCAATCGGATCACTCTCCACATACCGTCCGATGCTCGGATCGTAATCCCGGAAGTAGTTGTAGTTCGACCCCTTCTCCACATCGTAATACTGTCCTGGGAACCTGAGGTTGTAATTGAACGCCCCCAGCCCGGCCGGATTCTCGTTCGGCAGGTTGTTCCCGAAGGGGTCGGCATTCGACCACTCCCACCGGCTCTGGTTTGTCGTATCGGTGATCTGCCGCGGCGTCCCCAAGTGATCCGTCCACACGTAGAAGACATCGAATCCGCCCGTCTTGGGCTTCAGCACCGCCACCGGCAGATCCCCCAGCCACACCGTCTCCTCGATCGGAGCGCCCGTGGCGTCGTACTCGCCGATCAAGTGCCCCGCCTCGTCGTAGGCGAAGAAAACGTCCGAGCCGCTGTTCTTCTTCACCCGCTGTCCGAGGCCGTTGATGGCGTAGGTCGTGGTGCCCGCCTGCTTCATCCGGCCGCGCCCATCGTATGTG
>Ga0068855_100009565_pt1 | contig 11701 bp, 11 predicted proteins | sample KBSCornC52_FD_66592 | JGI IMG/M metagenome (GOLD analysis project Ga0068855, IMG submission 66592) | Corn rhizosphere microbial communities from Kellogg Biological Station, Michigan, USA - KBS Corn C5-2 | ecosystem: Host-associated > Plants > Roots > Rhizosphere > Soil ...
TGCATCACATCCCCCTCGTGCACCCCATATTCCTTACCTTCCAACCGCAGCTTGCCAGCTTCCTTTGCACCCTGTTCGCCTTTGCAGGCGATGTAGTCGGCATACGCGATGACCTCTGCGCGGATGAAGCCTTTTTCGAAGTCCGTGTGAATAACGCCTGCGGCCTGCGGCGCAGTAGCGCCCGCCTTCACCGTCCACGCACGAACTTCTTTTACGCCGGCTGTGAAGAATGTTTGTAAGCCCAATAATTTGTAGCCGGCGCGAATCACGCGATCCAGTCCGGGTTCGGTGAGTTGCAGTTCGGCTAGAAAATCAGCGCGATCCGCTTCCTCGAGCTGGGCGATTTCCGCTTCGATGGCGGCACACACGGGCACGACCTCGGCGTGTTCGCTGGCCGCGAGTTCGCGCACGGCGTCGAGATGAGGATTGTTTTCGAAACCTTGTTCCGAGACATTGGCGACGTACATGAGCGGCTTGATCGTGATCATGTGCAAGTCGCGCACGAGTTTGCGTTCTTCCGGATCTTGAATGAGTGAGCGTGCGGGTTTACCGGTGTCGAGATGCTCGCGCAGGCGTTTCAACAGATCGCGCAGTTTGATTGCATCCTTGTCGCCGGCTTTCGATGCTTTTTCCGCTTTCTGCAAGCCGCGTTCGACGGCATCCAAATCTGCGAGCGCAAGCTCCGTGTTGATCACAGCGATGTCATCGAGCGGCCGCACTTTACCTGCAACGTGAATGACGTCGTCGTTTTCGAAGCAGCGCACCACGTGCGCAATCGCATCCGTTTCGCGGATGTGCGATAGAAATTGATTGCCCAGTCCTTCGCCCTTGGATGCACCGGCGACCAATCCCGCGATGTCGACGAACTCGACAGTGGTCGGCAGGATGCGCTCCGGATGCACGATATCCGCAAGCGCTTGGAGTCTCGGATCGGGCACAGGCACGACACCCACGTTTGGATCGATCGTGCAGAAAGGATAGTTCTCGGCTGCGATCTGCGCGCGCGTGAGCGCGTTGAACAACGTCGACTTGCCGACGTTTGGGAGTCCCACGATGCCGCATTTGATGCCCATGTAAAACTAGGAGTTCGCAGTTAGGGGTTAGGAGTGAGTCCGGACAAAGACGAAGCTAACGCTTGGCGCTCACTTCTTTAGATGTTTTGTCGCTGTGCAGACCATGCATGGCTTTCTCCGCGCCTTGAGTGATGAACACCGGCAAATAATCCACCGCATCTGCGACTGCATTCATGATCTTCTCCTCTTCCTGCCTGGCTGCTCGCTGCAACACATAGTCGATCACTAGAGATTTATCGCCCGGATGACCGACGCCGATACGCAACCGCCAGAAGTCCGGACCAATATGTGTAACGGTGTCGCGCAAACCGTTGTGGCCGCCATGGCCGCCACCTAGTTTGAAACGTGCAACACCCACCGGCAGATCGAGCTCGTCGTGTGCAACGAGCATCCTGTCGGGCGCAATCTTTAGATAATCAGCGAGTGCGCGAATGGAAAGACCGCTGCGATTCATGAAGGTTTGCGGCTTCAACAGCGTGATTTCGTTGTCGCCCATCTCGATGCGACACACTTCGCCTTGATATTTCGCATGCGAACGGAACCGGCCGCCGAACTTGGACGCAAGCATGTCCACACACCAGAAGCCCGCGTTGTGACGCGTGAGCTGGTGCTCCGGCCCCGGATTGCCGAGACCGACGATGACTTGCAGTGGAGTGCCTGGCATAAGCGAACAAGAGCTGCGCCGAGTGGCGCAGCTCGCTTCGCTCACTTCTTGCCGCCTTCCTTCTTCGCAGGGGCTGCGGCAGGCTTCGCCTCTTCCTTCTTCGCCTCGCCAGCAGCAGCTGGAGCTGCCGCGGCTGTGGTCGCAGCGGCTGCTGCGGCAGGTGCCGCTTCCACTTCCTCGGCACGCGGATGATGGATCGAAACCACGGGCTGATCGCGGCCGTGTGTGAGTTCCACCAATTCCACGTCGGCAGGCAACGGAATGTCCGAGAGGCGTTTCATGTCGTTGATGTTCATGGCCGACAGATCCACTTCGAGGAACTCGGGCAGATCTTTCGGCAAGCAGATCACGACGACTTCGTTCAACAAGTGCGACACCACGCCGCCTTGTGTCTTCACGCCGGGTGAGCCAGCCGCACCCTTGAAGTGCAGCGGAATGGTCATGCGAATCTTCTCGTTTTCGAGCACGCGCTGCAGGTCGATGTGCAGAATCCAGTTTTTGGCCGGATGGCGTTGCACGTCTTTCAGAATAGCGGCTTGCTTCTCCTCACCCACCTTGACGGACAGAATGGTCGTGAAGAACCGCTCGTTCACCAACAGCGTGAGCAGATTCTGATGATCGAGAATCAAATTGCGCGGCCCCATGTGGCCGCCATATAAAATCGCCGGCACTTTACCGGAGCGACGCAGGCGGCGGCTCGCACCTTTCCCCTGCGCATCGCCCCGCTCGTCGGCGACGAGTTCGAAGGACGTTTTCATTTCAGATCTCCAATGGATATAACAACAACACTCTGCACACACTCGCGACCAAGGGTGCCAAGCGAACCACTCAATCTATATACAACGAACTCACGCTCTCCTCGTCGCGGATGCGGCGCATCGTTTCGGCGAGCAATTCGGCGACGGAAAGCTGGCGAATTTTCTTGCACTGTTTCGCGTTGTCGCGCAACGGAATCGTGTCGGTGACGACGAGTTCGTCCAATTCGGATTTGTTGAGACGTTCGATCGCGGGACCCGACAACACTGCATGTGTGATGTAAGCGATCACGCGTGAGGCGCCGACGTCTTTGAGTGCCTTGGCTGCGTGGCACAGCGTGCCGGCGGTATCGACTAAGTCGTCGATCAGAACGCAAGTTTTGCCGGACACTTCGCCGATGATGTTCATCACCTCGGACTCGTTGGCGCGCGGGCGGCGTTTGTCGATGATCGCGAGATCGGCATCGTCCAGTCGCTTCGCAAGCGCTCGAGCGCGCACCACACCGCCCACGTCTGGCGATACAACCACCATGTTTTCGTATTTCTGCTTCCACACGTCGCCCAACAAGACCGGCGAAGCGTAGACATTGTCGACAGGAATATCGAAGAAGCCCTGAATTTGATCTGCATGCAAATCGACGGTGACGAGTCGATCGACACCCGCGCTCGCGATCATGTTGGCCACCAGCTTTGCCGTGATGGCAACGCGCTGCGCACGCGGCCTGCGATCCTGGCGCGAGTAACCGAAGTACGGCATCACTGCAGTGATGCGCGCAGCCGATGCGCGACGGCATGCATCCGCCATCACGAGCAATTCCATCAAATGATCGTTGGCGGGCGGACACGTCGGCTGCACGATGAAAATATCGCGCCCGCGAACGTTCTCCATCAATTCCACAGTGACTTCGCTGTCGCTGAAACGACCGACGTACGCGCGCCCGAGCGGCACGGTCAGGTGACGCGCGATATCGTGCGCCAACTGTGGATTGGCATTTCCCGAGAACACCGCAATGGTGGTTCGGTCCATATGAAGAACTCCCCAACGAAGGCAAGGCTGGTACGCTGGTTTTCTGGTTAGCTGTAGGCTTTACAGTCAACCAGAAAACCAGCTTACCAGCCTCAAATTGGCTGGGGCGGAAGGATTCGAACCTCCGAATGGCGGGATCAAAACCCGCTGCCTTACCACTTGGCGACGCCCCAAATTCCTGCGCAACTACGGTTCGCTCGGCACACCCCGCTCGGCCGCGAGTCGAGAGAGTAGCGGTGATCGATTGAAACCGACCGTGACGAATCCGGTCCATCGAGGTGGGAGGCGCGTGCGCACGCGCTCCGCTGCATCGACATCGGGCAGGGCGGCAAACACACACGCACCGGTGCCAGTCAATTGGGCCGTACCATAATCCCCAAGCCAATCAAGTGCTTCGGCGACTTCCGGATAGCGTGCCCGAACGGTCTGCGTGCAATCGTTGCGGCCACCCGCCGCGAGGAAGGCGCGTATTGTGGTGATGGGTGAATTACGTGTCAATTCAGAAGCCTGAAAGATCTCGCCAGTGCTCACGGCGGCGCGCGGTTTGATGACGACATATACACGTTCTGGAAAATCGTAAGGCGTCAAAATTTCGCCGACGCCTTCGGCCCATGCCGAGCGACCGCCGATGAATACCGGCACATCGGCACCCAATTTCACGCCGAGCGTCTTGAGCTCAGCTTCGTTCAAGCGGAGATCCCAAAGTTGATTCAAGGCGACTAAAACGGTGGCCGCATCCGAACTGCCGCCGCCCAATCCGGCTTGCATCGGAATATTTTTTTCGAGCTCGATGCCGACGCCGCGAGCGCAACCCGTGCGCTCTGCAAGCAAACGCGCAGCTCTCACGACCAAATCTTTATCGCCAGGCACGCCTTCGAGCTGCGATGTGCGTTCGATGACGCCATCGGGACGTCTGTAGAAACGCAGTCGATCGAGCGGTTCGATGAATTGGAAAGCGGTTTGCAACAGATGGTAGCCGTCGGCGCGACGCCCCACGATGTGCAAACAGAGATTCAGTTTCGCAGGCGCCGGCCAGGGCGGCGCACTGCCCCACAGTGCTTCGCTCATCCGCGCGGACCCATTTCCCAACGATCGATCAGCACTCGGACGCGTGCGGGTCCGCTCGATGCCACCAGTTTGGTCGGCAAGCGCACGCCGGCGTCCTCGAGAAAATCCTGATAAGCGATGTGCCAACCGTCTTGCTCGAGTTCGGTGCCGTCGGTCAGCCAGCGATGCGGACCGGGCGCAGCAAGACCGACGATCCAATAGCGAAGTTTTTCGACGGGCACTTCGGCGCCCAAGCGGCTGCGCAATTCATCGAGCGCTGCTTGTGATTCGAATGCCTGGCCATCGGCGGTTTGAATGGCGAGGGCGCTGCCGCGGAGATCGAGACGCACACTCCCGACGCCCACCGGGCCGCTCAATTGCACCGTCGAGCGATCTTTGTCTTGATCCCAAACAAAAGATCCCGAGCCGCCCTTATCGCCGTTGCTCACACCTAACCGGCCCTTGGCGTGCCAGCTCTCGATGCTCGCAAGCGCAACGCCGCTTGCTCGGTTTTCAATGCGCGGCGTGTGGGTGGCGCATGCACCCAACAGAACTACGCACACGATGAACGCCGCGCGCCGCATCGCAAGCTCACTTGCCCTTGAAGCGCTTCAGCCTTTCTTGCAGATCGTTGTCTTGCGGATACTGCAAGGCCGCTGCCTGCCACGTCGCGTGCGCGTCTTCATGGCGGCCGAGATCCCAAAGCACATCGCCCAGATGCAACTCGAGCTCGGGATCATGCAGTTGCAAGCGCGCGCGTTCGAGATATTCGAGCGCTTCTTTCTTCTTGCCCAAGCGATAGAGTGCCCAGCCCATGCTGTCGAGCACGGCACCGCTATCCGGAGTTTGTTCATACGCGCGTTGGATGAGTTGATAACCCTCGTCGTAACGGTGCGTGCGATCCACGAGTGTGTAACCGAGCGCATTGAGTGCGGCGGGATCGTTCGGACGGTCGTTCACCAGTCCTTGCATGACGGCGAGCGCATCGCGAATTCGATCCATATTCGCCAGCAAGAACGCTTTGGCAAAGCGCAAAGAATAGGCATCGGGATAATCTTGTAATGCCGTGTCGAGTAACGCCAACGCACCGTTGCGATCGCCGGACTCGGCAAGCAAGTTCGCACGCGCGGCAATGCAGTCGATCATGTATTCGCCGTGGGCTTGGCCGAACTCCTGCAAGAGTGCGAGTCCATCGCTCAAGGATCCGGCAGCGACCTTGAGCCGCGCGGCACGCGTTTGCGCTGCCATTGCGTAGTCGCCGCCTACGACCTTTGCGTAGAAGCGCGCTGCTTCATCGTTGTTGCCGCGGCGCTCTGCAATGTTGCCCAGATAAAACAGCGATTCGTAAACGAAACGTCCACTCGACAACAATCTGCCGAACCGTTGTGTCGCCAGATCGAGCTTGCCCACTTGGTAATCGCTGATGGCAAGTGCTCGCTCCGCACCGGCCGTATCTCCTTCGGACGAGGCAAGTGAGCTGAGATCGGCACGCGCTTGTTCATCTTGTCCCGCCGCGAGCTTGAGCACGGCGAATTCCAAACGGTTCTGCACGCGGCCGTCCTGTTCGACAACGGTTCGTGCCGTTGCGAGTGCGGTATCTGAGTTGCCGCTTGCAAGCTGCATACGCGCGAGCAAGAAGCCTGCGGGTCCCCAATAAGGTGCAAGCTGACGCGCGCGCTCGGCTTCTTTGAGCGCGAGCGACAGGTTGTCCGCTTGGGCCGCTGCCTGCGAGAGCGCGTAATGCCCTTCAGCACAATTCGGAAACTGCTCGGTCAGCTTGGCAAGCGTTGCCGCAACCGCTGCGCGCGATCCCTCATCCAACAACTGCGGTAACAACGCCAGAAAGCCGGCCTGCGGATTGATGTATGCGGTTTGGAGCAAAGAGGTGAAGTGCGTTGCCGCTTCATCGATGCGGTATAGCCTGAGCGCGGCAAAAGCGGCAAAGCGCTGCGCCTCTTCGCTCGTAGCATTGATTTCCAACCATCGTTGGGCGCTTGCGAGCACATAGCGTGTCTGCTCGTGATCGTACGCGACGCGGGTTGCTTGTTCGGCCAGCGATTCATCGTCGCTCGCCTGCGCTGCGCGCGAGTAGGCTTGCGCCGCTTCCAGATAGTCCCCTCGCTGTAGAGCGACCTCGGCGCTGAGCACCAGTGCACTCGGGCTCGAGGCATCCGGTTTCGCGGCGGGCGTTTCAGCCTTGTGGCCGGGCACGGTGCATGCGGCCAGCAGAAGCGTGGCACAGGCGATCGAAAGAGCGGCTCGGGCCGTAAGTTTCGGTAAAAGCATAGACGGAATATACATGTGTTGCCTGATGGCGCGGGGAAACGTTAGCTGCGTTCCTTGTATTGGGGCCCTCCGATCCCGGAAAATCGGCCGATTACAAGCGCCGCCACCGAATGCCATTCATCGTCCTAGGAATTAACCACCGCACCGCTCCCGTCGAGATCCGAGAGAGTGTCGTTTTCTCGGGCGAGGAGCTGCGTGAGGCCCTGGTGGAACTCGCAGCTCTACCGAAAGTTCGCGAGTCGGTCATCGTTTCCACATGCAATCGCACCGAGCTCTATTGCTATACGGAAAGCGACGAAACCCCGTTGGCAGAATGGCTGGAGCGGTGGCACGGCCTCGCCTCCAGCAGTATCACGCATTGCTTGTATCGACATCATGACGCACACGCCATCGGCCATGCGTTCGCGGTTGCTTCGGGCTTGGATTCTTTGATTTTGGGCGAGCCGCAAATCCTGGGACAGTTGAAAGAAGCCTATCGCGTGGCGCAGGACTCCGGCGTCACCGGTCCCTACCTCAATCGATTGTTTCAAGCCGCGTTCTCGGTGGCCAAGCGCGTGCGGACGCAGACCCAGATTGGTGCCAATTCGGTTTCGGTCGCAGCCGCAGCGGTATCCCTTGCCCATACGGTGTTCGAACGTTTCGAAGGTCACACCGCGTTGTTGGTCGGCGCAGGTGAAACCATCGCGCTAGCAGCTCGGCATTTGCACGCGCACGGCGTGAGCAGAATGATCGTTGCCAATCGCACGCTCGAGCGCGCACAAGAGCTCGCCGCTGAATTCAAGGGATACGCGATTTCGCTCGATGGTCTGGAGACACACCTTCCTGAAGCAGACATCGTAGTGACATCGACTGCCAGTCCCACACCCGTGGTGACGTTCAAAGCGGTACGCGCTGCATTGAAAGCGCGCAAACGCAAACCGATGTTCATGGTGGACATCGCCGTGCCGCGCGACATCGAACCCGAAGTGGCTTCACTCGAAGATGTGTATCTATTCACCATCGACGATTTGCAAAACGTCGTGAGCGAGAACCTCGCATCGCGGCGTGATGCCGCGAGAACCGCGGATCAACTCATCGCAGTGGAGATCACTCATTTCGAGCAGCAGATCCGTATGCTCGACGCAGTGCCGACCATCCGCCAGATCCGCGACGATGCGGAAGACGTGAAAAACCATACGATGGAACAAGCGTTGCGGCTGCTGGCGAACGGACGCGACAGCAAGGAAGTGTTACAGTTTTTGGCTTCCACGCTCACCAATCGCCTCATGCATGCACCGAGTCAGCGGCTGCGCGAGGCAGCCGAACGCGGCGAGAGCGACATCATTCACGCGGCTCAAGAACTGTTTGCCGGACGCGATAAGAGCGACAAGATTTGATGAAATCATCCATTGAAAACAAATTGCACCGCTTGGACGAGCGCTATGAGGAAGTGAACGCGCTGCTCGCCGATCCGCAAGTCATCGGCGATACGAATCAGTTTCGCGACCTGTCGATGGAGTACGCCAAGCTCGAGCCCGTCGTGCGCCGCTACCGCGACTATCAGCAGATCGTGAAAGAACGCGTCCATGCCCAAGAAATGGCCGACGGCAGCGATGCGGAGCTGCGCGAGCTCGGTCGCGACGAACTCAAGAGCCTCGACGAGAGACTCACGGCAGAAGAGCAGGAACTTTCGAAACTGCTGATTCCCAAAGATCCACGCGACGATAGCAACATCTACTTGGAAATACGCGCGGGCACCGGCGGCGATGAGGCGGCGATTTTTGCGGGCGATCTTTTCCGGATGTATTCACGCTATGCCGATGCGCAGGGCTGGCGCGTCGAAGTGCTCTCCGAAAGTCCGGGCGAACACGGCGGCTACAAGGAAATCATCAGCCGCGTGGTCGGTAAAGGCGCGTATTCGCGACTCAAGTTCGAATCGGGAACGCACCGCGTACAACGCGTTCCGGCAACGGAGTCGCAAGGACGCATTCACACATCGGCATGCACGGTCGCCATCCTGCCGGAACTCGACGATATCGAGGAAATTGCGATCAACCCCGCCGAATTGCGCATCGACACCTACCGTTCCTCGGGCGCCGGTGGACAGCACGTCAACAAAACAGACTCCGCGATTCGCATCACCCACTTACCGACGGGCATCGTGGTCGAGTGTCAGGACGAACGCTCGCAACACAAGAACCGCTCACGCGCGATGTCTCTGTTGAAAGCGCGACTGTTGAATGCCGAGCAGGAGAAACGCACTCAAGAGCAAGCGTTGTCACGCAAACTGCAGGTCGGATCGGGCGATCGTTCCGAGCGCATCCGCACCTATAACTTCCCCCAGGGCCGCCTTACCGACCATCGCATCAACCTGACGCTCTACAAGCTCGACACCATCGTGAACGGCGCGTTGGACGATGTGATTCAACCGTTGCAGCAGGAATATCAGGCCGAGCAGCTGGCGAGCATTACAGAGGAAGGCGCTAGGTGAAGAAGGCACTAGCCGCTAGCTAGATGAAGCAAGTTGCGACGGCTCGTGCGGCGATCTTCTGGCTTCCTCACCTAGCACCTTCCACTGCTAGGGCCTCTTACTCCCCGATCTGGCTCTGCGTGTAGTTCTCCAAACCGATGCGCTTGATGAGATCGAGCTGCGTTTCCAGCCAGTCGATGTGTTCCTCTTCCGATTGCAGGATGTGCTTGAAGAGGTCGCGGGAAACGTAATCGCCCGCTTTTTCGCTGTCGGAAATAGCTGCTTTGAGATCGACGTGGCCGAGCTGTTCCAGCTTGAGATCGCACTTCAAGCACTCTTCCACGTTCTCGCCGATGAGCAGCTTGCCCAAGTCCTGCAGATTCGGCAGACCTTCGAGAAAGAGGATGCGTTCGATGAGATTGTCGGCGTGCTTCATCTCGTCGATGGACTCGTCTTTTTCCTTTTTCTCGAGCCGCTTGAGCCCCCAGTTGCCCATCATGCGTGCATGCAAAAAATACTGATTGATCGCCGTGAGCTCGTTCTTCAGCACGACGTTCAAATGACGAATGATCGCAGGGTCGCCCTTCATCGCTCACTCCGGAATTTGTGAGGGCGCGATCTTGGGCCAGTGGGCGGGTCGGCGCAATAGATAGAGCTAGGGATTAGTAATTAGTGATCAGTGATTAGTCAGAGTACTGGGTTCTGGCTGATCACTAGTCACTAGTCACTAGTCACCATTCACGCCGCTCTTTGCGGCGTGCGCTCGGCGAGATGCTCATCGACGATTTGCTGGGCGGTGTGCTCGCAACGGCCGCAGCACATTCCCACCGGGAGCTTGGACTGAACTTCGAGAAGCGAGCAGGCACCGTGCTCTACGACTTCGCGAATTTGACGATCAGTCACACCTTGGCAAATGCACACGTACATATCGCCCCCGCATCTTCAATGTAGGGGCAGTTAAACGCAAATAAGAATGATTGTCAATTAGATATAGCCAACCAGACGACCAGCAGACCAGACGACCAGCAGACCAGCAGACCAGCTGGTTGGCTGGTTGGCTGGTTGGCTGGTTGGCTGCTCCTCACCCCAACGCCGCGTTCAAATCGTCGATCAGATCCTGCGTGTCCTCGATGCCCACGGACAGTCGAATCAAGCCTTCGTCGATCCCGAGTTCCTTGCGCTTTTCGGGCGGGATCGAGGCATGGGTCATGAGCAGGGGGTAGTCCACCAAACTCTCCACCCCTCCTAGGCTCTCGGCCAGCGTGAACAGCCGGCAACGCTCGAGAAAGGACTTTGCTTTCTCCACACCGCCCTTGATGAAAAACGAGACGATGCCGCTGAAGCCATTCTGCATTTGAGTCCGCGCGAGCGCATGTTGCGGATGGCTTGCGAGTCCCGGGTACAGAACACGACTGACCTGCGGATGCCGTTCGAGCCAGCTTGCGATGGCGAGCGCGCTCTCGCTTGACTGACGCATCCGCAACGGCAATGTTTTCAAGCCGCGCAATGCCAAGAAGCTGTCGAACGGGCCACTGATGCCGCCGACTGCGTTCTGCAGAAAGCCAACTCGCTCACCGAGTTCCTTGTCGGCAGTGATCGCAATACCGCCCACCATGTCGGAATGTCCGTTGAGATATTTGGTTGCGGAATGCACCACGATATCCGCGCCGAGTTCGAGAGGACGTTGAATCCAAGGTGTAGCGAATGTGTTATCGACCACTGTGAGGATGTTGCGCGCGCGGGCCCAGTGAGCCACTTGTGCAATATCCACCAAACGCAGCGTTGGATTCGTCGGCGTCTCGATCCAGATCATGCGCGTCTCAGGGCGCACAGCCGCTTCCAGGGCCGCCATATTGGAAAGATCGACAAAGCTAAACGTGTGCCCGGCCGAACGGCGCCGCACGCGTTCGAACAACCGAAACGTGCCGCCATAGATATCTTCCATCGCGATCACATGACTGCCGGCATCGAGCAGCTCCACGACTGTGCTCGTCGCCGCCATGCCGGAAGCAAACGCAAAGCCCCGCGTTCCTCCTTCGAGATCGGCGATGCATCGTTCCCATGCGCCACGCGTGGGGTTGCGTGTACGCGAGTAATCGTAGCCTTTGTGCACGCCCGGACTGCTTTGCGCGTAGGTCGAAGTCGTATAAATGGGCGGCATGACTGCGCCTGTCGCCGGATCCGGCGCTTGGCCTGCATGAATGGCACGAGTAGCAAAGCGCAATTTGCGTGATTGTTGGGACATGAGTTGACGATCGACAGTTGAGGGCCGGAAGGACGATGCGGAGTGTTCATCACGCCATTTGCCTGCGCAAGTAATTGAGCACGTCGGCGCGTGTAATCAGGCCCAGAAAATTCTCTCCATCCATCACGGCGGCATAAGGCTGCACTTCCAGCAAG
>Ga0068855_100009570_pt1 | contig 11695 bp, 10 predicted proteins | sample KBSCornC52_FD_66592 | JGI IMG/M metagenome (GOLD analysis project Ga0068855, IMG submission 66592) | Corn rhizosphere microbial communities from Kellogg Biological Station, Michigan, USA - KBS Corn C5-2 | ecosystem: Host-associated > Plants > Roots > Rhizosphere > Soil ...
GGCATTAAAAAAGGCCCGGCCGTTAGGCCGGACCTTTTTTAATGGTTGCGGGGACAGGATTTGAACCTGTGACCTTCAGGTTATGAGCCTGACGAGCTACCGGGCTGCTCCACCCCGCGTCACGAGGTGGGGGGATATAGGCTAGCGGCAGGCCCCTGTCCACCCCTGTTTCAGGCTCTGTTTTTCCGGCTTTTCGGGCTGCTTTTGGTCAGTTCAACCCGCTTTAACCCGGGGGGCAGAAAATGCCTCTATGAAGAAGATCCTGGCCATGTTGCTGGTTCTGTCGCCCTTCGCCGCGTTCGCGGACGATGCCCATATCATCGTGCAGCAGGGCCGGGCATTCCGCCCCGGCGAGGTCACCATCAACAAGGGCGAGACGCTGACCTTCACCAACGATGATGATTTCATCCATCAGATCTATGTCAGCAGCGACAGCTTCAATTTCGACAGCGACGAACGGGCCCCCGGCCAGAATATTACCGAAAGCTTCACCCAGTCGGGCACTTTCGAGGTGCGCTGCCATATTCACCCAAAAATGAAGCTTGTGGTGCATGTCCGCTAACGGGAAGTCTTGTTTTTCAAAGGCTTGTCGGGCCACCGGCTTAAGCGGTCCTCAATACTCGCCGGGCCAGACTTAAGCCTGGAAACCCGCTTCTTGCGCGGTCCCGGGCATGTCATTGGCGAAATACTCCATCGGCGCCAAGATCTTTGGCGCATTCATCGCGATGGGCGCGCTGATCGCGCTGCTGGGCGCGGCCGGCTATGGCGTTCTGTCCTTTGCCGGCCAGATGACCGTCACCACCTTCGACGGCCCCTTGATGGCGATCAATTATGCACGCGCCGCGCAATCGGATTTCATCGCGCTGCAGATGGCGGAGCTGCGCTATGAGCATGCCGACGCCCGGACGCGCAAAAGCATCACTGCCGAGATCGCCGATCTTGCCACCACATTCGCGGATGATCTCGAAGTTGCGGAGCAGCGCTCGCTGGCGGATGACGAAAAGGCCCTGATCCGCCAGATCCGGCCCCTGGTGGCGGATTGGCGAGATGCCCGGGCCAAAGGCGATGTCGCTGCCCTGGAAAAGATCGACCAGCAGGTCGACGCCAAATTCGACCTTCTGATCGAACTCAACACCGACCATAGCTTCATCGGCCGCCGCCGCGCCGTCACCAATATCGATCGCTACAAATACATCACCGTCGGCGCCACCATCCTGGCCTTGCTGCTGGCGGGTGCGATCACCTTGTTCCTGCGCAGCCGGATCGTGCGCCCCTTGTCGGCGGCGGCCGGCGTGGCCGACCGCATCGCCAGTGGAGAGCTGCAGACGCCCATTCCGGCCGGCGGCGGCGACGAGACGGGCGCGCTGCTCCGGTCGATGACGGTGATGCAGGACAATATCCGCGAGATGATGGCGCGCGAGACGGCCCTGCGCCGGTCCGCGGAAAATCGCCTCTCCGACGCACTGGAGACATCGCGCGAAGGCGTCATCCTGGTCGCGCCCGATGGAACCATCGCGCTCTGCAACCGTCAGCTGGACGCCTTTTTTCCGGCTATCGCGGGCCGGCTGGCGAGCGGCACCAATTTCAGCCAGGCGCTGCGGCTGATCGAAACCCAGCTGGTGTCGGGCAGCGAGCAGGCAGCGGATCCGTTCGACCATAGAGAGCTGGAGTTGGCGAATGGCCGCTGGGTGCGCATGACAGCCAGCCCGACCAGCGAAGGTGGCTCGATCGTCTTCTTCTCGGATTTCACCGCCATCAAGGAGCGCGAGGAAAATCTGCGCAAGGCGAAGATGGAAGCCGAAGCGGCCAACGCCGCCAAGACCCGCTTCCTGGCCAATATGAGTCACGAATTGCGCACGCCCCTCAACGCCATCATCGGCTTCTCCGAAATCATCAATGGCCAGCTTTTCGGCGAATTGGGCAACACGCGCTACCTGGATTATTCCGGCGACATATTGCGGTCCGGCCGTCACCTGCTGGAGGTGATCAACTCGGTGCTGGACCTGTCCAAGAGCGAAGCCGGCAAGATGATCCTGGATGTCCGGGATGTGGACATGCGCGAGATCCTGGAAGACTGCGTCACCATGGTGGGGGAACAAGCCAAGGACGCGGGCCTGGATTTCGCCTTGCGCGGCATGGAGGCGGAGCTGCCGCTGCAGGGCGATCCGGCCAAGCTGCGCCAAATCTTCCTCAACCTTCTGTCCAATGCGATCAAATTCACGCCGCGCGGCGGCTATATCTGGGCCGAGGCGCGTCAAACCGCCAGCGGTATCGCGGTCACGGTGGGGGACAGCGGCATCGGCATGTCGCCGGAGGATGTGGCAGTGGCGCTCACGCCGTTCGGCCAGGTCGATAACCGGTTGGAGCGGCGCTATGAAGGCACCGGCCTGGGCCTGCCTTTGACCAAGGCCTTTGTCGAGCTGCATGGCGGGGTGATGCAGTTCGAAAGCGCCCGGGCCGCAGGTACGCGCATCACCGTCAGCTTCCCGGCCAGCATTGCCTTGGCCCAGGCGGGTTAAGCGCCGGTCGTCTCTGCTCTGATTCTTTGATGTCGCACCGTCGGACGGAGTTGCTTAGCGGCAGCGTAACGGTAACCGTTCCGCACGCGCCGCGAAACGCGGCGCGTGCGTCACACTTTTCCTGACTGTTGCTCAAAGCGCTGCGCCACATGCTCCTTGGCGGTCTGGATGGCGCGCACGAAACCCACCGGATCGGCGATGTTGGGCGTAGTGACCGCATCCACGCCCGTGCCCTCGATACGGATGGTGCCATAGCCGAAGACCCGGCCCAGCAGGCTTTGATGAACCTTCACGCCTTCGATATTGGGCAGGGCGATTTCATTGGTGCGCATCGACAGAACGCCATATTTCTCCACAAAGCGGTGGCTGGTGACGCCCACTTCGGTGGTCCATTTGCGGATCATCATGCGCAGGAAGGCGATCAGGCCCAAAAGGAACCACAGCGCGACCAGCGCCACCGTCCAGGTCACCGGGTTGGCCTGGTCCAGAAAATTGGGCTGCCGGCTTGCCCAGGTGAGAAGTGCGATCAGAAGCACCGCGGGAACAAGCAGCTGCAGCCAGGCGCTGAGATTGTAGAGCCAGTGGAATTGCGCGCGGGTAATCACCGCTTCGCCATCGCCCAGCGATTTGTCGATATAGGACATGCAGACTCCCACCGCTGCGGAAGCCACTTTTTACGCGATTTTGGCCCATTCTACTAGCGCCCGTGCGCGGAGGCGCACAAAAACGATTGTGCGCGGAGGCGCACAATCAAACAAAAGACGCGTCAGCGGTCGTGATCGGGCAGCAGGACTTCGCGCACGCCCTTATGGTTGGGCGCGGAGATGACGCCGTCCTGTTCCATGCGCTCGATCAGGCTGGCGGCCCGGTTGTAGCCGATCTGCAGCCGGCGTTGGATATAAGACGTGGACGCCTTCTTGTCGCGCGCCACCACCGCCAAGGCTTTGTCATACAGATCGTCGCCGGATTCGCCATTGCCGCTCATCATGCCGGCATAAGGATCGTCGCCGTCCCCATCGGGTTCTTCGGTCACCGCATCCAGATATTCCGGCGAGCCCTGCGCCTTGAGGAATTTCACCACATCCTCGACTTCATGGTCGGAGACGAAGGGGCCATGGACGCGGCGGATGCGCCCGCCCGCGGCCATGTACAGCATGTCACCCTGGCCCAGCAGCTGCTCGGCGCCCTGTTCGGACAGAATGGTGCGGCTGTCGATTTTGGACGTGACCTGGAAGGAAATGCGGGTGGGAAAATTGGCCTTGATGGTGCCGGTGATCACGTCCACCGAGGGGCGCTGGGTTGCGGCGATCAGATGGATGCCGGCCGCGCGCGCCATCTGGGCCAGGCGCTGCACCGCACCTTCGATTTCCTTGCCCGAGATCATCATCAGGTCGGCGACTTCGTCCACCACCACCACGATAAAGGGCATGTGATCGAGCTCGAGCAGCTCGTCTTCATAGACCGGCTTGCCGGTCTCGCGGTCGAAGCCGGTCTGCACCGTGCGCTTCAGCGTCTCGCCTTTTTCCTTGGCCTTGCGAACCCGGTCGTTGAAGGCTTCCACGCCGCGCACGCCCAGCTTGGACATTTTGCGATAGCGCTCTTCCATTTCGCGCACCGCCCATTTCAGCGCCACCACCGCCTTGCGCGGATCGGTGACCACGGGCGCCAGCAAATGCGGGATGCCGTCATAGACCGACAATTCCAGCATCTTGGGGTCGATCATGATCAGCCGGCACTGTTCCGGTCCCATGCGGAAGAGCAGCGACAGGATCATGGTGTTGAGGCCGACAGACTTGCCCGAGCCGGTGGTGCCCGCCACCAGCAAGTGGGGCATCTTGGCGAGGTCCGCCATCACCGGCTCGCCGCCGATGGTCTTGCCCAGCGCCAGGGTGAGCGGCGCGCGGGCCTTTTCATATTCGCTGGAAGCGAACATCTCGCGCAGATAAACGGTTTCGCGAATGTGATTGGGGAGCTCGATGCCGATCACATTGCGGCCCGAGATCACCGCCACGCGCGCCGACACGGCCGACATGGAACGCGCCACATCGTCGGCCAGCGAAATCACGCGCGAAGATTTGACGCCCGCCGCTGGCTCGAATTCATAAAGCGTGACCACCGGGCCTGGACGCACCGCGGTGATGCGGCCCTTGATGCCGAAATCGGTGAGCACCGCTTCCAGCATGCGGGCATTTTCTTCCAGGGCGTCGTCGGACAGGCCATGATTGTCGGCGACCGGGGCAGGCTCCGCCAGAAGGCCCAGCGCGGGTAGCTGATATTCGTCGCTGGCCAGATTGAGCGCGGGCTGCTTGGAACGCTTGGCGTTCGCGGACGATGGGGGACGTCGGGCCTCCTCGCGCTTGACGCGGTTTTCGCGCCGTTCGGCCAGTTTGGTGGCGGCGAGGGGTTCGGGCCTCACATCCAGATGATAGCCGTCGCTGTCATCCTCTTCTTCGTCCTCGGCATCGGCTTCGCCGTCATCGTCGTAATCGTGATGTTCTTCCGGCTCCGTGCCGCCCGTCTTGAGTTTTGGAAGCTTGAATTTGGGGGCTTTGATTTTCCTGCCCACCCACCACAGCGCCGCGGGAATATTGGCGGTGGCGCGCGCGAAGGTCACAAAGCGGATCCCGGTGGCCAGAAACGCCAGCGGCAATCCGGCGAGCAACAGGAAAAGCGGCAGGACGATGCCGATCCAGCCATGGCCATAGACCTGCCCGGCATGGCCCGAAAGGCCCGACACCGCAATGCCGATCATGCCACCCAGGCCGGCGGGCAGGCTCGCGGGGGCCGGGAAAATGCCAAGCCCCGCCGCGATGGTCAGCGTCCCCAGCGGCCAGGCCACCAGCCGCCACATCGCATGGCGCAAGGTCTTGCCGGACAGAGCGCGCAAACCCCAGAAGGCCGGCGGCGCCAGAAAGGCCACGGCAGCAAAGCCGAATGTCTGCAGCAGCAGATCCGCCGCCACCGCGCCCAGGGGGCCCAGAAGGTTGGAGACCGCGCGGCCATTGGCGTTGTTGAGGCTGGCATCGTCGGCGTGATGGGAGATCAGGGCCAGAAGCGCGGCGCAGGCCGCCGCGAACAGCAGCAAACCGGCGCCCCGCAACAAGGCGATGCGGGCGAGCCGGGCCACGGCCGCCCGCGCGTCCGCCAGGGCATCGCTCATCGCGCTGCCCTTGGCGCGGGGATGATAGACGCCGCCGTGACTCATTTCCGACCCCCATCCGTCTTCCTCAGGCAAGCCTTCGGAAGACATCTTCCCCCGTCATGGGCTTCGCCCAACGGGGGAAGAAAGTCTCGACCAAGATGCACTGCCCTGGGGCTTCTCATGGTTACCCCAAGAAATTCTTCACCCTTTCGAGTGCAGTAATAATGGTTGATAAATCGCTAACGAGGGCGATCCGGATATAGGAAAAGCCAGGGTTTGACTGGGTTTTCCCCGCTTCGATTTCCCGGCCCATATAGGCGCCGGGCAACACCCGGACCCCTTCCTCCCGCCACAAGCCCAGGGTGGTTTCCTCGCCATTGCCGGTCGGCAGCCAGAGAAAAAAGCCACCCGCGGGCCGCGTTACCCGGTTTCCCAGGATCCGTTCCGCCGCCGCCATTTTTTCGGCATAGGCCGCCCGGTTGGCCGCGACATGAACTTCATCGCGCCAGGCTGCTGCCGAAGCGGCTTGGATCGGTCCGGGCACCTGTGGCCCGGCCACGGTGCGAAATCCGCGGAAGCGGGCAATCAACTCGGCATCGCCCGCCACCATGCCGGAGCGCAGTCCGGGAAGGCCCGACCGCTTGGAAAGGGAATGAAAGGTGAGCAGGCGGCTGAAATCTCCCGTCTGCTGAAACCGCGCGGACAAGGCGCAGAGGGGTGGCCGGTCGAAATAAATGTCCGCATAACATTCGTCCGCCAGCACGATGAAGTCGTGCCGATCCGCCAGTGCGAACAATTTGCGCCAATACTCTTCGCTCGCCGCCGCGCCTTCGGGATTGGAGGGCGAGCAGATATAGACCGCCGCGATCCGCTCCAATGTCGCTTCGGGAAGCGCCGCATAATCTGGCAGAAAGCCGCTCGCCTCGGTGGCCGCGACATAAAGCGGTTCGGCATTGGCGCCCAATGCGGCTGCGGCATAGGCCTGATAGAAAGGATTGGGCATGCCCACAATGGGTTTGCCGCCCGCCTTGATGCGCGGCAGCAGCGGAAACAGAACGCTGAACAATCCTTCGCGGGTTCCGTTCAAGGGCAGCACATGCTCGGCCGCGCGGATCGCGCCGCTAAGGCCAAAGCGCCGGTTGAGCCAGCCCGCGGCGGCGTCGCGCCAGTCTTCCGTGCCGGTGATGGCCGGATAATTTCCGAAACTGGCGGCGGCTTTTGTCAGCGCCTCGGTGACGAATGGGGGAACCACGCCGCTGGGATCGCCGATGGAAAGATTGATCGGCGTCTTGCCCGGCTTGATGTCGCACAGCAATTCCGTCAGCCGGGCGAAAGGGCCTAGCGGCAATTCAGACATCAGCGTTTCGGTCACGGGCATCCGGTGCGAAGCAGCGCTTCCACTTCTAAGCAGGACGCCTCCTTGCGCCAAGCCTCAAGACTTTGCGCAATCGCCATTTATGAGCGGCCGGGCACGACAAATAAGGCATTGTTCTATATAATTTAATTCTGTCTCTTTCCTTTGTCCCCGGTTTGCGGCTTAAGCGATGACGATGAAACGGACCGATGTGATCGTCAGTGGCGGCGGCATGGTCGGCCTGACCCTGGCTCTGGCGCTGGGGCAGGGCGGCCTGAAGGTGGTCGTGGTGGATGCCTTGCCGCCGGCGGAAACCGTGCTCCCGGCCTTCGATGGCCGGGTTTCCGCATTGGCCTATGCCGCGGTCCGCATGATGCGCGCGCTCAAGGTGTGGCCGCATCTGGGAGCCGAGGCTCAGCCCATTCGCGAAATTCTGGTGAGTGACGGCGCGATCGGACGCTCAGCTTCGCCCTTTTCGCTGCATTTCGATGCGCAGGAAGTGGGCGCCGATAGCCTGGGCCATATCGCGGAAAACCGGCACATTCGCGGCGCGCTCCATGCCGCGATCGCGGCCCAGGAAAACATCACCCTGATCGCACCCGCATCGGTCGCGTCGTTGACGGTGGAACCAGGGCATGTGCTGGCCAGGCTGTCCGATGGCCGCGAATTCCAAGCCGCGCTGGCGGTGGCCGCCGATGGCCGCGAATCCCGGTTGCGCGATCAGATGGGCATCGGCGTGATCGGCTGGTCCTATCCTCAGACCGGAATCGTCGCCACGGTGCATCACGCCAAGCCGCATCAGGGCGTGGCCTATGAACATTTCCTGCCGTCCGGGCCTTTCGCCATCCTGCCGATGACGGGCGACCGCTCCTCGCTGGTCTGGACGGAGGCCAAGGACAAGGCGCCCGCCATGCTGGCGCTGGACGATGGCGCCTTCAACGCCGAGGTCGCCGCCCGTTTCGGCGCGCATCTGGGGGAGACCAAAATCGTGGGCGGGCGCTGGAATTATCCTTTGAAATTCCATCTGGCCCGCGATTTCGTGCGGCCGCGTTTTGCGCTGGCGGGCGATTGCGCCCATGGCATCCATCCCATCGCCGGACAGGGCCTCAATCTTGGCTTGAAGGACGCCGCATCGCTTGCCGAAACCCTGCTGGATGCCGCGCGCCTGGGGCGCGATATCGGCACGGTGGATGTGCTCAAGCGCTATGAGCGCTGGCGCCGGTTCGATTCCTTCACCTTGGCGGCGTCCACCGACGCGCTGAACCGGCTTTTCTCCAATGACATCGCGCCAATCCGGCAGCTGCGCGATCTGGGGCTTGGCATCGTCGATGCCATCGGGCCGGCCCGGCGTTTCTTCATGCGTCACGCGGGCGGGGATATCGGCAAGCTTCCGCGCCTGATGAAGGGCGAGGCGGCCTGAATTCTTAGAAACCAGTCAAGGCCCGCCTCCCCTTGCGCGCGGTAGCGCGCTGCGGGGGAGGTGTCTCTGAGCGTTTGCGCGAAAGAGACGGAGGGGGTCAGTTACGACTCCGCCAGCGGCGCGCCGCGCGCTCCCGTGCCGACAACGGCGCGCGGGTTTCGCGTCCCGCCAGAGCTTGCGGCAGTTCCGTATAAAAGCGCCGGGCGATGGTGCCGATGCGATTGGCGCGCGCTTCTTCGGCATCGTCGCGGTTGGTGAAGATCTGCGCCTCGAAAAGATATTGCACGCCATTGCCCACCTTGATTTCGGTAACAGGTTCGACCTGTTCCTCCGCCGCTTCCAGGGCGTGGCGGATATGGGCGCCGGGGTCGGATTTTTCCTCTTCCTGCCGGGCGATGCGCGCCACATTCTCGGCATCGAAACGCCTCAGCACCGGCAGGCCAAAGCGGAACGCCAGAATACAGACCAATATGAAGCCGCAGGCCCAATAGACATTCTCGAGCATGAGGTTTGTTTCACCCCCCAATGTCTCTTTCGCGCAAGCGCCCAGAGACATCTCCCCCCACCAGCCCTTTGGGCGCAGGAGGAGAAATTCCGTGACCTTTGCGTAGGTAGTCGTCGCTCTGCATTTCGGCAAGGCGCGAGGCGGTGCGGCGGAAGGCGTCGGCGCCATCGCCGGCCGGATAGAGCTGGTCGGGCCCCGCTTCCGCCGAGCAGATCAGCTTCGCGCCCTGATCATAGAGCGTGTCGATGAGGAGCACAAAGCGCCTGGCCGCGTCGCGGCGCTTGGGGTCCAGCAGCGGAATGCGATCGATCAGCACGGTGTGGAACTGGCGGGCGATCTCCAGATAATCCGCCGCCGCCAGCGGCTTCTCGCAAAGATCGGAAAAGGAAAAGCGCGCCACCCCCCGCGCCGCTTCGGGCACCAGCAAGCTGCGACCAAAAACAGTAAGCCGCATGGGCTTGCCATGGGCGCTGTCGGTCAGCCGCGCCCAGGCGGCGTTCATGGCCGCGGTGGTTTCGCGCGACAAGGGCACCAGATAGACGGGATATCCCGATAGACGGTGCAGGCGGTAATCGACGGGGCCGCTCAACTCCAGGACATCCAGGCGGGCCTGGATCAAAGCGATGAAGGGCAGGAACAGCTGCCGGTTCAGCCCACCTTCGTAAAGATTTTCCGGCGCGACATTGCTGGTCGCCACGATCACGGTGCCCGCGTTCAGCAATTGCTCGAACAGCCGGCCCAGGATCATCGCGTCGGCGACATCCGTGACCTGGAATTCGTCAAAGCACAAAAGCCGCGCTTCGGCCGCCAGCGCCCGCGCCACCGCCGGGATAGGATCGCTCACATCGGGCTTGGCGCGTTCGGCATGCAGCCGGGCGTGGACATCGGCCATGAAGGCGTTGAAATGCACGCGGCGCTTGGGCTGCGTGGCGGCTTCTTCGAAGAACATATCCATCAGCATGGATTTGCCGCGCCCGACATCGCCCCAGATGTAAAGCCCGCGCGGGGGCCTGGGGCGGCCGAAGAAGGAAAAGCGTCCCGCGCGGTTCTTGACCAGGTGACGGGCCAGGCTGTTGAGCTTCTCGGCGGCCGCTTGTTGCGCGGGATCGGGCTTAAGCGCGCCGTCCGCCAACGCCCGCCGGTAACGCGTCAGCAGCAATTGCTGGACCCGTTCACCGGCTTTCTTACCCCGCGCGGCGAAGCCGCTGGCGGGGGAAGATGTCTGCTAGCGGGCTTGCCCGCGTGGCAGACAGATGGGGGAAACAAAAAACTCATGCTCCTTCCACCACCAGGATTTCGCCCATGCTGGCCTTGCGGCGAAATTCCGCGGCCGCCTGATATTCGGCGGAGCGATAGCAGGCCATGGCCACGTCATAGCTTTCGAACTCGATCACCACATTGCGGCTGCGCGCCGGTCCCTCGACCCCCTCGCAGCGGCCGCCGCGCACCAGGAATTTCGCGCCATATTTCTGATAAGCCGGGGTGGCGGCCGCGACATAGGATTTATAGGTTTCCCCATCGGCGACATCGATGCGCGCGATCCAATAACCCTTCGCCATCACGCCGCCCTCAGAAGCTTGCGGTTGACCAGGCATTCGGCGATCTGCACCGCATTGAGCGCGGCACCTTTGCGCAGATTGTCCGACACGATCCAGAGGGACAGGCCGTTTTCCACAGTGGGATCCTTGCGGACGCGGCTGACATAGGTCGCATCCTCGCCCGCGCATTCGATGGGGGTGGCGTAGCCGCCATCCTCGCGCTTGTCGACCACCAGCACGCCCGGCGCCTCGCGCAACAGGGCGCGGGCTTTTTCGGCGGTGATGGGCTTTTCGAATTCCAGCGTGACGGATTCACTGTGGCTGACGAAAACCGGTACGCGCACGCAGGTGGCGGTGACTTGAATGTCCGGGTCCAGAATCTTCTGGGTCTCGACCATCATCTTCCATTCTTCCTTGGTGTAACCGGAATCCAGGAAGACATCGATGTGGGGAATGACGTTGAAGGCGATCTGCTTGGTGAATTTCTCCACTTCCACCGGATCGGCCACGAACACCGCGCGGGTCTGGCGGAACAATTCGTCCATCGCTTCCTTGCCCGCGCCGGATACCGACTGATAGGTCGAAATCACCGCCCGCTTGATCACGGCATAGTCGTGCAGCGGCTTCAGCGCCACCACCAGCTGGGCGGTCGAGCAATTGGGATTGGCGACGATGCCTTTCTTGATGTCATTCAGCGCGTCGGCATTCACTTCCGGCACCACCAGCGGCACCTGGCGGTCCATGCGCCAGGCGCTGGAATTGTCGATCACGATGGCGCCCTGGGCTGCGATCTTGGGCGACCATTCCTTGGAAATCGCCCCGCCCGCCGACATCAGGCAGATATCGGTGCCTTTGAAATCGTAGTAATCCAGCGCCTTCACTTTCAGGACATGGTCGCCGAACGAAACCTCGGTTCCGATCGAGCGGGTGGATGCCAGCGCCACCACTTCGCTGATGGGAAACTGGCGCTCGGCCAGCACGGACAACATCTCGCGTCCGACATTGCCGGTGGCGCCGACGACGGCGATTTTGTAGGCCATGCCCAATCTCCCGCGGAACTTCGGGAGCAATACTAAAAAGGGGATGACCCGGCTAGTTCTTTATTCCCGCGCCTTTATTCACCGGGATGCCATCTCAGCCGCAACATGGCGCCATCCCCGCCCAGGCCCCCGCTGATGCTGGGTATGTAGCTGGAGGAGGATTGGGTGGAAAAAACA
>Ga0068855_100009578_pt1 | contig 11689 bp, 11 predicted proteins | sample KBSCornC52_FD_66592 | JGI IMG/M metagenome (GOLD analysis project Ga0068855, IMG submission 66592) | Corn rhizosphere microbial communities from Kellogg Biological Station, Michigan, USA - KBS Corn C5-2 | ecosystem: Host-associated > Plants > Roots > Rhizosphere > Soil ...
TAAACACGGCGGAGCTGGTGGAGACAACGGATACCAGGACGAATACGGCGAAGTGCTGGACGCTCGAGCAGCGGTCGGCGAGTGCCGACAGATGATCGATCAATACGGATTTCGGGAGATCAAATTGAAGGGCGGTGTGCTGGCGCCGGAAATCGAGATCGAAACCATACGCGAGTTGCGCGCGGAATTCGGAGTGAAGGTCCCGCTGCGCATCGACCCGAATTGCGCGTGGTCAGTAGACACATCGGTAAAGGTGGGCGAATCGCTCCGCGACGAATTGAGCGGTGGCGGCTACCTCGAGGATCCTTGCGCGACTTTGCAGGGTATGGGCGAGGTGCGCAAAAGGCTTCTGGCGACCCGAAATAGCACGCCGCTAGCAAGCAACGTTGCGGTCACGCAGTTTCCGGACGTCATCGAAGCGCGCGATCGCGACGCAGTACAGATTGTACTTTCGGACCCGCACTATTGGGGCGGATTGCGGCAAGTGCAGTATTTATCGCATCTCTGCGAAATACTCGGCATGGGAGTTTCGATGCACTCAAACAGCCACCTGGGAGTAAGTCTGATGGCAATGGCACATGTGGCGGCGGCTTGTCCGAACCTCACTTTCGCCTGCGATACGCACTATCCGTGGCAGACGGGAAAAGACGAGATCGTCGCGGGCGGCCGGATTCGTTTCGACGACGGGGCTGTCGTCATTCCGAATAAGCCCGGGCTGGGCGTCGCGCTCGATTACGATCAGCTTGCGCGCGGCCGGGAGCGCTACGATAAGATTCCGTTCCGGAAGCGGGACGACGAAGCCGAGATGCGCAAACACGTGGACCCAAGTTGGAAGCGAATCTTGCCCCGATGGTGAAATGGTCCGGCTGGTTGTTCCGTAAAATCGCTGCAGTTGCGAAGCATCGAACGGCGGCCTGTTTGCTAGCCGCGGCGATTCCTATTGTGATCCGCGTGGCGGCGCTACCTTATCTTTCGATGCCGTATCCATACGTGCACGACGAGTTCAGCTATCTACTCGGCGCCGACACCTTTGCATCCGGGCGCATTACCAATCCGCCGCATCCCATGTGGGTGCACTTCGAAACATTCCACGAGAATTTCCAGCCAACTTATGCATCGAAGTATCCGCCTGCGCAGGCGCTGTTTATGGCGTTCGGGCAAAAGTTCCTCGGCCACCCATGGTTCGGGGTTTGTATCAGCTTCGGTGTGATGTGCGCGACCTTGTGCTGGATGCTACAGGGATGGATACCGCCGGTATATGCGCTGTTGGGAACCCTAATCGCTATCGGGCAAATTGGCATTTTCGGTTATTGGATGGATTCCTATTGGGGCGGGGCAGTGCCGGCCATTGGAGGAAGTCTGGTTTTAGGCGCGATGGTGCGGCTGGTTAAAAGATCCAGCGCTTCAGCCTCGATTCTGGGAGCACTGGGCCTGATGATATTGGCCAACAGCCGTCCTTATGAGGGACTAGTCGTGAGTGTGGGCGCGGTTTTGGGTTTGCTGTGGTGGCGCCGCCGCACGGGCCGCCTGGCAGGACTTTGGAAACCTCGCGTGCTGATACCCGGACTTCTCGTCTGTCTCGCGGGAGTAGCCTGGATCGGCTATTACAACTATCGGCTCACCGGAGATCCATTGCTCCTTCCGCATGCGCTGCACGAACGTACTTACGCGGCGTCATCGGCGATTTACCTCTTGCCGGCACGTCCGGTGCACGAGTACCATCACAAAGTCCTCCGCGACTTTTGGATTGATTTTGAGCGATCCTTCTATTTGAAAATCCGAGCGAATCCCTTACGGGCACTGGTCGCGTTCCTGGATGTATTGCCGTTTTATCTGTCGACACTACTCTTTCTGCCAGTCGTGCTTGGACTCGTTGGTTTCACGAAAAACACCAAGATGCGCGTCGTGATCGGCCTGCTCGCAGTCCTATGGGGCGCTTTACTGGTCGAAAAATCCTGGATGCCGCACTACTTCGCTCCGGGCGCCGGACTATTGTTGTTGCCGGCCATGTTCAGTCTGCGTTGGCTGCGGATACGATTGGGGACGGTTGGAGTGCCGGCAGTCCTGGCGTTCACCGCGTGCATCTTCGGCCACGGATTGGTCGCCGGTGTGAATACGCATCGCTTTGGAGGACCTCCGCCACAAAAAATAGCGAGAGACAAGATTCTGGCGGCCGGAAAGCCCAGTGAAAAGCATCTGGTGATTGTGCGATACTCGCCGACGCACAGTCCTCATATCGAGTACGTTTTCAATAGCGCTGATATAGACAATTCGACGATTGTCTGGGCACGCGACATGGGAGAAGAAAAGAACAAAGAACTTCTCGATTACTATCCGAATCGTCGTGTCTGGCTCTTGCAACCGGATGCTCCGCCACTGTCCCTGACTCCGTATCCGGTAGCTCGGTAAATTTTTCAGGTCACGGGTCCCGGATTGAAAGGTACGAGTGCGTTGTGCAAACCCCAGTGTTCGGTCCACGTTTTCTTGCGCCCGCTGGCCACATCTAACAGGAAGTGAAATAATTCCCATCCGACCTGCTCGATGCTAGCTTTTCCGGTGGCGATACGGCCGGCATCGATATCGATTAAGTCATGCCATTTTTCGGCGAGAGCCGTTCGCGAGGAGACTTTGATGACCGGCACCAGGGCTAGACCGTAGGGGCTGCCCTCGCCTGTCGTGAAGACGTGCAGGTTCATGGACGCTAGTTGCTGGGTGCCGCAAATGAAATCGCTGGCGGGAGTGGCGGCGAAGACCAGGCCTTTGTCCTTGATTTTTTCACCGTGCGAGGCGACAGCGGTGATGGCGCTGGTCCCAGCTTTGGCGATGGAGCCGAGGGCCTTCTCAACGATGTTCGCTAAGCCGCCGCGCTTATTTCCCGGTGTCGGATTGGCGCTGCGATCCGCACCGCCACTCGCCAGATAGCCGTCGTACCATCGCATCTCGGCAATCAGTGCGCGGCCGACTGCTTGATTCACGGCGCGCGGGGTGAGCAGATGGATGGCGTCGCGCACCTCTGTGACCTCGGAGAAAAAGACGGTAGCGCCGGCGCGAACCAGCAGATCGGCGGCAAAACCGACAGCGGGATTGCAGGTGATACCCGAAAAAGCGTCACTGCCGCCGCACTGCAAGCCGACGGACAGATTCGCTGCTGAACAGCTTTTCCGCTGCCGGCGATTCAATTCGGCGAGCCGAACTTCAGCGGCACGCATGATGGCCGCGACGCTCTCGGCAAAACCGTATTCGTCCTGCAGCCGAATCAGGTTCCGATCTTCGAGCACCGGGAGGTCAGAGGAGAACAACCGGCGGGGCTGCAATTTCTCGCAGCCGAGACTGACCACCAGCGGCAGACAACTGAGATTCGAATGCGTAGAGATATACCTCAGCGTGCGAATCGGAATGGCCGCGCCGGGAGCATCGATGGCTACGCCGCAGCCGTAACCGTGCGTGATGGCGGCAACGTCCTCGACATTCGGGAAGCGCGGCAGAATTTCCGCTTTAATGCGCCGCACAGCGTAATCCACGGTGGGCGCGGCGCACTGGACTGTAGTTGTGATACCCAGGATGTTGCGAGTGCCGACGCTGCCATCGGAATTCTTGAAGCCTTGAAAGGTGTAGCCCTCCAGCGCGGGGAGGGACGCCGGTACCGCTGTCGCGATCGGCAGATCTTCGAGAGTGGGCGCCGGCGGGGTATCGAGCGTGTCCTCGCGAATCCAGAAGCCCGCCTCGATCGGGCGATTGGCGTGGCCGATAACTTGTCCGTAACGAACCACGGCCTCACCCGCGTGGATGGTACGGAGAGCAACCTTTTGCGATTGCGGTATGGCTTCTCGTGCTGTGAATCCGGCGCTGTCGGAGGCGCCTGGTGGAAGACCTTCCGCTGCAACGACTATGCCGGCATTGTCCGACTGATGGACGCGGATGTAGAGAGGAGTCAAACCGCATTCTATCGCCGGATAGAAAGATAGGCTCAAGGAGTTACACTGCGGAATTAGCCCCAAAGAAGGAGCAATGTTCTGAAAAGCCTTTGGAAACTGGTTCTGTTGAGCGCGTGCGCCGTTAGCATCGGCGCTCAAAATCGGCCGGCGGAAGCGCCGCCTGCGGCGCCATCGGTACCCAGAAGGCCAGGCGGAGGCGCCGGCGGTGATTATAAGGAATACGATCCCACCGTGCTTGAGAACGGCAAGAAGACGTTTTCCGCAAACTGCGCCTTTTGCCACGGCTCGAATGCCAAGGGCGGCGAGAGCGGGCCTGATTTGCTGCGCTCGGTGGTCGTTTTGCACGACGAAAACGGCGAGGGGATTGCGCCGGTAGTCCGCAATGGCCGGCCGGACAAAGGAATGCCGAAGTTCGATCTCTCTACGGAACAAATTTCAGACATCGCCGCATTTCTGCACGATCGAGTGAGGGCCGCAGCTATGCGCGGGACGTACCAGATCCTGAATATTGTCGTGGGCAATGCAAAATCGGGCGAAGCGTATTTTAACGGTGCGGGCAAATGCACCGGCTGCCATTCGATTGCTGGCGATCTTGCGCATATCGGCTCGAAGTATGATGCCGTGACAATCCAGCAGAAACTCTTAATGCCTCGCGAGAGCAGACGTTACGGACGGCGAACCGAGGCCGCCCCGCCGGAGACGGCCCCAGTCACGGCGACCGTGACGCTGCCATCGGGAGAAACGGTAAGTGGAAAGCTCGAACATATCGATGACTTCAGCATCTCGTTAATCGACGCCGCCGGAGACCGCCATTCTTTCTTGCGCGATGGCGATACGCCGAAGATTGAGCTTCACGATCCACTGCAGGCACACACGGATTTGCTCAAGCAATACACCGATAGCGATATCCATAATCTGACCGCCTATCTTTTGACGTTGAAATGATCCCTGCGGGACTACGCTCAGGTGTGTCAACCATTCCATTTGCTCTCGTCCTGACTGCGAGTTTGCCGTTCCGGATGGGCGCGGCGGAGAAGGCCATCGATAGCCAGCGTAGCTCTTTGACGATTCACGTCGGAAGAGCCGGATTGCTTTCCGCTGCCGGACACGAACACACGATCAAGGCGCCGATCGAAAGCGGCAGCGTGGACGATACCAACTCCAGTCCGAGCGTGCGGATGACCGTGGCGGCGGGCAGACTCGAAGTCACGCCGGATGCCAAGTTAAGCACGGCCGATCTAACCGAGGTTCAATCCAACATGCAGAGCAAAGTTCTCGAATCGTCTAAATATCCCCAAATCGTGTTTCAATCGACGAGAGCTGAGCGCCAGGGGATGGATACCTGGACGGTTGATGGCAATTTGACTCTGCACGGAGTGACCAAACCGCTGACTGTTTCCGTCCGGCGCGACAAGGACGCCTATGTAGGCGCGGTTCGCATCAAGCAAACAGACTTTGGAATTCAACCTATTCGGGTCGGCGGCGGCTTGGTGACGGTGAAGAACGAACTCGATGTCCGATTTGAAGTGTACTGTCTGCCGAAGCCTTGATTGGTGCCTCATCTTAAAATTGAGAGAGTAGTGGTCCAATGCATCAGCCCAACCACGCCACCGGCCACAGATGCTTCCTGGCGACTTTGGCTTTGGCCTAATTTCTTAAGCCTTGACGCTCCTCTAATCGCCGTGCTTTGGCAGGTTCTTCTGACACGCGATCTCGGCGTGCATATTAGAGCCGGTGAGCCGGTGGTACTCGGTTTGTGCGTGTGGCTGGTGTATGTTGTCGATCGCGTTTTCGACGCTCTGCGGCCGCTCACCGGAGGGTGGGAGCCCCGCGCAAAACCTTTTACCGGCGGCATCTTTGGATCGCCTCCCTGGCAGGGCTGTGTTTGCTCTCGGTGACGATCCCGCTCGCCTATTGCATCCTGAGACGGTCGACGTTCTATGCCGGGCTGGCGCTGACTGTTCCCGTGGTCTCCTATTTCGCGTTGATTCACCTGCTGCCGGTCAGCTGGCGGGCGCGGTGGCCGCGAGAGTTGGTGGTGGCATGTCTGTTCACATCGGGCACGTTTCTGGCGATTTGGACAGCCAATCATGAGAGCTTGTATTCGTTGTGGGCGCCCGCGCTGCTATTCTTTGTGCTTTGCTGGACGAATTGCACCGCCATTGAGACATGGGAATGGGAACGGAACGTTTTGAGCCAGGACAGCGCACCAAGCCGCTTCACGCGCTGGGCGGCCCGCCGCATTGCTTATATAGGGCTAGGGATTGCATGCCTTGCCGCGGTCCTGACCGGTATGGCTCTAGCACCGGTTGGATTTTCGGGGGCGGTGCTCGTGAGTGGAGTTGTACTGGCTCTGGTGGCCGCGCGACGTCAATATCTGCCGATGAATCTTCTCCGCGTGTCAGTTGATCTTGCCTTATGCACTCCGTTACTAGTTCTGATCTTCCCGCTGGGGAAATGAACTGCGACCGGATCGCGCGATGTTACCGGTGGCTCGAATATGTGTCTTTCGGCCGGGCACTGGAGCGGCGACGGAGGGAATATCTCCAGGATGCAGAGACCGCGCAGAGCATCTTGATCCTGGGAGATGGCGACGGCCGCTTTACGGCAGAGTTCGTCAGCCGCAATCGAACAGGCGTGATTGATTCGGTCGAGCTGAGTCCGCGCATGCTGGAGTTAGCCAGAGAGCGAGTCGGCAAGGATACGCCGGGCACAGAACGGCTGCGGTTTTGGCATGCGGATGCCAGGACGATGGAACTGCGGCGAAGATACGATCTGATCATCAGCCATTTTTTTCTGGATTGTTTTACGGGGCGCGATCTCGATGCGCTCGTCGCGCGGATTTCTGCTGCCGCCTGTCCGCGGGCACGCTGGATCTTGTCAGAATTTCGCGTGCCAAATAATGGGATTTGGCGTTTCGCAGGTGGCGCTTTGATCCGGGTGATGTATTGTTTCTTCCGGGTGGCCACGGGCCTTAGAACACGCCAGGTACCCGATTATCGGACGATCTTCCGCGCACACGGATTTCGGTGCCTACGGCAGCGTTCGGTTCTCGGTGGATTGTTGGCGTCGGAATTATAGGAGAAGTCCGAATTGAGCAAGAATCCGGAGCTCGCCTTATGAATTACGTGCCGAAGGAAGCGCCAGAAGGATTTGCCCGGCATGGGATGAGGCGTGATTCGTCCGGCTCATCAGAACGGCCAGGCGATTGCGTAAAGGTTCCTTTGCAAAATCTTCCTCTGATACGGCATTGTGTCTCTCTAGCCATTGAGCGGGCGTGAGCGATTCAAAAGCGGCAGTGAGTTTAGCGTTCACTTCATTCCATGCTTTCTTGAGAGCAGAGGAGGAGATCGGATCGGGAACCGTTTGATCGGGATTGGTCAAGTAAGCGTTATCCAGTTCCGGGTGCAAGCGCTCGCCCAGACGCAACAGTGGAAATAACAAGTCATGCGTAACGGTCAGATGGCCTATCAGGTAGATAGGGCGATTTCTGCCTGGAGCCACTTCCTGCTGCAATTGTTCATCGCTGAGCGATGCGGCCAATTGGTCCACACGCCCGATGACCAGTTTCCACGAGTTCAAGACGCTGCGAGCGAGTAATTCTTCGGTTGTCATGCCCATTTCTCCTATCTCAAAGCGATGAATACCAAATTAGCCGGGATTCAAACGTTTTGCGATAAAGCTGTCGACTGCCAGCGGTCCGGAACCACCCAAGACGAGGGAAGCGAGACAGGCGAGATACAGCAAATTCGTTTCATAGCCAGGCGGTCCGAAGCGTGGGCCGGTAGGGGTGACGGCTATGAGTTTGATCGAGCTGAATCCGTAAGGCAGGTGCACGCTAAACATTGCCACTAAGAGGACCGCCGCTATCGGTATGCTGGCCAGCGTCACAAAAGCGCCGCAGAGTACCGCCAGACCGCCGAAGATTTCGATAAGGATCGTGGACCACGCCATGAAATGTGGAGCGGGCACGCCTAGCCCCTGCAGGACGGCAGCGAATCCGTCAGGCCCTCGTGAGAGCTTTGCAAGACCATGCTGCATGAAACCGTATCCGACGATCAGCCGCAGTGGAATGGGTGCCCATTTGAATATAGGGAACCGGTTTGACAACTCCAAAGGGCCGTTGCGCAATATTTTCATATCTTCACCTAAGCGCGTGCCAGCCAAAACTTGCGCCAGCCCACATCGAGAAATTCGCGGTTTTATCCGCTTTGGTTACGGTTCAAAAATATCGCACATTTTGAAAAGTATCGTTCGTGCGTGACTTCGGCCCATCCGGAAGCGTGGATACCGCAACGAGGCGGCGTGTATTATAACTACTCGACATGAGAGGTTACATGCTAGGTGCTTGCCTCCCTTTTTCCGCTGCTGTACCCTGTCGGCGCTAATGCCATGCAGGTCATCGCCGCTAATAACCGCGTCAGCCGCGGCTTTGAACGTCGCAGCCGGTGAGTTGGCGCGGGCCATTTTCCGAACATCCCAGGCCAATTTTGGCCAGTTCGTGAATCCGTGTTCTCGCGCGACAAAAACTGAGCTCCGGCTAGCGTGCATCTTAAACCTGTGCAGTCGTTGAGGAAGTCTCGCCGGAGCTGGGGCAAACAGCGCGACCATTGCCCACGATTAACGCGCAGTGTTTACCGATTGTTTCCGTACCGGTCGGCGATTCGGAAAATAAGCGGCCGAATAGCGTTTATGGGGTCGCAAATCGTTTTCTGTGCCTCCCACATGATATGTTCATGATGTCATCGGATCGCCTCGACTACGAGATGCGCTGTCGAGAAAGCGATTCCGATAGAGCTGCCGCACGCGAGCGATTTGCCGAAGTGGCAGAAGTGACGCCAGTCAAAGTGGAGCCACACAGATCCAAGGAGAAATGATGAGACGGTCGCTGGAGATCGCTGCGGTGTGTGCGGCGTTGTTGACGATGATCGTGCCTGCTGCGCAGCCAGGTCTGCTGCAGAAGTCCGACGCAGATACTGTAGAGCTGGCAAAGTACGAACTATCCGCCGCTACGCTGAAGAAGGTCGGCGCGGCCGCGCACGCATTTGCGCAAGCGCTGCAGAACGATCAGAAATTCAAGGGCGCGATAGCGGCGGGGCGCGAACTGGAAGCGCTCCAGAATAAGGACCCGCGGACGCCCGCCGAGGATCGCCGTATAGAAGAGCTTCAGAAGCAGGTTGATGAAGTGGAGAAGGAGATGCAAGCGCTGGTCGGATCGGGCGACAACGATGATTCCAAAACCGTATCCGATATGGCCCGGAAGCTAACCGCTATCCCGCACATGTCGGAAGCCCTCAAGAGCGCCGGTCTCACTGCGCACGAGTTCGCGTTGTTTGAAACCTCGCTGATGCAGGCGAGCTTAGTGGCGAGCTTCAAAAAAGCTGGCACGCTGAAGGACATGCCGCCCGGCGTCTCACAGGAGAACGTGCAGTTCGTCCTCGACCACGAGGCCGAGATTCAGCAGGTCCAGAAAGAGATGTACAGCGTTGCGGGGAATGGGTCGGAGACCTCTCGGTAAAGCGCGCAAAGTATTCGACACGATTTTAATTGAATCACTACCACTATTTCCGGATGGCTCGACCGCAATCCGGAAAAAGGCTTCAGGAGGCAGTAAACGCCTGACGACTCCGGGGTAATCTTTCACGCCAAGCCGTTAACGCTTTATCTCCAAACTGAGTGAGCTTCGTTATCGGCTCCACCCAGGATAGCTTGGACGCGGCGGAATCGATGGAGGGCAAGAAGATTGAACGTGAGAGCAGCCCAGGTCAGCTCGACGCCAGCTCAGCAGTCCGCGGACGTGAAACCGGCGTACCGGAACTTATCTTTTATCTGCCGGGAAAACACCGGCGTCCAAGACGACTTAACCCGCGCGGTTCAGCTTAGATTGAGCTACTCGGCGCGCTATCAGGCGAGCCTTGTTCCCGCATTTTGTCCACGCGTTCTTGCCAAGCCCTCTCCTCTGTAGCGGCCTCTTGATCCGTGAATAGAGGCCGACTAAACAACTCGTAGCCTTTGTCGTGAAGATGAGAAGCGATTTCGTAATCCCCTTTAGTTCGCTTGATTTCGTTTCCGTCTCGGTATAGGAAAAATGCCATACCCGTAAGACTTTTCGCTGACAAATGCGCTTGTCCTAGAAGTTCCAACAGAGTACGCCTAGCCGTTTTGGTCCGGTACTGAGATGGGCCTACGGGTCGCGGATTGTTGAATGCGATCTTCCGGCAATGATGCGAGTGAGAAACCGATGCCGCCGTGCCTCACAACTATGTCCCGCGAAGTTGGATATTTAGGCATATGCGCCGCGGTGGAATCAATGGTTGCCGAATTCAGAAGTTCAGAGGCGGTCATAGTAGAACTCACCGTGCCTGAGCACCTGGTGGAAATGCCGATTGACGGTGAGACTTCTCCACGGCTCATTCGACCTGCGAACGATGCCCGGTCGAGGAGCTTCTGTCCTGGTACGAGTACCTTTGCGCAAAGCCCTTTCGTGATTGGACTATATCCTTTGCCTTTGCCGTCGGTTAACACCGCGACTGGCCGGGCAGTTTGAGTTCGTGCAAGGCGTTTAAAGTGAATTGGAATTTAATGGGCGATACGCTTACTAAACCTGCGTCACGTATGACGGAGCGATTTGTGCGGCACCACAAGGCTTCTCAGCGCAAAACGCGGAGGAAATATGGCAGAAATCTTGGCACGATGATCCAACGTCCCCGAGGGTAATACGGTTAAAAATCAACAAATAAGAGACTTAAGGTTTGGTGCGGATGAGAGGACTTGAACCTCCACGAAGTTTCCCCCACTAGAACCTGAATCTAGCGCGTCTGCCAATTCCGCCACATCCGCAAAATGTGTGACGCTCTCCATTGTAAGCTAGCGCTATTCATGGACGAGCATCCATCGCTCATGCCTGCCTTCGTGCTACCATTTCGCCCAGTTCTCATGTTGCGATCGCTATTTTGTTTGTTGCTGGCCGTGTCGTTTGTGAGGGCGCAGGCCCCGGGCGAACCCGTTCACCTGATTCTCGACACCGACATCGGCAACGATGTCGACGACGCGCTGGCACTCGCCATGATTCATGCGTTCGAAAGCCGTGGGGAAGTGCGGCTGCTGGCTGTCACGGTCACCAAAGACAATCGCTATGCGCCGGCGTTCGTCGATTTCGTGAATGCCTTCTACGGCCGTCCGAATATCCCCATTGGTGTGGTCCACAACGGCAAGACCCCCGAAGATTCGGCGATGCTGAAGGTCGCGCCGCTACGCCCGGATCGAACGTATCCGGAAGCCGTCGAACTCCTTACGCGCGTCCTGAGTGGTGAGCCTAATGGCGCGGTGACCATCGCGCAGATCGGTTTCAGCACCAATCTGGCCCGGTTGGTCGCCTCGGCCGCCGGCCGCCGCCTAGTGCAGGAAAAGGTGAAGACGCTCTACCTGATGGCCGGCAATTTCGTGCAGCCAAAGCCCGAGTACAATGTCGCCACAGACGCCGATTCCTTTCGTGCCTTGATGGAACATTGGCCGACGCCAATCATCTTCAGTGGATTCGAAATTGGCCTTGAAATTCCGTTTCCGTACCAAGCCATCCTGAAAGATTTTCGCTATACCAGCCGCCATCCGATTGTGGAGGCATACAAGACCTATGTCGGCAAAGTAGCGGATCGTCCCAACTGGGATTCGACGGCGGTTCTCGAAGCGGTCCGGCCGGATCGTGATTACTTCGCGTTCTCCGCTCCAGGACGAGTAACGCTCGGACCAAAGAA
>Ga0068855_100009581_pt1 | contig 11686 bp, 12 predicted proteins | sample KBSCornC52_FD_66592 | JGI IMG/M metagenome (GOLD analysis project Ga0068855, IMG submission 66592) | Corn rhizosphere microbial communities from Kellogg Biological Station, Michigan, USA - KBS Corn C5-2 | ecosystem: Host-associated > Plants > Roots > Rhizosphere > Soil ...
TGAGTTCATCGAGCGCACCGAACGGCTCATCCATCAGCAACAGCTTCGGCTCGTGCACGAGCGCGCGGCACAGCGCGACGCGCTGCTGCATGCCGCCGGAGAGTTGCGCGGGATAGTGGTTCTCGAAGCCTTCGAGGCCGACCAGCTTGAGCAGGTCCTTGGCGCGCTGTTTGACGCGCGCGCCGGTTTCGTTGCGCAACTCCATCGGGAACAGCACGTTCTTGAGCACGGTTCGCCACGGCATCAGGTTCGGCTGCTGGAACGCCATGCCGAAGTCGGCGTGCGGCTCCGATACGTCCTCGCCGTTGATCTGGATGACGCCGCTGCTGGCGCGGATCAGTCCGCCGACGATCTTGAGGAAGGTCGTCTTGCCGCAGCCGCTCGGGCCGAGCAGGCTGACCAGTGCGCCGGGCTTTAAATCGAACGAGATGTTCTCGATCGCGACGAAATCCGTCTGCGCCGGAAGCTTGAATTCCTGGCGCACGTCCTTGAAGTGACCGAAGGCCGGAGCGGCGCCGTCCGAGCGCCGCTCCAGAGTCTCATTTGATGGTTGCATTACGCTCGTGACTTCAAGGCTTGATCGGGGTCGCCGGCAGGAAGCCGGTCGCATAAAGATCCGTCGCCGCCGGCGGCTTGTCGCCGACGCCGACGCCGACATATTTCACCATGAAGTCGAGGCTCGACTTCATCTCGGCCGGATCGAACGAGCCGAGCCCGTTCTTTTCCACCGCCGGCGTGACGGCAAGACCCTTCACCACCTCGATCTCGGCGACGCTCTTTGCCGCGTCGAGGCTCGGCACCAGCTTGGCCTGGTCCTCGGCGGCCTTCTGCGGGTTCTTGAGCGCGAACTGCCAGCCGCGCAGGCTCGCGTGCACGAAGCGCTTCACGACGTCGGCGTTCTTCGCCAGATAGTCCTCGCTGGCGACGACGCCGTTCGAGTACAGCGTCAGGCCGTGATCGGCGAGCAGGAAGGTGCGCAGCTCCGCGCCCTTGCCCTTGGCGGCCGCCTCAAGTCCCGGCTTCGACATGACGAAGAACTCGATCGCCGGCACCTGGCCCGAGATCAGCGCCGTCGCGCGCGCCGGCGGCGCCACGTTGGAGATGACGAGCTTGTTCGGGTCGAGCTTGTGCTGCGTCATGAAGCCGGCAATCACTTTCGGCGTGAAGCTGCCGGCACCGCTGCCGAGCGTCAGGCCTTCGAGCTGCTTGGCGTCGGTGACGTTGGCGCCGGTGTTGAGGCTGAAGATCGCGTAAGGCGCCTTCTGGTAATTCACGGCGACCATCTTCACCTTCGCGCCATTGGCGCGCGCGAGCACGAGGCTCGGGACGTCGGTGAAGCCGAGCTGCGCCGTGCCCGCCTCGATCGCCTGGATCGTCTGCGCGGTGCCCTGCGAGGGGATGATCGAAACGTCGAGCCCCTCCTGCTTGTAGAAGCCCTCGACGACCGCCGCGTACCACGGCGCGTGCCGGCCGAGCGGGATGAAATCGAGCGAGAAGGTGATCTTGGTCAGCGGCTTGTCCTGCGCCGCCGCAACGCTTGGCAGCGCCGGTGCCAGCGCCAAAGCCGAAAGCGCGATCAGTGCCAGTCTGTTCAAGCGTGCCATAGGGCTCCCCTTACTCTTCGACACCCGTTGAGCCGCGGCATTGGCCGCCGCCATTCCCCATCCTGCCATCCACATTATCGATGGGTCAACAGATTTTCGAAAATCTATTGATTGCCGTTTTTGTCTGTCGTATCCAGAAGCGCACGGGCCGCCTGCCTCCGGTGGCCGTATCGGGAGTCGCAATGCCATCGTCGCTCGCCAATGCCAGTGCCGCGCAGACCTTGAACGCGTCGGCGCTGGCGCAACTGCGCTCCGACATTATTACCTGCCGGCTGATGCCGAACGAGCGCCTGCGCGTCGAGGCGTTGCGCGAACGCTACGGCATGGGCACGAGCCCGATCCGCGAGGCGCTGATGCGGCTCGAGGCGGAAGGCCTGGTCGAGCTCGAGCAGAACAAGGGCTTCCGCGTCTCCGAGGTTTCGCACGCCAATCTGCTCGACCTGATGCGCACACGCGTCGAGATCGAGACGATCGCGTTGCGCTGGTCGCTGGAAAAAGGCGGCGTCGAATGGGAGGCGAACCTGCTGGGCGCCTTCCACCGCCTGTCGCGCCAGAGCAAGATCGACCCGGACAATCCCGACGCGATCAGCGAAGCCTGGAGCCGCGAGCACGCCGATTTCCATGCGGCACTCGTCGCCGCCTGCGGTTCGCCGACGATGATGGCGATCCGGGCGCGACTGTTCGAGCAGGCCGACCGCTACGTTGCCCTCTCCATCATGTCGAGCGGTCCGCTGCGCGACGACGTCACCGAACACAAAAACCTGATGCGCGCCGCCCTCAATCGCGAAACCGAGAAAGCGATCGAGCTCAATCGCCTGCACATCGTGCGCACGCTGGACAAGGTCTCTGCCTCGCTCACCGCCGGCAAGGCAGCCATCGAGACCCCAAACCGGAAGCGGGCGAAATGAGTGCGCAAGCCCGCATCGCTGCGGATCATATCGCCGCGTCGGAACTCGCCGCGTTCATCGCACGCTTGTTCACTGCCGCGGGTCTCTCCGACGAAGCAGCCGCGGAAGTCGCCGACGGTCTGGTCGAGGCCGATCTCGATGGCCTGGCGTCGCACGGCGTCATGCTCGTCGACATGTATATCGGCCGTCTTCGGCAGGGCTCGGTGTCGAATAACCAGGCCGCCGCCATCGTCTCGGAGCGCAACGGCGCCGTCGTGCTCGACGCCGGTCATGCGCTCGGCCACCTCACCGGACGGCAGGCGATGGCGATCGCCGTCGACAAGAGCCGCGCGCACGGCGCCGGCATCGTGTCGGTGCGGCACGGCTTTCATTTCGGCGCCGCCGGACGCTACGCGCAGCAGGCGGCGACCGCCGATTGCATCGGCATTGCCATGTGCAACACGCGGCCTTTGATGCCGGCGCCGGGCGGCGCCGAGCGCGTCGTCGGCAACAATCCACTCGCCATTGCACTGCCGTCGGCGGGCGACGTTCCCGTCATGCTCGACATGGCGACGAGCGAAGCCGCCATGGGCAAGATTCGCATGGCCGAGAAGGCGAACGCGGCGATCCCATCGACCTGGGCCGTGACCGGGACCGGCGCTCCGACGACTAGTCCGTCGGAGGCGATTGCGGGCATGCTGCTGCCGACTGGTGGCGCCAAGGGATTCGGCCTGTCGTTCATGATCGACATGATGTGCGGACTGCTGTCGCAAGGCGCCTTCGGCGCGCAGGTGCGTCCGCTCTATGGCGATTTGAGCGTACCTTACGACTGCTCACATCTCTTCATCGCGATCGACGTTGCGCATTTCTGCGCGCCCAGCCTGTTCCGCGAGCAAGTCGCGACGGCGGCCGAGCGCATCCGCAGCGGCAAGCGCGCGCCCGGCGTCGACCGGCTGTTCACGCCGGGCGAGCCGGAGTGGCAAAGGCGGCAAAACGCCGACGGACAGGTCAGGATCGACCCGGCCGTCGTCACCACGCTCGAAGCTCTCGCCAAAGAACTCGGCGTCCCCTACCCGTTCCAGAACGCGACGAAGGAAAGGCATCATGCCTAAGGTGCAAATCAAGAGCCCGAAGCTGCGCCAGCCGAACGGCGTCTTCTCCCACGCCACCGCCATCGAGGCGACCGGGCGTTTCGTCTTCATCTCCGGCATGACGGCGCGGCGGCCCGACGGCAGCATTGCCGGCATCGGCGACATCACCGAGCAGACGCGGCAGGTATGCGAGAACGTGAAGGCTGCGGTCGAGGCCGCCGGCGGGACGATGGACGACATCTGCCGGGTCGACGTTTACGTGCGCAACATGGAGCACTTCGAGGCCATCCACAAAGTGCGCGCGCAGTATTTCAAGGAGCCCCTGCCCGCTTCAACCATGGTCGAGATCACCAAGATGACCTCGCCGGACTACCTGATCGAGATCAACGCCATCGCCGTCATTCCCTGATACCGGGAGCGCTCACATGGACGACAAATTCGGATTGAAGGCGGCGGCCGAGCGCGGCATCAAGCTGCGCGAGATCGGCGACCTCATCCTCCTGGAGAACGACTTCGTCCGGGTCTGGGAGGTCAAGCTCGAGCCTGGAGAAACGCTCGGCTTCCATATCCACTATCATCCCTATCTCGTCCTCGCGCTGACCGGCGGCGCCAACGAGATCGAGACGATCTCCGGCAAGAAGATCGCCACCGACGAGCCGGCGGGCTCCTACGTCTTCATCAACGAGATGCGCGAAGTGCACCGGCTGACCAATCGGTCGAACGTGACTTACCTCTCGCGCCTGATCGAGATGAAGTCGGTCACCTGGACAACGGCCTGAACGCCGCGCAACGACATCCGAACGATCGAGGCTTTTATGACACAGCTCCCCGAAGGCGCGCCCAACCTCCAGGAAATTCTCATCCAGTCCGAGACGATGCCGTGGCGGGAAAAATCGCTGAAGGGCATTTCCGAGAAGATGCTCTGGCGCAACGAGGAGACTGGCGCCTCGATCGCGCTCATCAAGTTCGACAAGGGCGCGGGTATTCCAAAGCCGCACTATCACGCGGCGAACCAGTTCATGTTCTGCCTGAAGGGCAAGTACGAATACACCTCGACCGGCGTCGTGCTGACAGCGGGCTGCTTCTACTGCAATCCCAAGGGCAACGTGCACGGACCGGCGATCGCGCGGGAAGAGACGGTCGTGGTCGAGATCTATGACGGCCCGCACTACCCACACAAACCGGACTGGTACACCGACGAGCGCGACGCGCACTGAGCGGTCAGGCTTGTTCGTTCGATCTAGTCGTTCGCCAACCGGTCCTTCTTGCCGGTCAGAAAATCCGCGTCCCGTGCGAATACGTACTTCAAGAAGGCCATAACGGACTTGATGCGCGCCAAGTGCCCGTGTTCGGCCCTTGCCGAGACCCAGACGTCGCGGCGAATTGAGATTTCAGTGTCGAGAATGCGCTCCAGCCCTGCTACGCCGGACGCAACGAAAGTGGGCAGCAACACGATGCCCATGCCCTGAAGCGCTGCGTTGCGCTGCGCGAATACGCTGTTGCTTTGAAAGCTGAACCGCGGAGTCATGATGACTTCATCGAGCCATCGGACGGCGTCGATCGCCAGCAGATCGTCCACGTAGCCGACGAATACATGCCTCGACAAGTCGGCGCGCCGGCGCGGCCGACCGTGACGCTTGAGGTAATCCTTCGAGCAGTAAAGGAAGAGCGTGAAATTGCCCACCAGCGTGCTGCGCAGGCCGCGCGTGGCGGGATTGAAGAAGCTCAGGAAGACGTCGGCCTCCTTCCGGTTGAGGTCGACCACCTGCGGATTACTGACGAGCTCGATCCTGATCGCCGGATCGAAGCGGGCCAGCGATGGCACACAGCGCGCGATGTAGCCGCTGGCAAGTCCCTCCATCGTGGCGATGCGCACGACCTTCGACGCGCCGTCTGCGATCATCTCATCGAGCGAACTGGCGTGCTGGTCCATCTGTTCGATGTGCTGAAGTAAACCCTGGGCTTCAGGACGGACGAACACACCCTTTCGGTTGCGGTCGAGGAGCTTCGTCGCGAGCAAGGCTTCGAGGCGGCCAATGCGCCGGCACACCGTGGAGTGATCGAGCCGAAGATGCCGCGCCGCAGCATGGACGCTGCCGTGTCGCGCCACTTCGAGAAAGACCTTCAGATCGTCCCACTTGGCCGCGGCGGTCGCGCCTGGAATGGGCTTGTTGGGCCTGATGTTCATGACAGCCAACCTACATCGAAACCGGCACTAGGTGGTGCAAAAAAACAAAGTGTTGCTGGTGAAAATGCATGATTACCTTGACCGTGCCAGAGGGGAAATGGCGTGGCGACACGGACGATCACTACGGACGTCGCGATCATTGGCGGCGGAGCGGCCGGCTGTTACGCCGCGCTATGCCTACAGCGCGAAGGAATTTCGCCGCTCATCGTGTGCAAGGGGCTCGTCGGAAAAAGCGGGGCATCGCTGTTTGCCGGCAACCTCGTGATCTCCGGCAAGCTGCTCGGCAACACGGACGAGCAGGCGCGCGACACCGCCGAATTCCTCATCAAATATCACAATCAGTTCCTGATCGATCAGCGTTGGGCGCGCCGCTGCGGCGAGTGGATCGAGCGTGTGTACTATCCGGAGCTCGAGGAAGCCGGCCTGTACTTCAGGCGCGACGACGCCGGCGGTGTCGTCACCAGTCCGGGCAGAATTCGCAGTGTTGCCGCCAACGTCCAGGGCAACTCCGGCGTTCCATTCATGGACCTGCGGCGCAAGCAGGTCATCCGCGCCGGCATTCCGCGGCTTGAAGAGACCGTTGCCACCGCCCTTCTGCGCAACAGTGACGGCGCCGTCGCCGGCGTGTTCTGCCTCGACGTGCTCACTGGTGAATACACCGTGGTCGAGGCCAAAGCCGTGATCATGGCGACCGGCTATTCCGATCGGCTGCACAAGCGCTCCACCGGCACGCGCGAGATGTCGGCCGACGGCATCGCCATGGCATGGCGCGCAGGCGCCGCGCTGGTCAACATGGAGATGCAATGGTGGCACACCAATGACATCGCCAATCCGCCCTCGTGGCAACGCATGCAGGTTTATCCGAACCCTATGCTCGGATCGGAAAAGTCGGCGCGCATGGTCAATTCGAACGGCGAGGAGTTCTTCAATCAGCAGCAGGACGACCCGCTCGCTTTCGGCCCCTATACGGTGCAACTGAAGGCGCTGGCCAAACAGGTCCATGCCGGCAAGGCACGCTACGACGGCGGCTACTTCGCCGGCTTCGACCACTGCGATGTCGAAGAGGTCGACCGTTACACCACCTACGGCAAGATCTATCGCCAGCTTGGCCTCGAATTTCCCGAGGCGCTGGTCGAAACCGCCGTTACATCGCACTACCGGCAGGGCGGCATCGACGTCGACACCACAACGATGCGCTCGTCCGTCGCCGGGCTTTACGTCGCCGGTGGCGTCGGCGGGCATAGCAATGGCCTGATCGCGCTCGCCACCTTCGACGGCAAGGTCGTCTCCGACGGCATCGTGGCGGATTTCGACGCGCTCGGCGGAAAGCCGCCAGCCGAAAACGAGATCGAGTTCGAGCGCCGGCGCCTCGACGGCCTGCGTGCTTCCGGCGGAAGCGGCCCAGCCCCGGTCGCCGTCAAAGAAAAGCTCCGCGACATCATGTGGGACAAGGCCGGCGTCGAAAAGGACGCGAACGGTCTCGACCGGGCGCTCGAGGAATTGAGCCGCGTGCGATCCGATCTGCTGCCTGAAATGCGGCTGTCGAACAGCGGCGTGAAAGCCAACTACGAATGGCTGGACGCCATCGACGTCGCCAACATGGTCGACGTCTGCGAACTGATCGTGCAGTCCTCGCTCGAGCGCAAGGAAAGCCGCGGCCCGTTCTTCCGGACCGACTTTCCCGACACCGACAATCGCGACTGGCTGGTGGCGAACGTCCTGACCAAGTCCGGCAACGGCATCAAATTCGATCGTCGTGCCTACGACCTGCCGTTCTTCGCGCCGGACTTCGAGCGCAAGGCAAACCTCGAGGTGCCGTGGTGATGGCTTCGTCCGCATCCATGCCGACGACGGCCGCGCGCCAGGGCCAAACCGAGCGGGCGGACACGCTCGCGCTGCGGAACGCGCGGTTGGCGCCCGGCGAAACCGTGATCGTGAGGATCGCACGAGCCGGCGGTGCCGGCGGCGCGACAGAGCAGCAGGAATTCAAGGTCCCCTACCAGAAATGGATGCGCGTCCTCGACGCGCTCAACTGGATCGCCGAAAACGCCGCCACCGACCTCGCCTATCGCTGGTACTGCGGCTCGAAGATGTGCGGCACCTGCGCCGTGCGCATGAACGGGCGCGAGGTCCTCGCCTGCTGGGAAGCGGTCGAGCCGGAGATGACGATCGAGCCGCTTCGCAACCTGCCGGTCGTGCGCGATCTCGTCGTCGACCGGAGCCCCTACGAGAAAAAGGTCGCGAGCTTCGAGCCCTGGCTGCGGCGCAGCGAGACCTATCCCGGATTCCCCGAGCCGCTCTCGCACAAGCAAATGAAGAACGCCTCCAAGGCGCTCGATTGCATCAGCTGCATGTGCTGCTACTCCGCCTGCCCTGTCATACGCCTCGGCGACTTCACGGATTTTGCCGGGCCTGCACCGCTGGTGCAGCTCGGCCAGACCGCCCTCGATCCGCGCAACGACCAGCGGAGGGTCGCCGTTGCGCTGGCGCAGACCGGCATTTTCAATTGCGTGTCCTGCTACAAGTGCGAGGAAGTCTGCCCCGCCGGCATTCCGATCGTCAGTCAAGTGATCGAACCGCTCAAGGCGAAGGCCGCGGTGCTCGTGCCGGCGATGGCGCATCACGCCTTGGCCCTGCGCGCCATCGTTGCCGCGCGCGGTCGCGTCGATCCCGGCGCGCTGGTGCTGCGCGTGCAGGGGCTCGGCGCGCTGTCGCGCTTGCGCCGCATCCTCCGCCTTCTCGTTCGCGGCAAGATTTCGCCACTGCGGACCCTTCTCGCCCTCAAGACCGCGGCCGCCGCTCCGGCCCGGCGAATCCTCGGCCGGGTGCCACCATGAAATTCGCCTATTACCCCGGTTGCTCGGCGCGCAGCACTTGCGCCGAACTCAACGTCGCAACGCATCGCGTCGCGGCAAAGCTTGGCCTCGAGCTCGTCCAGCTCGAATCCGCGACCTGCACCGGCGCGCGTGAGTTGCGCGCGATCGACCCGGCCGCCTTCTACGCGCTCAATGTGCGCATCCTCGCGCTGGCCGAGCGCGAGGGCCTGCCGCTGATGACGATCTGCAACACCTGCACGCTGAACGTGCTCGACGCTCATGCCGCCTTCGTCAGCGACCGCGACCTCGCCGCAAGCGTCAACGCCCGCCTCGCCGAAGAGGGCCTGCAATACAGCGGCCGCACCAAGATCAGCCATTTCCTCTGGGTTCTGCACGAGGATATCGGCGAACAACGCCTCCGCCGGCTGGTGACCAACCCCCTCACCGGCCTGTCGGTTGCCGCGTTCTACGGCTGCCACATCACCCGGCCGCCGGGCCGATACGGCTTCGTCGATTCACGCAACAATACGGCGCTGGAAACGATCGCCCGCATCCTCGGCTGCCTGCCCATCGAGTATTCCGGCCGGACCGAATGTTGCGGCTTTCATACGGCGGCAGCCGACGAGGGCGTCGCGATCAAGCTCACCGGCCAGCACATTCTCGCGGCAAAGACCGGCGGCGCGCAGACCATGGTCACGCCCTGCCCGCTTTGCCACACGGTGCTGGACGGATTTCAACGCGAGATTGAAGACGATCTCGAGCAGAAACTCGACATGCCGGTCCTTCATCTGCCGCAACTCGTCGGGCTTGCCCTCGGTCTCACGCCCGACGAACTCAACATTGATCGGCACATGATCCCCGCCGAAGTGGTGAGTGCTTATGCCGCGGGGCCGTCATGAGGGTGCACGCAATGGGCGCTTGCGGAGAGCCGGCGCGGACCGGACAAATTCACCGGCATCCCCCGACGCATTCAGGTCGTCGCCATCATGACTGATACGCTGCTGCTGCTGGCGTTGAACGGGCTGATCTGGGGGCTGATCATCGCCCTCATCGCGCTCGGCCTCTCCGTCATCTTCGGCCTGCTCGACGTGATCAATATCGCGCACGGCGACTTCTTCATGGTCGGCACCGTGGTCGCATGGTTCACGCTGGAGGCGACCGGCAATTTCTGGATCGGCTTCATCGTCGCGCCCCTGGTCGGATTTCTGCTGGGGGCGATCATCCAGCGACTGGTCATCCAGCCGGTGCGCGGCGCAGCCGCGCTGACGATCGTCGCGACGTTCGGACTTTCGCTGATCCTCCAGGAAAGCGTCCGCATCGTCTTCGGCCCGACGCCGCGCCGCATCCTGCCGCCGATCAATTCGACCGTCCAGATCTTCGGCATCGACTACGACGTCTACCGCATCTTCGCGGCGCTGGTATCGATGGCGGCGCTGATCGGTTTCTTCCTGTTCCTGCAACACACAAAGATCGGCACGTGGATGCGCGCCGTGCGCCATGACCGCGACACGGCGATCGCGATGGGCATTCCGGCACAGCGCGTCTACATCTTCACGTTCGGCATCGGCTTCGCGCTTGCCGCTTTCGGCGGCGCGGTCGCCGCACCGATCGCCACCGTCGATTTCCGCGGCGGCGTCGATATCCTCCCGGTCTGCTTCATGGCCGTCATCATCGGCGGCCTCGGCAACCTGCCCGGCACCGCCGCGGCGGCAATCCTGCTTTCATTCTTCGAGGGCGTGATCCAGAGCGTCGCCGACCCGACCGTGGCGCGCATCGCCTCGCTTGTCCTGATGAGCGCAGTGCTGCTGCTGCGGCCGCAGGGCCTATTCGGGGGGCACGTCCGATGAGCAGGCGGACCGCAATCGAACGCGTGGTGTTCGCCCTGTTCGCGGCGTTCATGTTGTCCGTGCCGTGGTCGGTGCCCGCGGTCGTCAGCAATTTCTGGGTCAGCATCATCACCGAAATCCTGATCTGGTCGCTGTTCGCCGCGAGCGTCAATCTGCTGCTCGGCTATGTCGGCCTCTTGTCGTTCGGGCAGGCGCTCTATTTCGGCTTCGGCATGTATGGTGTCGGCATCGGCATCGACCTGCTGCATCTCGGCTTCTGGCCGGTGTTCGCGCTCGGCATCGTAGCGGCAATGGCCATGGCACTCGTCTCCGGCATCTTCGCGGTGCGGCTGACGTGGCACTACTTCGCCATCATCACCGTCGTCTTCTCGCTGATCTTCTATTTCCTCGCGGTGCGGCTCAAGCCGCTGACCGGCGGCGACGACGGCATCAACTTCAGCATGCCGCCGACATTCACGATCGGCGGCCACGTCTTCAGCTTCACCGACGCGACCTTCCAATATTTCTTCATTCTGGTCACGGTCGCGCTGTGCTTCTATCTGATGCACCGGGTGATCCGCAGTCCGCTCGGCAAGGCATTCCTCGCCATCCGCGACAATGACGTGCGCGCGTCCCTGATCGGCATCAACGTTTATCTGGTGCGGCTGACGGCCTTCGTCATGGCCGGCTTTCTCGCCGGCGTCGCCGGCGCGCTGTTCGCCTTCTTCGGCCGCTACGCCTCGGCCACTTACATGTTCTACCAGGTCTCCGGCGAAGGCGTGGTCTGGGCCATCGTCGGCGGCGCCGGCACGCTGTTCGGACCGATCATCGGCACGACCTTGTTCATCATCATCCGCGAGGTCGTGTCGACGCACTGGGAGCATCATTCGTTGATCGTCGGCGTGGTCGCGATCCTCGTCGTGATCCTCGCGCCCAACGGCGTCGTCGGTGTGTGGCGCGACCTTCTCGACCGGCTCGACAAGCGCGAGGCCGCGCCGGCGGAGCCGCAGCAACCGCGGACGGCCGCGTCATGACCATCCCGACACTCGAAACCCGCGGCCTCACCAAGCGTTTCGGCGGCCTGACCGCCGTCGACGACCTCTCGCTGTCGCTGCCGGGCGGCCAGTTGCATGCGATCATCGGCCCGAACGGCGCCGGGAAGACGACATTCTTCAACCTGATTTCCGGCCTGCTGCATCCCTCGTCCGGCGAGGTCTTTTTTCGCGGACGCAACATCACCGGCCTGTCGGCCCATGAGATCAGCCGCCTCGGCA
>Ga0068855_100009582_pt1 | contig 11686 bp, 8 predicted proteins | sample KBSCornC52_FD_66592 | JGI IMG/M metagenome (GOLD analysis project Ga0068855, IMG submission 66592) | Corn rhizosphere microbial communities from Kellogg Biological Station, Michigan, USA - KBS Corn C5-2 | ecosystem: Host-associated > Plants > Roots > Rhizosphere > Soil ...
AAAGAGCCATCCGCGCGTATCAAACGCTGCTCGAAAGACATCCCTCTAGTGGGCCTGCCATCTCTGAGCTGCGCTCCCTCCTCACCCGCACCGGAAAATAGCGTGTCATCCGTTCCCACACGACTCCCCGGCATTTCCCCCACGCGCCTTGCGATCTGCATGGCGGTGATATTCGGCTGCACGTGCGTGGCAGGCTGTTCGTCGGCGAGGCGCGACCCGGCCCGGGGCTTTGCCGCCAATAACCCGCCGTCACAGGGGAGAGCGGACGATGTCGGTGGCGTGCGGTTCGTCGACCGAGCCCCGGAAGCCGGGCTGCACTACGGATGGAAGATAGCCGGCAAGCGCCCCTGCAACCTTCTGCAGACCATTGGAAACGGGTGCGCATTTCTCGACTACAACGGCGACGGCAACCTGGACATATTGCTTGTGGGACCGCGCGTGGCGCTCTATCGTGGTGACGGAGCCATGCGCTTCACCGACGTGTCACATGAAACTGGAATCGACCGCCTGAAGGGGCAATTCCTCGGGTGCGCGACGGGTGATTACGATAACGACGGGTGGACGGACATCTATATAAGCGGCTATCGAACCGGAGTGCTCCTGCACAACGAGGGCGGCCGCGCCCTTCGCGATGTCACGGCGGAAGCCGGGCTCAAGCCGCAGCCATGGGGGACGAGCGCCGCATTCTATGACGTGGATGGTGACGGGCTGCTCGACCTCTACATAGGCAACTATGTTCGGTTCGGCCCGGAGACAGTCCCTCAGCTCTGCTCTCGTGGGGGCCACATGACGGCATGCGGTCCGCTGGCCTATGAGCCGGAACGCGGGGTGCTTCTCCGCAACCTCGGTCACGGGCGGTTTCGGGACGTTACCAGAGAATGGGGCGCGGAGAAGGTGTCGGGCAAGGCACTGGGAGTCGCGTTTGTTCCTGGCGAGCGCGGAGAACCCGTCCTCGCGATTGCAAACGATGAGATGCCGGGAGACCTTCTCGTCTGGTCCGGGAGGTCGTTCACGAATCGAGGAGAGACAGCCGGGACGGGGTTCAGCGCGGCCGGGAAGGCGTACGCCGGCATGGGGCTGGATTGGGGAGATTACGATAACGACGGTCGTTTGGATCTCGCGGTCGCGAGCTTCGAGGATGAGGCAAAGCTGGTCTTCCGAAACGAGGGAGGCGACTACTTTCAGGAGGTGTCAGCTTCGCTCGGGGTGTCAGAGCCGTCGACGCCGTATGTCGCCTTCGGGGAGAAGTGGATCGATCTGGACAACGATGGCTGGCTGGATCTCGTGATGGCAAACGGGCATACGTCGGACAACGTGGCGGACTTGGACACCTTACACACATACCGACAGCGGAGTCTGCTGTTCCGCAACCTCGAAGGGAAGCGAATGGTGGAGATTGGTGCGCAGGCAAGCCCGGCCATTGCGCTGCCCATCGTTGGGCGGGGCCTGGCAGTTGGCGATATCGACAACGACGGACGGCAGGATATTCTGCTCGTGGACAGTGAGGGAGCGCCGGTTCTACTGCACAACGAGAGCAGACCCACCGGCCACTGGCTCCTCGTCAGGCTGGTCGGTACGCGAGGGAACCGGGATGGATACGGAGCAGTCGTTACGGCTCAGGGCGGGGGACGGACGCTTACTCGCCATTGTCACGCGGACGGCTCCTATCTGAGCGCGTCCGATTCACGCGTCCATTTCGGCCTTGCAAGCGAGACCCGCGCCTCGATTGTGGTGCGCTGGCGGAATGGACGATCCGAATCGTTTGGCGAGATGCCGGTGGACCATGTCGTTACGCTAACCGAAGGCGCCGGAAAGCCGACTCCCGCCCGGTGAACACGCACGAGACATACTGCCCCACAGGCAGCAGGGCCAGGATTATGCTCAATCCCGGCCCTGTTCACCGCTTTCCGCGCTCCCGCCGTGTCTACCAGTGGCGACCCTGGCCGTAGCCGCGGACGTAGCCGATGCACTGCGCGACCATCGGCATCGAGTTCTCCATCTGGTATTCGTATTCGATCGAGATGTTGCCGTCGAATCCCTGCCGCTTCAGCTCTTCCAGTATTCCGGGAACGTCTGAGACGCCGGTGCCGAAGGGGACGTCGTGCGCTTCCGGCGCCATCTCGTTGAGGTCCTTCAGGTGGCTGCTGATGATGCGGCCCTTCAGGATTCGCAGCGCGTCCACCGGCTTTACGCCGCTGCGCACCCAGTGGCCCGTATCGGCGCAGGAGCCTATCCGCTTGTCCCGGTCCTTCACCACCGAGAGCACGTAGTTCGGGTCCCACATCCGGTAGTTCGGATTGTTGGGCTGCTTCGGATGGTCGTGGAATCCCACCATGATATCGTACTCCTTGACGAGCTTCTCGATGGTATCAATGGCATCCACCGATTCCGTCGTGACCGCGCGAAGACCAAGCGCTTTCGCGAACTCGAACACCTTCCGCGCCTCGGCTTCGTCCTTCGAAATGCCGACCACGCCGTAGTTGACGGGCCGGATGTGGTACTTATCGAGCTCCGCCTTCACCTTCTGGATGGTCTCGGCGGAGGCGTTGTGGTCCCACTTAACGTTCGGCTCTTCCTTGCTCAACGTCTGACCGGGGAAGAATTCGATGACCTTTCCGCCTGCCGCTGCTGTCTTCTCGATCGCCTCGAAGACCGTGAAATGGTTCCAGGTCCAAGCCTGACAGCCGACGAAAAACCCGCTTGTCTTGTACTCCTCCGGGATTGGGTTGGCCGCTCCGGCCGGCGATGCCGTGAAGGCGCCAATCGCCGCCGTCGCCGCGACTACTGCAAATATGCGTGCGTTCATGAAATCGTATCCGCTCCTTTGCTGAAGGCGCCGCCGGCCGGGACGCGCTCTACTCATGCCGGCGGCACGCACCTATATTCACCGCAACGGCGGTCAGGAACCTGCCTTCATTGCAAACGAATGTTACCGGATGCCCGCCTTCCGGATGGCAGCGCGAATCAACAGGAGGCCGGCACGGAACCGAGTGGCCGGCCAGCCAGTGGGTCCTGAGCCGGATTCCTATTATCCCCTCGCTGCGGTTGCCGCTCGCCCGTCTCCTGCGCGTATCCGGTCGCGGCACGCTGCGGTGTCAGCGCCGCGTATTGCGTCGCCGCATGCTTTTCGAGGCAAGCACGGTCAAGACGCCCACGCCTGCCGCGATGCCGAGCGCAGCCGCACCAGGCTCGGGGACGGAGCCAGTGCCGCCTCCGCCACCTGTGACACCGGTTCCTCCGGCGGGATCGCCGCCACCGGACGTGCCGGGATCACCGCTGCCGGAACCTCCACCGATTCCGCCACCGCCACCAATGTTACCGCCTCCGCCATTGGAACCGCCGCCTGGCAGCACGGAGCCGCCCGACGGAGGAGGTCCGCCGAGGCTGCCGCCGCCGAGGAGGAGTGCTATGATGATTCCGGGCAGAGTTGTCTGAACGACCTTATCTCCGTCTTCATCCGGCTCATAGCCGGCTGGCGGGGAGTAGAGGTCGAACGTCGAGATTTTGTCCAGCTCAGACCAATGGGTGGCAAACGAGGAAGAAAGCTGCGCCGGGGAGCGCTGCGAAAGGCCCGTACAGGCCGCGAACACCAGCGCGAGAACAATGGACCGCGCGCGCATGGGTGTCCTCCTTTCGTGTTACACGTTCTAGCGTCCCCTCGTCTGCATGGGAAGAGGACACCGGACAGGAGTACCTTGCGCGTCGCGGCTGGCAATGGCTGAGTGCGCCCGTCGTCGTGGCGGGCGTGGAATTATAACCCGCGAGCGAACTTTTTGCAAGGTGCGCAACTGCTATTTATGCGGTATTTTCGAGGTGGAGCAAGCGCCTGGATCCTGCCCGCCGGAATCGCGTGGCAGCGGGAACAACCCTCTCCGTGACCTGAACTACCGCCCTGGAGGTTTACCCATGTGCGCCCGCTATACGCTCTACCATCCGATCGGTCTTGTTGCAAGGCAGTTCGCGGCGCTTTCGGACCTGTTGAACGCACAGGATGGACCGACGGAATCGCTCGCGGATACACCGGAATCGAGGGAGCGGAGTGGCGGCGCGTATGAGCCCAGCTACAACATCGCCCCGACCGATCGGATAGTCGTGGTGTGCGAGGACGGCCGCCGCGCGCTGCGCCTTATGCGCTGGGGGCTGATACCGCATTGGGCCGGCGCGCGGCAGGCGGCGAGACCGCTGGTGAACGCGCGCGCGGAGACACTGACGGAGAAGCCGTCCTTCCGCGATGCGCTCGCAAAGAGGCGCTGCATCGTGCCGGCGTCCGGATTCTATGAGTGGAAGAAGGCCGGCAGGGAGCGGCTCCCGTGCTACATCACGCGCCGCGACGGGGAGCCGATGGCATTCGCGGGCCTCTGGGAGCGGTGGGATTCACCAAACGGTTTGGTGGAGACCTGCGCGATCGTGACGGTGCCGGCGAACCATGTAATCGAGCCGCTCCACGACCGGATGCCGGCGCTTCTTGGACATGACAACGAAGCGGCGTGGCTGGATGTGGGCGGAACTGATGCGGACACGGCGCACGAGCTCCTTCGCCCCTGCCCGGATGACTGGATTCAGATGCACCCTGTCTCGCCACGCATGAATCGACAGATTGTGAACGATCCCGAGTGCATCGTCCCGGCCGGGCATCAGACCGCCGCTACCGGCAGCCTTTTCGGTGACGACTGGTAGTCTGTTCCGGGCTCATTCCCTTTTGCGCTGCCGGGTAGCCTGGGGCGCTTCCTCGCCCAGACGGGCAAACTCCTGCGCCATCAAATCGGCTTCCGGTTCGGGGGCAAGTGCCGGCAGATGGGGCGCGACGCGGTCCTTCGCCGCGCTCTTCGGCGCTTCACGCGGCGGAAGGAGTTCGCGCTTCCTCTTGAAGAGAGTCAGGGCATCGTCCTGCCCAAGCCTCGCGAACTCCTCCTCCATCGGATCGGTTGGCGTCAGGGCCGGGGAGCTTTCCGGCGCGGCAGGTGGTTTTGGTCCTGCACCGGGCGGCGGAGGAATGTGCGGGCCGGGTGCGGAGGACCGCTTCTCTTTCAGCAGCGAGCCCATCTCCTGCACGCCGAGCTGGTCGAACGCGCGCCGCATCCGCTCCTCGTCTGTAAGGCCGTCGTCCGGGTCGCGGGCGGCCGCCTCGGAATCGCGCCTCTTTGCGGCCGGCCGGTGCGGCTTCAACGCGCGGAGCGGACGATGAGGCGGCGCGGGATCGGTCTGGAGGCGGCGGCCGGGATGCACGATGGTAACGCCCGTATTCGATGGCTCGACAGTCCATGTAATCCCCTTCTCCTCGCACCAGAGCCGGACGAGCGCATGGAGAACGGAGCCGGTCCCGTGAATGACGCGGACGCGCTGGAGGCCGTGCCACTCGCGCGACGACCAGAGCGTGTTCAGCCGCGCCCTCGCCTCGCCGGACGTGTAACCGTGGAGGTCGATCTCCCTGTCCGCCCCGTTTTTCTTCCCCGCCACCGCCGAACACTCCCTCCTACCGATTTCCGGCATTTCGCGCGCCGCCTGCGCGTAAGGTACCATAGACGCGTCCAGATAAGCGCCGTCCGTACCCTGCTTCGGAGAACCTCTTCATGCGCAGAATTATACGATTCGTCGGCCTGCTCGCGCTCCTGCTTGTGCTCTGCCTGCCCTCCATTGCCCAGCGGGGAATGCGCGGCGGCTTCGGGGGCGGGCGCGGCGGATTCAGCACCGGCCGCGGCGGTGGTTTCGGGGGCGGCGGCATTGGCGGTGGCGGCGGTTTCGGTGGAGGCGGGTACCGGCCCTACGGAGGCTTCGGCGGGCCGAGATTCGTCTTCTTCCCGATGTTCGGTGGCGGCGTCGGGCTGGTGCTGGTCCTGCTCGTTGTCGGAGGGATCGTCCTGGTCGTGGGTGCGTCGGCCATCTCCGGGTGGACCGCCAACCGGTTCGCCCTCGTCAATGTCGCGGTAAATCTTCGGAACGGCCGCCGCTACGCGAAGCGCCTGGACGCCCTCCTCGCCGACTCCGACTTCGCGGACCCGGCCGGCCGGACGCGCGCCCTCCACCGCCTCGCAAAGTTGATCGAGACGGACGACGTGGTCGATGGATTCGTGAATGTGGGGAGCCGGCTCGCGGACCGCGAGAAGATCGGGGAGACCGCGGAGACCCTCGCCCGTTCGCAGATGAAATACATCGGCGTCAACCCCGACGCGGTGAACGTCGCCAACGTCGAGGGGCAGAGCGTGCAGGTCGGCTCGACGGAGCAGGTCGGCGACGGCGAAGGCGATCAGGAGGCGGCGCTCGTCGTCATCCTCGCCACGGTCCGCTCCAGCGCCACGCGGGCGCTTCGGGAAGGCGGCGAAAAGGACGCGCTCCTCGCCCTCCACCGCCTCTACGAAACGAGCGGGCGGGACCTCGACGCGCTCTATTTCTACTACGCTCCCACCGCGAACGAGGCGCTCGATTCGCACCGCGCCAACCGCATCTTCCTCGACCTCCGCGCGTCGGCAGTTACCGCGTAAGGGATTCACCGCTAAGACGCGAAGAGCGCAAAGAACGTCAACGGCGGGATTCTTACCGCGAAACACGCGAAATGACGCGAAAAAGGACTCCGATCTGTCCTCGCGCCGTTCTCCGTGTTCTCCATGGTTCAGATTGCTTTTGACGTTCTTCGCGTTCTTCGCGTCTTCGCGGTGATCTCTTCTCTCCTACTCATTGTCGGCGTCGCGGAGGGGGCCGGGGGCCAGGCGCGCTTTTGCGTAGTCGGGGTCATTCGGGTCAATGGCTTTCGCCGGATCGAAGACGCGCTTGTCCACCGGGACGAACGTGTAGGGAGTGTAGTCCGGAGTTGTCGTGAAGCAGTCGGAGAGGTCGTTTGCCACGGCGTCGCACAGGTTGAGGGGCGGCAGGCCGAATATCTCGTAGAGCGTCCGGTGCATCGACACGATAGTCGTATGCCGGTGAGAGACATTCGCGTGCTTTGCCCACGGGCTGATGACCAGCATGACGCTGCGCTGCTTGTCGACGTGGTCCGGGTCGCCGCCCGAATCGTCCTGCGTTACGAAGATCGCCATGTTCTTCCAGAAGGGCGTGTGCGAGAGGAAGTCCACGATTCGGCCGAGCGCGAGGTCATTGTCCGCCATCCAGGACGCGACGTAGGGATAGCCCTTTGCCGGCTTCGGGCTCGTGCCGTGATCGTTGCAGATGGCGATGTTCACGAACGAGGGCATCGGCTTCCCCGGCTTGAGAAAAAGCTCGGCGAAGTCCTTTAGGAACCAGTCCGCGCGATACTGGTCCGGGATGTTCATGTTGAAGATCGGGAACTCCCGGCAGGTGTTGTCCCACAGCGCCTTCGACATCGGGATGTTTACGACCTCGCGCGCCCCGGTCACCCCATTGTGCTCGCCCTCGTCCACGCCCGCAAACTCGAATCCCTCACCGTAATTGCGGAAGGACACGTGATTCCGGGCCAGGTGCTCCCACATCGAGCCTGCTTCCGGATAGTCCTCCGGCGCGATCGAGCCGTTGGAGCCGAACGCCGCCAGTCGGCCCGGCGCGGTGGTATTCAGCTTGAAGGTCCAGCCCAGCGTGTAGGTCATTTGACAGAAGTTATTGGGTTGGACTCCCACCAGCCAGCGGTGTCCGACGCCGGACGCCTCCGGCTCCATGTAGAAGTTATCGCTGATCGTGAATTGCCGTGCGAGCGCGTTGTGATTGGTCATCACGGGCGCGTCGTCGAGCGTCGGCTGATTCGGCGCGGCGAGCTTCTGGTGCAGGCCCCATCGGAGGAGCGACGGGTCGTCGTTCGCGCCGGGAACGCGGTCGAAGATGGCGTCATACGTGTGGTTCTCTTTGGTGACGAAGACGACGTACTTGATCTCGTTCGAGACCTTCCCCGGAATCGTGGGGATGACGGGCGAGCTCATGGCGGCGCGGTCGCGCGAGCGGTCCACGAGGCCGTTGTTTGCCAACATGCGTTTCGTGAGAGCGGGCAGGTCGGCGTCGGCGGGCACGTTCAGGACCGTCAGCGCGCCCTGCATTCCGAGAAAGTCGCTCGGGACCGGGTTTTTCGCTCCGGCCGGCCCGTTCCCGAACCCTCGGAACGAAATGCAGAGCATCTTCCGGCCGTCACGGGTGATGGCGAGCCGGTACGGATACCAGGGCGTGGGAATGTGGCCGATGACCCTGCCGGTCGTGGTGTTCAGAACGGCGATGGCGTTGAGGCCCGCCTCGGCGACATAGAGCCGGCGTCCGTTCGGGGAGACGGCCATCCCGTCGGGATTGACGCCGCGGAGATTTGCGACGAGCGGGGAGGGGACGATGCGCGTGATTCCCGCCGGCTTCCCGGTCCGCAGGTCGATTCGCTCGATGAGGTCGTTGTTGTTGTTCGAGACGTAGAGCGATGTGCCGCTGGCGACGAGATAGTTTGGCGCGCTTCCCCCCACCGTCACGCCCGCATCCGAAGACGCGCCGACCAGGAGCCCCGTCTTGATTCGCCGGATTACTTTCATCGCGCCCGGCCGCGAGGCATCGATTCCCCAGACCGAGAAGGATTCGGCAACGTTCGGGTCGCCCAGGCCCGGCACCTTCCGCCCCTCTGCATCGACTCCGTCGCGCGCCTCGGTGGACGGTACCGCGAACGGGGGAAACCGCAGTCCCCGCTTGTCCCCCCTGCCCGGCTCCGGCGCCGGAATCCTGCTATACTCGAACATCCCGATGTTCGCCACGTAAACCTGCGTGCCGACGACGGCGAGCGCGTAGGGGTAGCGGCCCACTCCGACGGACCCGGAGACCTTACCCGTCGCGCGATCGACCGCGACGACGCGGAAGTTGGTCACATCGGCGCAGAAGAGGGTCCGTCCGTCCGGGCTCAGCTTCAAGTCCATCGCATAGCTGTCTTCGTACTTCCGGCCACCCCAATGCACGTCCAGCATAATCTCGCCCGTCTTCTCGTGCGTCGTCACGTCGAACACGTGAATCGCGCCCGTGTCCCCGCTGGACCAGTAGAGCGTCTTTCCATTCGGCGCGAACACCGCCGCCCCCGCATTGCCCTTCTTTCGCCCCTTTGCTGAGCTGTCGGGCTTGATGAGCACGGTTCGCGGCTTGGGAGTGTCCCAGCCGCTGATGAGCTGTCCCACGCCGTCGCTGGCAACGAAGGCCGTCTTCTCATCCGGGCTCAGTACGAGCCCGTGCGGCCACTGCGCAACGGGAAAGCTCTTTCCGACCGGCGTGAGATAGCGGCCCTCCGGAATGATCGTGACCCCGTTCGGGTCGTGCCGCGCATACTCGTTGACGGCGGGCACGTGAAGGTAAGGCGTGTCGCCGGGCCAGTTCGGTCCGCGCGCGGTGTCAGCGGACGCAAAACCGAGCGTATAGAGGCAGGCGATGGAGGCGGCAAGCGTCGTCAGGCGGAGACGGACCATGGGATTCCTCGCGGTGGTTGTATTGTGGTTAAGTGATACCTCAGACGCAGGTTACAATGCCAATGGCCAGACGGCCAGGTCGGCCTGAGTTGGGTAGAATAGGGACGATGCTCCGGCCGCGGACCGTGGGCTTGCCGGTTCGTTTAGACACTGGCTCTCGCCGTTTAACCAGGTATTGAGGCGATGCTAATTCGTGGTTAAGCTTCGATGAAGCGTTTGTGAGCGGCCGGTGGCGAATCCAGACCTGGACGCCGCGGAAGCTTCGCGCGAGCATTCTGGCGCGATTCGATGGGAGGATGGACGTCGACCTGGTGAGCGGGTCGGAGGTCGAGCCGTTCGGCGCGACCACCATCACTGCCACTCTGGTGGTCAGTCCCAGGCCGGTGGCAGGACCGTCGATGCGCGAGTAGCGCATGCCGGACCGGCGCAAACCCCGCTGCGAAGTACATTGATTCCGCTATGAAGGAGATCGGGTGGTATTGGGAGAACGCTGACGATGCGACACATCCCGCCGGCAAAAAGCGGCCCAACGCCTGGGCCTGATGGATATGCTCGACAATGCCGCCGAGTGGGTGGTCATGCCGGACGGCACGGGCGCGCTGGCCGGCGGATCTTTCGACGACAAGCCGGCACGGTGTCCTGCCCGGATCGCGGGCGTTCTACAAGCCCGAATGGCAGGCGCGGGACGCGCACATGCCCAGGTCCAGGTGGTGGCTGTCCGACTGCCCTTACGCCGGCATAAAAACAATGCGCAAAAACTGACGGTCAACCCATATCTACTAATTTCGACAAGAGAAGAGAGGAATGATTATGGCTGGAACACCGAAGTCTAACCCCTCGGCGAACGGGCGCGACCTGTCCCGTCGGGATTTCCTGGTCAACTCTGCTGCGGCGACCGCGGCGACCGCCGCGGCGACGGCCTCACTGATGTCGACCGGCAACTATGCGTTCGCGGCCGGCGGCGACACGATGCGGATCGGCATCATCGGCTGCGGTGGACGAGGATCGGGCGCCGTAGCGAACGCATGCGAATCGTCGCCCGGTGTTGAGCTTGTCGCTATGGCGGATCTCTTCCCGGACCACCTCGAGAACAAGAAGAAGGCCTTTGCCCAGGCGCTCGGAGACAAGTTCAAGGTAACGGACGATCACTGCTTTACCGGGTTCGATGCCTATAAGAAACTACTGGCTACCGACTGCAACTATGTCATCCTGGCGACACCTCCAGGCTATCGGCCGCTCCATTTGAGAGCTGCGGTCGAAGCCGGCAAGAACGTCTTTTTCGAGAAACCTGTGGCAGTTGATGGCCCCGGCGTCCGCTCGGTGATTGAGTCTGGAGAGCTCGCCAGGGCGAAGGGTCTTTCACTCGTAACCGGAACTCAGCGCCGTCATCAGCCGCCATACCTGGAGGCCATGAAGCGCATCCATGACGGAATGATCGGCGACGTCGTCGGGGGTCAAATCTACTGGAACGGGGGCGGCCTCTGGATGTTCCCGCGCGAGGCAGGATGGAGCGACAGCGAGTGGCAGCATCGCAACTGGTACTATTTCACCTGGCTCTGTGGTGACCACATTGTCGAACAGCACGTCCATAACATCGACGTGATGAACTGGGTAATGAATGGCCCGCCGGTTAGGGCGATAGGAATGGGCGGCCGCCAGGTCCGCACCGATCCGGCCTATGGCCACATCTACGATCACTTCGCATGCGAATTTGAATTCGCAAACGGCGCACGGTTCCAGAGCATGTGCCGGCACCACGACAAGACCCCAGGGAATGTGTCCGAACGGATTGTCGGCACAAAAGGGCGGTCCCATACCGTGGATGGTAACCGATATGCGATCACTCCGTACAGCGGAGAGGCGTGGAACTACAAAGGTCCTACGCCAAATCCGTATGTTGTCGAGCACGCCGACAACATCGCGGCGATACGGGCCGGAAAACCGATGAACGAAGCTCGGCGCATTGCAGAATCCACCTGTACGGCCATACTGGGGCGCGAAGCCTGCTACACGGGACAGGACCTAACCTTCGACCAGGTCCTCAATTGCAAGACCGTCTTGATGCCGCCCAATACCTCCTTCGAAGCATCAATTGCGGTGCCGCCAGTTGCCATGCCCGGCAAGACGCAGCTCGAGCGCGCCTGGAACGGATAAGCGAGGGCTTTCACGCCCAACGGCCCCTCACCCCCAACCCCTCTCCCAAAAGCGGGAGAGGGGGCTTAACGGCAATGCCTTTCAAATAAGGGGATTCACGCTCGGCACGACGACCAGGGCGAAGCATTCGCGCAGGACGATTCGTGCGTGAC
>Ga0068855_100009586_pt1 | contig 11683 bp, 9 predicted proteins | sample KBSCornC52_FD_66592 | JGI IMG/M metagenome (GOLD analysis project Ga0068855, IMG submission 66592) | Corn rhizosphere microbial communities from Kellogg Biological Station, Michigan, USA - KBS Corn C5-2 | ecosystem: Host-associated > Plants > Roots > Rhizosphere > Soil ...
GAGCAGCCGCCGTACAAGAAGGTGCTGATCGGCCGTGGCGCCACGAACTCGAAGGGGCCGGAGATGTCGCAGCTCAACGCGCTCCTGTCGATCAAGGCGGTCACGGGCAAGCTCCCGGTGAACGTCATCTTCGTCGCCGAAGGCGATGAAGAGCGCATGGACGTCGGTGTCCGCAAGTTCGTCGTCGATCATCCGGACCTGCTGAAGGGCGCCGACGCGCTCATCGGCGAATCGGGCGGGCAGTCGCCGAGCGGCGGCGCTGGCGTCGGCGGCGGATCGGAAGGCTGCGTCTACTTCGAGCTGACCACCAGCGGCAAATCCTGGGGCCGCGGTCCGGTGCAGTCGGACATCCACGGCGCGAACAAACGCGCGGTCGACAGCCCGGCCTGGCGTCACATGAAGATGCTCGCGTCGCTGGTCTCCGACGATGGCAACACGCCGCTGGTGAAGGGATTCACGGACGGGATCCAGCCGCTGTCGCCGGAGGAAACGGCCGCGCTCAAGGCGGCCGCGGAGAAGACCGACTTGAAGGTCGCCGCCGAGAACCTCGGCGTGGCCCGCTTCATCTCCGACGATCCGTTCACGATGCTGAAGATGGCCCGCTACGGCATCTCGTTCAACCTGGACGGCATCTGGGGCGGCAACATGTATGCGGGCGGCGCGGGCGCCATCCTGCCGAATAAGATCACCTCGAAGCACAACATCCGCTACGTGCCCAAGATGAACGGCCTCGAGATCGTGAAGCGGATTCGCGAGCAGCTCGATCGCAACGGCTACAAGGACGTCGAGTTGAAAGTGATCGGCGACGTGCCATGGTCGAAGATGTCGTACGACACGGACATCGCGCGCGCCATGACGCAGACATACGAGCAGATGAACATCCCGCACGGACAGCCGGCGAACTACTCGTCCATTCTCGGCGGCTACTGGCCCGCGTATCTGTTCTCGAACCAGGAAGTCGGACAGAAGGTTGCACCGGTGTCGATGCCGATCGGCATGGGTGGCGCCGGCCACGGCGGCAACGCGCACGCGGCGAACGAGTACTACGTGATCGAGGGCGCGGGCAAGGTGTACGGAATGGCCGGAGCCGAGAAGGCCCAGGCCAGCATCTTCTACAACTTCGCGGCGATGTCGAAGAAGTGAGCCTCATTTCCATTCGCGACCTGGCCAAGGTCTATCGCGTCGGCGATGTGTCGGTGCACGCGATCCGGCACATCGCTCTCGAGATCGACGCGGGCGAATTCGTCTCCGTCGTCGGTCCGTCCGGATCGGGCAAGTCGACGTTCATGCACATTCTCGGATGCCTCGACCGGCCGACCGCCGGCCAGTATCTGCTGAATGGCCGAGACGTCTCGCAGCTCTCCGATGATGAGCTCTCGGCGATCCGCAACAAGCAGATCGGGTTCGTGTTCCAGGGATTCAATCTGCTCTCGCGGACGTCGGCGCTCGAGAATGTGGAGCTGCCGCTGCTCTATGCCAACGGCGGGCGCGTGTCGCCGGCGGAACGCCACAAGCGCGCGCTCGCGGCGCTGCACGCCGTCGGACTCGGCGACCGGACCGAGCATCATCCCAATCAGCTTTCCGGCGGACAGCAGCAGCGCGTGGCGATCGCGCGGGCTCTGCTGAACGATCCAGCGATTCTCCTCGCCGATGAGCCGACCGGCAACCTCGACAGCCGCACGAGCGTCGAGGTGATGGATATTTTCCAGCGCCTGAAGGCTGAGCGCGGGATTACGATCATTTTGATCACGCACGAGCAGAGCGTCGCGGACTACGGCTCGCGCATCATTCGCTTCAAAGACGGCCGAATCGTCGAGGATCGGCCGAACACGGCGCAGACGGTGGCCGCACGTGAGCTCGCCATGCTCGGGCCCGTCAACGCCGAGGACGACCTGTAGGGCGGCTCCTTTAGGAGCCGCCGAGAAGGAGAGCGTCGATGTCGTTTCAATCCAGCTTCGCGATCGCGATCAAGGCGCTGCGCCGGCACAAGCTCCAAACGGCGCTGACGATGCTGGGGATGACGATTGGCGTGGCGGCGGTGCTGACGATGATCGCGCTCGGCACGGGAGCGGAGACCGCGATCGAGGACCAGGTGCGCGCCGCCGGGATGAACCTCATCGTCGTCACCGCGGGGAATTACAAGAGCAAGACCGAGGAAGACGACGGCGGCGTCGTCGATCACCAGGGGCGGCTCGAACAGGACGGCGATCGTGTGATGCTGGCGGCCTTCCATCCGGAAGACGATCCGATGGAGAAGCACGATCATCCGCTGGCGAGCCAGCGGCTCGGGGATCTGGAAGCGGGGCTCGGCGCCGCCGCGACGCTGACGGCCGCGGACGCCGACGCGATTCGCCAGATCAAGGGCGTGCAGTACGTCGCCGAAGGCGTCCATCAGAACGCGCACATCACGGCGGGCGCGAAGCGCTGGTTCACCCGTCTGAACGGATCGGACACGGAGCTTCCGCTGATCCGCCGGGCCTGGTCGTTTCCGAGCGGCCGCTTTTTCACCGCCCGCGAGCAGCGCAACGCGGAACAGGTGATCGTGCTCGGCAGCGTGGCGGCGCAGAAGCTGTTCGATCGAGCCGATCCCGTCGGGCAGGACGTGAAGCTGTGGAACCAGTCGTTTCGAGTGGTCGGTGTGCTGACGAGCACCAGTATGCTCGTGGCACCGGCGCCTGGCGACGAGCAGTTCGATGCGGTCTACGTGCCGTTCACCACGGTACACAAGCTGTTGAATCTCTCGAAGTTGAACGACATCTCGATCACGTCCGCGTCCACAGGCGACGTGACCCGCGTGGCGAAGGACATCACCGACCTGCTGCGCGTGCGGCACGGCATCACGCTGCGCAAGCCGGACGACTTCACCGTGACGACGCAGGCGCGGCAGGCGCTCGCCAAGGGCGGAATGCGTCCGGAAGTGGCGCGTGCGGTCGTCGGCAACGTCGCCGGCCTCGAAAAAGTCACGCTCGAGCAGTTGTCGAAAACGCTCGACCGCGCCAGCAAGACGATGACGGCGCTGCTCGCGAGCATCGCCGGCGTGTCGCTGCTGGTCGGCGGCATCGGCATCATGAACATCATGCTGCTCTCGGTGACCGAGCGGACGCGCGAGATCGGGATCAGGCGCGCCGTCGGCGCGCGGGCGCGGGACGTCCGGCGGCAGTTCGTCGCCGAAGCGGTCACGCTGAGCCTGGTCGGCGGCTTCGTCGGCGTCCTGCTCGGGTTCGCGGCGTCCACCAGCATCTCGCAGCTCTTGCGCTGGTCCTCGACGATCTCCCCGGGCGCCGTCGCGTTGTCGTTCGGGATCGCCGCGCTGGTCGGCATCTTCTTCGGGTGGTATCCCGCCCGGCAGGCGGCGCAGCTCGATCCGATCGAATCGCTGCGATACGAATGACGCTTCGCCACATGATCACTCGTGCGAGCAACCTGACATGCCTCTGTTATTGACCAGCATTCGCCTCGCCGCGCGAGCGCTCCGCCGGAACGCGATGCGCACCGTGCTCACGATGCTTGGCATGATCATCGGCGTCGGCGCCGTCGTCACGATGGTGGCGCTCGGCAACGGCGCGCAGCAGAGCGTCGAAACCGACGTGCGATCCGCCGGGACGAACCTGGTGCACGTGCGCGCGGGGAACTTCACGCGCGGCGGGGAAGAGTCGAACATCGCCACCGGTCTGGGATCGGCGACGACGCTCGTGCCCGGCGACGCCGATGCGATTGCGCGCCAGGTGCCGGGCGTGAAGTACGCCTCGCCTGAAGTGCGCCTGCGCGCCTGGATGACCGCCGGCAACGAGCGGTTCTACGGCCAGATGCTGGGGACGAGCGAACCCTACGCCGTGATGTACAACTGGACCTTCACGCGCGGCGGCCATTATTTCGACGAAGGTGACGTCGCCGGGCATCGCGCGGTGGCGGTTATCGGCTCGGCGGTGCGCGATCACCTGTTCGGCGACGGCGTGAATCCGGTCGGCCGCACGCTGACGATTCGCGATCGACCGTTCACGATCGTCGGCGTGACGCGCACGACGGACGAGGATCAGATGGAAACGGCGTTCGTGCCCTACACGGCGCTGCAGGATCTCCTCGGCATTTCGTACCTGCACGCCATCACGGTGGAAGCGGCGCAGGCTGGCGACGCGTCGCAGATTGCGGCGGATGTGACGACGCTGCTGCGCAGCCGCCACGCGCCGCACATCAACGCGGCCATGGCCTCGCTGCGGCAGAGCGGCGTGATGGGCAATCAGATGCCGGGCGCCGGCGGCGGCGGCGGCGCGGGCGCGCCGGACGATTTCACCGTGAAGACCCAGGCATCCGAGGCGCTGACCAAAGGCCTTTACACGTCCGTCGCCGCGTTCGTGCTGGCGAACATGCCGAAGCTCGACGAGGTGAACCTGCAGGAGATGACCAGCACGCTGCAGCGTGCGGGTACGACGATGACCGCGCTGCTGGCCGGCATCGCCGCCATTTCGCTCGTGGTCGGCGGCATCGGCATCATGAACATCATGCTGGTGTCGGTGACCGAGCGCACGAGGGAGATCGGCATCCGCCGCGCGATTGGCGCGCGCGCCCGAGACGTTTTGCTGCAGTTCCTCGTCGAGGCGCTGACGCTGAGCATGGTCGGCGGCGCCATCGGCCTGGTGCTCGGGTTCGCGGCGTCGGGCATGCTGACGTGGGTGCTCGAATGGCCGACCGCGGTCTCGGCATCGGCGGTCGCGTTGGCGTTCGGCATCGCCGCGGCCGTCGGCATCTTCTTCGGATTCTATCCAGCGCGCCGCGCGTCCCAACTGACACCGATCGATGCGCTTCGTCATGAATGAGGGGCGGCTGGTCGCCGCCGCGGTCGCGTCGATCTGCGTGCTGACGGCAAGCGCGTGCGGCCGATCGCCGCAGAGTCCGCCGCCGGCGGCGACTGCGGCTCCGACGACCGCCGCATCGTCGGCTCCCGCAACGGGCTCGGCCGCGGGGATGTCCGGTATGCCGGGCATGCCGCACGGGGATCACAATCCGCACCACGGCGGCATCGTGATGATGAAGGGCGAGATGCACTACGAGGTCGTGGTCGATCCGGCCGGCCGCGCGCATCAACTGTTCTTCACCGATGCGACGCGTGAAGATCTGCCCGCGTCGGTGGCGTCGAGCGCCACGCTGACGATTCATCGGCCCAATGCAGAGGACGAAGCGATCCCGCTGCAGATCGATGAGTCGGGCGAGAGCTGGACAGGATCCGGCCGTCCGGTCGCCGACGCGCCCGGGACCACGGTCCGCGTCGCGTTCACCATCAACAACGAGCCCTACTGGATCGACCTGCCTGTCAAACCGAAATAAAGGGGACGGGAGTCTTTTTAACCGACCCTCTCGAATCCGCGCCGGAAGGGACGCCCGTCCCCTTTTTCACGCCGTTATCTGACTCTCTATCCGTTACTTGCGGGACCGTTCCTTGCCGGCGAAGCAGTATCAGGAAAGACTCCCGTCCCCTTTTTCCAGCCCCGGCCGGCGACGAGTCAGGATGGCGGGAAACGACCTGCTGCGGAGCTCGTCGACCGTCAGGCCGCTCAGCTCAGCTGCCTCGGCTTCCGTGATCGCGCCGCAATTCATCGCGCGGAGGAAGTAGTTCAACAGGCCCTGACCCGTCGCCGCGTCGTCGAACACATCGTGGACCAGCGTGGCCCGCGCGGCCTGCCGGACGAAGTGCGTCAGCCGCTCCGAGGCGGCCTCCAGGCCCTCGAGGAAGAAGGCGTAGACCGCGGCGTAACGCGATACGAGCTGCGCGGGGTGCAAATCCCATCCTTGATAAAAACCGGCGACCAGCGAGTGCCGCACATGCTCGGCATGCGTGCGCCACGCGCGGTACACGACCCGCGCGTTCTCGCCGCGCTGATCCGGCGTCAACGGCGTGCCGTCCGACGCCGCCCGGTGCGGCCCGACCGGCAGGATGTTCGTCGCACCGTCAGACAGCCAGATGCCGGTGCCCGCCAGCGCCACCTGCATAACGTGTCTGGCGAAGTCGCACGCCGGGTGTCCCAGACCCTGATGCGCCGCGGTGATGCCGCATGCCGCGGTGTAGTCGTACGCGCCAAAATGCGCGCCCACGATCCGGCCCTGACCTTCGACGATGAAGCGGGGCAGCGCGATCAGTCCGTCCTGGGCGATCACGGCTTGCGTCGTCTCGATCATGACCTCGAAGCGGAGCGTGTCGCGCGTCACGTCGCGCCAATACTCGAATGCCTCGCAGGCCGACGTCATCGCCGCGACCTGCTGCGGCGTCGTGATCTTCGGCAGCGTGACGACGAAGTTCGGCGGCAGGACGCCGCCGGTCCGCTCCACCAGCCGCGTCAGGAACAGGTCGAACGTGCGCAGGCTGCGCCGCTTCGTTTCCTCGCTGAGCGGCTTGATGCGGATGCCGATGCCGGGCGGCAGCGTGCCGGCCTGCAGTCCGGCGGAGACTTCGTCGGCCGCGCGCCGCGCCTCGCGGTCCTCTTCCTCGTCGGAACGGCTGCCGAATCCGTCCTCGAAATCGATCCTGAAATCCTCGACCGGTTCCCGCGACAGCTTCTCGACAATACGCGGGTGCAGCCGCTCCGCGAGCGCCCGATCGATGTCGAACGCGGTCGCGAAGGCGGCGGGATCGGGTGCGTAATCCCGCAGCGCGCGCAGGGCGAGCTCGCCGAGCTTGCGCGGGAGAGCGGCGTTGAACAGGTGCGCTCCGCCATACACCGTATGCACGGGCTGACGACGCGGCGAATCGCCGGGATACTGCTCGGCGGTTCGGAGGTTCGCCTTGTCCAGCGTGTCCAGAAAGGCCGTCAGCGCGTTTTCGGGGATCGTCGTCTCGGCCATCAGGCGGCAGTATAGTCTCAGCCGCCGAACAGATCGTCGTACGCGTACATCAGAGCCGCCGTGGCGACCGGCACGGCGAGTACGACGCCGATGCCGAACGCGAGCGCGCCCGCCATCACCATCAGCGCCGCGACCAGCGCGAGGGCGAACATCATCCACCAGTGGTGATGCACCACGCGGCGGCTGACCTCCATCGCGGTCCACACATCCATGCGCTTGTCGATCACGAGCGGCAGCACGAAGATGTAGCCGACCGCAAGGTAGATGCCTGGCAGCACGAGCAGCAGGATTCCTACCGTCGTCAGGGCGCCGGAGATGAGTCCGGCGAGCAGCAGCGGCATGAAGTAAACGGCGCGGAAGCCGGCGAACGCGGTGTCGAGACCGGCGGGCTCGCCGCGGATCCGGCGGATGTTCAGGTAGTACAGACCGCCGAGCAGCGGGCTGTTGACGATCATGCCCATCAGCCATCCAACACGCGGCACGAACGTGAGCGCGATGATGATCGTCCAGACGATGGCGGCCGCGGTACCGAGCAGCGCGAACTGGCCGCGGACCAGCGTCCAGCCGCGCGAGACGCACCGCGCCGCGTCGATGGTGACGCCGCGCGCCAGATACGTCGCCGCGATCGCGTCGGCCTTCTGCAGGACGGGTGCGTCCATGGCGACCGTCGTCGCCCCTTCGGGCGCGTGCGCGGGTGGCGCCGGCATCAACTCGGGGATGGCGTGGAGGGCCCGCCACTCGGTCTCGCCCTCCCGACGCACGCGCGAGTACTTGCCCGCGCGTCCTTCGGCGAGCCACTGGTGCACGTCGTCGACGGTCAACGGGCCGTGCATCTTGCCATCGGCCGCAATCACGTAATACATCGATCTCCTCTGGCCGGCGCCTATAATGGCGCCGTGCCGCGGCTCTCCTCGAACGAGCGGCGTCTCGCCGACGGACGCGTCGAGCTGATTGACACGCGCCGCGTCGAAGCCAGCCCGCTCTACAACGACGACCTGGCGCCCGTGCCGCTCTCACGCCGCACGTGGACGACCTACAACTACGCCGCCCTCTGGGTGAGCATGGCACACTGCATCCCCACGTACATGCTGGCGTCCGGCTTGATGGCGGCCGGCATGAACTGGTCGCAGGCGCTCGCCACCATTCTGCTCGGGAACACGATCGTCCTGGTCCCGATTCTGCTGAACTCGCATCCCGGCACCAAGTACGGCATTCCGTTTCCGGTGTTCGCCCGCGCGGCGTACGGCACGCTCGGATCCAACGTGCCGGCGCTCATGCGCGCGCTGGTCGCGTGCGGATGGTTCGGCATCCAGGCCTGGATTGGCGGCGAAGCGCTGCATACGTTCTTCACGGTGATCGTTCCCGGATGGCCGCGGCTGCTCGGCGCCGGCGTCGCGGGACACACGACCACCGAATGGATCGCGTTCCTGCTGTTCTGGGGCCTGAACATCTTCATTATCTATCGAGGCATGGATCTGCTTCGCGCCGTGGAGAACTGGGCGGCGCCTTTCGTCCTCGTGATGACGGCCGCGCTCGTCTGGTGGGCGGTGTCGCGCGCGCACGGACTTGGTCCGCTCCTGGCGCAGCCGGGACGATTCCACACGCTCGGCGCATTCCTGCCGGTGTTCGTGCCATCGCTCACGGCGATGATCGGCTATTGGGCGACGCTGTCGCTGAACATGCCCGACTTCACCCGATTCGGCCGCAGCCAGCGCGAGCAGATGATCGGCCAGGTCGTGGCGCTGCCAGCGACGATGTCGCTGTTCGCGGGGATGGGCGTGCTGGTGACCAGCGCGACGGTCATCATCTTCGGCGAATCGATCTGGGATCCGGTGCAGCTGGTCGGCCGCTTTTCGTCCCCACTCGTCGTCGCGATTGCGATGTTCACGATCGTCGTCGCGACGCTCGCGGTGAACATCGCCGCGAACGTGGTCTCTCCGGCCAACGACTTCGCGAATGCGTTTCCAAGATTCGTCAGCTTCAAGACTGGCGGCCTCATCACGGGCGTGCTCGGCATCGCCATCCAGCCGTGGCGGCTGCTGGCGGATCCGTCTGGCTACATTTACACATGGCTCCTCGGCTACTCGGGCGGTTTGGGGTCGCTGGCCGGCGTGTTGATCGCGGATTACTGGCTCGTGCGGCGGCGCAGACTGGATCTCGAGGATCTCTATCTGCCCGACGGTGTGTATCGGGGCTGGAACGGCCGCGCGATTCTCGCGACCGGGATCGGGTGTGCGCTCGCGTGGGGCGGGCTCGTGGTGCCGATCCTCGCGCCTCTCTACGATTACGCCTGGTTCGTCGGATTCTTCGCGTCCGGGCTCGCGCATCTCGCGCTGGCGTCGCGGGTTCCCGTCAGGCGGGTCTAAAGACCCGCCCTACCACGTGTAGGCGGGGTCCTTTTGATCCGGCATCCTACAATCGGCATCCGACGTGACAATCGGTGACGTCGGAGAGCCCCGGAGTCCCACTACACTATCGGACAGCGCACCGCCGCGTGCGGCCTTCGTAACCCAAGGACCCTTTTGATGGCCTCTCCGATCGCCGCGACCGCGGCGCCGATGACCAAAGAGCAGCGCGCGAACCAGCGCAATGCCGTCCTCGCTGGATTCCTCGGCTGGACGCTCGACGCCTTCGACTTCTTCATCCTCACCCTGATTCTCGACGATGTCGCGCATGCGTTTGGGCGGAGCCGTCCGCAGATCGCGCTCGCGATCACGCTGACGCTGGCCATGCGTCCGGTCGGCGCGGTGGTCTTCGGCCTCATGGCCGATCGATTCGGCCGCCGCATCCCGCTGATGCTCAACGTGATTCTGTACGCGGTGATCTCGGTGCTGTGCGGCCTCGCGCCGAGCTACGGCTGGTTCATCGGCTTGCGGATGGTGTTCGGCGTGGCGATGGGCGGCGAGTGGGGTGTCGGCGCGTCGCTCGCGCTGGAATCGGCCTCGCCGCGGCTGCGCGGACTGCTCTCAGGTCTGCTGCAGGAAGGCTACGCGATCGGCAACCTGTTGGCGGCACTCGCATTCCGCCTCGTCTATCCGTACTTCAACGGTCTGTATCCGGGCAACGGATGGCGCGTGATGTTCTTCCTCGGCGGCGCGCCGGCGCTGCTGTCGCTGTTCATCCGTTCGAAAGTGAAAGAGTCGGAGGCGTGGCACGAGCATCGGACTGACTGGCCGACCTACCGGCGGTCGCTCCTGCAGCACTGGCCGCGTTTCCTCTACCTCGTCCTGCTGATGACCATGATGAATTTCATGTCGCACGGGACGCAGGACATGTATCCGACGCTGCTGGGAACGCTCGGCTACGCGAAGAGCAAGATCGCGGATATCACGATGCTGTCGATGATCGGCGCCGTGCTCGGCGGCCTGGCGTTCGGGTACTACTCCGACCAGTCCGGCCGGCGCCGCGCGATCATGACGGCCAGCACGTGCGCCCTGATCGTCGTCCCCTTCTGGATTGCCGGCTTCAGTCCGCTGTTCACGCTCACGGGCGTGTTCCTGATGCAGTTCTTCGTGCAGGGCGCGTGGGGCGTGATTCCCGCGCACATCAACGAGCTGTCGCCCGGAAGCCTGCGTGGATTCTTCCCTGGATTCGCCTATCAGCTCGGCGTGCTGTGCGCATCGAGCATCCCGTACCTCGAGTCGGCGCTCGGCGAGCGCTTCACCTACGCGCAATCGATGGGCGGTCTGGTGACCGCGGTCATCATCGGCGCGTTCGTCGTGACGTGGCTCGGTCCCGAAGCGCACGGGGTCTCGTTCAGGAAGAAGGCCTAGCCTCTGTGTTGCCATGGATCTTCGGCAGTTAGAGATTCTTCAGGCCATCGCCGAAACGGGGTCGTTCACGGCCTGTGGGCGGAAGCTGCACGTGTCGCAGTCGGCGATCAGCCGTCAGATTCTGCTGCTCGAGGAAGAGCTCGGCGAGCCGTTGTTCCTCCGTGTCGGCCGTCAGGTGCGGATGACGCCGGCGGCGGAGAGCCTCGTCCAGCTGGGGCAACGCGTGTTCCTGGACGTCCGCGAAACGGTCGGCGCGATCACCGATCGCACGCGCGAACTGCGCGGCACGCTGCGGCTCGCCGGCGGCATGACGGTGTGTCTCTACGTGTTTCCGCCGCTGCTGAAATACCTGCGGCGCGTGCATCCGCAGCTCGACGTGCGGCTGACCGTCGCCACCGCCGCGCAGTCGGTGCACGCGATTCGCGCCGGCCGCGTCGACGCCGGGCTGCTGACGCTGCCGGTGGAGGAGTCGGATCTGGTGACGGTCCCGTCGCTGCACGAGGAGCTCCTGCTCGTGACGACGCCGGCGCATCCGCTCGCCAGACGCAAACGGCCGGGCCGGGTGCTGCCACAGGATCTCAACGGTCTGCCCTTCATCCTCTTCGAGCCGGGCTCGGCCACGCGGCGCGTCATCGATCGCTTCTTCCTGAACGAGCAGATCGAGCCGGTCGTCGTGATGGACACCGAGAACGTCGAGATCATCAAAGCGATGGTGAAGACCGGCCTCGGCATCGGCATCGTGCCGTATCAAGCGGTGGCGCGCGAGGTGCGGGCGGGGCAGTTCTTCTGCGCCCGCGTGGAGGGACACTCGCTGCTGCGCGAAACCGGTTGGGTCTACGCGCGCGCGAACCGGACGCCGCGCATCATTCACGAACTGCAGCTGGCGTTCGACGCGGTCCGCGGCCGGCTGACGCTCGCGCCGGCGCATGGCCGCGGACGGATTACGTAGCGGCCCGGACGGCCAAACCTATCATCAAAACAGATAGGTCCTATCGGATCATTCTATTTCCGTTGTACGTCGCGCCCATGTACTCTTGCCGCTGGAGGGCACATGGGCATCGAACGTGAGCGCGTCA
>Ga0068855_100009591_pt1 | contig 11678 bp, 9 predicted proteins | sample KBSCornC52_FD_66592 | JGI IMG/M metagenome (GOLD analysis project Ga0068855, IMG submission 66592) | Corn rhizosphere microbial communities from Kellogg Biological Station, Michigan, USA - KBS Corn C5-2 | ecosystem: Host-associated > Plants > Roots > Rhizosphere > Soil ...
AAAACCGGCCGGGTAGAGAATCTGCCCGACGCCCGACGGAGACTTCGGAGCAGTCGGGTCCTGAACGATCGAGAAGTTATTGACAGAACCCGAAGCGGCGACGATGCTCCAGCCGTCTTCGCTGATTGCGGAGAATGGCCGCTCGGTAATCGTAGTCATACCCGACGGCTCCGCCGTGCCAGTTGGGGGTGGCGGCACCGTAGTCGTGACCGTGATCGTTGACGTTCCAGTCACACCTTCACTCGTCGCCTTGACTTGTACGCTTCCAACTACGAGTGCCGTGACGAGACCCGACGCCGAAACTCCAGCGATGCTCGTGTTAGCCGAGCTCCACGTTATGACGCGTCCCGTAAGAACGTTGTTGTTGGCGTCACGAGTAACAGCTGAGAGCTGCTGGGTTGCACCCACCTGGAGACTCGCGCTCGAAGGCGAGACCGTCACCGATGCTACTGGAGCAGGGGGCGGTGCTACAGAGCCCGTGGTGGTAGCCGAGGCGATATTCGAAAGGCTTCCGTATATCGCGCCCTGGTTCATCGTTCCCCGGAACGCAATCAGCTGGAAGTTGTAGTTCGTCCCCGCGGTGAGTCCGAGAACCGTGCAACTGAGCTTGCTTCCAATTGCCGTTCCGGCGAGTGGTGTGGCGCACGTCCCGTTCGCGATAGACGTCGCCGAACCCCATGAAATCGGGGCCGCCGCAAAGCGCACATCGTACTTGGCCGGTTGACCGGCACCGTCAGTGACCTGCGTGAATGAGAGCGTGACGCTCGTACTACCAGTCACGGACGCCTGGAGGTCTGTAACTGTACCTGGGTTGGTGGGTGCCGATGCGGTCACAGTGATCGTGGCCACCGCGCTCTTCCCCTCACTGGTGACCGTTATCTGCGTCGTGCCGGCGCTGACTCCCGTGACCAGACCAAGCGAATTAACCGATGCGATGGCAGGATTGGCACTCGACGAAGTGACAACGCGACCCGTCAGGACGTTGTTGTTGGCATCATAGGCCGAGACCTGGAGTTGTACAGTCGCTCCGATCTGGAGCGTCGCCGATGCCGGTGAAACTGTTACTGAGGCTACCGGAACAGGAGATGTTGTCGTGACGGCCAGCGGTGCACTACCGGTCTTTCCTCCGGCCGAGGCGGAGATCATGGTCGACCCGGCTGCTAGCGCCGTAACCATCCCCGAGTCCGTGAGTGTCGCGGCGCTCGCGTTACTCGAACTCCAGACGACCGGGGGACCAGTGACCACGTTGTTGCTCGAGTCGCGGAGCGTGGCCGTCGCGCGTTCCGTTTGACCAACGCTGAGCGAGCTCGCAGGCAGACTTACAGTGACCGAGGCTACGCTGACGGTCGAGGGGACGACGGTGAGCGTAGCGGACCCGCTTTTATATCCCCGGGTCGCAATGATGGAAACCGAGCCGGGAGATCTTGCTGTTACGAGTCCCGATCCCGAAACAGTTGCTAACGAAGTGTCGCTTGTGCTCCAGACAACGGGCAGCGATAGCTGATTATTGTAACGATCCAGAAGGACTGCCGTCGCTTGCGTGGTCTGTCCCACCTGGAGCGAGCTCTGAGCAAGGGACACCGACGCCGACGCAATGCGAGATTCGGCGGCAGTCGAGTCGTTCAGCGCCAGACCAGTTGGGTCCGTTGCTGATTTGTCTGAACACGATATAGTGATGCAAAAGGCGAAAGCTGTTAGCAGCATGCCTGGTAGTTGGCGGTTCATGATTGTACCCATGAATCGCGCGACCGGCTTCAGTCGGGCCCCGAATTAGTTCTTTACCAGCGCCCCCGAGGGGTCGCTCATTGATAGCAACAGTGTCGAGACCGTCAACGCGCAAAGGACGACGCGCATTTATATACGTCAGGCGAAAAGTGTTTTTCGTCATTTTTAGAATTGCGTTGGTTCCTGAAGCAGCCGCGCGATGTTAAGCGCGTACGTGCCAGCCAACGCGATTAGCGTGCTAGCGTGCCAACAAATGCGTTAATTCAAGTGCTGCAAGGGTTTATACTGTTGGGGCAAATCACTGAGCAGTTGCCGGGCGTAGACGCACGAAAAGCGACACAACCACTCGGAATTGTGATTTATCGCGCGGTGCGTTGCCACTCGAAACAGCCATTGGTGTAAACGTCCTGCGCTACGACCGCAGCACCGAACTCAGATCAACGCGAACAGCTCCGCAAACTTCTCAGGACTGAGCACCTCCGGACGCGCCGCCTGTTCGATTCCCGCGCGATCGAGCATCGCGGCCGCCTGTTCCGAGGACAAACCTCTCGCAGTTCGCAGCACTCGCTGCATCTGCTTGCGACGCAGGCCAAAAGCTGCCTGCACGAACGCGCGAAACGCCGGCAGTTGGTCGAGCGGCACGAGCGGGCGCAGGCGCGGGGTGAGTCTGACTACCGCGGACTCGACCCTGGGGCGCGGGCGAAACGCGCCCGCTGGTACGGTGAGCACTTGCTCCACGCTTGCGACCGCCGCCACGTTGACCGAGAGCGCGCCGTAACTCTCCGTATCCTCACGCGCTGCCATCCTCTCGGCGACTTCGCGCTGAACGAGAAAGACGGAACGCTTCGGCATGGGCGGTTCCAGCGCTCTGAACACGATCGGCGTGGTGATGTTATACGGAACGTTGCCTATGAGGAGGAAATCGTCGCCTGCCTCGCCCCTCAGATCGGCCTCGAGGAAATCTCCCTCGACGATCTCGACGGTAGGCCGGTCCACGTAGCGATCGCGAAGGAGCTTCGCCAAAGCGCGATCGATCTCGACCGCTATCACTCTTTTGCTTCGCGCGGCGAGTATGTCCGTGAGCGATCCCCGACCCGGACCTATCTCGACGACAGTGTCGTTCGGGCCAGGGGCAAGAGCATCGACGATTGCGGCAAGAATCTTCTCGTCGGAAAGAAAGTGCTGGCCGAATTTCTTGAGCGCCGGTGGATGCCGGCCACGCCCGCCGGGCGCGCGCGGCACGTTCAGCTCCGAACCACCACGAGCGTGAGGTCGTCGCGCAGCGGCACTGCACGGGTGTGGACCTCGATCATCTTGAATACTCGGTCCACTATCACCTTCGTATCGTTGTCCCGGTTCTCCTTTATCAGCTCCAGCACCCGTTCCTCGCCGAGGCGTTCGTCACGCGCGTTTCGCGCATCGCTGACACCGTCGGTGAACAGGACAAGCAGATCCTTCTTGCCCACCCAGCTGAGCGACGCGGTACTCGGCGTGTCGTCGAGCATGCCAAGCGGCGGATTCACGGCCGACAAGCGAGTTGACGTTCCCTCCTGGCTGATGACGAAGGCATGCGGATGACCGGTGTTGGCGTAAGTGAGCTTCCCCTTCTCGGGATCCACGACGCCGTAAAACATCGAGATGAACATCTCCGTCGTCTCGAGCTCCTCTCGTAGCGAGTGTACGAGCGCGCCAAGCATCTCGCCCGGATTCACAATATTCTGAGCGTGGATCGCGGATGCACTCATCGCAAGCGCCATGATCAGCGCCGCCCGATACCCGTGTCCTGAGACGTCGCCGATCATCACACCGGTCGCCTTGTCACGGAGCTTGAAGAGCTGGTAAAAGTCCCCACCCACGCTCTCGGCCGGCACGACGCGCGCGGTAACTTCCGCTTCGGGCGCGACTCCATCGGTTGATGGCAACAGCTTCATCTGCAGATCGTGCGCAAGACTCATTTCCTGGAGCAGTCGCTGCCGATCGAGCGACGCACTTACCAAACGCGCGTTCTGGATCGCGGTTCCGATCTGGGTAGCAATGGCCGTCACAAGTTTCTGATCGCCGGCCGTGAATGGCTGTCTCGATCTGCGGTCAGCCAGATTCACGACGCCAAGCGGCTGACCGCCGGTGGGCGTCGTCCACATGATCGGCACCGAGAGCATCTCGCCGCGTCCATAGGGTGACTCGGTCCCGAACGTGACGCCTTTACCGACGACGATCAGTGGATGCTGGGTGCGAAACACGCGCGCTGAAACGCTCACGGGATCGTCGGCACTGATGGGCGGAATCTCTTCTTTGGGGACTCCGAGCGCCGCGACCGCCCGAAGCGTGTTCGTCCGCGCGTCGTGGACCAGGATCGACGCCACTCGGGCGCCAACAGTCTCCGATATCTCGGTAAGGATTGTGGCTGCTGCGTCCTCGAGCGTGACGGTGCGACCCAAAATCTCCCCGATCGTGTAGAGGAGATTGATTTCCTCGTATCGTTCGGCGAGCTCCGTCGCCGCGTGTTCGACTTCCAGCGCGGCCTGAGTGAACTGGGTTACGACAGGCATCAGCAGCTTGATATGCCGGTCTTCGGGTGAAAACGATGGATCGCAGGGCCCGACGGTGAGCCAGATCTTTTTTACCGAGGGGACGCGCGTCACAAGCTGCGTTCCGAAATTCGTTGGGACCGACATCCCGGGTTCGTCAGGCAGTACGTCAGGCATCTGAACCTTCGGGCTCGACCGCGCTATGACGGTCGGGGTAGAGCGCCCGTCGGCCGTGCCCCACACGGCGGCCTCACAGTGCGTCCCCTCTCGAAACGCAATGAGGACCGCCTCGAGCTCTTTCACTCCCGGTGCAACGTCAGTCGGACGACGTTGCCCTTGTTGCGAAAGCTCTCTACGCGGTCCATCAGCTGCCGCATTAGAAAAAGTCCCCGGCCTTCTTCCCTGGTAAGGTTCTCGGGAGTGGTGCAATCGCTAGTGCACTCATCGAGGTCGAAGCCCGGCCCCTCGTCGACGACCTCGAAGACGAGATCGGCATCGCTGATGATTGCCCTGACCCGAACGTGCTTGCCCCCAGCCGCTTTGTTACCGCGCAGGATCGCGTTCGAGAGCGCTTCCGACAGCGCCACTGGAATGTTGAGGGAGCATTTGGCGGGTGAAAGCTTCAGCTCGCGGCAGCGTTGCCGCGCGAGCTCCACCACGCCTTCTATGTATTCTACGTCGCTCGGGATCTCGAGGTCGAATGCGACGCGCGACTCCCCCATCAAAAGCTCTCTAGCGCGCGCTCCCGGGTGTCGGAGATCTGGAACAGGGTGTCGAGCTTCGTGAGCTCGAAGAGCGTCTGGAGATCGTCATTGAGATTGGCCAGACGCAGCTCGCCGCCCTGCTCCCGAATCTTCTTCGACAACGAGACGAGCACGCCAAGACCCGAGCTGTCGATGTAGCCGGTCTGGCTGAAGTCGATCAGGAATTTTTTCTCGCCCTTCTCTAGCTCATCGAGAACCTTTTGCTTCAGCTCCTGTCGATTCCCTACAATCAGCTGACCTTCGACATCCACCACGACGACCTCTCCCTGTTTCTTGATCGAGAAACTCATTCAGTTGATCTCCAGTGTGGTTCTGCCTCAAGGCGCGTGACCATCCGCGCGCCCGGCCGATTGCAATGCTGCAATTGCGGCCACGTTAATAATGTCCTCCTGCTCCGCGCCGCGCGAGAGATCGGAGACAGGACGGGCAAGGCCCTGAAGTATCGGCCCCACCGCCTGCGCACCACCGACTCGCTGGACCAGTTTGTACGCGATGTTCCCAGCGTCGAGCGAAGGGAACACCAGCACGTTGGCTCTTCCAGCTACCGGACTCGAGGGTGATTTCCGGGCGGCAACCGTGGGAGCCAGCGCGGCATCACCTTGCAATTCTCCGTCCACCGCAAGCTCCGGCGCGCGTTCCCTGATTATCCTAAGCGCATCCCGCACGAGGTCGACGCTCGCACCCTTCGCGCTGCCGAGTGTGCTGAAGGAAAGCAGCGCTACCAGGGGCTCGTCGCCAACGATGAGCCTTCGGTCGCCGGCGGCGGCGATCGCGATGTCGGCCAGATTCTCGGCGGTCGGGTATGGAATCACCGCGCAATCGGTGAAGGTCAGAACCTCGCTCACCTCAGCGCCAACGGGAGAAACCATGTAGAAAGAGCTCGATACTACTCTCACGTTCGGCGCCAGACCGATGTTGCGGAGTGCGCTGCGTAGGACATCGCCAGTGGTGTATACCGCGCCGGCCACGCATGCGTCGGCCTCGCCGGCCGCGACAAGCTTATGCGCAAACTCCAGGGCCGAGCCGGTCTCATTCAAGATGGACTCCAGTCCGGCCCGGGCTGCGAGGTCGGCCAGTGCAGGGCCATCGACCACGAGCAGCGGGACTGCCATCCCCGTTTTCGCGATCTCGCTCGCGGCGGAAATGATTCGCTCGTCACCACTTTCCGGAAACACGATTCGGCGATGGAGTGCCGTCGCGCGCCGTCGGATTTGTTCGACGAATGTCACGTCGGTCGCGAGATTTCGGAGCGTGGACTCGAGGGCGACTCAGGCTGGCTGATCAGTCTTTGGTCCGGATCGGCCCGTTCTTGAACTTCTTCGCCAACGCCTTTGCCACCGCCGGATGAACGAGGCCGTCCAGATTTCCTCCGTGCTGAGCCACCTCGCGCACCACGCTCGAGCTGATGTAGGTGGTTTCGACCGACGGGACCATGAACACGGTCTCGAAATTCTCGGACATGTGGCGGTTCATCAGCGCCATCTGGAATTCGTACTCGAAGTCGCTGACCGCGCGAAGTCCGCGGATGTTGAGCTTGGCGCCGATTTTCTTGGCGAAGTTGACAAGTAATCCCTCGAACTGGGTCACCTCGACGCGCTTGTTGCGTGAGGTGGCTGCGCGAATCATCTCGACACGCTCTTCCGTGGTGAATAAGGCCTTCTTGGACGAATTCACGGCCACCGCAACCACGAGATGATCGACGAATTCGCAGCTTCTGCGGATCAGATCTTCGTGCCCCCTGGTGATCGGGTCGAAGCTTCCAGCATAGATCGCCGTCGTTACCACGTCACTCCTCGCTGCGGTAAAAGGTGATTGCCGTCGATCCGTACTTACGGGTTTCTCCGCCCTCAGGCATCGCATCCTTCGCCGCGTGCTCGATGCCCAGCACCCTGCTGAACGGCGATTTCATCCAGCGCTCGGCCAGCTTTCCAGCCTCGCCGCCGGCATAAGGTGGATCGGCGAAGGCCACATCGTAAGCCAGAGGCTCGAGCGCATCGGCGAAAGCAAGCGCCGGCTTTCGATGCGCGGTCGCGAGCTGCCCCGCTCCGAGCGCCTCGATGTTTTGCTGGAGCGCGCGGAAGCTGGTCGGATCTTTCTCGACGAAGTCCGCACTGATTGCTCCGCGCGACAACGCCTCCAAACCAAGGGCGCCCGATCCAGCGTAAAGATCGAGTACGCGAGCGTGAGGGATATCCAGCTGAAGGATGCTCATCCAGGCTTCGCGGACGCTATCGAGCGTCGGCCTCACATCGGTGCCGGGTGGCGCGCTGATCTTCCTCCCTCGCCAGCGCCCGGCGACTATGCGCACGGCGGGAGGCGGGAAGGGGGAGGCGGGAGGCGGGAAGCGGAACTCGGGAGGCGGGAGGCGGGAGGCGGGAGGCGGGTTGCGCGGTCGAAGGTCATGTTTCGCTCGCCCGGATGTCAGCAATACGCGCTTGCAGGTAGCTCTCGCCGCGGTAGTCGTCGCGCTCTAGCCTGAATGCAACGTCCACTCTCGTTCCCGGTTGAAATTCCGTCACGCGATTGGCCAAACCCCAGCCAATGGCGTCGAGAGACCCAGTGCCCGTGTCGAGGACAAGCTTGAGTCCGTCTTTCCCGACCGCACGCGGCGGTCGCGCGATCACGACGTTGCGCGCCAGCAGAACGGGCGTGGGGTTTCCGATTCCAAACGGTTCGAAGTGTCGGAATAGAGATTCGAGCCGACCATCCATCCCGTCAATGCTCACCTCCAGATCTACCCGAATCTCCGGCACGAGATCGGCGGGCGTCAGCACCGAGTGGGCGATTTCATTGAAGCGCGCGGCAAAGTCCGGCACCATGTCGCGAGCTATCGTCACCCCCGCTGCGACGCGATGCCCACCATACCGCAGCAAGAGGTCCTTTGCCTTTCCGAGAGCGCCGTGCAAATCGAATTTCGGAATGGACCTTCCGGATCCTTTGCCCTGATCACCCGACAGGGCGATAAGCACGGCCGGTCTACCGAATTCTTCCACGAGTCGTGACGCTACGATTCCGATCACGCCCGGGTGCCAGCTATCGTCTGCCAGAACGATCGAGAACATCTCGTCGAGATCCATCGCCAGCACTCTCTCGCGCGCCTGCTCGAGAGTCGCGCGATCGATGTCCTGACGTCTCTGGTTCAGTTCCTCGAGCTCGCGCGCGATGATGTTCGCCTGATGCTCGTCGTCCGTGAGCAGGAGCTCGACGCCACGAATTGCATGCCCGAGCCGCCCCGCTGCATTTAGTCTCGGCGCCAGAATGAATCCGATCCGGCCGGCGGTGAGCTGCTTACCATCGAGCCCCGACGCTCTGAGGAGCGCACGCATTCCAATATTTCGCGTCTCCGCGAGCATCTTGAGTCCGTAGCGAACGAACACTCGGTTCTCGCCACGCAATGGCGCGACATCCGCGACCGTGGCCAGTGCGACAAGATCGAGCATCGCCCAGACGAAGTTGTCGCTGGCACCGAGCTCACGCGCCAGCGCCAGCCCGAGCTTGAACGTGACACCGACGGCCGCGAGATCCTTGTCCGGATAGCCGTCACCGATTCTCTTCGGATTGAGAATCGCGAGGCAGTCTGGGAGATCACCGCTCGGCAGGTGGTGATCAGTGACGATGACGTCGATTCCCGATTCACACAGGCGGGAGATCGGCGCCACGGCGCCCGTGCCGCAGTCACAGGTGACGACAACCTTCGCGGACGCTGCCATCGCTGCGTCGACGCCGGCATCGCTCAAGTCGTAGCCGTCTTCGATTCGCCGAGGGATGAATGGCATCGCCTTTCCACCGAGGCCGCGAATCACACGCGTAAGGATCGTCGTCGAGCAAATACCATCCACGTCATAGTCGCCGTGAATGAAGACAAGCTCCTGCTCGCGCACTGCCCGGGCGAGACGCGCAACGGCTTTGTCCATCGACAGAAATCCGAATGGATCGTGGAGGCGATCGAGCTTCGGTCGAAGAAAGAGCTTCGCCTCTTCAGCGCTGACGTAGCCTCGGATGAGCAGCAACCGGCAGACTATCTCGGGCAGCGACAGCGCTGTAATCAGCGCCTGCACCGCTTCTTCGTCTGGCGCTTCGGGCAGTATCCAGCGAGCCGGACGAGCTGGACGCTCAGATGCGACTGAGGTCATCCACCTTCCGCATACAACAGAACACCGCACGCTTCACACACTTCTATTTCGCCGCTGCCGGCCATCATGTTGCGCCGCTGGAGAGGTATGGCGGTGTCGCAATTCCCGCACGATCCGCCGCGCAGCGGGTAAAGGGCCTGCGCCCGCTTTCCCCTGATCCGATCGTATTTGCCGAGCATCGGCCGGGAAACTGCGACCGCCCGCCCATTGCGATCGCGCTTGGCGTCGTCCAACTGCGACAAGAGCGCCGCGCGTTTCGACTCGATCACGGGACGCGCCTCCTGCTGTTCGTGCTCAACCGCCGCCAAGGCCTGCTTCGAGGCGACTATCGCGCTATTCATCTCCGCAATACGGCGTCCAAGAATCGCGAGCTCGCTCTCGTCCTCCGCCATGAGCCGACGCGTCGATTCGACCTGCGCCGTGGCTGCCGTCGCCTCGCGCATCCGCTTCACGTCCTCGAGCTGGTGGAGATTTCGCTCCTGAAGAGTCTTGTGCTGCGAGAGCCGCGACTGAAGCTCGCGCTGTTTCTTTTCTTCCACCTGAACCGCGGCTTGTGCGCGCGTCAGTGCATCAGCCGCTTGATCACGCTTCTTGTCGAGATCCGCCAGCTGCGGATCGAGCGATTTGATCTGAGACTCTATCTCGCGGATTTTGAGATCGTCCTCCTGCAGCGCCAGCAGAGCCTCAACTTCTTGTAGCATCCAACCTCCGAACAACCTTCCGTCGTTTGAATCCCTCTCGCATGTAACCTCCCGTCGTCACCATAGCGTCAATCGTTCTCGATATGAACCTACTACGCTTCACCGAGCGCCCGTTCTTCGGAATTTCTTGAAATAGTTCTTACCTGTCGCCCTCAGCTCTTCCCTCACAGCTTCTTTTTCGGCGATTAGCTTGTCTTTTTGCGCGCCGTCGGCCAGTGGAATGATGCGATCGAGCTCCGCCGCTCGACGATCGAGATCTCGGGCTCTCAAAGTGGCGAAGCTGTCACCGAGCGTGCGCTCGGGATCCATCTGGTTCGCGCCTTCGGCGAGAATGTCCTCCACCGTCTCGATGGTCTCCTCATCAAGATTCGCGGTGACCTCCTCGATTGTTGAGTCGGGGTCAGCCGCAATCAAGGCACGGTAGATAGCACGATACTGGGGGTCGCGGATGCTTTGCTCGCCCAATTTCTCCGCGATCTGTTCAATTCGCGATCTGTTGAGAAGGATAGCCCGTATCAGCTCGCGCTCAGCCGACGCGCCTCGCTCTGCGTGCTGCGCCCGCCGCTCTCCGCGGCGTACGCGGGCCGCGGGTGAGATGCGTGGAGACTGTGATGCCGCCGGGGGCGGCGAGGATGATACGGAGACGACCGGCGTCGGTTTTCCGCGCAGCTCCCGTTCGAGGACCTCGCGCGCGACACCGCTGACCTCGCTCGCCCTCGAGAGATAGAGGTCCCTCATTATCTCGTCAGACGTCGCGCGAACGGTTGGAAGCAGGCGATCGAGCGCGCGCCGTTTTTTCTGCAGCTCGGAGAACATCCCGGCGCGTTCGAGCAGCTGAATCTTTCGCTCGAAGACGTCGATCGCGTCCTTGAGCCGCGCGGTAAGAGCCGCGGCTCCGTGAGCTTTGACAAAAGTGTCCGGGTCATCACCCTCAGGCAGTGTCACAACGCGAACCGAGACCCCCTGGCGAAGCAGCTCGTCGCCGGAGCGGAACGTCGCCTGCAATCCAGCTTTGTCGCTGTCATACAGAAGGAAAACGTTTTTTGTCAGCTTTCTGAGCGCCGCCGCCTGCGCATCCGTGAGCGCGGTTCCCATCGCGGCGACGACGGTCGTGGCGCCCGCGGCCATCAGTCTGACCACGTCGAAATAACCCTCGACGACGAGCACCTGGTCTTCACGCCGGATGTCGTTCTTCGCCCAGTTGAGTCCGTAGAGCGTCTTCCCCTTGGAAAAAACGGTCGACTCGGGAGAGTTCAGATACTTGGGCTCTCCCGGTCCGAGTAGTCTGCCACCGAATCCAATGTTGCGGCCCATCGAATCGAGAATCGGAAACATCAGTCGACCGCGAAAACGTGGGCGCGGCTCGCTTCCATCTTCACCCTGGACGATCAATCCGGCTCCAGCGAGACGCGTCTCGTCGAATCCAAGCGTGCCCATGTAATTCCGAAGCAGCCCGATCTCCCGCGGAGCGAATCCGATATTGAATTGATCGGCGACCTCACGTGAGATGTCCCGCTGGGTGAGATAATCGCGCGCCTGCGCGCCGAGCGGATCATCCCAAAGGATTTTCTGGAAGTAGCTGGCCGCGTTGGCGTTCACCTCCCACAACGGCTCGCGCGGATCGGGACCCTCTCGCCGAGTGTCGACCTCCTTCACCTCGATCCCGGATTTTTCGCCAACCATCTTCACGGCCGCCGGCCATTCTACGCCAAGGCGCTTCTGCAGGAAGTGGAAGACATCTCCCCCCTCGTGGCAGACGAAGCAGTAGTACATCCGCTTCTTCGGCGAAACGGAGAAGTTGCGGTGCGTTCCCTGATGAAACGGGCA
>Ga0068855_100009595_pt1 | contig 11677 bp, 16 predicted proteins | sample KBSCornC52_FD_66592 | JGI IMG/M metagenome (GOLD analysis project Ga0068855, IMG submission 66592) | Corn rhizosphere microbial communities from Kellogg Biological Station, Michigan, USA - KBS Corn C5-2 | ecosystem: Host-associated > Plants > Roots > Rhizosphere > Soil ...
ATCGATGTTCAGACCGATGTCGTTGGCGGTCAGGGCGGTGCCCGAACTGCCCTCCTGAATCTCGAACAGCAGATCCGGGTCGTCGGCGACGTAGATTTCGCGCAGGGTGGATGCTGCGCAGTAGCGCAGGCTGTCTTGCGTGTCCGGCTTGACGCCGACGACCACGCCGACGATCACATCGCCGGTCGCGGCACGAATCACGTCTTGCAGGATGCGGCCATTCACGGTCTCGCCGGTGCCGGCCAACTTCACGAAGTCGCCTTTCATCAGCGCGGTGCCATCGGTGGCCGGGTGGGCGTACACGCGGAACGATCCGTTATACGGGGCTCCGTTGCGGTGCATGACCGGCGTGGCGCCGGCCGGGGTATCAGCATTTGCCATTGGATGCTCCAAAAAAGCAAAGGCCGCTCAATGGCGGCCCGAGTGATTAGGGATCGGCGCGAACGCCGGGAATTTGGTTATCGAGCGCGAGTCTCGATCTGGATGCCGCGACCCTGATCCGGGACATAGGCGCCCTCGACTTCTTCGAGCTTGCCCTTCTTAATGCGGCGGTCGGTTTCTTCGACCTTGGCGACTTTCGCCCTTTGATCTTCCTGGTAGAACTCTTCCTTGATTTCCATGAGATACGCGCGCTGGCCGGTCGTTTTGTCGACCACGCGGGACACGCGTGCGCCCAGGTCGCGGTTTTCGTTGTCGATGTCCGCGTCGCCAATCTGCTTGACGGTATCGTTCTGCACGAACTGATACCCGCCGTCTTGGGCGTTCTGCAGTCGGCCATCGTAGTCATTAATCCAGCGGCGGACGTAGCCTGGGCGGCCGGCGACAGTCAGCTTGGAACGTGCCACGCCCAATGGGACGCGAGTGCTTCTGCCTGATTCTTCACGGGAGGATTCGCGGGGTGCTCGGCTCATGATCATTCCTGTTCGAAGTGTTGTTTGACGAATTGCGCCTTGAACTGCGCCTGCGCTTTCTCGTCGCCCGGGAAGCCGTTCTTGGCCATGCGATCGCAGGCGGCGCGGGCCTCGGCAGGCATGTCGGCGTACGACTTGCCGCCACGACGTGCGGCCGGTGCGGAGCCTTCGACTGCTTGCGCGGTTTCACGGCGCGGGTTTGTGAACTTGGCCGGGAATTGCGCCTTCACCTTGGCCGTGACCATGTCGAGGAATTCAGCACCGGTGGCTTTTTCGCCATTGGCGCGCAGCTTTTGGGCCGCAAACTCGGCATACTCGGACAACTCGGAGTCCTTCAGCCAGGAGTTACGCGATTCCCACTCGGCGTAGACCGGATCGGGGCCGTCGTCCTTTTTCTCGGCGCGCTTAGCAGCTTTCTCGGAAGCTTCGCGCTCGACAGTCTTGATCTGCTCGTCGGCCTTCTCGAAAGCGTCACCGTCGCCGGCTGCAAGCGCTTCCTTGCGCTGCTGCTTCAGGTCGGCGAGGGCGCGGTCATAGGCGCGCTGTTCGGTCTTGGACAGGTAATCGCCCAGTTCGCGCGTGGTCTGCTTCAGCTCGGCCACTTCGCGCTCCAAGCGCTTGTTCTGCGCCTTCACCAGCGGCAGCAGGTTCTCGCCGCGCTCGACGAATTCAGCGGCATCGCGCCATTTCGCGGGATCGCCCTTGAATTCGGCTTTTTCGGTCCAGCCCATGGCACGCGCACGCGCCTCGATCTGCTGTTGAGCCTCGTCGGCACCCTTGCCGCCAGTGTCGTCGCCAGCGTTCGGGTTGTCGACCACCGCAGCGCCGCCCGGTTCCGCGTCACCGTCAGCCGGTGCACGCAATACGTAAAACTTCCTGAGAGTGAGCATGAATCTTCCTTATTCGGTGGTGGAGCAGGGCGTGACGATCGCCGACACGTCCTTGTCGTTGGCCAGCCTGTACTCTTGACCGTCGTCGCCCTTGATGACAAATCCCGCATATTTCGCGAAATACACGACGTCACCGGGCTGCGGCACCTGACCGGCCCAGTCCTCGAACGCGTTGCCGCCAACAGCGACTAGACGGCCCTTCACCTGTGCCATCTTCTCGCGCTCAGTGGTCTTATCGACCAGGACAAGACCAGCGGCCTTGGCGCGCTTCAGCGTCTCATCGGTTTCCTCGGCCTGCTCGGGCAGGATCAGGATTTTGTACTCGACCGGCGAAATCCCAGATCCGTTCTTCATGCCGCACCTCCCCCTACATGGTTCCACTGGCGCCTTGATACGATGTGACCAATAGCCCCGAATGAAACGCCGAATTCGCTCGCGAGTTTGGTATAGGTTTCACCCCCGGCAGCATACCTATCCCTGATTTCTTTCACAGCAGCAGGATTGAGCTTTGATCGGCCATTTCGATCACCGGCGGATGTCATGTGAATTTTTCGGCGCGCATTGTTATCTTTGGTCGACTCCCACTTCAGGTTGGATAAGTCATTATTCAGCCGATTCCCGTCCAGATGACTTGCTTCCATACCGGGGAGCGGCTCACCAACAAAGGCGAGCAGCACTAGCCTGTTGAGGCGAAAAGCCTTGGGTTCACCGTTTCGAGACAGGACGACATAAAGATAGCCTTTAGGCGTTTTTTGCGGCTTAAGAATACGTCCAGCCACCTTGCCTGCGCCGCCTACTATGCGCTTTACACATCCATCTTTGGAAATGCAATATTCTGGATAGCCCGGCACTAATTTCCATTCGTTGATCATGCCGGCGCCCCTTCCTTGCGATAGAACTCGGCGATCGAGTCGTCTTCCAGCGTGGCGATCTCGTCAGCCATTTGGCAGCGCGCCACCGCCATCATCGCCTCCGGGCTGGCCGGGTTGAGTTCCCCCCGCGCCCATTTCTCCATCAGCGTCTGCCGGTAGTCCCGCAGATACTGGTGGAACTTCTGCGTCAGCGGGTGGTCCTTCCACTGCTGGTAATCCTCCGCGCTCATTCCCTGTGCTGCCATCACCTTCTCCCTGTGGTTGCTGCGGTTGTAAAGCTGCCTTGGTCTGCTCTAAATGGGTATCCAGCATGTGCTGGACCTTCGCCATGAAGAACGCGAATTGCTGTTCGCCTCCGACTGCTGCGGCCTGTGCCAGTTTCAGCGTTGCGTCGGCTTCGAGTTGGGCATTCTTCGCCTGCAAATTCTCGATTTCGGCCATCATCTTCTCGGCCTTGGCGTTCACCTCGACTTGCATCGCGGCGAGCTTGCCTTGGACCTCCATCACCTTCGGATCCTGCGGCGGCGGGGGTGGCTCGGTGACCAGTAGCGCGTCAATGTCGGGCACCTTCAGCGCTTTCAGGAAGCAGCGATGAAGCTCGACCTGATTAATGAACGGATCGCCCTTGAACTGCATCAACGCCTCGGCACGTGCCAGTTCCTGCGCATCCGAAACGAGGTTCGGGTCGCTCACAGGGGCAACGTCGGTACCGTCGCCCTGGTAGTCGTCAAGATAGATCGGCTCCGACTTGTCCTCGAAGCGGTAGTAGTCCTCGGGCTGTAGGTACAGCCGATTCAGGCGGAATAGCTTAGCGAATTCCTGCTTGAGCGACCTATGCACACGCTTGTAGATCGCCGTGAACGCCTTCAGACCCTGCTCGATGAGGGCCAGCGTGGTCGTCGCTGTCTGGTTGACTTGCTGCTCGCCGGTCAAGATGTCCTTGACGCTGGAGATGTCCTTGCCGGCCTCGATCAGCATGCCCACCAACTGGAACAGAACCGGGCTCGGGCCTGGGAACTGCATGTGGTAGATGGAGTCAGCGATCTTGCCGCCCTGGCTATCGACCGGCTTGAACTCGCCCGGTGCGAACTTGGCGCCGCCGCTTTTCATCTTCAGGCCGCTTCCGATGAAGCCGCCGCCAGTGTTCGCCAGCGTGCCGGCGTCCATCATCTGGTTCAGCAGCGTGTTGATCATTTCGTTGATCGGGTTCAGCAGCAAACCCAACCCGACATCGTAAGAGCCGCCATCCGGATTCGGCAGGAACGAATACTTCGTCCAGTAGTTGACTGGCTCGATCTTCGATACTTCACCCTTGGCGTTCAGATAGATGCCTTCTTCGTCGAAGCGGGCAACGATGCGTGCCACCTCTGACGTCTCCTTGACGACGGTGACGACATACGGCTCTTTGTAGCCGTCGCCGTCCAAGTCGTACCAGCAGTGCTGTTCCAGAAACTCGTAGGCCGGGTCGTCGTCTTCCGTGGTGCCGGCCGGCGTGGCAAGCTTTACGTCGACATAGACATCGCCGCGCACACGCTCGACCACATCGTTCTTGTAGAGCGTCAGGCATTGCGTGATACGGCGCAGATCCTTCCACGGCGTGGCGTGGTCGAACACGACGTATTTCGCCGTGACCATCTCACTGCGTGGCCGACCAAGCGTGGTATCGAAGTAGGTCTTGCGGAAGCAACAGCCCACGATGGCGAGTTGCAGCAACAGCTTGTCGGTGTCCTCGTCCCAGTCCTCAATCTGCTCCAGCAGCTGGAACGACATGTGGTGGCCGATGCGGTCGGCACGCTCCTGCTTCGTGCCATCCGGATCCGGGCCCATGACCATGCCCTTGACGACCTGCTCACCTTGAATGATGGCTGGGTAGGCGCGTGCGCTGAACTGGATTGCACCGGTGGTGATGAGCGGATACTTGACGTTCGCTGCCTTCGGCCATGGCCAGTTCTTCTCCTGCGCCACTTGCATGGCCAAGTCCATGGCCGTCTGCATCGACCGTTCCCAGTCGCCGCGGCTGGAGTGGTCGTTGTCGTAGCCGCGCGTGACCTCCATGCCGATCTTTCGCACAACTTCATCTTCGAGCATGGGCACGATGTTGGCGTGGCCGATGAACGAGCGCAGCAGGTCGGCCGGGTGCTGTTTCGCTGCCGCCGCGTCCTGCTCGTCATTCATGTCGATAGTTTCGTATGCCATCAGTAGCCGCCAATCGTTGATCTGCCGGTGTAGTCCGGGTCTTCATCGTCATCCCACGTTCCCGCGAGCGTGATCATTCCTCGCGCCTTGGCCTGCGCCCATTGGCGAAATGCGTCCGCGCCCTCGCTGGTGTGATCCTTACGCGGCTCATCGCTCCAGCGGCCATCCTTTTCGTTCCAGCGCTTCTTGTAGTTCTCCAGGTGGGAGAAACCAAGCTTGCAGCCCTCTTCATCGAAGTAGGCCGATGCAAACTCAGCGCGCGTGATGTTGATCCCGGTGTTGATGTCGGAGATGACCGGGACAATCTCGATGTTTCTAAGTCCCAGGTCTTCAAGCATTTCCTTGGTCGACTTATTCGTATCCGACAGCCGCTTGTGGCTCGCATCGTGCGGCAGGAAGTGCTTGTTCCAGATGTAGCCGGTGTCCTGCAACAGTTTGATGAAGTAACGCAGGCTCTCGCCGTGCGCTTCCTCGTATTTGATGAAACGGTCTTCCATGCCGACCTGCTGATGAAACCAGATCGCCGTGCCATCACTGCGGCCGATGTCCCAAAACGTATTTACCGGAACGTCCAGCACAGGGATATGCAGCAGGCGCCCGGATTTGCGCACCGCTGTGATTTGCTTGCTGTAGTAGCAGCCCTCGCTTGACGACTGAAACGCCTCCTTCGGCGTGCTCGGGTACTCCTGCCACATCATCTCGTCATTGCCAGCGAAGTCAGTGTCACGTGTCGCCACGTACCAATTCCGCTGCTCTATGTCGAGCGTCGTGCCCATCTTCGCTTCGACTTCAGCGAAGTACTCATGATCCTTGTCAGTGATGACCGCCGACCCTTCAGGCATCCGGTAATGCTCCTCTCCCCACCAGGGGAAGAAGTGGAACCGCCAATCTTTCGGGCTAAGCGACTTCCCTTGCTCCTGCTGCGCGATAGCACGCTGCGTCATCGCATGAAATTCACCGTCACTGCCCTCGGCCGTCGACTCGATTACCGTAATGCCATTCAGCGGAACCGCTGGAATCGAGCCGGTGACGACCTCCTTAGCCTTATCCGGATACTTCGCGCAGATCTTCCCGAACTCGGAGATGTGCAGCCGGTGGATCGTGCCCGATCGCATGGATGTAGCCACGCGCACCGAAGAATTGTTGTGGGCGAACAGCAGTTCGTCAGCGTTGTCAGCCTCAAGCGGCATTGCTGCCTTCAACTCAGCCGGCAGGTTGTCATATGCGAACTTCACCTTGTCGCGAAAGATCACCTTCGCGGCCTCGCGATCGTGCGCGATGATGCCGCAGCGGGTGTTCGCGTTGAACAGCGCGTGATCCAGCCAGACGATTGCAATCAGCGTGGTGAACCCAAGCTGACGCGCCTTCAGGATGATGTTCCGATGGTGCAGACGCTCGATAAAGCGACGTTGCGCCCGGTTTGGCTTGAACTGCATAACCAAGCCTTCGTCTTCATCGTTGCCCTTGACGATGATCTTGTACAGGTTACTGAGCCGCCACATCGGGTCGGACAGCATCTCCTGTAGCTGGGCCCGGCTATTCATCGGGGACAACCTTCAGCGCCGTCCCGCTCACCGCCGCAAGCAGCGATTCGAGCGCGCTTCCGGAGTGCTCGACCTCCTGCTTTTCCCGCCAGTGCTTGCTTTGGCGATTCTTCAGCCAGAACACTGCCGCCCCGGTATCAGGTGCGTAGACCTTGCGAATTGGTGTCAGCGTGATTTCGCCTTGGTAGTTGGACACGTGCACATCGTCGTGCTCATAGCCCATGGCGCGCTGGTAGAGGCGATCAGCCACGTTGGCGTCGGCTTGCTGCTTACCCCTTTTTATGGAATCGGAAAATTCCGGGCGCACCTTCTTCCACTCGTGGATCGTGTCTACGTTGACCTCAAAGAAACTTGCCAGATCATCATCGGTTGCCCCAAGCAGACAAAGCTTGCGCGCTTGGTCAGCGAACTGCTCTTCGTACTTGCTGGGGCGCCCTGGCGAACGCGTCTCGGCCGGCGCCTTGGTCTTGCTCGGCTTCTTGGCTTTGGTGGTATCGCTCATAGCAATCGGTCAAAAAAAATGGCCCGGCGTGTGAGGCCGGGCCTGAGTTCCCTTTCGGGCGGAGACAACTGACGAGGTAAACGACAAAAGCCCCGGATCACTGCTGATCGCGGGGCTTCGGATTCTTCAGGCGGCCGAAAGCTCCCGCATGGGAGCAATCGACACGTCGGAATGACGGAAATTAGTTTGTTGCTTGGAATTTACAGCTGAGTTTGCTTAGAGTCAAGCTGTTTTATAACGTCAGCAACCTCATGCACTCTCATAAGAAATGGCTGCGGCGGCTTCGTCGCCTCAATGTCAACCAGTGCCTTAATTATTGGTGCGGCGAGCATCTGGTATTCACGATGCAGGTCTACCAGCATCTCGCGCAACTTACGCTCGCTCTTCATGGCCATTTCATCGATTGCCTTGACGGCTGGTTCGTGCTCGTTTCCGTTCGCGCTCATACACATGCCTCCTCGTTCTTTTCAGCCACCGATTCTATCGCAGCCTGCGCCCCCTTGAGCACGCCGGCGAAGTGTTCCCGCGATACCCGTACCCTGGCGTGCCTGCAAATGATCTGCCAACGCATGCCCTCGACGTAGTGATGCCGGAGCACGTCGCGCACTGGCTTAAGCAACTTGCGCATGTTGCGCTCCAGGTGCCGGGCGTCGTCGATGTCGATGGGATCTGGCATGTCGTGGCCGCTCCACACGTTGCCGAGTGCGGCCTCGCGCATGTTGGCGCAGATGATGCCGGTGATGCACGAGCCCCGGTTGCGCTCCATGGATAGGAGCCAGCGGGACCAGTTGATGAGGCGGCTGTCGATGTCGTTGTACACGGTCAAGGCGCCTCCTCGGTATTGTCCTTCTCCTTGATCTCCCTCGCGCCCCGGTCATATGCAATGGCGAGCCAGATAGCAGCAGCAAAGCCAGCGAAGAAGCTGAGGATGGTTAGGGCGAGGTAGGGGAAATCGGGGGAGTTCATGGCGTCTCCTTCAATCGATATGTCTCGACCACAGCCAGCGCGCCGGCCACGGAATTGACGATGTGAACCGGTGCGCCCCAGCCTGCGTGCCACGTGGCTTGGTCCGGCGTAAGAGCCTGCTTGCTGGGCGGCTTGGCGCCGTCCTTCACCTCAATGAGGAACGTGGCGCCCTGAAGTGCGCATAGCAGGTCAGGACAGCCCTTGCCGACCGCGTGCAGGTGTTGGACGGTGCAGCCTGCCTTGCGCAGCGCTGCGACGATCTCAGGCTGGTTTGCGTCGATTTTGGCGCCGTATCTCATACCGGATCCCCGATCAGTTCCATGCACTCGGCAAGCAATTCCATCTCCGTGCCGTAGCGCGCGGTGAACGTCGCCTTGCGGCCGTGGACGCTCGGGCGCTGCAGCGGATCGGTATCGTCCTGCTGGTGATGCGGAGCGCACAGTGGCAAGACCATCAAGTGCGCGCCCGGCTTCGTACGACCGTCGATGTGGTGCAGGCTCACATGCGGGTTGTCGATCCCGTCGTGCTTGCAGGCGATGCAACCGATTGCAGCGATTGCGTCCATGCGCCGGCGTTCGTCGGCGGTTGGCGTACGCCCCTTCATCCCATGAGACTTGAGGATCGGCCCGCGCTGGCCGAGCGGCGCCTTGCGCTTGAGAGGCGAGCGGGACAAGGTCATGGCTGCATCTCCCCGGCAGCGTCGCGCGCCGCCTTGCGCAAACGTGCGGTCGATTTGGCCTGCTCAATCTGCTCCGGCGTTTTCGACTGCCATGTCATACGTGCACGCGTGATAGTCTCGTCGATCGAATGTCCACGCGCGATCGCGAATCCGGTTTCGACATGCGTTGCCGTCCAAAGGGGCTGACCCGCATCGAGGTCGCTATCTAGAGCGCGGTGCACGGCGAATTGCTCTCCCGATCCCGCAATCGCAAATGGCTCCGCAATGACTTCTTCATCGTGGTGATCGCCGGTAAGCATGATTCTCATGTCTCAGTCTCTCCCGTTGTTGTGCCGCCCGGTGGACGGGCGGGATAGTGGTTAGGTGGCATCCTTCAGACCTCTCAATGGCACCTCAGGGTTAAATCTGTGAAGTACTCGCTTTGCTTCTTTGTATGCTTCGAAAGCCAATTCAGCCGTATCGTAAAGACCAAGATATTTTTCCTTACGATCTACCTTAATACGGGCCTGATATTTATTCATGTCTTTTCGGAAGATAACTCCAATAAATCCGGATGTCTTCGATTTATTTATCGCCCTGTTCTGATGGTTTTCCGCCATGCTCGCCTTGCGCAAATTCGAGATTCTGTTATCCGTCCTATCGCCATTGATGTGGTCTATGTATTGTTCTGGAAATTCCCCATGTGTATACAACCATGCCAACCTATGCGCCTTATAGCTCCTCCAATTAACTTTGATTTGCAGGTAGCCATCGGGGCCGAGTGTTCCAGCACGCCCCTCTTTATTTATATTGCCTTTTATCACCAACCAAGTGAATTCGCCAGTATCAGGGTCGTAGTTAAGTCGCGCCTTCAAATCATCTTGCGTCAATTCTTCTTTCTTAATTTTCACGTTCCGTTGCATTCGAAGCTCCTATATATTTGCAGTCGAGCACTCTTCACTATTTAAACTTGACTCCAAGTCGCATCATCAGCAGGGCGTATTGCAGGCCGGCGAGGGCTTCTAGCTGGTATTGCTGTTTTGTCATGCCGCCTCCGCAAAAAGTTGACTGGTGATGTCGCCGCCCCATTGCATGGCGAAGGCTTCGGCAATCGCCGGATCGGTGCGGCTGCGTTCTCGCTCGCGGTTTGGCCCAGGTGGCATCAGATGGCAGGCGGCGACGATCTCGATGCCTCGATCTTCGTAAAAGGCGCGATCGTGGGTGGGCTTAAGCTTTGGCACGCCCTTCAACCACAGCGCCGCGGCTTTCGTGAACGGTGAGCCGAACATCCATGGCTGGACGACCTGGTCGTAGCGGCCGATGTGCTGCATTGCCAGACCGTGCGGCATGGAGTTCTCGAGAACGATTCTGGGGATGTCGCAGTTCTTGAGCGTGTTGAAAAATTCGACGCCCTTCAGGAAGTCGTCCATCCGGTTCGGATAGCGCGGGTGGCGGCGGCGATCTTCGGCCGGCAGGTGGGTATCGTCCGGGTGATACATCCAGCGAATGCCAGCGAGGTTGTTGTAGGTGCAGTACGGGTGCGCAATCATCATGTCGAAGCTCTCGGCTCCAGACTTGATGACGTCAAGCAGATCGCCCTGGATGTGCCAGCCATGCGGCGCTTCGGTGGCGCGTAGATCACAGGAGATTGCGGTATGTCCCAGTCTGGCGAAGGCATCGCGCACGCGCCCCGAGTATTCGCATCCGATTAAAATTTTCATTGTTGCCCCTTCGTTTGTCGTTCTGCCCACTTCCTTCTTGCTGCCTCGTCCCGGGCCCGGATCCAAAGCACGCACGCTTCGTTCGTGTCGTCGTGGCGCCGCGTTCGCTCGTAGCCTTCGCAGTAGCCTTGGCCTGGTGGGGCTTCGGCCTGGCGGTGGAATCGCTGGCACAGGACGCATGGCAGGGGATCGCGGTTCATGGCTGCTTGGATGACCGCAGGTTGTAGCGCATGGGCTGGGCGTCGATCCGCTCCAGGTACTGCTGCGAAGCCTCGTCGAACCAGAAGCCAAGCTTTCCTTCCCACTCGCCGTGGCGCTGCTTCTCGCAGGCGACGACGCACGTAGGCTCACCGTTGTCCTGCTCCTTGGCGCGCTTGTTACGCCAGACGATGAACACGTTGTCAACCAGATCGGTGATCGAGCTGGCGCCGCGAATGTCGAACTTACCCGGTGCTTTGTGCTCGCTCTCACCTTTGCGGACGTGGTGCACGAGGTGAACGTGCACGCGGTTAGCCTGGGCGAAGCTGCACAGGTCGTTCACGAAGTCCTTCTGGCCGTTGTAGTCGTCTTCGCCACGCACGCACTTCATGAGGCTGTCGACCACGAATTGGGTGATGCCGAAGTTCTTCTGCGCGTAGCGGAGCACGGCCATCAGGCGCTTCCAGTCGATTGCGCCCATGTGGTCGTAGATCCACAGGCGGTTGTCGGTCCAGCGGTGCAGGTCGGACATGAACGGGATCGACGGCTGGTCCCCGGCGTACGCTTGGCGGCACATGCGCTGCATTTGGCGAGGTGCCGTCATCTCGAACGAGGCGTTCATCACGCGCTCGCCCTGGTGGCACAGGTCCAAGCCGACTTGGGATAGGAACATGGACTTGCCGTGGCCGTTCACTCCCGCCCACAGCGACACTTCGCCCGGGCGGAACTCGATCTTGTCCTTGGCCTTCTGCCACAGCATGGTGGGGAACTTGGGCAGGTCGGCAGGCGGGTAAAACAGCGCCGTCACCTCGTCGAGGAAGGCGGAAGCAGGGATGATGCGGTGCTGTTCCGGCTCATCCATGTACGCGCTGAAATCGATGTTGTCAGGGATCAGGTTCATCGTGCGAATACTCGGTTGCAGGTTTCAAGCCAGTCGAGAACATCGAGTTCGTACTCCCACATGCAGACGGGCTTGGAAACGTCTGCTGCGGTTGGAATCAGGTACACCTTTGCGCCCCACTCGCGGCCTTGGTGCCAGATGGCGAGGTAGTCCGGACGGCACAGCGCAATGGACTTCAGGGTTCGCGCCCAGTTCGGTTCGTCACCGATCCAGACGCAGATGTCGAGACCCCGCACCCAACGCCATTCGTAGTCGCGGCCAGGATCGGCGTACACGGTTTGGTTGCTGCTGCGGATCTGGCCGACCAACGAGACCATG
>Ga0068855_100009597_pt1 | contig 11676 bp, 7 predicted proteins | sample KBSCornC52_FD_66592 | JGI IMG/M metagenome (GOLD analysis project Ga0068855, IMG submission 66592) | Corn rhizosphere microbial communities from Kellogg Biological Station, Michigan, USA - KBS Corn C5-2 | ecosystem: Host-associated > Plants > Roots > Rhizosphere > Soil ...
TGCATCCGTGCAGGGGTGACAGTCAAGGCAAGCTGTCGGCACGCGAATTCGAGGTGGTCAAGTCATTAGCCGAGAGTGTTTCTAGCGAACGGATCACAAAGCGTTTTAAGCTGGGGAAGACCTCGCACAATGACTACATCGGAAGAAGTTCTCACAAGTTAGGAGTTTCAGGACATTTCGAAATGTTTTCGGCAGGCCACAAATCCCCGACTACACACTCTGCCGAGTGGAAAAAGGAGCCTGGCGACTAGCCTCGAGGGGAACTTGTTCGACAGCCACTCACCTTTTAGATACTCAGAAAACAGTATCCTTAAATAATTGCATCGGGCATGCTCTCGCTTGAGACTTGAGAGACTCTGCCTGCGCTATTGTAAAAGTGTCAGCCCTCGACAGCACTCCTCCCGTGCTCCCTCTCGGCTCGATCAAGACTGTATGGAATGACAGTGGATTGGTGGTGTTTGGCTGGGTATCTGACACAGAGCAGCTACATCGAGGTCTGAAGGAAGCCAGGCTCGTGGCTTGAGCCAGTGCATGCAGGACTAGATTCAACAGGGTCAGGGGTAGGGGGGTAGGGGTAGGGGAGTCACCCTGCCCCGCTTCACTCAAAAAGGCTTGGTAAGCCAGAGCTGGACCATGACTTCACTCTGACTTGGATTTGCTCTTCCAGGTCTGCAGGTTGTAGGAATACAGACAGATGCAGAAGAGATTCGCTGGCACGAATCCAAACTGTGCCGTCCTGATGCCAATCAGGCAAATCAGCAGGCTGTTCGCGCCCGCAACGACCCAGCCTTGCCACAGCTTCCTGCCGACTAAGACCGTGGACAGAATTGTCAACACGCAGGAAATGTAATCCAACCGCAACATGGCAAAGAATCTCTAGACTGAGTGCTTTCGCTAGAATATCCTCTCCCCCGCTTAATTTCGTTGCGCAGTAGCAATCGGTGTTCACGGAAAGATGGGCGCGCGTTTCGCCACATGGTAGGCTATTCACCCTATGCGCGCCTCCATCGCCCTCGTCGCTCTGCTCTCCTCGGCATCATTGCTGGCCCAGGCTCCAAAGCCCTTTGCCGGCCGTTTGGCCGCCCAAAACGCGCTGTTCGAGGAGTACTACGAAAACCAACTGCGAAATTTTCCCGAGGCCGCAACTGCCTACGGCGACTATCGCTACAATGACCGACTCAATGATTATTCGCTTGCAAGTATTGCCAGACGCAACGAAACGAACCGGGCGTTTCTTCAGCGGATTGAAGCCATCCCATCCCAGGGCTTCTCCGACCAGGACCAGGTCTCTCACGATTTGCTCATTTGGGTGCTGAAGCAGCGCATTGCTGAATTCGATCTCAAAGAATACGAGATGCCGATCAATACGCAGGGAGGCATTCATACGCACTTGGCTGACCTCCCCCTGGCGGTTCCTCTTGACTCCGTCAAACACTACGAAGACTACACCGCGCGCCTCAGACAGATTCCGCTAGCCCTCGGCCAGGTAATCGAAGTCCTACGGGCCGGCATGAAGGACAAGCTCATGCCGGTGCGCTTCATCGCGGAAACCATTCCCGGGCAATGCGAGGGCATCATCGCCGCCGACCCGTTCCTCGGTCCGACGAAGAAGTACCCTGCCGGCATTTCGGCGGAAGATCAGAAACGCCTGACCCAAGCCATCACTGATGCCATCAACGTTGATGTTCTGCCCGCGTACAAGAAGTTCGCCGAGTTCGTTCGCACCGAATACGCGCCTCGAGGCCGTACGACGCTCGCCATCACCTCCTTGCCTGACGGGCAGAAGAGGTACGAATTCGAGATTTATTCGCGCACTAGCTCCCACATGTCGCCGGATGAAATCCACCAGCTTGGCCTCCACCAAATCGATCGCATCCAGGCTGAGATGCTGGTGGTCGCCAAGAAAGCAGGGTTCTCAGATCTCGCATCCTTCCGGGCGTCCTTGAAGACAAATCCCAAGTACATTCCAAGCTCTGCCGAACAAATCCTCGACGATTATCGTCACTACATTTCGCAAATGGAGCCCAAACTCCACGAGCTGTTTACTCTGCTTCCAAAATCGCCGGTCACTGTCGAAGCCATTCCAGAATTTCAGGCATCCGCTATGACTCATTACATGATCGGTACGCCTGATGGGAAACGCCCTGGGCGCGTCGTGGTCGCGACTTCTAAGTTTGCCGATCGCTCCTTGGTCGAGGATGAGGCGATTGCCTATCACGAAGGCATCCCCGGGCATCACATGCAGCTTTCGGTTCAACAACAGCTTGGGGGATTGCCTAAGTTCCGCCTGCACGGCGTGCCCATCAGCGCTTATAGTGAAGGCTGGGCGCTCTATGCGGAGCAACTGGGCAAAGAGGTCGGGTTCTACCAGGATCCAGTCTCCGACTACGGACGTCTTTCTTCCGAACTATTCCGAGCAGTACGCCTTGTGGTGGATACCGGAATTCACGCCAAAGGCTGGAGCCGCGATCAGGTTGTAGATTTCTTCCGCAAGTCCGGCGCGGTGGATGAGCCCACCCTCCAGTCCGAGACCGACCGCTATATTTCCTGGCCGGCCCAGGCTCTCAGTTACAAACTCGGCCAGCTCAAGATCCGCGAGCTCCGAGAGCGCGCTCAAAAGGAGCTGGGAGAGAAATTCGACATTCGCAAATTTCACGACGAAATTCTCGATGGCGGCACTCTGCCGCTCGATATGCTCGAAGCCCGCACTGAGAAGTGGATCGCCGAGCAGAAAGCAAAGTGACCAGTACGGAAGTACCCCCGAGGTTCAAATCGGCGAGATTCTCGAATCAGCGTTCAAGAAAACGCATGGGCGTTCGATTTCGACTCATTGAGAATTCTCGTGATCGAGCGTCGAATTATGCAGGCTGCCACAATTCGATGGGATTTCCCTCCGGGTCATGTAGATGAGCGAAGCGCCCAACGTTGGGATAAGATTCGGGGTTTTTGACTTCAATTCCGGCCATTCGTAGCTGGGCGACCATCTTGTCGAGGTCATGCACTCGAAAGTTCACCATCCAGACCTTGGTAGGATCCCCGAAATATCCGCTCTTTTCGGGAAAGGGAGTGAAGGCGGTCGGTCCTGCCTCTTGCTGCCAAACGGTTCCGCCCTGGCTCGTTGGTGTGAGCGCAATCCCTAAGTGTTGTTGATACCAGTTCCCCAGCGCCTTGGGATCATGAGCCCGGAAGAAGAACCCACCGATTCCGGCTACTTTTTCCGTTCCCCCCGATTCATGTTCAGCAGCTGCCTTCGCAGGCGGAGCAGGAATCGCTGACTGCGGTGGGTTTTGTGCTGCGACGGCTAATTTGTTCTGGGGCAGAATGAAGCTGGACCCGAAAGCATACGGCAGGATTTGAAGTAATTGGCGCCTTTGAAAGCTCATTCCCATCCTCCTCCTCGATAGACTCTGTGGGAGGTTACTACCATACCTGGGCGGATGGGGTTCTGAAACTAAAAATACCGGGCACAGGACGATTGGGTCGACAACTCGAAGCTTCGATTTTCCGCCACCTGGCGATAAACTCCCATCTCGCTTCGTTGCCCATCCGTTTGGCTATTGACTCCTTTGGTGATGTTCTTGCCCTCAGCAGAAACAAGCTGGAGCACCGCCCTTTCGCCTGGGTTTGAATCTAATTGCCTGACATCAGGAAGCATCGGCATCTTTCTGCTAGAGTAGGTCGTCAGTTCGGGGGTTGGGTATGGGACAGAACAACGCCTGGAAGGTTTTTCTCCTCTTCTTGTGTTTCGATATTGCGACGTCAGCCGCATCCTCTCAGAAGATTCGTCTGTACGTGGACAACAGCGAAGGTGACGACGTCAGCGTGATCGACCTGAAGACGTTGAACACCGTAAATGACATTCGTCTGGCCGACAAAGTTCACGGGCTGGCCATTCAGAAGGATGGTCGGCGGCTATTTGCGACTATCGAATCCGATGACACGTTGCGCGTGGTGGATACTGCGACGAACCATGTCATCGCGACGATCAACCTCACGGGGCGTCCGAATCAGTGTGCGGTCACTCCCGATGGGCACTACGTAGCGGTGCCGATCGTGGACAAGGATGCAGTGGACATTGTGGACGTACAGCAACAGAAAGTGGTGAAAACACTTCCGGTGAGCAAGCCGCACAACGCCTTCAACGCTGGGAGCAATCGCTACCTGTTCGTGAGCGCCATGGGGGCAAACCAGATCAACGTCATCGACCTCACGACGATGACGTACTCGGCGAAGGTGGCGGTCGGAGGAATTCCCCGGCCGTACGTCGTCACGCCCGATGGCAGAACAATGTACGTCGCTTTAACCGATCTGCACGGTTTCATGAAGGTAGACGTGGCGAGTGGGAACATGCAGCGAGTAGCGATGCCGTCCGAAAACCAGACGCCGAAGCAGCGCCCGTTCGAGCCGAGCAACACTCTGACGCACGGGCTAGCGCTGGCGCCGGACGGGGCAGAGCTATGGGTCACCAGCCTGCTGGACAATAGTCTCTACGTTTACGAAGTTAAGGCGAACAAAATCACGGGGCGGGTACCGGTGGGCGATGGACCGAATTGGGTGACGTTCTCGCCGGACGGGAAGTACGTGTGTGTGAGCAATACTGGGACGAACGATGTGTCGATCATTGACGTGCGGACGAGGCGCGAGGTCAAGCGAGTGAAGGTGGGAAAGGCCCCGAAGCGGCTCGTGGCGGCAGTTCTGGGAGCGTAGACAACACCCGCGAAAGCTCGCTTGTTACGACCTCCCGTTCCTCAGCGGCCGATCAATCTCTATGTCGCACATCAAGGCGAAAATGGCTTGTTCACGCCTAGACAATATACCAACAATCGGTGAGCGGACCGGAGCACGCAACGCTAAGACTTGCCGAGGCAATGCCCGAAGTTAACTATTCGTTCGTCCTGAGCACGTTCACAGGAATGTAGTGACGCGCGACATCAAAAGCAGTCCCCGTCAAGCAAGCGTGGGTGGTCATGGATGATGACAGCGGGAACGTAAAATCCATTCGCCCCGGTTTGAACGAACTGAAGAAACGTTTGCAGGCCATGCAGAATGCCCAGAGAGTTAGGAGCCGCGAGCCCTCCGCCGGAAGCGCTTACCCGAGCTTAAGACTCATCCTCGCCCACGCGTCCGGCCTCAGCACTTCCTCGTTCTAGCTTCACCGAGAGGGTTGGGTTGTTCTTCTCAGAAGCTGCAGCAAGCGTCATTCCGATTTGCTGAGAGAGTTGTGCGACAAACCTTTGAACACCCTTATCGACGACCGAGTCACGGTGGCCGGAAACCGCAATTGAGAATGACTGATCACCCCGACCCGAGTTGTACGCTCTCGGGCATGGGCATCAAGTTGATGCTTTGTGTGGTTTGGGCTATGACTCCGTGGCTCAGTGATAAGAGACCGATGATCGCCAGGTCGATTCTCATGCGGTAGGGAAGAATGCGGAAGGGACCAGAACGATTTCTGTACATTCTCACCGAGGGATTACAAGATGTCAGATGAATGCACCCGGTTTGCTGTTGGTTTGTCCTCCGACTCGGACTCGATAGGGGTCTCATTGCGAACCTCGTCGAAGGCCCACTGTCCTCTCACTTGCTCTTGTAAGTGAACGCTACCTTGGTTTCTTCGTTGACCACTAGCGGGCGCACGAAATGAAATGCCGTTCCAGTATGCGGTACGTCGATGGTGACTGGCAAAACGCCGGCAACTCGTCTTTGCAGGTTGATGACGTTGGCGGATGGAGCGGCCTGCGCAACTTGGGCCTGCTTCTTGTTTTCTCGTTCCATCTCGGCAATATTGACGCCGTTTAGGTTGCCAGCAGTCACTTCGACCGTCTCCATGGCGGCTCCGACATTCAGGGTTGCATGAAACGGTTGCGGATGTTGTGAGTCATAGAAATAGCCCCGTACCTGGTAGGCGTGAAAGCCTTGCGACTCGATTTTGATGTCCACCCGCCCCGTAGGCACGTTCCACACTCGCCAGAAACCCTCACTGTTCGCGGTCGTCTCCATCTTGTATCCGCTTTCCTCAGAGGTCACGGAAACATGAGCATTCGGGATAACGGCTCCGGCTGGATCTAGTACAAGTCCACCCCATTGTCCCTGGAGCAGGGGCTCAACTTTGTAATTGATAGGGCCCGCAGCGGCCACTCCAGGTTGGATGGCCGCGTATGTCTCCAAACCGGCGCTCTCGACAAAGGCTTGCGGAACGCGATCTGCCGGCAGCACATCGCCGCTGAGGTCCTTCACCTTGTATTGCTCAGGAAGGAAAACTTCCCACTGCAGCAAGTTGATCGGGATGTCCATCCCCGGCAGCGACAAATCCGAGCCGCCTTTCTTCGCAAAGGGAGCCCCGGAGTGCATGAATACAAAGGAAACGGTGTAGGCGTCCGTGGGCCTGAACCCTGTTCTAAGCAATGGAACGCGATTGCCGTCCGGAGCTTCGACCGGCTTCACCTTCTCGCCGGCAACATCCGCCGATAGAATCGTTGCTCCTGCAGGCAATCCCACTTTGAGGAAAGGTTGTGCCTGGTTCTTGACCGTCAGCCTCACTTCGGTCAGCGATTTGCCTTCCGATGTGACCAGCGTGGTTACTTCGGCATTTTCCGCAACCGCGGCAAGCACCGCGCTGTCGGGAAAGCGTAGCCATTCAAGAGAGAGCGACGGCCCCTCGTTCGGCTGGCGATGGTAGCGAAAAGCGGCTTGCGCGGGAAAGCGGGCCAAAGAGCGCAGGCTGGGGTTTGCCTCTTTGATGTCCATGCGCTTCATGCTTCCACCTTCCGTGGCCGTGATCTCGGTGCTGCCCGTTCCCTCAACCAGCACTTCGCCAGTTTCACGCTGTGCGCCTTTGAACTGAATGATCGGAGCATCCGCTTTGGTGGCAGTGAGCGAGCGTTCCATCGAGATCAAGAACTCATATGCCTTCTGATTTGTGGTTGCGAGCTTCAGCGTCAAAACTGAAGATTTCTGTTCCGTCGAATCGAGCGATGCACCCGTCACGCCCGTAACCTCAAAACCCGCGGGAATTTCGACATCAAGCTGGGTCGGCTCGCCCTGCACGACAGTGACGTTCGCAAGCACCGAAGCATTCAATTGTGCTTCGGTAACCGAAACTAGCGTTTTCACGTCGGCTAGGAAACGCACTTCCTTCGCGGCTGCAGGCGTAGTTGTGGCAGAGTCCCTTGTCGTCCATTCAACGTTTACATTTTGTCCGGGGACAAGCGTCGCCAGTACGGTCGTGCGGCCATTTTCTGAGGTGCGGCCCGTAACCAGGCCGCGGCTAAGCCTTACTGCCGTGGACTCCCCCGGAACCGTCAGCGAAAAAGTTACGCTGCCGGCTGCGGGTACTGGCAAGGTCATCGACGCGCGGCCCGCTTCGAGCCTGAGCGGCTGACCCACGTCCAAGAGCAACGAGAACTCCGCCGGGCCTGCCAATACCGCGTTTTCAAAACCGCTATCCAACTGGAGGGGAAGATCTTTACCGTCCTGGCGGGCGTTGAAGATGGTAAGACCACGGGTCAGCGGAACCGTGACGAATCCTTTTTTCAGAACCTCTCCACGAAGCTGCACGGTTCCTGAGACTGCGTCCGCACCTGCAGTTAGTTTCAAATCCGCGTTCTTCAGCGAATACGGCAGTGGCGGCGTGTCGACCTTCCGAGGAGGCTTATTCGCAAGCTCATTCAGACGATTGAACTCATCGAGCGTTAGCGTCACGTTCCCAGCACTGGGCAGAGGAGGCGACTTTTTGTCCTGAGACACGGCACAGAGGCCGCACAGCACGATCAAGATGGGCAGAAGAATTTTCATCATCGGCCTCCTTTCTTGTCCTGTTGGTAGTTGAGCGTGGCGCTTGGCACCTGGCTGGCACTGGTCAATTGCGCCGTTAGGAACACCGACGGGCCAAAAGCGGGAAACGAAACTCGGATCGGCAGAATGCCACGGGCACGTATGCCCTGAGATTTTGCGAAGAAAATGGCCTTGCGGCGGGTTTCATCGTCTCGTTTATTTCCGTTAGGCATATCTACCTCTACAGCCTGTTGCGAGGCTTGGGCATTCTGTGAGCCGGTGACGTCCCCTATGGGCAGAGTCGTCAGCACACTCGACACCGGCGCAGCGTAGGTTTGCTCGCGGAAGACTCCGGGCTCAGGCGAAAGCTTATAAAGTGGCGGGTAGTACACGAGCAGGCCGGTGCGGGAAATCGGCAAGTCCAACGCAGGCAATTGGACTGCGAGCTTGCCTTTGCCCTCCCACTTGCTCCCGCGGCTGAAGTACACGAACTCAACCGCGAACTCCGACGCATCCTCGCCGCCTCGCGCCTTTTCTAGCGGAAGGAGAATGCTGCCGTCGGGAGACTGCCCAGGACGTATCGCTTTTCCTGACAGAGCAGCGCTCCAGACCATCGCGCCTGGCGGCAAGGTGACCTTCAAGAAATTTCGTTGATTGTTGCGGACGGCATATTGTGCCTGGACCAGCACCTTGCCGTCATTGCTGAACAATGCGCGATATCGGGCCTCCTCCACATTGGCCATCAGCATGGCCTGTTGCGTGTACCGTGCTATGTCTACCGACAATGAGCGGGGGCCCCCCTCCATATTCCGGAAACGATAAGCCGCAAGCGATGGCGACTGCCGGCTTGCCACCATCGAGCCCAGGTCACTGGCGTCGGCCTCCTCTAGACCCTGCACCTTTGCCTCCTTGATTTCACCCGCGCCAAGGACCTCTACCGCGACTCCCCCAGTTTGACGAAGGTTATTTTCGACGCTAAAGATCGGAACCTTGACCTGACCGTCACGCGGAAGCCGCGTTTCCGAGCTCACCACAAAACGCACATTGTGATCGGCCGGTTCGAGGAGCTTGACGGTAAGTTCACCGCTCTTGATCTCCCAGTCGGCAACCGCCGCACCAGAGACTTGATTGATGCTGATGTTGTCGCCCAACTGAAGTTTCTCTTCCTGCGCTGTCCCCTGCAGAATCTCCAGGTCGATTTCCGCCACGATCGAGGTAGAGTCCTCGCCGAGGCTGACCAGCTCGATCAGTGATCCGCGCTGTCGCAGCGGTAAACTGCTGCGGTGATCTTCAGTCCGCCGCCGCCACGTAAAACTCAGTGGCTCGGTGCCGTGACCGTAGGCCGTCCATCTAGTTTCACGGAACTGCTCGGTTCTCTCCGTCAGTAGTCCACCCGCAACTGCAACGTCCACCTCTGGCCGTGAAATCTGCAGGGTGGCACGAGTGATCCCGGATGCGGTCGCCGGAAGTGAAAGACCTTCGCTCGCCGCAGCGCCGGTGACCGGTACCGCAATATCCAGCATGAGAACAGCCCTGCCCGGTCTGGATAGCAGGGCGCTTAATTCCCCACCTTTGCCGGACCCTACTGCGAGCGATACGAGCTTTCCGTCCAAGTGGGCGCCCCGCACCAGCAAGCCGTCAGGAATTGGGACGCGCACCCAACCATCTTTTATAACGTCAACGGTAAGGTTGGCCTGCCCCGTAGCGGCGTCCCCGTTGATTTTCAAATCGTAGTCGACACGAGTGAGCGTCGCATCGACACTCAAAGGTTCGGGCCGAGCCTCGGAGGGATAGGCTTTGGCACGCAGGTCGCGATAGTCATCAACTGAAATGACAACCCATCCGGGCGAGTGTGAGACGTCCTGAGCCGATGTGAACCGACCAACGCTGGCAAGGAGTAAGACTGGCAGGATACAACACAAAAACCTGAGTAACAGCCGATGGCGAATCACGCGCTGACACCCCCTTCACGAGGAACCGCCCCTTGAGGAAGGATAACGGGACTTACTGGAAAAAAACGTTATCTCTGCCGATGCGGGCCCCTGCTTGGCACAAACGCCTCATTACCGAAAGAACGCATACGTACCCGCCTTGGCGGAAATTCCGGATTAGGCCGTTAGGTGTACAGCTGGAGAACGCGCAGAGCGGTCTATCTTGCTATACAAATAAAGGGGTTGAGGTATGAGTTGACTCATCAATTGTCCAATTGAATGACTCAGATCAAGGTCCTGTATGTCGGGCGCTTGGATTCGCTAGCGATTGGTCCGAGCCAATGTCAGGCCAGGGTGGTGGCTTAGCAGCTTCGGTCCTGACGGCACGCGATGGCGGGCTTAAGATAGTTTTGTGCAGAATGTGACGTCTGTCGCAGCCGCAGCCTTTGGGGTAGCACTCATTCCAGTTGTGTTGTTCGGATTGGCTGCGGAGCAATTGGTTCGTTCCCTACAACGCTGGCCGGTTCCCGCACGTATTGCTTTTCCTGCTCTTTGTGTTCTGCCTTACTTAGCGGTTTCCCTTTCCCAACATGTTTTTCATTGGAAGTGGTTTGTGTTGTACGCGGGGCTGCCCGTCGGGTTGACGTGGCTGCTCGAACGAGCGGCGGTGTTTGACCCCGAACAGCGAGGTAATTGGCGAGACGTATCGACCTTACTGGTGCTTGGGTTGGCCGTTGACTTGCGCTGGTTTGACGGCGCCTGGCCCGGAGGGCTGCAGGCACTAGGCAAACTGCTCCTTGTTGATATGGGCTTGTACGGATTCCTTGCCATTCGTCAACTCAGCGGAATCGGGTTCGACTTGCGTGTGAAGTGGGGCGACTTGAAGACCGGTTTGTACGAACTGATCCTTTTGGCACCGGTCCTCCTAATCCTGGGGCTCGCTCTCCACTTTATTCATCCCCATGCCAATCTGCCAGGAGTGGCCTCGGCGCTGAGCTGGATAGGGATTTTCTTCTTCATCGCACTTCCCGAGGAACTCTATTTTCGCGCGTGGGTGCAGAACTTACTCGAGCGGCGTGTCGGGCGAAAGGCTGCTTTGATGATCGTGTCCGCTCTGTTCGGGCTGTCGCATTTCAACAAGCGATCAGTGCATTTCAACTGGCGCTATGTGCTTCTGGCCACGATCGCTGGGATTTTCTATGGGCGGGCATGGCGAAAAAACCGGCGGGTGCCTGCGTCATCGATCACGCACGCCAGCGTGGATTGGATCTGGTCGCGGTGGTTCTGAGGCCCTTGTTTTGCACTAGGGTGACGGCCGTGTTGCGTGATAGTGCAAATACCCGCGCCCAACCCGCATATGGTGGTTCAGCGCGTCCGGCACACATACAGCGAAGCAGAGGCCAAGCAGTCCCTGTGCCAGTCCGATCGCGTAGAGATTGCGATAACGCCGGAATAACACGCACGAGATCAAGCCCCACACAAAAGTGGCTGCTGTGAGTACGAGATTCGGCAAGTGGGCCGTGGCGAAGAGAACTGCCACGAAGAATAGGGCCTGCGGTTCGTTCGCAAGAACCCGCGCCATCCGCGGAAAGAAATAGTCCTGCAACAGAAACTGCTGGTAGATCGTCCATAGGAAGTATCCGGCGACGTGCCCGAAACCAGCGTCGTACAGGGCGTGCAACGTGCCTGCCCTCTTGCAGATGAGCACGCCCCCGACCGTCAAGGCGGCCGCGGCCGGCAGGATCCACAGCGACGGCACCAGACCGCGCAAACCGAAGCCGAGTTCCTCTCGGGTTTGTCCGCATGCTAGCACAATCGCGAGCGTCACCGCGAAGGCGATGGGAGAGAGAATGCGCTGCGCGGGTTCGGGCGTCCAGAGAACCGCGAGAATCAGTCCGTAGCCGACAATTAGTTCAGCCAGATCTCGCGTTGAGCCGGGCTGGAGACGTGCCATCCAGGAAGTATGGCATAG
>Ga0068855_100009598_pt1 | contig 11676 bp, 7 predicted proteins | sample KBSCornC52_FD_66592 | JGI IMG/M metagenome (GOLD analysis project Ga0068855, IMG submission 66592) | Corn rhizosphere microbial communities from Kellogg Biological Station, Michigan, USA - KBS Corn C5-2 | ecosystem: Host-associated > Plants > Roots > Rhizosphere > Soil ...
AGTGCGGCGATGGCGGAGATGCGCCAGATCCTGGCCGACGACAAGGCCGATCCGAAGACGCGCGAGGCCGCGCTCGAGTCGCTGCTCGCCGCCAAGGATCCGGAGACGCTTCCGCTGCTGCTCAAGCTGGCCAAACCCGCGGGACCGCTGCGGGCGCCCGCCCTGCGTGGCCTGGCGATCTACGAAGATGCGCAGATCACCGACGTCATTCTCGGTGTCTACAAGAACCTGGATACCGCCGAGAAGCGCGATGCGCTGAACACCTTGCTCGCCCGTCCGGCGAGTGCGCGGGCCTTCCTCGCGGCGATCGATGCGAAGACCCTGGCGCGCACCGAGATCAACGCGCCGGCCGCCCGGCAGTTGCAGGATCTGCATGACTCGCAAGTCGACCAGTGGCTGGCAAAAAACTACGGCGCCGTCCGCACTTCGCCCGCCGACAAACAGGCGCAGATTGCCCACCTCAAGGAATTCGTCACCACGGGTTCGATCTCGCGTGCCGATGTCAACCGGGGACGCGCAATCTTCACCCAGACCTGCGCGATCTGCCACACGCTCTTCGGCTATGGCGCGAAGATCGGTCCCGAGTTGCCGGGCTCGTTCGAAGATATCAACTACCTGCTGCTCAACATCGTCGATCCCGATGCGATCATCGGGAAGGATTACCAGCAGGTGCTCGTCCACACCAAGGATGGGCAGACGCTTTCGGGCATCATCGCCTCCGACGATAGCTCCGCGGTGACGCTCAAGTCGCTGGCCGGCGTGCTGACCGTGCAACGCGCGGACATCACCTCCATGGAGGTCAGCCCGCACTCGCTGATGCCGGAGGGGCTCATCACCGTGATGGACGAAGAAAGCGTGCGTGATCTCTTCCTCTACCTGCGGCAACGCGGGCAGGTGTCGATGTTGGCTACGACGGTGAATGCGGCGGATTTCTTCAATGGCAGCGACCTGTCGTGGTGGCACGTGAAGAGCGGCGACTGGAAGGTGGAGAACGGGGAATTGGTCGGGCGGGCGAATGAGGGAAGGACGGCTGTCCTTTCCAGCGACATGCTGGCGGATCACTTCACGCTCACCGCGCAGATCAAAGTGTCGGGTGAAGAACCCGTGGCGGAGTTTGCCTTTCACGGATTATTTTCGACCCCGCCGTTCAAAGGTGTTTCGCTGAGCCTTGGTGGCGCGACGCCGCCGAATATCTGGCGCTATGACCTTGGCGAGAAGCCGGTCGACGTGCCGGGCACGGTCGCTGTTCCGGCGAACCAATGGGTGAGCTGCCGCATCGTGTCGAATGGCCGTGATGTGGCTATCACGCTGGGCAATCAACCGGCCTTTCATCTCATCGATACACCCGCTGGCCGCAACGCCTTCGCCTTCTATCTGAAAGGCAAGAACGCCGAGCTGCGGGTGAAAGACGTGAAGCTGGAGATCCCGGAGAAGTAGCACCATGCGCAGCCTCATTCTCGGCTGCTATCTGCTCCTCTGCGCGGTATTGGCGCGCGCAGAGGATGCGCCGGGAGTTTTGCGGCTGCTCGATGGCGGCTTCGCCCCCAGCGGCGCGAACTTCGAAGTCGTCTTCGAGTTCTCCGATTTGAAGCCGGCTCCGCCAACGGCGAAAGCGCCGGCGGCGCTGGTCGCTCCCGCTGTCGCCACGCCGGCGATGGAGTGGTCCGGTCCGAAGGGAGTCGAGGCTCGATTGGAAGTCTGTTGCCTCCGGTGGCCGATCGGCTTGGGTGAGGGGGCTCTCGCTGCGGCGCACTTGCGGCTGACGAATTCGACTGATGCTCTCGTGCACACGACGCTGTCGGTCAGGATCGCGCCGCGAGGGGAGATTCATGCCCTCGCTTTCGAGAGGCATGCTTTCCTCATCGCGGGTCGTCCGGTGCTAATTTCGGATACGCCTTCTCGAGGCGCTATTTTGGCCGATTCGCCCTTCGCCCCGCGACCCCTCACGCCGGAGGATCGGGCTCATGTGGAATCGGTGAAGGGGGAATGCCGGGGCGAGATGCTCTTCGATCTCACCTTGCCGCCTGGGCAGACGCAGACGCTGGGGTTCATCAGTCCCGTGCAATTGCCGCAAGGCAGCGAACCGGATTTGGATTTCTATCGCGAGTTGTCCGTAGAGAAACTCTTCCACGAAGCGCGGAAGCAGCGGGAAGCGGGCGAGGGGAAGAAGCGATGAGCGTTTGCGGGAGGACGGTGCTGTATTTAGCCCAAGTTCGTCAGTATAGGAGCGAAAGCCGCCTTTTTTTGGGGGCTCGTGGGTTGGGGAGGCGCTCATTTACATGGGTGGTGGGTTGGTGGGAGCGTGTAGTGAAGAAGAGCCTATTGCGGAAAGAGGGGCTGGGCGGCGATGCTCGCGGCCATGTTTCTGCGCCGCCACCGCCGGACTATTGCCGGAGAGACTTACGATTACTGGACGTTGGTTAAGACGGTGCGGACGGCGCGGGGACCGCGTCAGCAGGTAGTGGCGACGCTGGGCAAGGAACCCGGCTTGGAGAGTGGCTCGCGGCATGGCTGGGAGGAGGTGGCCGATCTGCTCGAAGGGCGCACCCCGGCGCCGGTCCAAGGGCGACTGGGTGAGCCGTTGGCCGAAGCCGCGTCACCACGGCGGCTGTGGGCGGAGGTCGATCTGCGCGGGTTGCGCGTGGAACGGGTGCGGGACTTTGGCGGGCAGTATCTCGGGCTGGCGCTCTGGCGGCGCCTGGGGCTGCACACTCTCTTACGGGAACTCATCGCGCCTGGTTCTGAGCAAGTGCCGTGGGAGTTGACGGCCTGCATCCTCACCCTGGCCCGCTTTAGTGGGCAAAAAAGCGAACTCGAAGTGGCCGAGCGCTGGTATGCCGACAGTGCGCTCGAAGACCTGCTCGGAGTTCCCCTTGCGCGGATCAATGACGCACGGCTCTATCGCGGGCTCGATGTGCTTCACGCCCACAAGGATCAGCTCTGCGCGCATTTGCAGGAGCGCTATCGAAGCTGGTTCGGGGTCGAGTTCGAGTTCCTGCTCTACGATGTGACGAGCACCTATTTTGAGGGCCAAGCCAGGGCGAACACCAAGGCCGCGCGCGGTTACTCACGTGATCAGCGGCCCGATTGCAAGCAAGTCAACATCGGCTTGGTGGTGACGCCCGAGGGGCTGCCCATCGGCTACGAAGTCTTTGCCGGCAATACGACCGACGTGACCACGGTGGAGGAGATGGTCGAGTTGCTGGAACAAAAATATGGCCTGCCCAAACGCATCTGGGTCATGGACCGGGGGATGGTCAGCGAAGAGAACATCGAATTTTTGCGGGAGCGCGGCGCGCGCTACATCGTCGGCACGCCCAAGCGCCAGCTCAAGTACTTCGAGACCCAACTGCTGGCCGAGGAAAACTGGAGCGAGGTGCAGCCCGGAGTGGAAGTCAAACTGGTCGCGCATCCCGATGGAGCCGAAGAGGAGCAGTATGTGCTCTGCCGTTCCAGCGCACGGCGCGAAAAGGAACTGGCCATGCTCGCGCGTCAGCGCGAACGGCTGCGTGCGCAACTGGAGAAAACCCATGCCACCCTCCAGCGCCGTCCGGCCAAAGACGCCGGCCGCATCGAACGGCGGATTGGCCGCTGGCTGGGCCGCTTTCCCGCCGCCGAGCGGTTGCTGGAGGTCGATGTCGAATACGACTCGAACGGTTGCGCCTGCGGCTTGAAAATCACCGAGCGGCAGGAGCATACCGCCTGGGCCACCCTGGCCCATGGCGCCTATTTGTTACGGACCAACTGCCCCGAGCAGGATCCGGCCAAACTCTGGCGCTGGTATATCCAGCTCACCCAAGCCGAGGAGTCTTTCCGCATCAGCAAAAGCGACCTCGGTCTGCGCCCTGTCTTCCATCAAAAGACCGCACGGGTCGAAGCCCACATCCTGGTCTGTTTCCTGAGCCTGGCTCTCTGGCGCACCCTGGAAATGTGGATGCGTGGCAAAGGCCTCGGCAACTGCGCCCGCCAACTACTCAAGGAGGTGGCCACCGTGCGCAGCATGGATGTCGTCCTGCCCGTCCGTGAGCCTGCTGCGGAACAACCCTGCGAATTACGTCTGCGCATCGTGGCCCGCCCCGATCGCCCAGTCGCCGAATTGCTCCACCGCCTCGGCCTGGAACTGCCCAACGCTCCCCAATCCGTGCAAAATGTAGTGCAGAAAAACGGCCTCTAAATCACCGCCTTCTCTGATGATTCCCGCTTTTAACCCAAAAACTGACGAACTTGGGCTAGTCACCCCTACCGGTCTTTCGAGCCAATCCGCACCTCGGTGCCGTCGCTGTCGGCGGCGCGGATGTCGAAGCGCTGCGGGAGGAATTGCTCGATCACGGCGATGTTCGTTTGCGCGTGGCGGGAGAGGCCGGCGGTGCGGAAGGCGCCGCGGCCGGCGAGAGCCAGAGGGAGTAGGAGCTGGTCGGTGAGATATTCGCCGGCGGGCGCGGTGTGGGCGAGATAATGGCGCACCTGGTCGATGACGCCATCGGCGACTTGCTCGGCGCGCACGCCGCGTTCGCCAAAGCCGGTGAAGACTTCGACGATGTGCTCGGAAGCCACTTCGGCGACGAGGACGAAGCCGGGGCCGCAAGCGGCGGGATGCTCGACGATTTCGTAAGCAGCGCGCGGCCAGCCGAGGCGTTTCTCAAATTGCGCGAAGGCGCGTTCGGCGATGCTCGCGGGCAACGCAGCCAGATGGGCGGTGACGCGCCGCGAGCCGTCGGCGCCGCGGTCGAGGAGCTCGAGCGGCTGGAGCGTCTTCGCGGGCGTGATGGTGATCTCCAGTTTGCCGCCGCCGGCCGGATAGAAACCGGGACGCACGAGATGCGTCTCCACGATGGGACCGAGGCGGGCGAGTTGCGGCAGGAAGGTGCGCGCGAGGAAATCGAACGGCGGGGCGAAGGGGTTGTGCGTGCCGCCTTCGAGGATGAGGCGCGAGGGTTCGCCGAGACGGATGAGCGCGGGCAGGATGGTTTGCAGCACGAGCGTGGTGCTACCGGCGGTGCCGACAGCAAAGCGATACTCGCCCGCACGCGGCGCCTCGGGACGGAAGACGAGTTCGAGCGAGCCGATGGTGGCACCATCGGCCGCGGCGTTGCCGATCTGCATGGCGGCTTGCAGCGCGGTGAGGTGCTGGCGCAGGAGGCCGGGCTTTTTGCGCCCGGCGCGGATGTTGACGATGCGGAAGGGTTGGCCCGTGACGAGCGATAGCGCGAGCGACGAGCGCAGGATCTGGCCGCCGCCTTCGCCCGCGGCGCCGTCGATGGTGAGGAGAGACATGGAAGTAAAAGTGAAGAACGTGGGAGGGGGTGGCTACCGATCAAAAACAGAACATCCGAATCTGAACATCCAACACCCAACGTCCAATTGCCCCCCCGGCACCACGGGCGTCTCGCAAAGCCTCCGCTCCCAACATCCAATGAAGAGAAACTGACGCGCAAACGCTTGCGCCGATTGGATGTTGGAAGTTGGGTGTTGGGTGTTGGATGTTGTGCCTTTCTTTTACGCCGCCCCTCCCAGCGATTCGTCCGAATCCTTGATCACAAACCGCGCGCGGAGGCGCGCGACTTCCGCGGCGAGGCCGGCGCGCTCGACGCTGCGCAGGACTTCGTTGAAATCCTTGTAGGCGGCGGGCGCTTCGTCCTTCGGGTAGAAGCGGCAGTTGGTCAGGATATCGTGGGCGATGAATTCATCGTCGACGGTTTTCTGGTCCAGCTCGCGGATGGCGGCCTTGCGGCCCTTGGCGCGGCCGGCGCCGTGGTTCACCGAGTAGCAGCTTTTCTCGGCGCCGGGCTCGGCAACCATCACGCAGGAACCCGCGGTGGGATTTCCCGGCAACAGGATGGGATGGCCGGTCTCGGCGAACGGCGTATCGCGCAGCGCGTGGTGGCCGGCAGGGAAGGCGCGCGTGGCGCCTTTGCGATGCACCCACGCCTCGCGATGATCCACGATCTCGCGCCGCGCGATGTTATGGCTGATGAAGTAGACGAGCTGGCCAGTGGCCCCCGGAATGATCTCCTGGAACGCCTCGAGGACGAGGGCATTGATCAGCAGGTGATTCACCGTGGCGAAGTTCGCGCCGAGCGCCATATCGTCGAGATACGCGTCGGCCTCGGGCGTACCGAGCGGGGCATAGACGAGTTCCTTGTCCTGGCCGGGCAGCGGCAGATCCCAAGTCTCGAAGAAACGCTGGAGCGCGCGGAATTGTCCGCTGGCCAGGTTGTGGCCGAAGCCGCGCGAACCGCAATGGGACAGGAAGGCGAGGCCGCCATCGCGCAGGCCGAAGGTCTCGGCCGCTTTACGAGCGCGATCGTTATCGCCGATCTCGACGGCTTCGCATTCACCGAAGTGATTTCCGCCGCCGTAGCTTCCGAGCTGGGTCATCTTGTCGTCGAACTTGGGCAGGGCGCCGCCGGCGAGCAGGCGCTCGAGGCGCAGGCCGAGAGCAGCGGGGGTGTTGTCGTGGCCGACGTGCGCGGAATCCTCGCAGCGTTCCGCCCAGGTGGGCGGGATACCGAGGGCTTCGCACACGGCCCGCGAGGCGCCCTCGACGACGAGTTGTTTTCCGAGCGCGGGCGAGACGTGACGCGATTTCTTCGCGGTGCGCTGGCCACGGCCGGCGCCGGTGGGCGTGCGTTCGCAGATGGCATTGATCAAGGCGCGGCGGGTGGACTTATCGGCCACCGCATCGGCGGGCAGATCGAGCGCGAGCAAGCTCATCGAGCATTTGATATCGACTCCGACGGGGCCGGGATAGACGTGCGTGGGCGAGACGAGCACGCAACCCACAGGCGCGCCGTAGCCGGCGTGGGCATCGGGGTTGAGCACGAGATCGGTGACGCCGGGCGCACCGCGCGAATTCATCGCCTGTTCGAGGCACTTCGCATCGAAGGACGAGCGGATGGCTTCGGTTCCGATCACGGTGATCGGCTTACCGCGCGAACCGGGCGCGGGCAGGAAGCCGGTGGCTTCGCCGGTGATGTTGATGGAGTGGGGAGAGAGGGATTCGGTGTTCATGTCTTGGTTGGGAAAATTTCAGGATTGGCGGTCGGGCCAGTGCCAGCTGGCGCAGAGGGTCTCGAACCCTCGGCCATGTGGATCGGCCCAATGGTTGTGGGTAAAAATGGCGGATTGCTCCGTGGCACCGAGCTTCTCGTGTAGCTCGGCAAATTCGTGTTTGAAAGGTTGCGGACCCTTGTCGAAACCGATGAAGAGCAGGACGCGTTCACCGTTCCACATCGGGTGGACGTAGGATCGGATGCGACTGGCCAGCCGCAATTCTTTCCAACGTTCGGCGAAATCATGATGCGGATCGCTTCGATAGGTATCGCCATAGCAGCGCACTTTGATCTTCGAGCAACGCACCAGGCTGATCTCCAGCGAATGCCCGTGGCCGAGAGCAAAGAAGCAACCCGCCTTGACCGCCGAGGCGCCGGTTTTCTTTTGCGTGGAATACTCCAGGCGTTCGATCGTCGGTCGAATGATGAACTGCCAGTCGCCGAGATGATTGGGCCGCGGCTGCGATCCGGCATGATATTCGTTAATCGCGTAGAGTCCTTGCGGGTCGGCGCTTTCATCGAAAGCGCGGAAGGCGGCGTGGAGTTGGGTGATGAGTTCGGGTTTCTGCATGGCACGGGGCCGGGAAAGAGTTTTGCGACGACAAGAGTGATGAGACGTAATACGCGCTCTACCATTGAGCTTCGGCTCCGTGAAAATGGAGCCGGCGGGAGTCGAACCCGCTACCTCGTCCTTCGTAGGGATGTAGTCCCGTCGGCATTCGTCGCAAAAGGATTGCGGCCAGGATTCGTGACGACAAATTCTTGGCGAAACATTTCGCTGCTCTACCAACTGAGCTACCCGGTCTTGCGACCGAGGCGGGAATCGAACCCGCGACCGTCGATTTAACATGTAGTTCCGCACGGCATTCGGCACGAAGGCCGGTGCGCGAGCGTGCCGACAACCAATGGCAGGACACTTTCCGCCGAAGCGGAAATCGGGCGTTGAATCCCGTCGCGCTCCCGAAGGAGCACTTTACCAATGTAGTCCGTGCCGGCATTCGGCACGCTCACGAAAATCAAAATTTCAAAGATCAGGATGCGCGATGATTCGCACCTCCAAAGCTCGCCGACAAAATTTTGATGAGACGCATTTTAAGATGTAGTCCCACCGGCATTCGGCGAAATTTTTGGGAGCCTCGCCCGCCCGCGCCGGATTGCGCGAGCGGGCTCCGGCCTCACAGCTCGATCTTTTCGATCAAGCCGACCCAGTGATCCGGGTTCAATTCTCCGGCGGCAAAGGCGGCGACGATTTCGAACACACGACGTCGGAGAAACCGCCGATGTTCATGATGTCCTCGCGCTCCTTGGCTTGCGTGGAGGCGTAGGGCTGCACGTCGAGACACACCAGGCGGGCGCGCGGGTTGCGCGAGCGGAATTTCTCCCACTCCTGCATAGTCGCGGTGCTGCGGCCTCCACCGCGGCTATCGACCCACGACATATTGTCGGAGACGAAGATCACGAGATCTCCGTCTCGGCGCTGCGCGTTCAGGTGCTGGAGCGGCGCGGAGCAGTTCGTTCCGCCGCTGGGCAGCGAAGCGAGCTGGCGCGCATTGGTCATCACGCTGTCGCGAGCGTTGAGCTCGCAGGGCACCACGTGGTCGCTGAAAGCGATGACCTCGGCGTCGGGATTCTTGCGAAGCACGGCGGCGGCGACGAGCGCAGCGACGTCGATGCAACGAGTCTGCGAGGTGGCGCCGGGGCGATTTCCGGTCACCGCCGATTGCATGGACCCGGACACGTCCGGGCAGACGAACACGCGGCCCGCGATGGCCGGCACATTTTCGGTTGCCACTTCCATCGCGTCCTGCAGCGCGTCGCGCACGGTGGCGGGCACCGCCTTGTCGGCGGAGTGATACGCGGTGAGGAGTTGATACGGGAAGCAGCGGGCGCGGCGCACCTTGTGCGGGTCGCGCAGGCGGCTGGCGATGTGGCGGGTCAGCGCTTTGTCGTCATACACGCCGTGGCGGGCGAAGGTGTTCAGGTTCATGCGGGTCATCTGCCACGGAGCCTGGCCGGCGATGGATTGCCACGCGGCCCGGCCGAGGTTGAGCGCGGTGAGCATCTGGAAGGGCACCTCGGGCGCGACCTTCGAGTCGCCGCGTTTGAAGGCCTCGAACTGGCGGACCAGCGGAGGCAGGGCGTCAGCGTTGTGCGGGCGATTGATCAACCAGCCATACAGCGCCTCACGGGCGGCATCGGCCGGGCGCGGATGGACCATCTTGATCACATCGGCGAGCGAAGGGCTCTGGCCGACCGCGGCACGAAAGACCTGGGTGTCGTCGCGCTGTTCAAACCAGCGCTGCACCAGGCGCTTCGGCGCGGAGCCGAGCGACTTGCGCCCGGCCACGCCGCTGCGGATGATCTGCACGAAGTTGCGCAGCATCTTGCCGTCGTCGATCACGCGATCGAACACGCGGGCCAGCAGCGCACCATCGCGGGCGGCGAGGGTCGCGCAAAGCAGCGCGGGCATGTCCTTCATGTAACCGCGGGTGCGGCAGTAGACGGCGGTCCTGGCCACGAATTCAGCATCCGCGGCGGCGGCGAGCTTGAGCACCTGGTCGAGCTGCGCAGTGGCGCTGGCGTAGAAGGTGGAGTCCAAGCAGCCGGTCACGGCATATTGGGCGAGGGCGTGCTTGGTGGAAAAGCGATAGGCGGGTCCGCCAGCCTGGTTGCGGGTATCGGTCTGGGGTTGCTGGCGCCCGACAAAAGAAGAAAACAGGGACTGGTTGGCCATGATCGTATTCGGGTTTTTGGTTTCGCTTGGGTGATTCGCCATTCGAGCGAACAGGAGGGAGTAATGCTCGCAGCGTGCCACGGACCGTTCGCCAGACCACCTATCGCCGGCGTAAGTAGCTGAATGCGAACGGATAGTAATCCTTACCGCTGCTCGTATTCGCTCCGTCGGCCGATGATTTTTTGCTCGAAATACGCGCGGATAAGCTAGTAATCTATTTTTTCCGCTATGCTCTCGAAGAAGCTCGTTATCCTTGGCCTGCTCGGGACGCAGTTGGACCGCGGAATCGGTCCGCGACGCTGGGAAACCTGGCGCCCGACGGTTTCTCTCTGCCAGCAGGAGGAGCTGCTCGTCGATCGGCTGGAACTCCTGCATGACCGCAAGTCAACTTCGCTAGGTACGACCGTGGCCGAAGACATCGCCGGCGTATCGCCCGAAACCGAAGTGCAACGGCATCTTGTGGAATTCCGCGACCCGTGGGATTTCGAGGAAGTCTACGGCGCGCTCGCCGACTTCACGCGGAGCTATCCCTTTCAACCGGAACGCGAGGATTACCTCGTGCATATCACCACCGGCACGCACGTGGCGCAGATCTGCCTGTTTCTCCTCGCGGAATCGCGTCACATGCCGGCACGGCTCATCCAGACTGCGCCGCCGGACGATCGCGAACGCGGTTCGCCGGGCCGCTACACGATCATCGATCTCGATCTCTCGCGCTACGATCGCATCGCCGCCCGCTTTGCCGAGGAACAGCGCGAGGCGCGAACGTTTTTGAAAAGCGGCATCGCCACGCGCAACCCGGCCTTCAACCGCATGATCGAGGAAATCGAGCAAGTGGCGGTGGCTTCGCGCGAACCGATCCTGCTCATGGGACCGACTGGCGCGGGAAAATCGTCGCTCGCGCGGCGCGTCTTCGAGCTCAAGAAGCAGCGCCATCAGCTCAGCGGCCCTTTCGTGGAAGTGAACTGCGCCACGTTGCGGGGCGACACCGCGACGAGCACGCTTTTCGGCCACGTACGCGGTTCTTTCACCGGCGCCCAACGCGATCGCACCGGCCTGCTGCGTCTGGCCGATGGCGGCCTGCTTTTCCTCGATGAAATCGGCGAGCTCGGCGCCGACGAGCAAGCCATGCTGCTGCACGCGCTGGAGGAAAAGCGCTTCCTCCCCGTCGGCGCCGATCGCGAGGTGGAGAGCGATTTCCAGCTCATCGCCGGCACAAATCGCAGCCTCCTGGAGGATGTGCGCACCGGGAAATTTCGCGAAGACCTGCTCGCGCGCATCAACCTTTGGACCTTCCAACTGCCCGGCCTCGCGCAGCGCTCCGAGGACATCGAGCCGAATCTCGACCATGAGCTGGAAGCCGCGGGCAAGCGCGCCGGGCGGCGGATCAGCATGGCGAAGGACGTGCGCGCGGCGTTTCTGAAATTCGCGCGCTCTCCCGAGGCGCGGTGGAGCGCGAATTTTCGCGACCTGAATGCCGCGGTCACGCGCATGGCCACGCTCGCGCCCGGCGGACGGATCACGCGCGCAGTGCTCGATGCGGAAATCCAGCGTTTGCTGAGTGGATGGAGCGCGCCCGCTCCGGTCAATTCGGATGAAGCGCTGCTCGACGAAGTGCTCGGAGCGGAGGCGGCCGCGCGGCTGGATCTCTTCGACCGGGCGCAACTCGCCTGCGTTCTGCGCGTGTGCCGCAGCAGCCCGACGGTCAGCGAAGCTGGGCGGCGATTGTTTTCCGTGAGCCGGGAAAAGCGCAAGGTGACGAACGATGCCGACCGTTTGCGCAAGTATCTCGATCGCTTCGACCTGACCTGGCGGAGTATTTCAGCTCGGTAATAGCGTTCTGGCCGAATCTACAGCGGATCAACACGCGAAGCACTGACGCTGCGCATC
>Ga0068855_100009601_pt1 | contig 11675 bp, 8 predicted proteins | sample KBSCornC52_FD_66592 | JGI IMG/M metagenome (GOLD analysis project Ga0068855, IMG submission 66592) | Corn rhizosphere microbial communities from Kellogg Biological Station, Michigan, USA - KBS Corn C5-2 | ecosystem: Host-associated > Plants > Roots > Rhizosphere > Soil ...
ACATCGTCAAAACTTCGCTATCGCCAAGATTGTGTTCGAAAAACCCTTCCGCCAGGATCGCGCCGATCACCGCAATCGCAGCGTGAACGACATATCGGCGGTCTTCGGAAAGGCGGCCTGCCCACAAGGCGCGGCCGAAATCCGCCAGCATTTTGCCGATTAGCCACAAAAGGAACAGCAGCGCCGGCACGCCCCGCTCGGCCGCGTACTGCATGTAGATATTGTGCAGATGGCCGTACCAGCCATGAGGAAGAGGACGGTGGATATCCGGCGGCACGTACGCATCGAATTGCCGCCCGACCTGCTCAGGTCCCAAGCCGAACCATGGATGCGCTTTGATCATCTGCCACCCCGTACGCCGCGTAACATATCGATGCGCGTTCGAATCGAGTTCTCCATGCGGAGATACGGCCGATGCGACTCGTTCGCGAACCTGAAACGGCATGACAAACCACGAAGCCAATGCGACGACTGGCAGCAGCGCCAGCGTCCATGGCCTGAATGCCGCCAGAAGGTAGACCACACCGACCGGCACGCCGAGCAGGAAGATGCTGCGCGTTAGGCCAAGCATCAGGGAGATCCATAAACATGCGGCGCAACACCATCCTATGAGGCGAAACCGGCTATTTCTTGAAAACAACAGGTAAGCCAGTAGGCAAAGCAGGACGATCATCTGCTCAGCGCCGAACGTCATCCAGTGGCCGGCGAAGCCCTTGATACGATCATCGAGGTAGAAATCGTAAGAGTTCCATTTGAGCCGCACGGCTTCCCGGTGACGCGCGAGCACGTGGAAGAAGCCGCTGGTAGCCGAAAGCACCCCGATTCCCGTCCAGGCGAAGAGTAGAGCGCGTAGTTGTACCTGCGTTCGCAAAGCCACGGAAACCAGCAGCACGATGCCGAAGACATAAAACTTCCGGATTTGCGGCATCCCTGCGAGAGGATGGCCGGACAGCAGGTCGGAGATGATTGTCCACCCGACAAAAAACGCGACCGGCATCTGAATCGGAGGAACGTCGATAAGGGGCCGATCGACAAGGAGCAATAACAAGCCGATCCCCAACAGAATCTGTGAAACGGCGATCGAGAAGAGAATTGAAGCCGCCGAGCCGAACGTGACCCACAACAGCGCTTCGGAACGATAGCTTCTCCAGCCGCGGTACGTTTGTGTCAGGTTGACGAACCGGGGAGCGTGTTCAGTAAGCGTCATAACCTCCCACGACCCGGGGTACGGTACGAAGCAGGATCCGCAGATAAAGTTCCGGGGAAGCACGCCTCACATACAAAAGATCGAGCTGCTTGCGGCGGTGATACGTGAGACGGTTTCTTCCGAGTACCTGCCACAGGCCTGTCATTCCCGGTTTGAGACGCAACACCTCGGCGGAGTGTGGTCCATAGTGCAATTCCAGTTCTTCCCGCGTGATCGGCCGCGGTCCGACGAACGACATCTGACCTCGAGCGACATGGTAGAGCTGAGGGATCTCATCAATCGAGTAGCGGCGGCAGATCGCTGCGAATCGGCTTGTCACGCGAGGATCGCCACCGCACTTCGCCGCCGAAGGTGGTCCGGCAATGTCATCGATCAGCCGCAAACGGCCATCCCGCGGCGTCCGATCCCACATCGTTCTGAACTTCAACATGGGCAATGCCGCACCCCGCCATCCGACTCTGGTGTGACGCACCAACGGCGACCTGCGGGAGATCGCCGCGATAACGGCCCCTACAAACAAGACCAGGGGAAAAAGGAGCAATAAGAGCAGCCCGCCGAGGACCGGCTCGACACGATAAATCCAGCGGAGTGCCTCTGCGTAGTCTCCCGCGCTTTCAACCGCGTTTTCGAGTTGATATACAGGCGTCACGATGTTCTGGGGCGATTCGCAGTCAATATCGCTTTAGACAACGAAGCCGCCGGAACAGAACAGCCGATCGCACGCGTTCCGATCGCAGCCGCTCCGATGTCATAGCAAAGGAGAGATCGAATCGATTGTGCACAGGCCCAGAAAAGTAGTCTTCTTTTTCCCCGCGTTTTCAAGCCAGGAGGCGACCGCACCCTTGGGGATTCTGGCCGTCTCTACGCCGTTGCTGCGCGCCGGATATGAAGTCTGCATTATCGATTCAACGATCACGCGCAATTTCCAGACTCGAGCTCTCAAAGAACTCGATGACGCTCTCTGTCTCGCCGTATCTCTGGTTACGGGGCCGATGATCAAAGAAACCGTTCAGATTGCGCGCGCTGCCAAAGAGCGGTATCCGGATAAGCCCGTGATTCTCGGCGGCTGGCATCCGTCCCTTCTCCCGGATCAGACGTTAGCCGCGGAGTACGTCGATATCGTCGTCAAAGGTCAGGGAGAGGACGCGCTCCTCGAAATCCTCCAGGCGATCGAAGCGGGCGAACCGCCACGCGGCATTCCCGGCGTCGGCTACAAGGAGGACGGCAGACTCCGCTTCAATCCGCCACGGACCTTGAGGCCATTGGTCGAGATGCCGCCCAAAGCCTATCACCTGGCGGACTTCGATGCCTACGAGCGCGTCTGTGGCCGGCGCTGGGCCATGTACACCTCGAGCCTGGCCTGTCCGTACAACTGTGGTTATTGCACGAACGAAGGAGTCTACGGACGCAAGTGGAACGCCCTTCCCGCGGCGCAGGTTGCAGAAGAGACCTGCGATCTCGTATCACGGTACAATCTCGAACTTCTCTGGGTGGTGGACGACAATTTTCTCGTCGACCGTGAACGCGCGGTGCACATCGCGGAGGAAATCCTACGCAGGGGCGTTCGCTTCAAGTGGAGCATCCAGGCATCCACAAACCTCGTCTGCCGCCTCACTCACCAGGAGTTGGCCACCCTGCGTCGAGCTGGGCTAACGCAGGTCGCCCAAGGCGCTGATTCGGGTTCGCCCGCGATCCTGCACCTGATGAACAAAGACTTCCAGAAAATCGAGACGATCTACACGGCAGCGGAGAAACTCTCATCGGCAGATATTCGGCCCTCGTTCAACATGATTTTCGGGTATCCCGGCGAAGGCGAGAAGGAGCGGCGCGAGTCCGTTGCCTTAATTATGGATATTTGCCGCAAGTTCCCCGGCGCCGAGTTCTGGACCAATATTTTTACACCCTACCCCGGAGCGCCAGTCATGCAACGTGCGTTCGAACTCGGCATCGACGTTCCGAAAACCCTGGAAGGATGGGTGGATTTCTTCCCGCGTTACAACGTCCTGCCGTGGTTGAAGGGCCGTAAACATCGTGAAGTACAGATTATGCGCGAGTACTTGCGCGTGGCATTCAACCGCGTACCGATCGGACTCCATCGAAAGAACTCTCTCGAGCGGCTCGTGCACGGCATGATCCAGGTTCCGGCCCGCTGGAGGCTCGATCATTCGGTTTATGCCTTTCCTGTCGAACTCTGGTTGAAAGGCGCGGCAAACCGGCTTGTCCCAGCTCCCAAATCGAAAGTAGACGCCCACCAGTTGGAAGCCGAGGCCGTGACATGCTGAAGTCCCGCGGACGCGTCGTTCTGTTTCTGCCACCGTACAGCGGCAAGCTCCTCGGCCCTCCACTCGGTTTGTTGAGTCTCGCCGGCTCTCTTCGTGAGGCTGGATACGAGAGCGTAATCGTCGATGGTGCGCTCGAACCCGATTACCTTGTCAAGATCGCACAGGCGGTCCCTGGTAGTCTTTGCTTCGGTGTTTCCCTGCTAACGGGGCCAATGATTCGCGAAGCCATCGAGGCGAGCCGGAGCGTGCGGCGATTGTGTCCCGAGCTTCCGATTATTTTCGGAGGCTGGCATCCTAGCCTCCTGCCAGGGGAGACCTTGCGCGAAGACTTCATCGATATCGTCGTCCGACAGCAAGGCGATCGCACGCTCGTCGAAATCGTGAACCTCCTCGCCGCCGGCAAGCCGCTCGACATGGTGGCCGGCTGCTGGTTCAAACGCGCCGGGCGGGTCGTGAAAAATCCCGATCGCCCGGCCGCACCAATTGCGGAGTTGCCCTCGCCGGCATACGATCTTGCTGACTTCGATGCATACGCCAGAGGGGGGGCGACCCGAAAGCTGCCGTACGCAACCAGCATTGGCTGCCCATATGCCTGCAACTACTGCACGGACATGGTGTTCTACAATCGGCGGTTCAATCCCTACGATACCGCCCGCGTCGTAACGGAAGTGACGACCCTGGTGCGACGCCACCGGATCGACGAGGTGGCGCTCGTGGATTCCAATTTCCTGGTCGACGTCCACCGTGCCGTAGCCATTGCGCAGGGCTTCCTCGATTCGGGCGTGAGGTTTCGCTGGACCTTCCAGGCCTCCACCGATCTGCTCTGCCGCATGAGCGATGAGGACGTCGTGCTTCTGGCGAAGAGCGGCGTTTCGCATATCGGCTTCGGCACAGAGTCGGCGTCACCTGACGTCTTGCTGAAGATGAATAAACGCCATCAGCGGATCGAAGATATCTATGAGGCCGCTCGCAAGTGTTGGCAGGCCGGCATCCGTATCACTTTAAACCTGATCTTTGCGTATCCGGGTGAAACCGAACAGCATAGAAGCGAAACGCTTCGTGTGATGAGCGACATTGGTTCGCGTTATTCCAACGTAACGTTCTCGCCAAATATCTTTACGCCGTATCCAGGGATTCCAATCTGGCCGGAGCTGATTGAACAGGGCGTCGCGTTTCCGCAGACGCTCGCGGAATGGGCAGATGTCGACTTGGGAAACAGCCGGCTCCCCTGGCTGCGAGGCGCGGAGTTCGACCGTTTGCAACGCAGTGTGTCCTACCTGCTGCTGGGCAACGAGATCAACAGAACTCGACGTCGGTCCCGTTCCCCGGCGGTCCGTTCCGCTTGCGACCTCCTGCGGTGGCCCGTGCATTGGCGAATTCGCAATCAACGATTTGAGTGGCCCGTGGAACTGTGGCTTTCCATGGCACGACAGTGGATGGTGATGCGCCGGTCTCTCCTGACGGGTCAGCCCCTCAGCAATTCGTTGGGTAGGAGCGCCTGATATGCCTGGCATTTTGCTGACGCACAGCAATCATCTCTTCTCCGACCGCAAACAGGTGGAGAAGATGCAACCCTATCCGCCGCTCCAGACGCTGATCGCCGCTGCAGTGATTCGCGACCGCGATATCCCTGTCGCGCTCTTTGATCCGACGTTCGCCTGTGCAAAAGATGACTTCGAAGCGGTCTGCGAGCGGCACCAGCCGGACGCGATCGTGGTCTGCGAAGACGACTTCAATTTCCTTTCCAAGATGTGCCTGGCTCGCAACCGCGAGCTGGCCTTTCGAATGAGCGAGCGCGCGCGGACTCGCGGTATCCCGATCTTCGCTCACGGCTCGGACGCGACCGACCATTCGCGGGAATATCTGGACGCGGGCTTCGAAGGCATCCTCATCGGCGAGGTGGAGGAAACTCTCGTTGAAATTGCGTCCGGCAAACCGCGGAGCCAAATCTGCGGCCTCGTCTATCGAAGCGACGCCGGCGTTCGCTTCACTGCCTCCCGTCCGTTGAACGCGGACCTGGATCGGCTGCCCCTCCCTGCCTGGAACATGGTTGAGATGAATCGCTATCGGGACGCATGGATGGCAGCCCACGGGTATTTTTCGCTGAACGTGGTCACGAGCCGCGGTTGCCCTTATCGGTGTAACTGGTGTGCCAAGCCGATCTATGGCAACGCCTATCACGCGCGCTCGCCGAAATCGGTCGCAGCGGAATTGCATGCCTTGAAGCAAGCGTTTCATCCGGATCACATCTGGTTTGCCGACGATATTTTCGCGTTGTCCTCCCGGTGGACAACAGAGTTCGCCGATTGCGTCGAAGCGATGGATGCGCGCATCCCGTTCAAGATGCAATCCCGCTGCGACCTGATGACGCGAGACACTGCTACCGCCTTGCGGCGCAGCGGCTGCGAAGAAGTGTGGATGGGCGCGGAATCCGGATCGCAACGCATTTTGGACGCAATGGATAAAGGAATTCGCGTACAGGATATCCATCGTGCTTGCGCAAATCTACGCAACAACGGAATCCGGGCGTGTCTATTCCTCCAGTTTGGATATCCGGGCGAAGAGTGGAAGGAGATCGAAGAAACCATAGGTATGCTACGCGAGGTGGCGCCTGACGACGTGGGCATTTCGGTGTCTTATCCGCTGCCCGGCACTCGCTTTCACCAGATCGTCTCCGGCCAGCTCGGACAGAAAGCGAACTGGACCGAAAGCGGCGATCTTTCGATGATGTTCCGCGGGGCTTACGGTTCGGTGTTCTATCGTGCTCTTGCCGATGCCATTCACGCTGAAGTCAGGGGAGGAGATCCGGCCCAAGCATGGTGTCGGGTGCACGAGTTGCGACGCGAATTCGTCGAGAAGGTTGCGTGATGAATCTCCTCTTGACTCACGGTTACTTCCTCGCGGACGACGCGAAAGAACAGAAGATCATGAAACCCTACGTACCGTTGGGCCTTCTGTATCTCTCATCTCATCTGCGAGCCAAAGGCTTCGCGGTGGATATCTACGACTCCACGTTTGGCTCTCAAACAGACTTGTTCGCGCTGCTCGAAACGGGGGAACCCGGCGCTATTGGGATTTACGGCAATCTGATGACTCGTGCCAATGTGCTTCGGATCGCTGCCCGTGCGCGCGATCTGGGCTGGCGCGTAATCCTGGGCGGCCCCGAACCTGCGAACTACGCCGAGGAGTATCTGAATGCCGGAGCCGACCTCATCGTCACGGGTGAAGGGGAACGGGCGCTTGAACAATTGATGACGGCGGAGTTCGATCCCGCCATATGGCCGTCTATAGGCGGCCTGATCTTTCGCGATGCTTCCGGACAGATTGTCCGCACCGGACCAGTCGACCTCATTCGATCCCTCGATGATCAACCGTGGCCCGATCGCGAGCGCGTCGACATTGGCCGATATCTCAGTACCTGGCGAGAGTTTCACGGATCCGGGTCCCTGTCCGTCATCACGGCGCGCGGTTGCCCCTATCGCTGCAACTGGTGCAGCCACTCTGTTTACGGCATGACGCATCGCCGCAGGTCTCCGGGATCGACCGTGGCGGAGATCGAATGGCTTCTCAATCGCTACACGCCGGATGCTCTCTGGATGGCAGACGACGTCTTCACGATTCACCCGGGCTGGATCAAGGAATATGCCGCGTTGATGAAAGAACGCGGCATCCGCATTCCGTTCGAGTGCATCACGCGCGCGGACCGGCTCAACGAACGCACCGTCGAACTGATCGCGCAACTCGGCTGCTTCCGTGTGTGGATCGGATCGGAAAGCGGCTCGCAAAGGATCCTGGATGCCATGGAGCGCGGCGTCACGGTGCAACAGGTCCGCTCCGCGATTTCAATGTGCCGGAACGCCGGCATTCAAACGGGCATGTTTCTCATGTGGGGCTACGACGGTGAAGAGCTATCGGACGTCGAAGCAACCATCGAGCACGTGAAACAATCACGCCCGGACGTTTTCTTCACCACAGTCTCCTACCCCATCAAAGGAACGGCGTACTACAACAAAGTGGCTGACCGGCTGGTAACGATCGGGGATTGGCATGAACGTACAGATCGCGATTGCCAGATCCGTGGCCGCCACTCCCGCCAGTTCTACAAGCACGCCGACGAACTGCTTCGTAGTGAGACGGCCGCGATTCCGGACTGGACGAAAATTCGGACTGCTCGTCAGGCGCTCTACGCGACCGCGGCCGAGGTGGAGGCGTAGCGCGATGGCCTCCGGCTGCTTCGACCTGCTTGCTGCCGAATACGATCGCACGTGGACGTTCAGCAACATCGGTGTCGCACAACGGGCTGCCGTTTGGCGGCGGATCGGCGCACGTTTTCGTCCGGGCGACCGCATTTTGGATCTGGGCTGCGGAACCGGTGAGGATGCAGCCCGGTTGGCCCGCCTTGGAGCAGAGGTGACGGCGATCGACGCGTCACCCGAGATGGTCCGCATCGCGCGAGAGCGCGGCGTGAATGCACAGCTGTTCAGGATTGAAGATCTCGCAACTCTCGATGGTCGCTTCGACGCGGTCATCTCAAATTTCGGCGCGCTCAATTGCATCGCCGACCTCTCTATCCTTCGAGAGCCGCTCGCCCGACTCGTTCGCCCATCCGGCTTCGTTGCCCTCTGCGTGATGAGCCGTTTCTGTCTGCTCGAGTCGTTGTCCTATATGCGCAAACTGCAATTCCGCAGATCGGCACGGCGTTGGTCCGGGTCCACCCACGTCTCCCGGATGTCGCTGGATGTGTTCTACCCGCCCGTCTCCCGTGTCGCGCGGGCACTGCATCCGCACTTTCAACTCATCGAGAGATCGGGGATCGGACTAGCCGTTCCTCCGTCATACGTCTCCTCGGTTTCTGCGGGTTCGCTCCAGGTCCGAAGTCTCATCGACCAATGGTGGGCCCACCTGCCCCTGTTGCGATCCCTCGCCGACCACCAACTTCTTGTATTCGTGCGCGAGTCAAGGCGCTGAACCATGATCATCCTGTTCCATCCGCGCACGGTCCGCCCCCGGAATCGCCGGTTCCCGCTCGCGATCCTTTCGGTCGCGGCAGTCCTGGAGGACCGCGAAGACTACCAGATCGTAGATGGCAATCTCGATCCCGACCCGGCGGCCACGATCGATCGAATCGTCGCCGACCATCCTGTGGAACTGCTCGCCGTCTCCGTCATGCCCGGCCCGCAAATGGTCGCCGCCATTCCGGTTTGCCGCGCATTTCGCCAACGCTATCCCAAGATCCCGATTGTTTGGGGCGGCTATTTCCCGTCGCTCTACACCGACGCGGCGCTGAACGCCAGATACGTGGACTTCGCTATCCGCGGTCAGGGGGAGAACACGCTCATCGAACTCCTCGCCGCGATCCGCAAACAACGCAAGCTCCAGGAGGTCGCCGGTATCTCTTACAAAGACGACTTCGGCTTGCATGTCCATAACGCTAATCGCGCGCTACGCTCGCCCGGCGAGTTTCCGCAGATGCCGTATCATCGGCTCGGCGATGTCGCCCGGTACCTGCTTCCAACGTTTCTCGGTACGCGCACTGCTGTACATCAGGCGAGCATCGGGTGCCCATTTCGATGCCAGTTTTGCGGAGTCGTTCCGATCTTCGACGGACGCCAGAAGACTGAGCCGCCGGAACGAACCGCGTCGACTTTGGCGCACCTGAAAAAAACGTATGGGGCGAATGCCGTCCAATTCTACGACAACAACTTCTTTTTGAACGAGGGCCATGCCCGTGAACAGGCCGAGCGTTTGGCTCCGCTCGGGATGCGATGGTGGGCCGAAGGTCGCATCGACACGGTGCTGCGGTACTCGGACGCGACCTGGCGGGCAATCCGACGTTCTGGCGCCGCGATGATCTTCTTCGGCGCAGAATCCGGTTCGAACGAGGTCCTCGCGCAAATGAACAAAAAGATCACCACGGAGCAGACGCTGGAGTTGGCGGTGCGAATCCGCCAGTTCGATATAATTCCGGAATTTTCGTTTGTCATCGGCAGCCCCCATGATCCCCAGCGCGACACGCACGAGACGATCCGGTTCATTCGTAAACTGAAGAGACTCAATCCTGACGCGGAGATCATCGTCCAGCATTACATTCCCACGCCGCATCCGGACGGCATGTACGGCAAAGTGGACGGGAAAATCGAGTTTCCAAAAACTCCCGAAGAGTGGGCCACCGAACGCTGGTACAACTTCACAGTCCGACAGGATCCTTCGTTGCCATGGTTGCCGAGGACGATCAAACGGCGTATCGATAATTTCGAACTGGTTGTGAATTGCCGCTGGCCGACGGCGCAGGATATCTATCTGCCGCGCTGGGGGCGTCGTATGCTCCAGACGCTCAGCAGCTGGCGATACGCGTTCGAAATGTATGAGTACCCTGTTGAGTTAGCTTTGGCCCAGAAGTTCGTCGCATTGCGCAAGCCGCGCTGGGAGAGCCTCTAGTGCAGGTGGATGCGCTTGACGGCTACCGCCTCTGGTCCGAAACCTATGATTCGGAACCCAATCCGGTCGTGTCGCTCGAACGACGCATACTGCGGAAGCGCATGGACGATCTCCGCCACCGGACCGTTCTGGATGTCGCCACGGGCACCGGATATTGGCTCGCCTTTGCGCGCGGCCAAGGCGCTCGAGCCTTCGGCCTCGACTTGTCACCCGAAATGCTGCGGCAAGCGGCAGCCAAGCCGCTCGTTCGCGAGCGCCTGATCCTCTCTGACATGCACCATCTCCCCTTCCGCGCGGGCGCTTTCGATCTCACGATCTGTTCATTCGCACTCTCGTACGTGTCACTCGCGGCTGACGTGCTGCGGGAGATGGCGCGCGTCGCGCGGACGGTGATCGTAACGGATCTACATCCCGAAGCTCTGCGCGCCGGGTGGCGGCGCGGCTTCCGCTCGGCGGGGGTTCACTATCACATCCGCCATTTCGCGCACGACCTTCACGCGATGGACGAGTGCGCCGACAGGGCAGGCATGCGAATCAATTGGCGCATTGAAGCAAGTTTCGGCCCCGCCGAACGCGATTTGTTTGCGGCGGCCGGGAAACTATCCGCATTCGCAGAAGCGAGCCGAGTGCCTGCCCTTCTCTCCACTTGCTGGGGGAAGCGATGAACACCCGCGAGACGATTCGGCTGGCCGGCGCGCGCGTCACTCGCGACCATTCCCGCGCCGAAATTGGCGATCTGCGTATGCGAGGTGGGCGGTTTATTGAACATGATTCCGCAGCGGCCGCCGACTGCATCGACCTCTCCGGATGCCTGCTGCTTCCCGGGTTGATCAACGCCCACGATCACCTCGAGTTCAACCTCTTCCCGCGGCTTGGCAAGGGACCCTACCCGAATGCGGTGCATTGGGCGCAGGATATCTACTACCCCGACCAGTCGCCTCTTCGAGAGCATCTCGCGATCCCCAAGGCGATCCGGCTTCTTTGGGGCGGGATCAAGAACCTGCTGTCGGGCGTTACCACCGTCGCCCACCATAATCCTTTCGATCTCACGGCCTTCAATGAATCTTTTCCGGTCCGTGTCATCCGCCAGTACGGGTGGGCTCATTCGCTGTCTTTCAGCCCGGACGTTATCGATCGCTTTCAACAAACTCCGAAGCAGTGGCCGTTTGTGATCCATGCCGCGGAAGGCACCGATTCGGACGCCTTCTCGGAAGTTGAAAAGATGGACGCCCGCGGCATACTCGACGAACGTACGGTCCTCGTACACGCCATCGCGCTTCGTGCATCTGATATCGACATCGTTCGATCGCGTGGTTGTTCGCTGGTGTGGTGCCCGACTTCTAACTTATCTATCTGCGGCAAGACGATCGACCCAGCCCTGTTGGATTCCGGCCTGCCGGTCGCGTTGGGGAGCGATTCGGCGCTATCGGCCGCAGGCGACATGATGGATGAAATCTGCACAGCACGGCGGTTCCCACGCGTGACGTCCCAAGGAATCTTCGAAATGCTAACGCGGAAGGCGGCGCAGATCTTCCGCTTGGGTTTGGGATTCGGCACGATCTGCGACCGCGGCCCCGCTGATTTGGTCGCCGTCCGCGATGATGGCCAATCTCCGGCCGACGCGGTTACCAATCTCTGTCCTGAAATGGTTATCGTCCGCGGGCGTGTCCGGCTGATCTCGGATCGACTGCTCGAACAGAATCCGCGTCTTGTGTTGGACGGGCTACAGCGGATTGCGATCGAAGGTC
>Ga0068855_100009602_pt1 | contig 11675 bp, 12 predicted proteins | sample KBSCornC52_FD_66592 | JGI IMG/M metagenome (GOLD analysis project Ga0068855, IMG submission 66592) | Corn rhizosphere microbial communities from Kellogg Biological Station, Michigan, USA - KBS Corn C5-2 | ecosystem: Host-associated > Plants > Roots > Rhizosphere > Soil ...
TTCGCGTCAGCGAGATCCTGGTCAAGGACAAGGCCAAGGCCGACAAGGTGTACGCGGAGGCCAAGGCGGCCACCAAGACCGCCCAGCCCACCGATCAGCAGCCCTTCCGCAACCTGGTCATGAAGTACTCGGAGGATGACGAGTCGAAGCCGCGCGGCGGCGACCTGTCGTTCTTCGCGGCCGATTCGGCCACTTATCCCAAGCCGATCGTGGACGCGGCGTTCAAGATCCAGAACGTGGGCGAGCTGTCGCCGCCGGTGAAGACCGACAAGGGCTGGGCGATCCTGCGGCTGACGCAGAAGCGGCCGGGGTTCAACCGCTCGCTGGCAGAGGTGAAGCATCAGATCCAGCAGCGCCTCTTCCGCGACCTGCGGTCGAAGTCGATGGACACGTTCGTCGAGGACCTGAAGAAGAAGTCCAACATCGAGATCAACGAGGCGAACCTGGCCAAGGTCGTGGTCGAGGCGGGACCGGCCATGCCGGGGCCGGCCCCGGGCGCCGGTCTGCCCGGGGCGCCCACGGCCTCGGCGGGCGCGCCGCCGGCCGGGACCCCGGCCGCCGCGCCGCTTCACGTGCAACGCGCCGGCGGTCCGGCCGCTCCAACCCACCCGTGAGGACCTGCTTCAAGCGAGCCGCCGGCCTGGTCGCGCTGGCGGTGATGTTGTTCAGCGCGGGCCCCGCCCGCGCGCGGGTGGTCGAGCGCGTGGCCGCGGTGGTGGGCGACGCCATCGTGCTGGCCAGCGAGGTGGAAGAGCGGGTCGCGCCGCTGCTGGCGGACGTCAACCAGATCCGCGACCCTGACAAGCGGGCGGCCCGGGCGGCCGCCCTGCGCCGCGAGGTGCTGGACCGGCTGATCGACGACGAGCTGATCCTGCAGCAGGCGACCGAGCTCAAGCTGTCCATCAGCAACGAGCAGGTCGACGCCTCGATCGAGGAGATCAAGAAGCAGAACAACCTGACCGACGAGCAGCTGCGCGAGGCGCTGCGGGGGCAGGGGATGACCATGACGGCCTACCGGGCCGATCTGAAGCGGCAGCTCTTGCGGTTCCGGGTGCTGAACATCGCGGTCGGGTCGCGCGTGAACATCTCGGACGACGAAGTGCGCGCCTATTACGAGCGCCACATGAAGGACGGCAGCAACGTCCAGGTCCGCGCCAGCCACGTCTACATCGCCATCCCCGAGAACGCCGACGCCCAGGTGGTGGCCGAGAAGCAGGCCCAGGCCCAGAAGATCCTCGAGCGCGCCCAGGCCGGCGAGGACTTCGCCAAGCTGGCGCGCGAGGCGTCGGACGACGCCGCCACCCGCAACGACGGCGGTGACCTGGGCTACTTCGGCAAGGACATGCTGCCCAAGGCCATCGAGGAGATCGTCTTCTCCATGAAGGTCGGCGAGGTGCGGGGCCCCATCCGCGCCGACCGCGGCTTTCACGTCATCAAGCTGGTCGACCGCAAGGTCAAGGACCCCAAGCCCTTCGACGAGGTCAAGGACGACATCCGCATGCAGCTCCGCCAGAAGGACATGGAGCGGCAGACCAAGAACTACCTCGCCGAGCTGCGCAAGAAGACCCTGGTCGACATCCGGTACTGAGCGGAGCGCCGGAGGTCGGACGGGCTTTGCGGTTGCTCTACACTAATGCGTGTGTGAACATTTACACATGGCGACCAATCTGGCCATCGATGACGACCTTCTGACCGAAGCGCTCCGGGTCGGCGGGCAGCGCACCAAGAAGGACACCGTAACAGAGGCGCTGCAGGAGTACGTCCAGCGACGGAAGCAGGCGCGGATCCTCGACCTCTTCGGAAAAGTGGAGTTCGATCCGAAGTACGACTACAAGCGCCAGCGCCGCCGCCCGTGAACGTCCTGGTCGACACGTCGGTTTGGTCGCTGGCGCTCCGACGAAACCGAGCCGTCCGATCCGTCGAAGTGCTTGCCCTCGAGGAGCTGATCCGCGAGGGCCGCGTGGCCTTGCTCGGTCCCGTCCGGCAGGAGCTCCTGTCCGGTGTCCCGATCGTCGAGCAGTACGAAGCCCTTCGCGACCACCTCCGAGCCTTCCCGGACGTCCGATTGGACCCCGAGGATTACGAAGAAGCGGCGGCATTCTTCAATCGTTGCCGCGCAAAGGGCGTCCAAGGCTCGAATACGGATTTTCTGATCTGTGCGGCCGCGGCCCGTCGCCAGTTCGCGATTCTCACGACTGACACGGATTTCACGCACTACGCACGTCATCTCCCGATTCAACTCCATGCAACAGGGCAGTTCCGCGGCGGCTGAGAACACCCGGGGAGACTCGCAGCCGTCAGCGGAAGTTCAGCCTGGCGGCCAGGCGAGCTCGCGGCCGGCCAGGACGTGCAAGTGGATGTGGTGGACGCTCTGGCCGGCGTCGGGGCCGGCGTTCATGACGACCCGGAAGCCGTTGCCGGCCTGGCCGCTGTGCTTGGCGCGCTGAGAGGCGGCCACCATCAGGCGGCCCAGGATGTCCGTGTCGGCCGGGGTCACGTCGGTGAGCGAGGCGATGTGCCGGTTGGGGATCACCAGCTCGTGGAACGGCGCCTTGGGCCCGATGTCCTTGAAGGCGACCACGTGGTCGTCGCGGTAGGTGATCTGCGCCGGGATCTGGCCGTCGCGGACCTTGCAGAACAGGCAGTCGGTCATGGGGTCTCCTTGGTTCACGTCACCAGCTCGATGAGGCGCGCGCGCGTCTCGTCGAACGCGGCGCGCTCGTCGGTGCGCTGGCGCAGAAAGGCGGTGATGGCGGGCAGGCGGGCGATGGCGTCGTCCGTCGCGGCGTCGGCGCCCCGCTGGTAGGCGCCGAGGGCGATCAGGTCGCGGTGCCGGTCGTGCGCGGCCATCAGCTCGCGCAGGCGGCTGGCGGCGGCGCGGTGGGCGGGGTCGGCCACCGCCTCCATCAGCCGCGACAGCGACGGGAGCACGTCGACGGCCGGCCAGTGGTGGCGGTCGGCGATCTCGCGCGACAGCACGACGTGGCCGTCCAGGATGCCGCGGACTTCGTCGGCGATCGGTTCATCCATGTCGCCGCCGGCCACCAGCACCGTGTAAAGCGCGGTGATCGATCCGCGCGCGTCGTTGCCGGTGCGCTCGAGCAGGCGGGGCAGCAGCGCGAACACGCTGGGCGGGTAGCCCTGGCGGGCCGGCGGCTCGCCCGCGGCCAGGCCGACCTCGCGCTGGGCGCGGGCCACGCGGGTGATCGAATCCAGCATGAACAGCACGCGCCGCCCCTCGCCGCGAAAGTACTCGGCGATGGCGGTGGCGACGAAGGCGGCCTTGAGCCGGACCAGGCTGGGCGCGTCGCTGGTCGCGCACACCACCACCGACCGGGCACGCCCGGCCGGCCCCAGCGCCCCCTCGAGGAAGTCCACCACCTCGCGCCCGCGCTCGCCGACCAGCGCGATGACGTTCACGTCAGCCTCGGTCTGTCGCGCGATCTGGCCCATCAGGGTCGACTTGCCGACCCCCGAGCCGGCGAACAGGCCCACCCGCTGGCCCTCGCCCACCGTGAGCAACCCGTCCAGGGCCCGGATCCCCAGCGGCAGGGGGCGGGTCACGCGGCGGCGGGCCAGCGGCTCGGGCGCCGGCCGATCGACGGCCCAGCTGGTCGCGCCGGCAATCGGGCCACCCCCGTCGATGGGGCGGCCCAGCCCGTCCAGGACCCGCCCGGCCAGCGCGGGAGAGACGGCGATCGACAGCGGGCGCCCGGCCGGCGTCACCAGCGAGTCGGGCCCGATTCCCAGCGGCTCGCCCAGCGGCATCAACACCGCCTCGTCCCCGCGGAAGCCGACGATCTCGGCTTCCAGCTCGCGCCGGCCGTCGATGAGCACCATGTCGCCGACGCGGGCGCCCGGCACCATGGCGCGGACGACCAGGCCCGTCACCTCCGTGACGCGGCCCGATTCGCGCCGGGGTGACGCCGTCTCCAGCCGCGCCAGCGCCCGTCCCAGATCCAGCTCAGGCATCGGCGTCCTCGCCGCGGGCGGCGCGTTCCAGGGCCGCCAGCTGGGTGTCCAGGCGCGCGTCGATCCGGCCGCGGGGCGTGTCGATCACGCAGCCCGCGCGCCCCACCGCCGCATCGGCCACCAGCTCGATGGCGGCGCCCGGCTGGCCCGCCTCCAGCCGCTCGCGCCGCGCCTCCAGCGCGGGCAGGTCGTGCGGGTGGACGCGCAGGCGAACCGCGCCCACGTCGGGGCGGCAGGCGGCCAGCGCCTCGGCCGCGATGTCCGCGACGGCGCCGGCGTCCAGCTCGACGGCGCGCCCCACGATCCGGGCGGCCATCTTGCGCGCCAGCGCGATGGCCGCCGGCGTCACCGCGTCCAGCGCCCGCTGCGCCTCGGCCCGCGCCGCGTTCAAGACCGCCGCCGCTTGCGCGATCCCCTCTGCCTGGCCGGCGGCGAATCCCTCGCGCCGGGCGGCCTCGAACAGCGCGGCCGCCTCGTCGCGCGCCGCCGGGGGGGCGGCCGGCGGCCCGTCAGTCGGTTCGCGCTGGCCCAGCGCCTTCAACACGCGACCCATGGGCGTCAATCCCAGGGCGCGGCGGCCAGCGCCAGCAGCCGGCGCCCCAGCGGGGGCGGCAGCCGCTGCGCGACGGCGGTGACGGCGTCGGGGCTCTCGTTCCCCAGCGCCAGCGCCAGCGCGCGCAGTCCCAGCCGCATCGCCAGCGGTGGGGACAGCTCGTTGGCGGCGGCGGAGACCAGCATCCGGGCGCGGCTGCGCTCTTCCGGCGTCCCCGGCTGACCGGTCGCCTCCAGCAGGGCCCGCGCCAGACGCCCACCCAGGCCGGCGGCCGCCTGGGCCACGACCGGCGCCGGCGCCCCGCGCAGCGAGGTCCCCAGCGTGGCGGCGCCGCGCAGCTCGACGGCTTCTTCGACCGCGGCAAACGACAGGTCCAGGAAGGCCCGCGCTTCGGGCCCGGTGGGCGCGGCCGGGCCGGCCAGCGGGACCAGACCGGCGAATACCGCCCGGCGCAAGGTGGCCACGCCGCTGCCCGGGCAATCGGCCAGCTCGACCCGGCTGTCGCCGCGTTCGGCCAGCAGCTCGGCCGCCACGCGCCGGACCTCGACCGGCAGGCCGTCGGTGACCAGGCGAATGACCGCCGACGGCTCCGGGCTCAGCCGCTCGCGCAGCCAGCCGGGGTGGACCCGCTCGAGCCCGTCCGGCAGGGCGGACTGGGCGCGCCCGATCAGCTCGGCCACCAGGGCGGCCCGGGCCGGGCGCGGCAGAGCGGAGAGGGCCTCCACGGCCGCGCGCCACCGCGCGTCAGGCCCGGTCATCAGGCGGGCGGCGTCGCTGGCAGAGCGGCGGGCCAGGAGCGTCCCCAGCACGAATCCCTGCTCCTCCATCGACAACACCACCACCGCCGGATGCACCGCTGCATCATCGGCCGCCGCCCCCCGCCGTTGCAAGGTCCTTGCGCCGAGGCCATTCGGCGGGTACACCTTGCGGCCCAAATGTCCGCAACTGCAACACCCATTCCGACCGATGGCCAGACGGCGACTGACGCTGGGCCGGAGAACAAGCCCGTCCGTCGCGACGTCCGCAACATCGCCATCATCGCGCACGTCGACCACGGCAAGACCACGCTGGTGGACGGCTTCCTGCGCCAGGCGGGACAGTTCCGCACCGGCGAGGTGGTCGCCGACTGCGCGATGGACTCGAACGATCTCGAGCGCGAGCGCGGCATCACCATCCTCTCGAAGTTCACCGCCATCACCTGGAAGGGGACGCGCATCAACATCGTCGACACCCCCGGCCACGCCGACTTCGGCGGCGAGGTCGAGCGCGTGTTGAAGATGGTCGACTCGGTCTGCCTGCTGGTCGACGCGTTCGAGGGGCCGATGCCCCAGACGCGGTTCGTGACCCGCAAGGCGCTGGCCCTGGGCCTGCGCCCCATCCTGGTGGTGAACAAGGTCGATCGCCCCGGCTGCGATCCCGAAGGCGCCGTCGACGAGACCTTCGATCTGTTCTGCGCGCTGGGCGCCAGCGACGCGCAGCTCGACTTCCCGATCGTCTACGCCTCGGGCCGCGAGGGCTGGGCCGTCAAGGACCTCAAGGACGAGCACAAGGACCTGGGGCCGCTGCTGGACCTGATCGTCGAATCGGTCCCGCCGCCCGCCGCCGACATCGAGGCGCCGCTGGCCATGCACGTCACCACGCTGGATTACGACGATTATCTCGGCTACGTGGCCATCGGCCGCATCCAGTCGGGGCGCATCAAGCCGGGCGACCGCGTGATGTGCGTGCACCGCGACGGCAACCGCGAGGAGTTCCGCGTCGCCAAGCTGCTCGGCTACCAGTCGCTCAAGCGGTTCGAGCTGGGCGAGGCGGCGGCCGGCGACATCTGCGCCGTGACCGGCATGCAGGACCTGACCGTCGGCGAGACGATCACCGAGATCGCGCGGCCGGTGGTGCTGCCGCTGCTCGAGATCGAAGAGCCGACCGTCAAGATGCAGTTCATGTCGAACAACGGTCCGTTCTCGGGGCAGGAGGGCAAGTACGTCACCTCCCGCAACCTGCGCGACCGCCTGTTCAAGGAGACCAAGTCCAACGTCGCGCTGCGCGTCGTCGAGACGGCGTCGCCCGACACCTACGACGTTCTGGGCCGCGGCGAGCTGCACCTGTCGGTGCTGATCGAGACCATGCGGCGCGAAGGCTACGAGCTGATGGTTTCGCAGCCGCAGGTCATCTTCAAGACCGGCGAGGGCGGCGAGCGCCTCGAGCCCTACGAAGAGGTCGTCATCGACCTGGAAGAGGCCTACTCGGGCGCCGTCATCGAGGAGATGGGGCGCCGCGGGGGCCGCATGCAGGAGATGGGGCCGGCTGGCGAGGGGCGCATGCGCCTCGAGTACCTCTGCCCGGCGCGCGGCCTCATCGGGTACCGGTCGCAGTTCCTGACCGACACGCGCGGCACCGGCATCATGCACCACAACTTCAAGGACTACGGCCCGTACGCCGGTCCGCTGCGGTCACGCGCCAACGGCGTTCTCATCGCCCAGGACAACGGCGAGACCAACACCTACGGCCTCTTCTACCTGCAAGAGCGCGGGCAGCTGTTCCTGGGCCCGGGCGTGAAGGTCTACGGCGGCCAGATCATCGGGCTGCACTCGCGCGACAACGACCTGGTCGTCAACCCGTCGAAGGCCAAGAAGCTCACCAACATCCGGACCACCGCGGCGGACGAGAAGCTGTTCCTGACGCCGCCGCGCGAGTTCTCGCTGGAGGCGGCGCTGGAGTTCATCAACTCCGACGAGCTGGTCGAGGTCACGCCGGCGGCCCTGCGGCTGCGCAAGCGCTTCCTGGACCACAACGAGCGCAAGCGCGTCGAGAAGGTCCAGAACGCCGGGTGACCGGGCCGGTCAGCCGGCGTTCACAGGTTGAAGGCGAAGCGCACGCCCAGCTGCAGCCACTCGTGGACGGCGGGGTTGGACACGGTCGCGGATTCGCTGAGCTGTGGTATCAGGGAGCCTGATTCATTGGCGTAGCGGGCGATCGAGAAGCTCACGAAGGGGCCCACGGTCAACGAGGGTGCCAGCTGGACATCGCCACCCAGCTGCAGGTTGAGGAACTCCCAACCGTTCGCACCGGCCGAGAATCCGTTCGCGTTTCCGACGGCCCTTCCGCTGTAATTGGCCCACTCGTATCCGAGGCCCAGGCCTACCCACGGCGTGACCACGGACGCCGGCGCCAAGTGATAAAGGCCTTCCACGCCGGCGCGCACGACCCATCCCGAACAGTCGGTCTGCGCGGTGCACAAGGTGCTGGCATTCTGGTTGATCTGGGCGACGGCGTACTGAAAATAAGGCCCAAGCGTGAAGTGCCGGTCGAAGCGGTAACCGGCCTCCAAGATGAACGGCACGGCCCCCGATACTCGGCTGCTGAGGCTGCCGGCGCGTCCGTCGACGTCGCCGAACGGGATGGCGTATCCGACACGGACGGCGAGATCGATGCCCGGATGATCGAGCCGTTCGCCGCGGTAGCCAGGCGCGCCTTGCGCGGCGGCCGCCGACGAGACCAAGAGAATAGCTATGAAACACGTCGTTTTCATGGTGCCCACCCCAATGGTCATCACAACCGTTGCCGCCGCGCAACTTCACGGTTTTGTTTCTATTCCGCCACCGAAGAGCGTCTAATCTGAATGGGAATGCGGATCGCGGCCCTGGACGTCGGCTCGAACTCGTTCCACCTGATGGTGGCGGACGTCGAGACCGGCGGACGCATCAACGTGCTCGACCGGGCCAAGGAGATGGTCCGACTGGGCGACTCGACGCTGCACAAGGGCGTGATCGCGCCCGAGGTGTTCCGGCGGGGTTTGGACGCGTTGAAGGGGCTGCGCCGGATCGCCGACCGCCACAAGGTGGACGCGCTGGTGGCGGTGGCGACCAGCGCCGTGCGCGAGGCGCAGAACGGCGGCGAGTTCGTGCGCGCCGCCCGCGACGAGTCCGGCATCGACATCCGCGTGATCCGCGGCGACGAGGAGGCGCGCCTCATCTATCTGGGCGCGCGCGTCTCGCTGGACCTGGGCAAGCGCCGGGTGGCCCTGTTCGACCTGGGCGGCGGCTCGCTGGAGATCGTGCTGGCCGACGCGCAGGAGCTCTACTACACGTCGTCGTTGAAGCTGGGGGTCATCCGCCTGGCCGAGAGCTTCCCCTGCTCCGACCCGCCGACCGCGCGCGAGCGGGCGCATCTGAACGAGCGGGTGCGCGCCGTGCTGGACCCGGTGGTCTCGCGCCTGCGCGCCATGGGCTTCGATTACGTGTCGTTCACGTCGGGCACGGCCTCGGCGCTGGCCGGGCTGCTGCGGGCCGAGAACGGCGGCAACAAGTCGACCATCGCGCTCGCCGATCTGGCCGCGCTCGAGCAGAAGCTGGGCGGGATGACCATCGCCGCCCGAGCCCGCCTGCCGGGCCTGGACGCGCGCCGTGCCGACACCATCCACGCGGGCGCGGTGGTGTTCCGGACCGTGCTGGAGCTGGCCGGCGCCGAGGAGGCGACCCTGTGCGAGACCGCGCTGCGCGAGGGGATCATCGCCGACTACGTGGCCTCCAACCGCCCCGGCATCCTGCTGGTCGAGGAGTTTCCCGACCTGCGGCGGCGCAGCGTGATGGAGCTGGCGCGGCGCTGCCAGTTCCGCGAGGACCACGGCACGCACGTGGCGCGGCTGGCGCTGTCGCTGTTCCATCAAACCCGCCGCCTGCACAAGCTGTCCGAGGGTGACGCCGAGCTGCTGGAGTACGCGGCCCTGCTGCACGACATCGGCTTTTACATCTCGCCGCACCGGCACCACCGCCACACCGCGTACCTCATCAAGAGCCACGCCATGACCGGCTTCTCGAAGTCCGAGGTGCAGATCATCGCGCTGACGGCCCGCCACCACCGCAAGGCCGCGCCGCGCCACGGCGGCGGTCCCATGAAGTCGCTGTCCAAGGGCGACGCGCGCCGGGTGCGCTACCTGGGCGCGATCCTGCGGGTGGCCGACGCGCTGGACCGCACCCACGCGCGCCTGGTGCGGGCGGTGCGCTGCTCGGTCTCCGCGCGCACCGTCGAGATCCGCGTGGACGCCGACGGCGACCCCGAGCTGGAGCTGTGGGCGGCGCGCCGCAAGGGCGATCTCTTCGAAGAGCTGGCCGGCCGCAAGCTGCGCTTCGCCGTCGACGGCATTCGCGACCGCGAGGAGGCCCCCGTGCTGGCCGGCGCCGCCTCCGCGCCCCCGGCGCTGGGCCCGCTGCGGGTCGTGAAGAGCTAGCCTCGGCTCACAGCCCGGCGGCGCGCAGGCCGAAGTACAGCGCGGCCGCGATGATGGCCGCGGACTGCACCGTGAACAGCCAGGCCCAGACGATCCGCAGGGCCACGCCCCAGCGGACGCCGGCCGGCTTGTTCACCCAGCCGACGCCCACGATGCCGCCCGTGATGGTGTGGGTGGTCGAGACCGGGATCCCCAGCGCGCTGGCCAGGAACAGCATGCCGGCCGCGCCGGTCTCGGCGCAGAAGCCGCCCACCGGCTTCAGCTTGGTGAGCCGCATGCCCATGGTGCGGACGATCCGCCAGCCGCCGGTCAGCGTGCCCAGGGCCATGGCCGACTGGCACGCCAGGATCACCCACATCGGCAGCTCGGCGTGCGCGGAGATTTGTCCCTTGGCGATCAGCATCGCCATGATCATCCCCATGGTCTTTTGCGCGTCGTTGGCGCCGTGGCCCAGGCTGAAGAGCGCCGACGACAGGAGCTGCAACCGGCGGAACCAGCGGTCCAGGCGCCCGGGGTTCTTCCGCCGGAACACCCACGACACCAGCACCATCATGCCGCCGCCCAGCACCATCCCCAGCACCGGCGACACCACGATGAACACCGCGGTCTTGATGACGCCGCTCTGCTGGACGACGTGAAAGCCGCCCTTGCTGATGCCGGCGCCCAGCAGCCCGCCCACCAGCGCGTGCGACGAGCTGGACGGAAGCCCGTACCACCAGGTGATCAGGTTCCAGGCGATGGCGCCGCCCAGCGCCCCCAGCAAGACGGCGTCGTCGATGATGTTCGGATCGACGATCCCCGTGCCGATGGTGTGCGCCACGTGCAGCGGGAAGATGACGAACGCGACGAAGTTGAAGAACCCCGCCCAGGCCACCGCCGCGCGCGGCGTCAACACGCGCGTCGAGACGACCGTCGCGATCGAGTTCGCCGCGTCGTGAAACCCGTTGATGTAGTCGAACACCAGCGCGATCACGACGATCGCGACCACCGTGAACATGGGCGTTACCTTGCGTGCAGCTAGCTGTTTTCGAGGAGAACGCCCTCGATCACGTTGGCCACGTCTTCACAGCGATCGGTGGCCGATTCCAGCGTCTCGTAAATCTCTTTCCACTTGATGACCGCGATGGGGTTCTTCTCTTCGCGGAACAGGCGGGCCAGCGCGCTGCGCAGGATCGTGTCGGCGACGTTCTCGAGCCGGTTGATCTCGACGCAGTGCTGGAGGATGCCGTTGGACACGTCGAGCTCGCGCATGCCGCTGACGGCGCCCAGCACGTGCTCGGCGCTGGACACCAGGCAGCGCGCCAGGTCGACGACCTCCTTGGTCATCTCGTGGACGTCGTAGAGCGCCAGCCGATCGGCGGCCGCCTCGACCATGTCCATGATGTCGTCCATCTTGGTGATGAGGCGGTAGATGTCGTTGCGGTCGATGGGCGTGATGAAGGTCTTGTGCAGGCCGGCCACGACGGCGTGCGTGATCTCGTCGCACTCGTGCTCGATCTGCTTGACCCGCTCGGCGCGGGCGTCCAGGTCGTTGGGGTTTTCGACCATCTCCAGGAAGGCGCGGCACCCTTCCAGCGTCTTCTTCCCCTGATTCTCGAAATGGGTGAAGAACGAGACGTCGTGCGGCAGCAGCCTCATCGCCGCCGCTTATAGCCGATGGGCTGGCGGGGTACCAGCCTCACAAAGACAGCGCGAACCGCAACAGGACTTCGTGCTCCCAGCGGCCGGCGGCCGCCAGCTTCTGGACCGTTTCGGAGGTGCCGCTCCACTGGTTGAGGACGTAGTTGGCCGAGACCCGCACGAACCGCCCACGCCAGTAGTTGACGCCGGCGGTGCCGGACACGACGCGGGTCGTCGCGATGGCCGGGTCGCCCAGCATGCTGGCCTGGCTGGTCAGGTCCTCTTTCAGGACCTCACCCCGCA
>Ga0068855_100009605_pt1 | contig 11674 bp, 11 predicted proteins | sample KBSCornC52_FD_66592 | JGI IMG/M metagenome (GOLD analysis project Ga0068855, IMG submission 66592) | Corn rhizosphere microbial communities from Kellogg Biological Station, Michigan, USA - KBS Corn C5-2 | ecosystem: Host-associated > Plants > Roots > Rhizosphere > Soil ...
TGAGGCGGCCCATTGTACGACTGTGGGATCGGCACGAGCAGCCGCGCCGGTCTTGTCAAATTGACAACCCGCCGCTCACCTGGTCATCATAAACAGATGAGCCAGCGCATCGCCATCGTCGCGTGAAGGCCGTTCGTATCGGATTGATCGGCTCGGGCTTCATGGGCACGACCCATGCGCTCGCGTATCGCACGGTCGGCGGCGTGTTCCGCCTGCCGGTGCAACCTGCGCTCGAATTGCTCGCCGACATAACGCCCGAAGCAGCCGCAGCAGCAGCACGCGACTTCGGGTTCGCTCGCTCGACCGCGGACTGGCGGGCGCTCGTCTCCGATCCGCAAGTGGACGTCGTGAGCATCACGACACCGAACAGGCTGCACGTGCCGATGGCGATGGCGGCGATCGGCGCCGGCAAGCACGTGCACTGCGAGAAGCCGCTGGCGCCGACCGCCAGCCAAGCGCTGCAATTGGCCGATGCCGCGCGCCAAGCCGGCGTCGTCACGCAGGTCGGCTTCAACTACCTCAAGAATCCTCTGCTCGCGCTGGCGCGCGAGATCGTGGCAAGCGGCGAGATCGGCGACATCGTGTCCTTTCGCGGCATCCATGCCGAGGACTATATGGCGGACCCGGCAACACCATGGCATTTTCGGATGGATCCGGCTGGCGGCGGTGGCGTCGTCGCCGATCTCGGCAGTCACATCATCGCGATCGCACGCCATCTGCTCGGCCCGATCAGCGAAGTCTGCGGCCGCCTCGAGACCGTGATCAAGGAGCGTCCGGAGGCACCGGGCAGCGCACGCATGCGGCCGGTCGAAGTCGATGACATCGCTCACGCGATGGTGCGATTCGCACGCGGCTGCGTCGGCACCATCGAAGCGAGCTGGCTGTCGCGCGGGCGCAAGATGCAGATCGAGTTCGAGGTGGTCGGCTCGAAAGGTGCCCTCGCGTTCTCGCAGGAGCGCTTAAACGAGCTGCAGCTATATAAGGTCGAGGCCGACAGCAGCCGCAACGGATTCCGCACCATCGTGGCCGGCCCCGAGCATCCGCCGTACGGCTCGTTCTGCGTGGCGTCCGGGCACCAGCTCGGGTTCAACGACCTCAAGACGATCGAGATGCGCGACTTTCTGCTCGCGATCGCCGGCGAGCCGGTCAAGGGGCCGGATTTCCGCGAGGGCTTCGAGGTGCAGAAGCTGGTGGACGCGATCATCCAGTCGTCGCGAGAGAGAGCGTGGATCCACGTCGATTGATCGGCGGCAGGCTATCCCGCTAGAAGTGCCTGGTCGCCGCATCCGGCGCCTGCGCCGTTCCGAGCTGCCGATCGATACCACGGAGCTCGCCCGCTATCTGATCGGGAAGACGCTGGTGCGTGAGCTCGACGGCGCGAGAATGACCGGGCGGATCGTCGAGACCGAAGCTTATGTGATCGGAGACGCTGCTGGTCATGCGTTCCGAGGGCGAACGCAGCGCAACGAGGTTCTCTTCTGGGAACGCGGACACGCCTACGTGTACTTCATCTATGGCGTGCACTACATGCTGAACGTCAGCAGCGAGACGCCGGGCATCGGTGCCGGCGTGCTGCTGCGCGCGCTCGAGCCGTTCGAAGGCATCGAGCTGATGCAGCGCAATCGCGGTACGACGGCCTTGCGGGAGTTGGCACGCGGGCCGGGACGGCTGGCCTATGCGTTGCGAGTCGACCCGTCGCTCAACGGCGTGGACCTGTGCGCGGCTGGGCCGCTATGGCTCGGTGCGGAGATGCACCCCGTCGGGCGCATCGGAAAAAGCACGCGCATCGGATTGACGCTGGAAGCGCATCGCGTGCTGCGCTTCTACGAGCGGGGCAATGTATTCGTCAGCGGTTCGAAGCGGCTCAACCAGTAGCCTCGAACGCGCGTGAATCGTCCTAGCAATCTTTCCTCCCCCTTCAAGGGGGAGGTGAGGAGGGGGATGGGGAAGAGGCGCGATCGGGTAGACCCCATCCCCACCTTGACCCTCCCCTTGAGGGGAGGAACCTGGTCTTCGGGAGGGAGCTTCCATCTGCCCGTGAGGCGTCTTCTCTCTCCGGCGCAAGGGGCTTTATGTTCACTTCGCCGACTCGGCCGTACGCAGATACGCGTCCTCGCCTTTGATCCAATCCTGCCGCGGCGGTGTGAAGATGTCGTACGCGATCAACGTCTCGACCGCGACCGCAGTGTGAACCACATTGGCCGGAATGCTGATCATTTCTCCGGGTCCGACATCGATCGTCTTGCCCTCGAGCGTGAAGCGCCACTTGCCGCTCATCACCCAGGTGACTTGCTGGTTGTCGTGCGAGTGCGGCGGCACGACGTAACCTTGCTCGACGTCGGTTCGTCCGACCATGATGTCGCCGTCCCACGCGAGCTTGCGCACGAACTTGTCGTTGAGCCGCTCGGCCGGTATCGCGTCCCAGTTGAAGTGCTTCATAGCCATTCCGTCGCAGGTTGTGAATGCTGCAGTCTACCGCAGCACAGACGGCCTATCTCGGGTCTTCAGCCGCCCTTCTGTGCCGAATGCCCTCTCGGCCTAGAATGAGCCTCTAGCAGTCAAAAAATCCAAGGAGGAGCAATGCCACAACTGATCAATCCGGCCAAGGCGCGCCTGAGTCAAGGCGAGCTCGCTATCGGCATGGGCGTGCGGGGCCTGCGCACCGTCGAGGTAGCGCGCGTCATGAAGACCGCCGGCTACGATTTCCTGTTCATCGATCTCGAGCACGGGCCGACCTCGGTGGAGACCGCCTATTCGATCTCGGTCGCTGCGCTCGATGCCGGCATAGCGCCGCTGATCCGCGTGCCGCACGGCGAGCTCGCGCTCGGCACGCGCTGTCTCGACGGCGGCGGTCTCGGCGTCGTGATTCCACACGTGGACGCCGTCGAGGAAGCCCGCGCCATGGTGGATGCGTTCAAGTTCGGGCCGATCGGACATCGCTCGATCGGCGGCGGCTATCCGCACTTCGGCTTTGCATCGGTCGGCGCGAAGGATGTCGTCACCGCATTGAACGATGCCACGCTCGTCGTTGCGATGCTCGAGACGCCGCGCGCGATCGAAAACGCAGAGCAGATCGCCGCCGTGCCGGGGATCGACGTGCTGCTGCTCGGCACGAACGACTTGTGCCTGGAGCTGGGCATTCCCGGGCAGCTCGAGCACGAACGCGTCGTGAATGCGATCGACACCGTGGTGCGCGTGTGTCAGAAGCACGGCAAATGGCCCGGGCTGGGCGGCGTGTATGGCAAGGATCTCGCGAAGCGCTACATCAGCCGCGGCATGCGCTTCGTGCTGGCCGGCAACGATCTGGGCATGTTGCTGGCTGCCGCGCAAGATCAGCAAACGTTCTTCCGCAGTTGCCTGTAGACATCGAATGCCAGGCCAAGGAGAACTGTCATGCATGATCTCGTGATCAACAACGCCACGCTGATCGATGGTCTCGGCAACGCGGCGCGGCCCGGCAGCCTGGCGGTGAGCGGTGGCCGTATCGCGGCGGTCGGAGATGACGTCGGGGCGGGCCGCGAACGGATCGACGCCGGCGGCCTCGTCCTCGCACCCGGCATCATCGATTTGCATACCCACTTCGACGGGCAGCTGCTGTGGGATCCGTTCGCGACGCCATCCGTGGGCCTCGGCGTGACGAGCGTCGTGATCGGCAACTGCGGGTTCACGATCGCGCCCTGCCGCGCGGCCGACCGCGATCAGACGCTGCGCAACCTGACGCATGTCGAAGCCATGCCGCTCGAAGCGCTGCGGGCTGGCGTCGACTGGAGCTTCGAGAGTTATCCGGAGTATCTCGGTCTGCTCGAACGCAAGGGTACGGTGCCGAACGTCGCTTCGTTCGTCGGCCACTCGTCGGTGCGCACTTACGTTTTGCGCGAAGAGGCATCGCAGCGTGCCGCCACGCGCGCCGAAGTCGCGGAGATGAAGCGCATCGTCGTCGATGCGCTCAAGGCCGGCGCGGTCGGCTTCGCCACCTCGACGCTCGAGCAGCACAACGGCGAGAATGGCGTGCCGATGCCGTCGCGCCTCGCGGACGAGCACGAGCTGATGGAGCTGACCGGCGCGCTCGGCGAGGTCGGCAAAGGCGTCTTCATGCTGACCAAGGGCATGACGACGACGGTGCCGTGGCTCGAGAGCATCGCCGCACGCAATGGCCGGCCGGTCATGATGGCGGCGATGTTCATCGATCCGAACGATCCGCAGCGCGTATTCAACGAGTTCGAGGAGATCGGCGCGGCGCGCAAGCGCGGTCGCGAGCTATGGGGTCAGGTCGGCTGCTTCCCGCTCGGCATGGAGTTCACGCTGCGCCATCCGTACCCGCTCGAAGCGCTGCTGTCGTGGCGGCGTGCGATGGAGGCCGAGGGCTCGGAGCAGTTCCAGAAGATCCTCGGCGACCCCGAGTTTCGGCGCGCGGTCAAAGCCGAGATGCGCACTCGCAACGTGCCCAACCGCTTCTCGTATCACAGCCTCGGTCACATGAAGATCCTCGAGGTGAAGCAGCCGCGCCACCAGGGCTACGTCGGCCGCGTCGTCTCGGAGATCGCGCGCAGCGAAGGCAAGGATCCGTTCGACTGGTATCTCGACTTCGGGCTCGACGGCGAGCTCGATGCGCTGGTCGACTGCAAGCTCTTCAACACCGATGAGGACGCGGTGCGCAACCTGCTGCGCCATCCGCATGCCGCGGTTGCTCTGTCGGATGCGGGCGCGCATCTCGCGTTCCTGTGCGATGCGGGCTTCGGTTTGCACCTGTTCGGCCATTGGGTGCGCGAACGCGGCGACCTGACGCTCGAGCAGGCCGTGCAGACGGTCACGAGTCACGCGGCCGACGTCTATCGCATCAAGGATCGCGGGCGTCTCGTGCCCGGCGCCTGGGCGGACCTGATTCTGTTCGATCCGACAACCGTGGGCCGTGGCGAGAAACGTCGTCTGTGGGATCTGCCCGGTGGCGCGAGTCGCGTCGATACGCCGGCATCGGGCCTGCACGGTGTATGGGTCAATGGCCTTCGTGCGGTGAACGAAGAAGGCCCGATCGCCGATTGCGGGCGACCCGGCAAGCTGATGCGCGATTTCGCCGATCGATAATGGGGACAAGGTCATGACGACGCAAGCACGTTCGCGCTATTTCGTACGGCACGAGGATGTGTCGCCTTATCATCCAGCCAACCACACCGGCACCGTCAATCGCCGGCTGATCGGCGCCGAGAACGTAGGCGCGCGCCGGCTCGAGCTCGTGCACGGCACGGTCGAGAAGGGCAAAGGCGCGCTGCCGCATGCGCATCCCGGCATCGAGCAGGTGTGCTACATGCTAGAAGGGCGCGCGCGGGCCGAGGTCGGCGGCGAAATGTGCGAGCTCGGTCCGGGCGACTGCTGTTTCTTTCCGGCCGATATGCCGCACGTGTTCACGGTCGTGAGCGATGAGCCGGTCAAAGTGCTGGTGATTTACTCGCCGCCGTATGAAGAGAATCCGAGCCGGGTTGTGCGCTCGTGATTGCAGCAACCACCCCGTCGCTTACGCGCCACCCCTCCTTGACAAGGAGGGGAGCCGCACTGCAAGACTCCCCTCCTGCCGGAGGAGGGGTGGCACGCGCAAGCGTGACGGGGTGGTGGGAGCTCCTGCGCTACTGAGGTAAACTCGTGCGCGCCGCCGGAATCCAGCCGGAATAGTCGAAGCAACACGATGCCAGGTCCCCTGTCCGGGGTGCGGATCCTCGATCTCACCACCGTCGTAATGGGTCCGTTCGCGACCCAGATTCTTGCCGAGCTGGGCGCCGACGTGATCAAGGTCGAGCCGCACGAAGGCGACAACATGCGCGACGTCGGCCCGATGCGCAACCGCGCCATGGGCCATCTCTACCTGAATCTGAATCGCGGCAAGCGTTGCCTCGTGCTCGATCTCAAGAAGCCGGAGGGACGTGCAGCGCTGCTGCGGCTTGTGCCCAAGACCGACGTGCTGGTCTACAACGTGCGGCCCCAGGCGATGGCGCGGCTGGGTCTGTCCTACGACGAGGTCCGAGCCGCCAACCCGAAGATCATTTACGTCGGCACTTACGGCTATTCACAGCGCGGCCCCTATGCCGCCAAGGCGGCGTACGATGATCTGATCCAAGGCGCGAGCGGCCTGCCGTGGCTCACCGCGCAGAACAGCGGACAAGCGCCGCGCTACGCGCCGGTGAACCTCGCCGATCGCGTCACCGGACTGCATGCCGTGTATGCAGTCACGGCCGCGCTCTTCCATCGCGAGCGTACCGGCCACGGACAGGCGGTCGAAGTGCCGATGTTCGAGAGCCTCGCGCAGTTCGTGCTCGGCGACCATCTCGCGGGACTGACGTTCGATCCGCCGATCGGCGGCACCGGCTATCCGCGCCTCGCGCACCGACGGCCTTACGCGACCAAGGACGGCTACCTGTGCGTGCTGGTCTACAACAACAAGCACTGGAAGAGCTTTCTGGAAGCGGTCGGGCGCTCCGAGCTGGTCACGGACGAGCGCTTCTCGAGCCAGGGCAATCGCGCGCGGCACATCGGCGAGATCTACGACATCGTGGCGCAGATCATGAAAGAGCGGACGACTGCGCAATGGATCGAGCTGCTGGACGCGGTCGACATTCCGGTGTCGCGCCTGAATTCCGTCGAGGACGTGGTCTTCGATCGGCATCTGGCCGAGAGCGGCTTCTTCTCGACGGAGCAGACCGGCGACGGCCCGCTGCGCGCGATGCGCACACCGACCAACTGGTCCGACTCGCCGCCGGAAACGCAGAGACCTGCGCCGCGCCTCGGAGAGCACTCGGCAGAGGTGCTGCGCGAAGCCGGGTATTCCGATCGCGAGATAGCCGAGCTCGCGCAACGCGGAGTGACTTTGCTTGCGTCCTGATTTGCACCGTGGGCAGCTGAGCTCTCCGGCGTCAGGCGACGGCGATGCGGGGTATGCGCCGTGGAATTCAAATCACCCCTCGCCCCCCTTTTTCAAAGGGGGGAAAGTGGCCGCCTCTGCGTCGCAATAAGATGGATTTCTCCTTCACACCCGAGCAATTTGCGATCCGCGACAGCGTCGCGAAGCTGTGCGAGCGCTTCGACGCCACCTATTGGCTCGAGCGCGATCGTGACGGCGGTTTCCCCGACGACTTTCATCGTGCCATTGCCGACGCCGGCTGGCTCGGTATCGCGATGCCGGCCGAGCATGGCGGCGCCGGGCTTGGCATCACCGAAGCCGCGCTGATGATGCAGACGATCAGCGAGTCGGGCGCTGGGTTCTCGGGCGCCTCCGCCGTGCACATGAACATTTTCGGGCTGAATCCTGTCGTGGTCTTCGGCAGTGCCGAGCAGAAGAAGCGCTGGTTGCCGCCATTGATCCGCGGTGAGCAGAAGGCCTGCTTTGCCGTCACCGAACCGGACGCGGGCCTCAATACGGCCAAACTCAAGACTTCTGCGCGGCGCGAAGGCGATCACTACGTTCTGCGCGGACAGAAGATCTGGATCTCGACGGCGCAGGTCGCCGCGAAGTTGCTGATCCTCGCGCGCACCGCGCCTGCCGGCGCGAAGCCGACCGACGGGCTCTCGCTGTTCTACACCGATCTCGACCGCCGCTATGTCGAAGTGCGCGAGATCGAGAAGATGGGCCGCAAGGCAGTCGACTCGAACCTGCTGTTCATCGAGGAGCTGCCGGTGCCGGCAGTCGACCTCATCGGAGCAGACAGCAAGGGCTTCGACTACATCCTGCATGGGCTGAACCCCGAGCGCATCCTGATCGCCGCGGAGGCGATCGGGCTCGGCCGCGCCGCGCTCGCGCGCGCCGTCGCTTACGCGGGCGAGCGCGTCGTGTTCGACCGGCCGATCGGGCAGAATCAGGCGATTCAGCATCCGCTCGCACGCTGCTGGATGGAGCTCGAGGCGGCGCAGCTCATGGTGCTCAAGGCCGCGTCGCTGTACGACAAAGGTCAGCCGTGCGGCGCCGAGGCGAACGCAGCGAAGTTTCTCGCGGCCGAGGCTTGCTTCCGCGCATGCGAGACGGCCATGCTCACGCACGGCGGCATGGGCTACGCCAAGGAGTACCACATCGAACGTTACTTTCGCGAGGCGATGATTCCGCGCCTCGCGCCGGTGAGCCCGCAGCTCATTCTGTGCTTCATTGCAGAGAAAGTGCTCGGGTTGCCGAAGTCTTATTGAAAACTGTGAAGGGTGAAGGGTTGCTCACACGCGACGATATCGCACACAGAGATTCTCGCAGCAGTTCCTCCCCTTCAAACCCATCCCCACCCCAGCCCCTCCCCTTGAAGGGGAGGAAGAACACAACCGAGGAGAGTAAGACATGGATGCACGTGCATTGTTCGAGCAGATCAGGAAGTTCGACACCCCGACCATCTGCAACGCGCTCGAGATCGTGCGCGGCAAGCGCTTCACCAACGGCTTCACGCGCAAGACCCTGATCGCCGCGTTTCCGAAGCTGCCGCCGATCGTCGGGTATGCGCGCACCGCGATGTTCCGCTCGACCGAGCCGTATGATCCGGCCGCGCGCAAGCAGAAGCTGCTCGGCTATTACGAATACATCTCGCAGCCCAATCAGCCGTGCATCTCGGTCGTGCAGGACATCGATCATCAGCCCGGCCTCGGCGCGTTCTGGGGTGAGGTGAACACTACGGTCCACTGGGGCCTCGGCTGCATCGGCATGATCACGAACGGCTCGATGCGCGACCTCGACGCGATGTGCCCGCAGTTCCAGTGTCTCGCCGCGACCCTCAGTCCGAGCCATGCCAATGGGCAGGTGGTCGAGTTCGGCACGCCCGTCGACGTCCTCGGCATGGCCGTCTCCGACGGCGACATCGTGCACGCGGATTTTCATGGCGCGGTGGCGTTCAAGCTGGCGGAGCTCGACAAGATTCCGGCCGCGATCGACTTCATGGCCCGGAAGGAGAAAGTCATCCTCGATGCCGCGCGCAAGCCCGGCTTCGGCTTCGCCGCGCTGCGCGACGCGCTCGCGGCCGCCGAGCAAGTCAAATAGCCGCCCCCAGGAAGCTCTGACGCAGTCGCGCCTGCGCGGCTCGATCGGAGCTTCCCTCGAGTGGACGGGAGCGCGCTTTCACCCTACAATGCGCGCCCTCCCCGACCCTCCAGATTGTCAATTTCGCCACTTCCATGGCTGCGATTACGCAGGAGCTCCTGTCCGAGCGGGTGAATCAGCGACGCACGTTCGCGATCATCTCTCACCCGGACGCAGGTAAGACCACGCTCACCGAAAAGCTGTTGCTGTTCGCCGGCGCGATCCATATCGCCGGCAGCGTGCGCGCGCGCAAGGCCTCCAGGCATGCGGTCTCCGACTGGATGGAGATCGAGAAGCAGCGCGGCATCTCGGTCGCGAGCTCGGTCATGCAGCTCGAGTATCGCGGCAAAGTGGTCAACCTCCTCGACACGCCCGGCCACCAGGACTTCTCCGAAGACACCTACCGCGTACTGACCGCCGTCGACGCTGCGCTGATGGTGATCGACGCGGCCAACGGCGTCGAAGCGCAGACCTTGCGTCTGCTGGAGGTCTGCCGCTCGCGCGGCACGCCGATCATCACGTTCATCAACAAGATGGATCGCGAGGTGCGCGAGCCGCTCGAGCTGATCGACGAGCTCGAGCGCGTGCTCGGCATGAGCGCGGTGCCGTTCTCGTGGCCGATCGGCATGGGCAAGACGTTCCACGGCGTCTACGATCTCGCCGAGGATCGCGTGCGCGTGTTCCGCCCCGGCGTGGATCGCGTGCAGGAAGGCGACGAGATCATCCACGGCCTGGACAATCCGGAGCTGCGCGAACGCTTCGGTGCCGAGCTCGAGCGTGCGCGACATGACATCGAGCTCGTACGAGCCGCCACGCCGGAGTTTTCACGCGACGCATTTCTGGCCGGCGAGCAGACGCCGGTGTTCTTCGGATCGGCGATCAACAACTTCGGCGTCCGCGAGGTGCTCGATGCGCTCGTCGACATCGCGCCGCCGCCGCAGTCGCGCATCGCTCTGCAGGGGCCGGTGCAGCCCAATAGCGAGCGCTTCTCGGGTGTGGTGTTCAAGATTCAAGCGAACATGGATCCCGCGCACCGCGATCGCGTGGTGTTCGTGCGCGTGTGCTCGGGGCGCTTCGAGCGCGGCATGAAGTTGCGCGTTCAGCGCACGGGCAAGGACTTCAGGCCGAACAACGTGGTCTCGTTTCTGTCGCAGCGGCGCGAGCTGCTCGACGAAGCTTACGCAGGCGACATCATCGGCATTCCCACGCACGGCGGCATTCAGCTCGGCGACACGCTGACGGAGGGCCAGGCCCTGCAGTTCACCGGGCTGCCGTTCTTCGCACCCGAGTTCTTCCAGGCCATCGAGGTGGTGAATCCGCTGAAGACCAAGCAGTTGCGCACGGGGCTCAAGCAGCTCGGCGAAGAAGGTGCGATTCAGGTGTTCCGCCCGCTGCGCAATACCACGATACTGCTGGGTGCGGTCGGCAGCCTGCAGTTCGAAGTCGCCGCACATCGCCTGCAGCACGAGTACGGCGTCGAAGCACGCTTGATGCCCTCTCCGTATACGGCGGCGCGCTGGGTCTCCGCTGACGATCCTGCCGAGCTCGATCGCTTCGTCGAGGGCAATGCAGGACGCGTTGCGCGCGACGCCGCGGACTCGCTGGCGGTGCTGACGTCGTCCAACTACGAGATGAAAGTGGTGCAGGACATGTGGCCGAAGATTCGATTCCACACCCAGCGCGAGCACGCGGGGCTGGTGCTCGAGAAGTTGTCGGACCTGCCGGCGTAGTAAGTTCCAAAATCCCCCTCGAGCCCCCTTTTCCAAAGGGGGAAGCAATTCTCTTCCAGCGGCGCAGTTCCCGCATTTGACAAAGGGGGGCTGGGGGGATTTTCTGCCGCTGCGTTTTTTCTGATCCAGATCAATCGCAGCGCCACGCCGTCTGGCAAGCTACGCGCACATGGTCAGGACGACCGATTGGGGGGCCTATGCTCTGGTTCGTGCGCAAGAACTCTGCCGTTCGCATCGGTCTGCTTCTGACCCTGACCTCCGCAGGATGCTCTACGGAGTCGCTACCTCCGGTCAGTCAATGTCCCCAGCCGCGGTTCACGGGCAAGGCACCCGACGACTACTACGAGCGCAAGAGTCCTTTACCTTCGAGTGAGGCTGCGCTCAAAGCCGCCGAACGCCTATACCGTGGCAGTTCGGGCGAAGTCGCCTGCGCCACGTGCCATGGCGAAAAAGGTGCGGGCGACGGGGTGCTGGCCGGCCAATTCGATCCGCGCCCGCGCAATTTCGCCTGCGCCCAGACCGTGAATGGCATCCCGGATGGCCAGCTGTTCTGGATCATCCGCTTCGGCTCACCCGGCACGGCGATGCCGGCACACCCCGAGCTCAACGACGAGCAGATCTGGCAGCTGGTGGCTTATCTGCGGCGCCTGGCGAAGTGATGCGTCGGGCAACTACAGCCTAAGCCGACTGAGGAACCTCGCGCCCCAGCTGCAATCGAGCCCTGGCGTATGCGTATTCTCTGGCCAGTCGCTCGACGAGCTCGCGCACGGGCAACACGCTGTCGATATTTCCGACGCCCTGCCCTGCTCCCCAGATGTCCTTCCACACCTTGGCGGGACGGTCGGACGCGAAGTTCATCGTCTTCTTGTCGGCCACCGGCAGATTGTCGGGATCGAGTCCCGCCGCCGCGACA
>Ga0068855_100009608_pt1 | contig 11671 bp, 11 predicted proteins | sample KBSCornC52_FD_66592 | JGI IMG/M metagenome (GOLD analysis project Ga0068855, IMG submission 66592) | Corn rhizosphere microbial communities from Kellogg Biological Station, Michigan, USA - KBS Corn C5-2 | ecosystem: Host-associated > Plants > Roots > Rhizosphere > Soil ...
GCCGGTTCCCTGCAGCACGATCTCGCCGGTCTCCAGCACGTACCCGCGGTTGGCCAGCGCCAGCGCCTGCGCGGCGTTCTGCTCCACGAGCAGGACGGTCACCCCGGCCTTGTTGATCTCTCGGATGATGTCGAAGATCTGCGCGACGATCAGCGGCGCGAGGCCCATGGACGGCTCGTCCAGCAGCAACAGCCGCGGCTTGCCCATGAGCGCGCGTCCGATCGCCAGCATCTGCTGCTCACCGCCGGAGAGCGTGCCGGCCTGCTGCTTGATGCGCTCCCGCAACCGCGGGAACAGCTCGAGCACCCGCTCGAAGTCGTCGCGGTCGACCGTCCGGAACCGGAAGGCGCCCATCTCGAGGTTCTCGTGGACCGTCATGCGCGGGAAGACGTGCCGTCCCTCGGGGACGTGGCAGACGCCGAGCCGGATGAGGTCGTGCGCCGCGATGCCGTCGATGCGCTTGCCATCGAGGGTGATCGATCCGGCGACCGGCCGCATCATGCCCGACACGGTCTTCTGGGTCGTGGTCTTGCCCGCACCGTTCGCGCCGAGCAGCGCGACGATCTCGCCCTCGCGGACCTCGAACGAGATGCCTTTCAGAGCGGCGATCGCGCCGTAGCGGACCTCGACGTCCTGCACCGCGAGCAGCGTCCGGGCCGGTTCAGTCATCGCGCGCCTCCCCCGTGTCCTCCGGGTCCATTCGCGACTCGGTTTCGATCAAGTGCAGTTCGGGCTGGGCCGCCACTTCCTGCTGGGCCTCCTCGGCCGACGTGCCGAGATACGCGCCGATGACGACCGGGTCCCTCTGGATGTCGTGGGGCGTGCCCTCGGCGATCTTCTCGCCGAAGTTGAGGACGACGATGCGGTGCGCGACCGACATCACGAGCTTCATGTCGTGCTCGATGAGCAGGACCGACACGTGACGCTGCTCGTTGATCCGGCGGATCAACTCGGCCAGCTCGCGCTTCTCGTTCGGGTTGGTGCCGGCGGCCGGCTCGTCCAGCAGGATCACGCCGGGGTCGGTCCCCAGCGCCCGGGCGATCTCGAGCCGCCGCTGCTCGCCGTAGGCGAGCGAGCTGGCCAGGTCGTTGGCCCGGCTGCGCAGGCCGACGTCGCTGAGCAGCGCGTAGGCGGCGGCGGTGCTCTCCCGCTCCTCCCGCCGCTGCCACGGCATGCCCAGCATCGCGGCGATCGGTCCGGCTTTCTGCCGGGTCTCGATGCCGATCTTGACGTTCTCGAGGGCGGTCAGCGCCGGGAAGAGCCGGATGTTCTGGAAGGTGCGGGCGACGCCGAGATGGTTGATGACGTGGGTCTTCTTGCCGATGACGCTGGCCGGCGTGTCGCCCGCGCGGCCGGCGAGCTCGATGCGTCCCTCTTGCGGCGTGTACACGCCGGTCAGCGAGTTGAACAGCGAGGTCTTGCCAGCGCCGTTCGGGCCGATGACGGCGAGGATCTCGCCGCGGTACAGCCGCATCGACACGTCGTTCAGGCTGATCACACCGCCGAAGCGCAGGGTGACGTGTTCGACGTCGTAGACGACGTCGCGGGTGGCCGATGCCGTCATCTCACAACCCCTCCGACGCCGGAACCGCGCCCACCTCGGACGAGGACGGCGATTCCAGTCCTTCGAGTTCGGCCTTCCTTCTTCGCGCGGGCAGCAAGCCGGCGGGCCGGAAGATCATCATGGCGAGGACGAGCGCGCCGACCCACATCTGCCGGTCGTCGGTCGGCACCTGGTCCTTCAGGAACTCCGGCAACCACGTCAGCACCGCCGCGCCGGCCATCGCGCCGGCCAGCGAACCCATGCCGCCGAACACCACGTAGGCGACGATGAGGATCGACGCCTGGAGGGTGAACAGCGTCGGGTCGAAGTAGCCGACCTTCGAGGCGAAGAAGTTGCCCGCGAGGCCCGAGGTGGAGGCGCCGATCGCGAAGGCGAGCAGCTTCACCCGCAGCGTGTTGACGCCGGATGCCTGCGCAGCGACCTCGTCCTCGCGGATCGCCGCCCAGGCCCGGCCGAGGCGCGAGCCTTCGAGCCGGTAGAACAGGACGATCACGATAACGACGAAGATCAACAACAGATACCAGTATGGCAGCAGGTCCTGGCCCCACGTGATGTCCAGGCCACCGACGTGGACGGCGGGGTGGTTCACGTTCGGTCCCTGCGGGCCGCCGGTGAAGCTTTGCCAGTTTACCGCGACGACCTGGACGATCTCCCCGAATCCGAGCGTGACGATCGCGAGGTAGTCACCGCGTAGCCGCAGCGTCGGCCCGCCCAGCAGGACGCCGGCGATGAGGCAGGCGATGATCGCGAACGGGATCGCCTCCAGTGGCTTGCCGTGCATGAAGTGCAGGAAATGCGGCGGTTTCACCGGCAGGGCCCCGGTCATGTACGCCGTGGTGTACGCCCCGACCTCGTAGAACGCGATGTAGCCGAGGTCCAGCAGGCCCGCCCAGCCGACCACGACGTTCAGACCGAGGGCGAGCAGCACGAACACGCCGATCTGCGTGACGAGCACGTCCTGCCAGTGCGTCTGGAGCATCGGCGGGTAGAAGAGCGCCAGGCCGACGACGATGACGAGCAGCGGCACCCCGATCGGCGACCGCTTCGCGGTGCGGACGGCCTTGGTCACCGGCAGCTCGGGCTCCAGCCGGTCCGGCACCGCCCGCCCGGCCCGGGTGCGCGCGAGCAGCACCTGCACCGCCGCCGCCGCGAAGATCGTGAAGGCGATGCATGCGGCGAAACCGCCGACACCGAGGTTCTTCCACTCGGAGCCCTTCTGCGGCGCGGCCTTCGCAGCGACGTCGGTCATGGACTTCAAGGCGAAGAACGTGACGACGATTCCGACCGCGGCAACGACGACGGCGGCGATCGCGACGATCGTGTGGCGCAGCCACACGGCGGCGAAGGTAACCGCCGCCGCGACGAGGAACAGCGTCCAGCCCGACCAGTCGAGGTAGGAACTCGTCAGCGACGAGATGCCGGTGCCCTTGTACAGGTCGCCCGCTTTGCTGAAGTCGGCGTTCAGCGTCTGGGGGTCATACCAGCCGTCGTTGAGGTAGGCGAACAGGCCGTAGATCAGCGCGATGACGGCGAAGGGAAGGCCGGGCCGGAAGGTCATCACCCGGTCGACAAAGGCCCGCGGCTCGGCGACGTCGGTGTGTGAATGAACGGCGGTGATGCCGGCGGCGGCGACGATCACGAACCCGATCACGCCCGCGTACACGCCGAGGGAATGGTCCACGCCGCCGCCGACGTCCTGGACGTCGCGGTGGGCGAGGTACGCGATCACCGCAGCCACGACCCCGATCACCGCCGTCGCGTACCCGAGCAGCCGGTTGCGGAGGACGACGGCCAAGCCGCAGGTGATGACGGCCAGCAGCAGCGCCGTCCAGCCCAGCCAGTCGAAGAACGGGGTAGTCAGACCGGAGAGCTTGCCGGACGGCGTCTTGTCGACCGCGTCGCGGACCGCACCGAACTTGCCGTCGCCGCCGGAGCCGATCAGCGGGTCGTACCAGTTCATGATCGTCTGCGCCGCGACGACCACGAGGAAGCCGATCAGCAGCGGCAGCATCCCGGGCCGGCGGACGTAGGGCTTCACGTAGGCCCAGAACGTGATCAGCCCGAAGAGCACCACGCCGATCGCCAGGAAGACGAAGATCCGGGGGTTCAGGACGGCCTTGTGGAACGAGATCCCGAAGTCGTCCTGCGAGCCCTCCTGCCGGCCGACCATGATCGCCAGCACGAAGCCGCCGAACAAGCAGGCGGCGAGCCGCTTGAGAAGGATGCGCTGGGTCTCGGTCATGCTGCCCGTCCCAACCGCTCACCGAGGATGCCGGTGGGCCGAATCAACAGGATCAGCACGAGCACGACGAAGCTGACGACGTCGTTCCACTGCGCGCCGACGAACGACAGCGAGGAGATCAGCACCTCGGCCTCGCCGAGGATGAGACCGCCGATCATGGCACCGCGGATGTTGCCGATACCGCCGAGCACCGCGGCCGCGAAGGCCTTGACGCCCGGTGTGAAGCCCATCAGGTTGCCCACACCGAACGCGGTGCCGTACAGGAAGCCGGCCACGCCGGCCAAGGCGCCACCGATGACGAACGTGCGCGAGATGGTCTTGTCGATGTCGATGCCCATGAGCGCCGCCGTCGGGGCGTCCTCGGCGACGGCCCGGATGCCGCGGCCGAGCTTGGTGCGGCTCACCAGGCTGTCGAGGAACAGCATCATCACGATCGCCGTGACGATGATGATCAGCACGAGCAGGTTCACGTGGGCCGAGCCGATGCGCAGGACGATGCGGTCGGTGTTGAAGTACTCCGGGAAGCCGTTCGTCGGTAGTCGGTTGAACAACTTGCCGGCGAGGTTGGACAGGAACAGGGACGCGCCGATGGCGCTGATCAGGAACGCGAGTTTCGGGGCCCCGCTGCGGCGTAGCGGCTTGTAGGCCACCTTCTCGAGCAGCCACGCGATCGTCGCGCCGACGATCGCTCCGCTGACCATGCCCGCGAGCACCGTGAAGGGCACCATCATCCCGCTGAGATGGTGTTTGGTGCCGACTATTCGGTCGACCACCAGGTAGCTGCCGAACCCGCCGGCCATGAACACTTCGCTGTGGGCGAAGTTGATCAGCTGCAGCACGCCGTACACCAGGGTGTAGCCCAGGGCGACGAGCGAGTACACCGAACCCTGTTCGAGGCCGATGACGAAGTTCTGCGGCAGCTGCTGGAACCAGTCCTGGGATTGGCTCACAAGCCAGACTCCTTCGCGGGGCGGGTCAGGGCCGGCTCGGGCGCCGGACCTGGAAGTGGGGGCGAACCGGGCTTCCCGGCTCGCCCCCACTCCAAGACGACAACTGTCAGCAGGTAATCGTCACTTCACTTCGTTGATGTTCCCGAGGCTCTTGATGTCCCCGTTCTCCTGACGGTAGAGGTTCACGATCAGGCTCGAGGACGCCAGCTCACCGTCCGACGCGAACTTGATCGTCGTCGTGATGCCCTGGAAGTCCTCCTTGTTGAGCTGGTCCAGCACGCTCTGCCGAGTGGCCGGGCCGCTGGCCGAGGCCTTCGAGATCGCGTCCATGATCAGGTTGGCCGCGTCGAACGCCTCGGGCGAGTACGTCGACGGCGGGGTGCTGAACTTCTTCTGGTAGTCGGCGGTGAACGCCTTGGCCGACGGAGCCGTGGTGGCGTCCTGGCAGCCGCAGGTGAAGTACCAGCCGTTACCGGCCGCGCCAGCGTTCTTCGTGAACACCGACGACTTGCCGCCGTTGCCCGTGACCAGACGGCCCTTGAAGCCGGTCGACTTCAGCGCCTTGGCCAGCAGCGCGGCCTGCGCGTCGTAGCCGCCGTAGAAGAGCGCATCGGCACCGGAGGTCGAGATCGTCTGGGCGATCGGGTTGTAGTTCTTGGTCGTCGTGCCGTCGACCCCCTTCTCGATGACCTTGACGCCCTTCTTCTTCAGCTCGCCGGCCATGGTGTTGGCGACGCCCTGCCCGTAGGCGCTGAGGTCGTTGAGGACGAAGACCGTCTTGGCGCCGGTGCGGGCCAGCCAGTCAGCTCCCTGGCTGCCCTCGACGTTGTCGTTCGGGACGATGCGGTGCCAGCACTTCCAACCGTGGGTCTGCAGCGTGCCCTTCGAGGCGGACGCGGTGACGATCGGCATCGGCGGGTTCGCGCCGCAGAAGGTGGGGTTGACGGCCTCGCTCTCGCCGGAGAACGCCGGGCCGATCGTCGCGATGACCGCCGAGTCGGAGATCAACGTCTGGGCTGCGGCCGGCGCCTTGGCCGGGTCGCCCTCGCTGTCGGCCGGCACGAGCGTCACCTTGAACTTGAACTTGCCGGAGGCGTTTGCCTGGTCCACGGCGAGCTGGGCGCCATTGCGCTCGTTGATCCCGAGCTGGGCGTTCGGCCCGGACAGCGCACCGATGAAGCCGACCTTGTAGGTCTGGCTGCCGGAGTTGCCGCCGGAGTTGCCGCCGCCGAGACCGCCGCCGGCCGGGGTGCTCTTGCCGGCACCCGCACCGGTGCTGCCCCCACCACCTGACTTGTTCTTGCTGCTGGAGCAACCCGCGAGCGCGAGAGCACCCGCTGCCGAGATCGCAACGATCGTGGTCAATGCACGAGATCGCACTGTTGTGAGCCTCCCATGAGGTCATTCGTCGGACGCCGGCGGTAACACACCGGCTGGCGGGACGTTAGCCCAACTTTCGGGACCGTGGAACCAGCAGGGGTCCCGGCCCTGTCGTCGTAACCAAATCTCAACCGATGATCGGGGAGCTACCGGCCGGTACCGGTCGTGTCTTCGGTGAGGACCAGCTCGGCCACTGCCCGCATCGAGGTGCGGTTGTCCATGGCCGCGCGCTGGATCCACCGGAACGCCTCCGGTTCGGAAAGCCCGTGCTTGGTCATGAGCGTCCCCTTCGCCCGTTCGATCAGCTTGCGGGCCTCGAGCCGCTCGCGCAGGCCGGTGACCTCCGCCTCCAGCGCCCGGATCTCGGCGAACCGGGAGGTCGCCATCTCGATGGCCGGCAGCAGGTCGCGCTTCTGGAACGGCTTCACGAGGTAGGCCATGGCGCCGGCGTCGCGCGCGCGCTCGATGAGGTCGCGCTGGCTGAAGGCGGTCAGCATGACCACCGGCGCGATCCGGGCGTCGGTGATCTGGGCGGCGGCCGCGATGCCGTCCATCTTGGGCATCTTCACGTCGCAGATGACCAGGTCCGGGGTGAGGGTCTTGGCCAAGGCGACGGCCTGCTCGCCGTCGGCGGCTTCGCCGACGACGTCGAAACCCTCCTCCTCGAGCATCTCCCGCAGGTCGAGGCGGATGAGCGCCTCGTCCTCGGCGATGAGCACCCGCATCGGCGGCTCACCCGACGACGGGATCGTCGCGTCTGCGGCAGCCACGTCATCCTCTCGGTGGGTCAGGCGGGACGGGGCAATAGCCTAGCCAAGCTACGATGACGGCTGCGCTACGGCCCCTGTGGCGGAACTGGGATACGCGATGGTCTCAAACACCATTGCCGAAAGGCTTGTGGGTTCGAATCCCACCGGGGGCACCGGAAACTGTCGTATGCCCTCGCCATTCTGGCGCCATGCACGACCTCAAGCTGCGGAGCGAGGCCCGGCGGCTGCGACGGTCGGGTCGCACGCTCGCCTTCATCGCCGCCGAGTTGAAGGTCGCCCCGGCCACCGTGCAGCGCTGGGTGACCCGATCGTTTCCAACCGATGACCGTCCGCCCGCGCCGTGTGTGCTTTGTGACGGTCTTGCGCTCGACTCGCCGACGGCGGCGAGCTATGCGTACTTGCTCGGCCAATACCTGGGCGACGGCCACCTCGTGACGTCCGCCCGCGTGCCGGTCTTGCGGATCTACGCCTGCGACGACTACCCGGCGATCATCGACGAGATCGCCGATGCCGTCCTTCGCGTCAGGGGTTCGAAGCCAGCTCAGATGCGGAAGGCGAATTCCGAACGGCTCTGCAAGATCCAGTCCTACTGGAAGCACTGGCCGTGCTTGCTCCCCCAGCACGGGCCGGGGCGCAAGCATGAGCGCCCGATCGTCCTGACCGGCTGGCAGCAGGCGATCGTGGACGAACACCCGTGGCCGCTGATCCGCGGCCTGATCCACTCCGACGGCTGCCGGTCGATCAACCGCGTCACGGTCCGTGGGGTGCGCTACGAGTACCCGCGGTACTTCTTCGCCAACGAGTCGGCCGACATCCTGGCGATCATGGGCGCGGCGCTCGACCGGGTCGGCGTGGCCTGGCGGTTCAACCGTCCCAACTCGCTGTCGATCGCCAAACGGGCCGCCGTGGCCGTGCTGGACGAGCACGTCGGCCCGAAGCGGTGACCGGGCGGCTAGATTGTCCCGCGTGATCTTCCCGCAGGCCGGCCAGTGAACGATCCCGTCCGCTACGGCCTGGCCGTCATCGGCTACGTCGTGCTCGCGATGTTCACCAAGCAGTTCCTGACCTGGACGTACGGCCCGCTCTATTTCATGTTCACCCTCGAGGTGTTGCCCCGCACCTGGCGGCGGTTGCGCGGGCTCCGCCCGCAGGCGGCGGAGTCCCGATGAGCTGGGCCGCCCACGAGTTCGAGGACTACTTCATCCAGAAGCACATCGGGACGAAGGCGTCCTTCATCGCCGTCGTCATCGGCGCCTTCCTGCCGGACCTCATCACCAAGTCGTTCGTGTACGAGCACAGCACCGACGCCGCGCACTTCCACCGCGGCTGGCCGGGCGTCGGCTTCACGCACTCCCTCATGTTCGGCGTCGTGATCGCCACCGTCGTCCTCGCCATCACCAAGAGCCGCAGCTGGGCCCTGGGACTGCTCATCGGCGAGTGGGCGCACGTCCTGACCGACGTGTCCGACACCGCCGGGGTCATGCTCTTCTTCCCGTTCTCGACCCAGAACCTGAGCATCCAGATGTGGAAGCACGCGGCCAGCCAGGGTCGGCTGGGCGACGCGGCCGCGTACTACTCCGGGCTCGGCGGCGTCTGGGACTTCTTCTGGTTCTGCATGGTGCTGGTCTTCGCGCGCAAGGTGTTCCGGGCCGACTACTTCTGGTCCGTCGTGGTGCCGGCCGACTTCAAGGTCTGGTCGTGGGCGCGCCGCCGGCTGCACCTCACCGACAACGGCATGCTCCTGGCCTACCGCGCCTACTTCCTGTACGGCATGAGCCGGATGGTCGCGTGGTTCCTGTACGCCCGCTTCCAGACGGACAAGCCGTGGCAGCCGGTGTGGGGTGGCCCGAAGTACATCAAGGGCAACTACCTGATGACCGGCGACTGGTGGCGTATCACGCTCTCGCTCGGCCTGGGCGGGGTCGCCTTCGCCATCACGCTGTACCTGCTGTGGCGGTTCCTCATCCGGCGGCTCTGGGCGCGCGGGGTCGACCCGGAGATCGTCGAGCGCGGCTCAGGCCTGCGGGTCGCCTTCCACTGAACCGGCCGGGGGACGGTCCGCCGGCACCGGGACACGGCGCCCGGTCGCGGCCCGCCAGCCCCACTCGCCGAGGTACACCAGCCCCCACGCGCCGAAGATCACCAATTCGTAGCGCCAGCTGGCCGCCCGGCCCAGGTAGAACCAGGCCACCACGAACACGGCCCCGCTGACGGCGCACGTCGCGGGGACCTCGGCGGGTCGGGCCAGGCGCACGCGCCGAGACTAGCCTGCTGCAGGTGAGTGATCTGCCCCGCCACATGACGGCCGACCAGTTCCGCCACCACGGCCACGCCGTGATCGACTGGATCGCCGACTACTACGAGCGGATCGAGTCCTTCCCGGTGCTGTCCACCGTCCAACCGGGCGAGATCCGGGCTGGTCTGCCGCCGCACCCGCCGCAGAGCGGCGAGCCGTTCGACGCGGTCCTCGCCGACGTCGAGACGAAGATCTTGCCCGGCGTCACTCACTGGCAGCACCCGTCCTTCTTCGCGTTCTTCCCGGCCAGCTCGAGCGGCCCGGGCATCCTCGGTGACCTGCTCTCCTCGGGCCTCGGCGTCCAGGGCATGCTCTGGGCGACCTCGCCGGCCGCCACCGAGCTCGAGACGCACGTCCTCGACTGGCTGGCCGAGCTGCTCGACCTCCCGGCCGCCTTCCGCTCGGCCGGCGCCGGCGGCGGGGTGATCCAGTCGACCGCGTCCGACGCCGTGCTGTGCGCGGTGATCGCCGCGATCCATCGCGCCAGCGGCGGCCGCTCCGAACGGGCCGGCGTCGCCGCCGGCCGGTACGCGATGTACACCTCCGGCCAGAGCCACTCCTCGGTCGAGAAGGCTGTCCGGCTGGCCGGCCTGGGCACCGATTCGCTGCGCAAGGTCGACGTCGACCCGCAGACCCTCGCGGCCCGGCCCGAGCACCTGCGCGAGCTGATCGCGGCCGACCTCGCCGCCGGCGTGCAACCGCTGATCGTGGTGGCCTCGGTCGGGGCCACCGGCACCGGCGCGGTCGACCCGGTGCGCGAACTCGCCGCGATCGCCCGCGCGAACGGCGCCTGGGTGCACGTCGACGCCGCCTGGGCCGGCGTCGCCGCGGTGGCGCCCGAGTTCCGGTGGCTCAACGACGGTCTGGAGCTGGCCGACTCCTATGCCACCAACCCGCACAAGTGGCTGCTGACGAACTTCGACTGCGACGCCTTCTACGTCGCCGACCGGGCCGCGCTGATCGGCGCGATGTCGATCCTGCCGGAGTATTTGCGCAACGCGGCGACGGAGTCCGGCGCGGTCATCGACTACCGCGACTGGCAGGTACCACTCGGGCGCCGCTTCCGCGCGCTCAAGCTGTGGGCGGTCATCCGCTGGTACGGCGCTGAGGGGTTGCAGGCACACGTCCGGCAGCACGTCGCGCTGGCCCAGGAGTTCGCCGCATGGGTCGCGGCGGACGATCGCTTCGAACTGGTCGCGCCGCACCCGCTGGCGCTGGTGACGTTCCGGCTGCGCGCGGGGGACGACGCGACGCTGGCGCTGATGCACCGCGTCAACGCCACCGGACGGATGTACCTGACGCACACCGCGGTCGGCGGCCGGGCCGTCCTGCGCATGGCCATCGGCGCCGTGCTCACCGAGCGTCGCCACGTGGAGCAGGCGTGGGAGTTGCTGCGCGAATCGGTCGAGTGATCAGCGCACGCGGATCATCCCTTCCTGCACGACGCTGCAGACCTGGGTGCCGTCGGCCCGGTAGAACCGGCCGGTCGCCAGCCCGCGCCCGCCGGAGGCCGACGGCGAGCGGGTCGAGTACAGCAACCACTCGTCGGCGCGGAACGGCCGTTCGAACCACATCGCGTGATCGAGCGAGGCCATCGAGATGTCGTCCAGCCCGGGCGCCAGCCCGTGCCGCACGAGCACGGAGTCGAGCAGCGTCATGTCCGAGGCGTAGGTCAGCACGCAGACGTGCAGCAGCGGATCGTCCGGCAGCTTGCCGTCGGCCCGCATCCAGACCCGGCTCAGGCCTTCGCGCGGGCCCTCGGCGTGCTGCAGCCACGGCGGGTCGTCCACGTAGCGCAGGTCGATCGGTTTGGGCATCGCGCGGTAGAACTCGGCCGCCTGCGGCGAGTCGCCGTACCGGTTGATCAGCGGCGGCACCGACTCGGGCTCGGGGACGTCCGGCATCGGCGCCTGGTGATCGATGCCGTCCTGCTCGAGCTGGAACGACGCCGACAGCGAGAAGATCGTCTCGCCACGCTGGACGGCGATGACCCGCCGGGTGGAGAACGACCGGCCGTCCCGCACCCGGTCGACGAGGTACACGATCGGGATGCTCGGATCGCCGGCGCGCACGAAGTACGAGTGCAGCGAGTGGACGCGCCGGTCCACGTCCACCGTGCGGCCGGCCGCCACGAGGGCCTGGCCGGCGACCTGCCCACCGAAGACGCGCTGCCACCGCGAGCGGGTGCTCACCCCGCGGAAGATGTCCCGCTCGACCTCCTCGAGGTCGAGCAGCGCGACGAGACCGTCGACCGCGTCCTGCCCGGTGAGCCCTTCGTCGGTCTCAGCCATGCCGCAGGACGTCGCCGATGTGGTGCACCCGGATCGTGTTGGTCGATCCCGGCGTCGACGGCGGCGTTCCGGCCACGACGATCACGAGGTCGTTCGGACGGCACACGCTGCGGCTGACCAGGGCGGAGTCGACCTGGCGCACCATCTCGTCCGTCGTCTGCACCGTCCACACCAGGTG
>Ga0068855_100009609_pt1 | contig 11670 bp, 10 predicted proteins | sample KBSCornC52_FD_66592 | JGI IMG/M metagenome (GOLD analysis project Ga0068855, IMG submission 66592) | Corn rhizosphere microbial communities from Kellogg Biological Station, Michigan, USA - KBS Corn C5-2 | ecosystem: Host-associated > Plants > Roots > Rhizosphere > Soil ...
CGTCTCGACTGTGCTCGAAGCTTTGTTCTGCACCGGCTGCGTGGTGCTGACGTATCAACTTTGCCTGCGATGGTTCGGACGCGAGCGGTTGGATAGCTTCATGACGATGACGCAGGTGATCGTGGCCATCGCTCTGGTTTTCGCCGGCCAGGTATTGCCGCGCGTGATGTTCAAACTCAATCAAAGCGGTTTGCTTCAGTTCAATCCCACGCACTGGTGGCTCGCCCTGATGCCGCCGACTTGGTTTGCGGGACTGGATGACGCGGTTGCTGCGCGCGGCGAGGCGGGCTCGTGGTTGCTTGCGGGAATCGGCTTGGTCGCGACCGCGCTCGTGCTTTGGCTCGCATTTGGAAAGCTCGCGGACAACTACGGCGCGGGTCTGCAAACCATCGCAGAAACAATTTCGCCGCCCAGGAAACGCTCGGGCTCGCAGCGACGATGGACAGAGATCCTCGCCACCCTCCCGCCGCTGAAATGGTTTTCGCCGGCTTCGCGCGCCGGTTTCATTCTGACCGTCGCGTATCTGTTTCGGGATCGCGATGTAAAACTGCGCGTGTTCCCGGGCATCGCGCCGATGATCATCATGCCGCTGATTTTTCTGTTTCAAAACGCACAGCCAATTGAAGGTTTTTGGACGGCATTTTCCGCCGGGTTTCTCGCCACCATCCCTTTGATCGTTCTCGATCTGCTGCAATATTCGCAACAATGGCAGGCAACAGACATCTTCCGCGTGGCGCCGATGGCCGGGCCGGGCCAACTGTGTCACGGCGCGCGCTGGGCTGTTTTGTGTCTCCTCGCCGTGCCGTCGTTTATCCTGATTGGGTTCATTGTCTGGGTCGCCCAGCACAACGTCTCGCATCTTTTGTTGTTCCTGCCGGGATTGATACTCATCCCGATTGTGTCACTGGTCCCCGCGGCGATGCGCCGGGGAACGCCGCTAACGCTTCCCAACGAAGAAATCAAATCGGCGGGCCGCAGCATGAAAATGATGGTGGTGATGTTCGGCGCGATGGCGATGTCCGGAATCGCGTCGTGGACATTGCAAGCGGGATATTTCTGGTGGATGATCCTCGCGGAAGCCGTCATCGCGCTGCCCGCTTACTTCGGCCTGGCCGCACTCGTGTCCCGGCAGCGGTGGAGACCGATGGAATAATCTTAATTCGGTTCCCGTTCCACCACGCGTTCGATGCGGGTATCGGGCACGAACCAAATGAGCGCGACCACCACGAAAATTCCGTTCGAAATCCACGGGTTCACGAAGGCGAGCGGAATCGAGCTGAGATAAAGCGCCGGCGACAATTTCCCCTTCCAATCCGAGCCGATGGCCGCGGCGAGCATGGCGTGGCGGCCTTCGTTGCGAATGATGGCGCCCTGCAATATGTAGTAAGCGATCGCCGCCATCAGCAGCACGAAGCCGTAGACCGCCGCGGGCACCGACGGGGGATGCATTTGCCATTGCCACGTCTTTCCCATCCACGCGGTGGTGAACGGGAACAGTGACAGCCAAAACAGCAGATGCAGGTTCGCCCAAAGAACGGAGCCACTCACTTTTTTGGTGGCGTGCAGCATGTGATGGTGGTTGTTCCAATAAATCCCGACGTAAACGAAGCTTAATAAGTAGCTGGAAAAAATCGCCGGCAGGGAACCCGATTTCAACGCGCCCAGGCTGATGCCTTCCGGCGGACGCAACTCGAGCACCATGATGGTGATGATGATGGCTATGACGCCGTCGCTGAAGGCTTCGAGGCGGTTCTTCTGCATGAGCGCAGAATAGCGGGAGGATTGAGGATTGGCGATTGGCGATTGGCGATTGAAATGTCGAATGGCCGACTTCGATATTCAGTATTCGGTGTTCGACATTCAGCGTTCCGAGTTATTCCTTCAACAGCCCTTCAATATCCAATCGACGCGTATACATCTCAATCCCGCCCTCGGCGTTGCGGGGCCACTGTTCGCGCGGGCGATCCCAATAGAGTTCCACGCCATTGCCATCCGGATCGCGCAGATAAAGCGCTTCACTCACGCCGTGGTCGGAGGCGCCTTCCAATTCGATGCCCGCGGTGAGCACGCGGCGCAGGGCATCCGCCAGCAACGCGCGCGTGGGATAAAGAATCGCGACGTGATAAAGGCCGGTGGCATTCGGCGGCGGCGGCGAACCGCCAAGGCTCTCCCAGGTGTTAAGCCCGATGTGATGATGATATCCCCCGGCGGAAAGAAACACCGCCTGCGCGCCGTATCGCGTGGTGATTTCGAAGCCGAGCACGTCGCGATAAAATTTCAGGGCGCGATCAATGTCCGCAACTTTGAGATGCACATGGCCGATTCGCACCTGCGGGTCGATGGGGCGCGTGGAGGGTTTTTGATTCATTGATAATTTGGACAATTACGACGGTCGCAGACCGCCGCTACAAAGTTACGACCCCATTTTCAGAACCACGCGGAACCGGGCTTTGCCGCTCATCATGCGGTCGTAGGCTTCGGCAGCGCGTTCGAGCGGATAGACTTCGTTCATCGAACACACTCCGGTCATCGCGCTGAACGCGAGGGTGTCCTGCGAGTCGATCGACGTGCCGGAATACCAGCCCTGAATTTGCTGTTTGCCGGCAATCATCATGAGCGGTGAGACCTGCAGGGACTGAGCGGCGCCGATGACGATCAATTTTCCATTTGGCGCAAGTCCGCCTTGGACGGCGCTCATGGCGTCGCCAGCGGTGACGGTGGCGAGAATCACTTTCGCGCCACCGAGTTTTTTCAATTCAACCGCGGGATCCTGCGCCTGGCTGTCGATGTAATAATGCGCGCCGAGTTCGCGCGCCAACGGTTCCTTGTCCTTGCCGCGCGCGATGCCCACGGCGCGAAAACCCATTTTGCGCGCGTATTGAACGCCGAGATGGCCGAGACCGCCGAGGCCAAGAATCGCAACCGTATCCCCTGCCCGCGCGCCGCTGTTGCGCAGCGCATTGAAAGTCGTAATGCCGGCGCACATGAGCGGCGCTCCGTCGACCGCAGACATTTCATCCGGAACCCGCGCGAGGGCGATGGACGACGCGAGCATGTATTCGCCGTAGCCGCCATCGAACGAGATGCCTGTGCTTTTCAAATCCACGGTGCATGCAAAGAAATCGCCGCGGCGGCAATTATCGCAATGGCCGCAATTGCCTCCGTGCCAGCCGACACCGACGCGCTGGCCGGATTTGAATTGCGTGACGCCTCCGCCGACCGCGTCAACCACACCGATGACTTCATGCCCTGGCACGCGCGGGTATTGAATGCCCGGCCAGTGGCCTTCTTTCGTGAGCGAATCACTGTGGCAAACGCCGCAGGCCTGAACTTTAACGCGCACCCATCCGGTCGGCGGCTCGGGAATCGGCCGTTCGACAATTTCAATCGGCCCGCCGGCGCGGGTGACCTGCGCTACCTTCATTTTGTTCGCCATAAAATATTTCCCTTTGCTGTTCGTGAGTGAGGCTTTCGGAATCTTCCACAGATTTTTGGGTTGGCAAATTTCCTCGGAGCGCTGGCGTCTCGCCGGCATAGTCGCGGGCCACACCTCGCCGGCGAGATGCCGGCGGTGCCAGATGAAGCGAACTATTGCACTTTCGCGGATGGCCGCTAACTTAGCGCCATGCGTTTCATTGGGAATATCATTGAGAAATTGCAGCGCCATCCGAAGCGGATCGTTTTTCCGGAAGGTTTGGAGCCGCGCGTGCTGCAGGCCGCGCGCCAGTATTATTCGCTGCGTCTCGGCGCGCCGATTCTTTTGGGCGATCGCACGAAAATCAAACGGCTCGCTGAAGAGTTGAATATTTCGCTCGAAGGGATTCGCATCATCAACCCGGCCGAGAGCGAAGACCTCGAAAATTTTTCGCGGCGCTTTGCCGCGCTGCGCCGCGGCAGGGGTCTCCAGCTTCCCGAAGCGCGCGAGGCGATTTTGCAGCCGAATTATTTCGGCTCCATGATGCTGGCGATGCACCAGGCGGACGGGCTCGTCTCCGGCACCAGCGCCACGACGGGAAGCGTGCTGCGGCCATTGTTCCAGATCATCAAAATGGCGCCCCAAAACACCACGGCATCGAGTTGCCAGGTGATGGAAGTGGAAGATTCGCAGTTCGGCGAACACGGCGTGTTGTTCATGGCGGATTGCGGTGTGATTCCCGAGCCAACGACGGAGCAACTGGCGGAGATCGCCGTATCCACGGCCCAACTCGCGCGGCAATTGCTGAACATCCGTCCGCGCGTTGCGTTGCTCTCATTTTCAACAAAAGGCAGCTCCACGCATCCAACCATCGGGCGCGTGCAAGCGGCAACTGCGCTGGCTCGCCAAAAGGCGGAAGCGAAAAACGTCGAGGCCGATTTCGACGGCGAATTGCAGGTGGATGCCGCGTTGATTCCGGAAATTGCCGCGCGCAAATTGCCGGAAAGCAAGGTTGCCGGCCTCGCGAATGTGTTGATTTTTCCGGAACTCAATTCGGGAAACATCGCGAGCAAGCTCGTCCGCCACATCGCGCGCGCCAATGCCTACGGTCAGATTCTTCTCGGCCTCGATCGTCCGGCGGCCGATGTTTCGCGCGGCTCAAACGCGCACGATATTCTCGGCGTCGCGGCCATCGTGGGCGTGCAGGCGACTGAGTATGACAAGTTGTATCCGGGCGCGGGAGGACGATTGCCCGGTGAATGAGTGTGTCCGTTAAATAAGTAACTTAAATGAGTTAAATAAGGAAACACGTCTCCCGCGAATGCACCTATTTAACTCATTAACTGATTTAACCAGCCCGTGAACACCTCCACGCCACGAGTCTTCATCGCCGCCACTCGCCAGAACGACGGGAAGACGACGACGTCGCTGGGGTTGATTGCGGCGTTGCAGCGGCATTTTCCGCGCGTGGGTTACATCAAACCCGTCGGCCAGCGGTTCGTGGAAATCGAGGAGCAAAAAATTGACGAAGACACGGTGTTGATGGACAGCGTTTACCGGCTGAACTGCCCGCTGGTGGACATGAGCCCGATTGCGGTGGAACCGGATTTCACGCGCAAATATCTCCAGGCCGCGAACAACGATACCCTCGTCAAAAAGATTCAGCAGGCGTTCGATCGCGTGGCGTGGGAAAAGGATTTTGTTTTGTGCGAAGGTTCGGGACACGCCGGTGTTGGTTCGGTTTTCGATTTGTCGAACGCGCAGGTGGCGAAGATTCTTGGCGCGAAGGTGATCATTGTCACGCAGGGCGGCATCGGAAAACCCATCGATGAAGTTTGCCTGAACCAGGCATTGTTCGAGAAGGAAGGAGTCGAAATCATCGGTGTCATTCTGAATAAAGTGCTGGATTCCAAAGTGAATTCGGTGACGGAATTTGCGCGACGCGGTTTGAAGCGCAAGGGACTGGATTTGCTGGGCGTGGTTCCCCACCAGCGCATTCTGTCCAATCCGACGATGGAATTGATTCGCGACGAACTCCGAGCTGAGGTACTGAACACGCCAGAAAAATTGCACGGGCTCGTGGATGACGTCGTGGTCGGCGCGATGGGCGCGCATAACGCCATGGATTTTTTCAAGCCCAACGTGTTGTTGATTACGCCCGGCGATCGCGAAGACATTGTGCTGGCGGCCTGCACGAGCCTCGACACGCAGGCGGACAAGCGCATGGCCGGCATTGTGCTCACGGGAAATTTGCGGCCGTCGCCGGCGGTGCAAAAAATTATCCGTGTGATGCCGATCCCGGTTTTGCTCGCAAAACAGGACAGCTATGAAGTCGCGTCCAAGGTTCACGATTTAACGGTAAAAACCCGGCCGAACGACGCGGAGAAAATCTCGATCATCCGGGATTTGATTGCGAACAATGTGGATTTGGAAAAGATTTTGAAGTCACTTTAATTTTAACCGCGAACGACGCGAAATCGATTTTAAACTGTGAGTCTTCCAATTAATCCAGCACTGAAAGACCTGCCGACGTATCAACCGGGGCGACCGATTGAGGAAGTGGCGCGCGAACTCGGCATGCCAGCGGCGGACATCATCAAGCTCGCTTCGAACGAAAATCCGCTTGGGCCGTCGCCGGCGGCGTTGCAGGCGATGCAGCACGTTCTCGCGCACCTGAACTTGTATCCGGATGGCAATGCGTTCTATTTGAAGCACAAGCTCGCCGACAAGCTTAGCGTGCAACCCGGCAATCTCATTCTTGGCAACGGCTCGAATGAAATCATCGAGTTTGTCGGGCACGCGTTTATGGAACCGGGCGTGGACGTGGTGGTATCGCAATTTTGTTTCGCGATTTATCCGCTGACGGCGAAACTTTTCGGCGCGAACGTCATCACCGTGCCCGCAAAAGATTATGGCCACGATTTGCCGGCGATGCTCCGCGCCATCACGCCGAAGACGCGCGTGATTTTTGTGGCCAATCCGAACAACCCGACCGGCACCGTCGTTTCCAAACAGGAATTGATCGATTTCGCCGCACAGGTTCCGGCCAACGTGCTGCTCGTGATTGACGAGGCTTACATTGAATTTCTTAGCGATGCCGCGGATTTCATTTCCGACATTCGGCGCGGACAGAGGCCGAATCTGCTGTTGATGCGGACCTTCTCCAAGATTTTTGGACTGGCCGGATTGCGGCTCGGCTATGGCATAGGCAATCCCGAACTGATTACCGCGCTGGAAAAGATTCGCCAGCCGTTCAACATCAATTCCATTGCCCAGGCAGGAGCTTTGGCCGCGCTCGATGACGCGGATCACATGCGCCGCACGCGTGATAACAACGCGGCCGGGCTGAAGCTTTACGTTGAAGCGTTTCGCGCGCTCAAGCTGGAGTTTGTTCCGAGCGCGGGGAATTTCATTCTCGTGCGCGTGGGCGAAGGCCAGCGCGTGTTTGAAGCGATGCAGAAACTCGGCGTGATTGTGCGGCCGATGGGCGGGTATCAATTGCCGGAATGGATTCGCATTTCCGTGGGCACGCCGGAAGAAAATCAGCGATGCATCCAGTCGTTGAAGAAATCACTTTAGCAACGCCATCACCATCTCGACCTTGCCGGCGAGGACACCGGCGGTCCCAGGCCCTCAAAAATAAGTTGAATCCCGCGCCAAACCGTTTACTTATCACTTCGCACAAAGACCAATTGTAAAGTGAAACTGACTGACCTGCGCGGCATCCTGCAATACATCCCGCAATTCCGGGAGAAAACCTTCATCATTGAGGTCGACGGAGCCATTGTGACCGATGAAAACTTCGGCAACATCCTCCTCGACGTCGCGGTGCTGCGCTCGCTGAACATTCGCGTGGTGCTGGTGCACGGCGCGGCGGCGCAAATCAAATCGCTGGCGGAGGAACGCAACGTCAAGCCGTCGAATCTCGACGGCGCCGGCGTGACGGATGCCGACACGTTGAAACTCGCGCTCACCGCCGCGAACCGCCTCACGCACGAAATTCTCGAGGGTCTCTCTACCAACGACATCCGCGCCGCCTGCCCCAACGCCATCATCGCGCATCCCATGGGCATCATCCAGGGCGTGGATCACCAGTTCACCGGCAAGGTCGAGCGCGTCGATACTGAGTTGCTGCAGACATTGCTGAACCAGGGCATTACTCCCGTGGTGCCACCGTTGGGATTCGATGGCGATGGAAAAACCTATCGCGTGAATTCGGATGGTGTGGCGGTGGCGGTCGCCGAAGCGTTGAAAGCGACCAAGTTAATTTTCATCACGCCGCAGGATGGGCTGATGTATAACAACCAGTTGATTCGCCAGATGCTCGTGGCGGAGTTGCAAAAACTGTTGCAGCAAAATGCCGCGGGATTTCTGCCGGAAGTTTTCTCAAAAGCTCAACATGCGGTCGCTGCCTGCACCTCTGGCGTACAGCGCGTTCACATCATCAATGGCCGCGTGGATGAAGGGTTGCTGGCGGAAGTTTTTTCGAATGAAGGCATCGGCACGCTGATTTACGCGAACGAATACCAGCAGATTCGCGCCGCGAAAAAGAAAGACGTGCGGGCGATTCAATTGCTGACCAAGAAAGCCGTGGAATCCGATGAACTCGTCAAACGCACGCGGGTGATCATCGAGAAGAATCTCGGCGACTATTACATTTTTGAGATCGATAAAAATCCCGTCGCTTGCGTGGCGCTGCACGTTTATCCCGAGCAAAGCAAGGGCGAATTGGCGTGTCTCTATGTGAATCCGTCGCACGAAAACCAGGGCATCGGCCGGAAGCTGATTCAGTACATCGAAACGAAGGCGAAGGAAATGAACCTGAACGAACTCCTCACGCTTTCCACACAGGCATTCACCTATTTCCAATCCAAGGGCGGGTTCATAGAAGGCACGCCGGACGATTTGCCGGCCGCGCGGCGCGAAAAATACGACCAGAGCGGCCGCAATTCGAAGGTGTTATTGAAGAAATTGAAATCGTGAACCATCGCGATTCAACACGGGTCGGGAACCCTTGACTCCCCTGCCCCTCTCAAAGATAGTGTGAGCGTGTTCCGCAAATTTGGCCAGGTGCTGATGATGGTTGCCATCCTGACGGCAACGGGAGCACATTGGGTGGCGCTTCAGTCCGTCGCGTGGACGGCGATGCTGGCGGAGAATCTCCAGACGACTTCGTTGCAAAAAGCGATTCAATGCACCTTCGACGGCAAGCATCCGTGCTGTCTGTGCAAGGAAATCGCGAAGGACAAGCAATCGGAAAAAAAATCCGACGTGCAGGTTGATCTGAAGAAGCTGGACTTTTCGCATAACCGCTCGGAATTTGTTTTCTCCGCTCCGGCTCATTTTTACGAAGTCGGCATTTTGAATGATTCAGCCATTGCCCTCGCTGAACCGCCTTCGCTTCCTCCGCCAAAAGAACTCCTGGCCTGATCACGGTTTTCCCAAGCGCCGGCGCGCGCTCTTCCGTTTCAATCAATGATGTTTAAAAACGAGAACGCTTCATCGCGTCCTCAGATTTGGAGTTTACATGAAGATTTTTGTTGGTGCAGTTTTGGCGGCAGCGTGCGCGCAGCCGGTTTTGGCGTGTGATTTCTGCGCGGTCTATTCCGCCACCGAAGCGCAAGGCAACAGCGGCAAGGGATTTTTCGCCGGTGTGGCCGAGCAATACACGTATTTCGACACCTTTCAATCCGGCGGCCACGATCAACCGAATCCCGATGGCGAACATCTGAACAGCCTCATTTCGCAGGCGTTCATCGGCTACAACCTCAACAACCGCTTTGGCCTGCAATTCAACCTGCCGGTCATCTACCGCGAATGGAGCGCATTGCCGGAAGGCAGCCGCGTTCACGGCAGCGAAGTCGGTTTAGGCGACGCGCTCCTGGTTGGAAATGCCCGCCTCTATAAAAAGCGATCTATAGATTACACATTCAACTGGAATGGCATGGCGGGCGTGAAATTTCCGACGGGCAATTCTCATTTTCTCAAGCCCGATCTGGACGACATCGCTGCCGGCATCGGCGGGCATGATCTGGCGCTGGGCACGGGTTCATACGACGGCGTCATCGGCACTGATATTTTCCTGCGCTGGAAAAAAATCTTTGGCACTGCGGGAGCGCAATACAACATTCGCAGCGAAGGCACTTTTGGTTATCAGTTCGCCAATGAGTTGAGTTGGAATGGCGGGCCGGGCGTGTATCTGGCGTTGAAGGATGATTATACCTTGTCGCTCCAGGCCATCGTTTCCGGCGAATACAAACAGGAAGACACCATTCATGGCGTGGCCACGGACGACACCGCCATCACGAGCGTGTTTCTCGGACCCCAGATCAGCTTCACGTGGGGCAGCAATCTCAGCGCGAACGTGGGCGCTGATTTGCCGATGAGCATCAAGAGTTCCGGGGATCAAATCGTGCCGACGTTCCGATTGCACGCGGCGGTGACATGGCGGTTTTGATGCGGCAGGGTTGGACACACTACAAAGTTGCGCCGAACGGTTTCCGCGTTAAGGTTTGCGGCATCGATGATCGGAACCGTCGACATTTTTGTGGGCATGTTGTTGGCCGTTGCCGCGCTGGCCTTGCTGGCGCGGCGGCTGCACATCGCTTATCCCATTTTGTTTGTCATCGGCGGTTTGTTGCTGGCGCTGATTCCGGGCGTGCCGCGGGTTCATCTTAATCCAGAGCTCGTTTTTCTTTTTTTCCTCCCGCCGCTGTTATATCCCGCCGCGCTGTTTACTTCGTGGCGGGATTTTCGGGCGAATCTTCGAGCCATTTCGCTGCTCGCTGTCGGCCTCGTGCTGCTGACCACGGTGGCAATTGCATTTCTGGCGCATCATTTCATGAATTTGCCATTGGCGGCCGGCTTCGTTTTGGGTGCCATCGTCTCGCCGCCGGATGCCATTGCGGCCACGGCCATCGCCGAGCGGCTGCGCGTGCCGCGGCGCATCGTGACGGTGCTCGAGGGCGAAAGTCTCGTGAACGATGCCACTGCGCTCGTGGCGTATCGCTTCGCCATCATGGCAGTTGTCACCGGCTCGTTTTCGTTGGGCCAGGCAAGCCTTAAATTCTTCGTCGTTTGTTTCGGCGGCATTCTGATGGGTCTCGTCGTGGGGCGACTCGCGGAATGGTTTCATAAACGCGTGCAGGATGCTCCGATTGAAATCACGGTTTCTTTGCTGACGCCCTTCGCCGCGTATTTGCCGGCGGAGCGATTGGGCATCTCCGGCGTGTTAGCCGTCGTGACGGCTGGCTTGTATCTCGGCTGGCGATTGCCGGAGATCACTGATTTTCAAACCCGCCTGGATGCGCGGCCCGTTTGGGACACAGTGGAATTCATTCTGAACGGCCTGGTGTTTATTCTTATCGGGCTGCAGCTTCCGACGGTGCTGCACGCGGCAACGACCGATCATCTGCCGATGAGCCAGCTTATCTCCTATGCGTCGGTCATCAGCCTCGCGGTAATTGTCGTGCGGGTGCTTTGGGTATTCCCGGCCACTTACGTTCCGCGCCTGCTGTTTAAGGGATTGCGCGCGCACGACCCGTATCCATCGTGGCGGCATGTGTTAATTGTGGCGTGGACGGGGATGCGCGGTGTGGTTTCACTCGCGGCGGCGCTGGCCTTGCCGTTAACCACGGCGGACGGTTCACCTTTTCCCGGACGCGATTTGATTCTGTTTCTTTCGTTCGTCATCATTCTTGCGACGCTCGTCGTGCAGGGATTGAGTTTGCCTCCGCTGATTCGCTGGCTGGGCGTGGAGGATGATGACTCGCTTGAGCACGAAGAACGCGAAGCGCGGCTGGCCGCCAACAAGGCTGCGCTGGAGCGACTGCGCCAGGTAGCAGAAAAAGATCCCGCCAAAGCCGATGCCTTGAAACGCCTGCGCATCGAATACGAAGACCGCATTCGCCAGTTGGAGGCCACGGAGACCGATCGCACGAATCGGCGTCTTCGTCTTTTTTCCGCCGAATACGAGCGTCTTTCGCGTCAAGGCCTCAAACAGGAACGCGAAACCATTCTGCAACTGCGCAACCAGGAAGTCATCAACGATGAAGTTCTCCGCCGCATCCAGCAGGACATCGATCTCGCGGAGGCGCGGTTGCGGCGAAATTAATAAAAAACCGCAGTCTCGATGAACGAGCCTGCGGTTGCGGAGTTAAACTCGAATTATGTCCCTTTCGGCAGCGCCATCGTGCCGGCGTAAACCGCATTTTTGCCGAGCAATTGCTCGATGCGCAGGAGCTGGTTGTATTTCG
>Ga0068855_100009613_pt1 | contig 11668 bp, 5 predicted proteins | sample KBSCornC52_FD_66592 | JGI IMG/M metagenome (GOLD analysis project Ga0068855, IMG submission 66592) | Corn rhizosphere microbial communities from Kellogg Biological Station, Michigan, USA - KBS Corn C5-2 | ecosystem: Host-associated > Plants > Roots > Rhizosphere > Soil ...
TGCGCCTATCTCGCTGATCGCAAGCCAGGGACAAGACGTGGCGCAGGAGGGCTCTGCCGATGCCGTGCCCTTGCACTCTCAGGTCGACGCCGACGCGGGCTAGGCGTACTACGGCCAACGGGTAGGAGGGGAGGCGCTTTCGAAGGCGGGCGCTGGGAACGCTCGCGCGTTCCAGGCTGCCAGCGGTCACCGTTGCGAAGGTGACCACCCGCTCGTTGACCACGGCAACGTACGTAACGGACGGTGGAGCTTGAACTGGTTCTGGCCGGCGTAGTGTTGGAAGAACCGATCGAGATCAGTGGCTCGCGGCCCTTGCCCGCGCAAGCGGTGCCCGATCGCCGGCAAGACGCCATTGACAGGAAGGGTGGCTCTCCACCTTTCTACCTTGCGCTGACGGTCTGCGACCGCCCTCGCGGCGTTGGCCTTTGCGGCTGTTCACGCGCGCCGGCGGTGAGCAGGGACACGACAACCCCGGAGGACAGGGGGATCAAGGGCCGCTGTCACGTCGCGCAGTAGGCCGATAAGGGGGACTCGGTCAACTCTCCGAGGGACTGCTGGAACCTAACCACCCCGCCTTGGCGGCGCGGTTATCAGCCCGTTCCCGCCGAGGTCGCGTTTCGGAGCTTCGTCGGACGAGTCGTGTAAAGAACGGAGAAGCCGGCCACCAGGAACGCCAGGGCGGCGTAGTTCAGCATCGCCAGGCGCCCCCTCGCGAAGAGCGCGCCGCCGACGGCCGATCCGATGGCCTGACCGACGTAGATGCACGACGTGTTCAGGGCGACGGAGGCGCCCGCCAGCGAAGGGGCGGTTTGCACGAGGCGAGCCTGTTGCATCGAGTTGATGGCGGCGAAGCCGAGGCCCCAGAGGCCCATGCCGACGCCCATCACCGGCAGAGAGCCCCTGCCGAAGGTCCACAGCAGCAATCCGGCGAACACCGAGGCCATGAACAGCCAGGTGACGCGGTAAGCGTCGATGAGCTTCACGATCCGGCTGGCGATCATGTTGCCGGCGAACCCGGCGACGCCGAAGGTGGCGAAGAAGATTCCGATGGCGGCCGTGCTGGCCTGCGCGGTTCGAACGAGCAGCGGCGCGAGGAACGTGAACACCGCGAATTGTCCCGCCACCTGAACGGCGGTGAGAGCCAGCAGGAGCAGCAACGCACGCTCGTGCGCGATGCGCCTCCAGCTGGAACCCGACAGGGGAGCCGGGCGCAACCCCGCCGGGACGGCCAGATAGAGGAACGCGCCCCCCACGACCGCCGCCGCGCCGAGCGCGCCGAAGACGGCACGCCAGCCGAGGTGCTCGGCCCCCGCCGCGACCAGCGGCAGCCCGGCCGCGATCGCCAGAGACCACCCCAGGAACACGAAGGCGATCGCGCTCGCCCGCTCCTTTTCGGGGACGATCAGCGCGACGGTACCGGCGGCTTGCGGGGTGAAGATCGCCCCGATCGACAGCATCGCGAGCCGCAGCACCAGCAGCGCGCCATAGCTCGACACCAAGGCCGAAGCTGCGTGGCCGAGCGCCAGCAGACCGAGGGTCGAGGCCAGCAATACCCGCCGATCGATCCGGCTCGTCCACCACGCCATGAGCGGCGACCCGAAGCAGAGGACCACGGCTCCGTAGGTGACCATGAGCCCGACCTGCGCGATCGTGACGCCCAGGCTCGCCGAGAGCGGCTTGAGCATGCCCGTGGGCAAGACCACGGCGCTCCCGACGACGAAGTTACCGACCAACAGTGAGAGCTGCGCACCTGGCTTGGACATGACGCGAAAGCTGACACGCTCCGTCGCCGAATCCACCGGTTGCGGGGTCGCCGGCCGCCGGCGAAGGGTCACGAGAAGAGGGCTTGTTTCGACCGCGCCACATGTTCCGGCATTCTTTCGTTCGGTCCAGGGTTCTAGAAGGCGATGCCAAGGCCGAGGGTTAGCTCCAGGCGCGTGACGCTGGAGATGCTTGCGCTGAGGCCGCTCGTGGTCTTGCTGTAGGAAGAGCTCGGCATCGCGTAGGCGAACAGGCCCGCCGGAAGCCGGTATCGGGCGCCGGCCGCCCACCGGAAGCTCGGCATGGGAATCGCTCCGGACGTGGCTCCGATTTCGATAGGCAGGACAACTCTCATGATTTCCCTTGTCCCTTCTTGGCGAGCGTCGCTCGGCGCCCGTCTTTCGCCAGAGCCCGGAGCGCCGTCCCTTTCGTGACAGCCAAAAGCGAAGCTCTTCCAAGGCCTCCGCCTCGAACGCCGCCGCCCGCGCCCACCGCGACGAGTGAGCGACATTTCGTCGAGCGTCGGCGATCTGCCGAGGGAGGTCGCGCGCGATCGTCCAACAATTGGTCTCGGTGTCCACTTCCGGAGCGCAGACGGCTCGGACGAACGAGCTCTTTCCCGGCGCGTGGACGTCGGCCGGTAGCTGGGAGCGGCTCCATGCGGCCCACGGAGGCATCGCACCATCGGTTGGACGGCAACGCCCCGCCGCCATCCGCCGGGGCCTACTTCTGCTTTGTGCCGACGACACGAACGAGAGCGTAGACGCCGTCCGCGGACACGTCCGCTTCGACCGCCGCACGATTGTAGGTCACGGTGGCCGTCTTGACCTCTACCCACGCATGACGTTCGCCCGTTGGGCGAAGGTGGACAATCCCGTATACGCCGGCGCGATCCGGAAGCGCAAAGGACAGGTGCACCGCGGACACCGCGCTGGCTTTGGATTCCGCGGCCACGGTTCCGCTGATCTTCATCATCGCGCCCACAAAGGCGACACGCCCCGCGGTCTTGCTTTGAATGACCGCGAATGGATTGTCGGTGATCAACCGGAGCCGCGACTCGTTCGCGACGGCCTCCACCTTGTAGCGCGCCTGAATCGCGCCCGCGCTAGCGCCTCGGATGGACACGTAGTTCCTTGCCTCGTTCAGGCGCTCTGCGTCTCCCCAGATCACAGCAGGTGCCTTCGTGCTTCCACAATCACCTTGACACTTCGACACGAAGGCCTGCAGTTGCATGCCGGCGGCCAGAATCATCGACTTCACCTTCTCATCCACGGACTTCACGGCATCGCAGAGCTCCACCGGCCATACCGGGAAACTGGTCGTGCTGGTGCTGGTGGGATCCGCCACATCGACGGCCTTGATCGGACCACCGCCCGAGATCGTGACGATGTCGCCCACTGCAACGACGAGAGATTGGATCCAGATCCCCGCACTCCTGAAGGCCGGGTACGTGGCCGACAGTCGAACGTTGGCCTGGCGCGGGGTCCCGTCGGCGTCGAAGACGCTGGCGCGGATGTGACCGATGCTGCAGGTGTGCGACGTGACGGGCGCGCCCGCCGTGTCGATGAACTCCAGGATCGGCACGCCCGGCAGGATGTAGTCGTAGCGCACGGGAGACGAGTCGATGCCGTTCACGTTCGCGGCCACCGTCACCGCACCGGTTCCCGAACTCGATGCAGGCGTGATCACCTTCGCGCTGAGGTGATCGGTCGTGACGCCCCCCAGAGCGCCCGGGTGGCCCCCGAACGTGACAACCGTCGAGTTGTCGAAGCCGAGTCCTCTAACGATCATCGACACACCGCCGGCGACGCCACCGCGAGGCTGCACCAACGCGTCGATGCGCGGGTGAACACGGGTCGTGACGACGGCCGTCGGGTTCTGCACGTTGAGCGACACGGCCCCCGCGACGGCGGGGGCCGTGAAGGTGCCGACGAACGCGCCGTCGATGCCAGTGGTCACCGTTGCCGGTGTGATGGTGCCGGCGGCCGCGGTCAGCTGAAGCGACGTATTTTCGACGCCGCAGCCTCCGCTATCAATGAGGACCCCGGAAACTCCGCTCGAAGCCTTCGGCATCAGGTCCGGGGCGACGCTGAAGGCTCGTATGGCACTCCCGCTAGGCGCGGTAACCATCGTCGTTGTGCGTAGGCCGTTGTCGGGGTTTTCGACGCTGATCGTGATGGTGTCTCCCGGCCTCACGACCTGGCCGCCGGTTCCATAGGTGCCAGCGAAGCCGCGAATCTTGATCTCGTCGGCGCCGTGTGGCCCCGTGCCCTGCGTCCAGTCGAGACGCCCGAACCGGACCGTGTCGGGTGGCGCGGCGAGTATGTTGCCGGCTTTCCATGGAGCGACACCGGGACGCGCAAGGGCGGCGTTCACGTACAGCGAGGGGCCGCCATTCACGAGGTCCCAGGGAGGCGGTCCGAACGATCCGCGCAAGGTGATCGCCATGTTCGTGCCGGTGCCACAGACCGTCGTGCTGGTGATCGCGGGCGCGGTGGTCGTGCCGAAGCCGTTCACGCAAGCCTGCGCGCTGTTCGACCAGTACTGGGTGGCCGAAGCAAACGCGTACGGAGTCGATGTGCCGCAGAAGTCGCCGATCTCCCGACCACCGACTTCCTTCCAGCCCGTCGGGCTCTGGGGAACCGGGTCGGTCGCCGCCTCGACGATCTCATGCGTGAGCGAGGTCGTCACCGCGTTCGCGCCGCTGTTGCATGCGGCGGTCGTTGGAATGACCGTCCAGGCCAGTCGGCTGTTCGAACTGGCGTCGTGCTCGGCAGCAGCGTGCGTCCCGTTGGGCAGAGCGTTACAGAATCCGGTATTCGTGACCTGAGGCGGAAGAAAGACATTGACGATGGCGGTGTCCACGGTCATCAGCGTCGCGTTGGTTTGGGTGATGCACCGAAGCAGCGCATCGATTCCGTGGATGGCGGCATCGACGTTCGCCGGCAGCGTGGCCGCCGACGGCGTCGCCGTACAATCGGCCGCGGTCAGCGTCGGGCCCATGTAGATGTGGTTGACGCCGTACTGGCTCAGCTGGCTGAAATATGAACTGTGAACGATCGCGCGCGTGAACGTATCCAACTGCGCGACGGTCTCGCCTGTGGCCGCTCCACCGACATCGCTGTCCCACTGGGTGGTGCTCGTGTCCCAGTAGAGGTTGATGACGGTCTCGTGATCCGGAAGGCACGGCCCGCCGACGCAAAAATTGGCGACCCCCGCGACCCCCTCGGTCCAGGCGAGCCAGACGGTGCAAAACCCAATGAATGCTACGCTCGTACGCGCGGACGGTCCGATTCCGAACACGGGGCCTCCCTGGCTCGCAGACATGAGGGAAACGCCCAAGCGCCGGAATCTTCCGTCCTTGCGCACGCAAGGCCGATATCGACCGTCCGACTCTTCGAGGCTCGAGGCGGCCGCTAACCTCGGTGCGCCCGCTCAGCCCCAGAAGATATGGAGCGGAGCCAACTGGAGTTCCCGGTAGCCGTCAGGGTCGCGAACTCGTGAAGGTCAGCATCGAGTGGCCGCTTCCCTTCACATAGGGGAGACCCGCCTGAAAGGGCGTTTCGGCGAGCGTGGTTTCGAAGGTCTGGCTCATTCCGGCCAGGATGGTGGGCTGTGGGCCTCCGCTGAACGTGCCGCCCTCGAACAGTCCATGGATTTCGACCAGGACGTCGACGTTGTTCGGTGCCAGCCGCAAATTGGCGATCGCCCCAGCCGGAACAGTCTGATCGACCGTATTGAGGAACTGAACGAAGGGGGTTGCCAGGCCCAGATGGACCTGATCGTTGATCGTGAACGACTTGGGGGTCATGACTCCCCCTGCGTCGAACAGCTTCAGGTCGACGGTTCCGGTGACCGTGATCGTCGTGCTGGGGATCTGCACCAAGGGGGTGGGGGAGGCGAGCTGGTAGATCAAGTTGCACTTGGGGCTACCGATGCCGGTGACCAGATCGTACCCAGCCGCGGCAGGTTGGCCATTGTTACCGGAGATTTGATCGTTGAAAACCAACGGGTAAAGCACGGGATCTCTCGACAGCGAGTACAGAAGGTTGTTGGCGAACCCAACCGGTTGCTGACCTGCGGCACTCCGCTGCTGATTGATGAGGGCCATGAAGCCCGCCCACAGCGGCGTCGCCACGCTGGTACCGGAGTCGCCCAGCGCGGCTTGGACCCCATGAGCGCCGCCCTCGGTCTGGTACGTCTGGACAGCGTAGGCCGCCACCATGGCGACGTCGGGAATGTTACGATGCGTGGTCGAGGTTCCGTTGGCACCCGTAATGCTGCCTTCCTGAAAGGGAGGCAGGCACGTACCGTCCTGCTTCGTATATCCATAGGGATAGGGCGTGAGGGAGCAGTCCAGCTGGCCGCCGCCACTGCCACTCCAGCCCGTTTCGGACACGTAGGCGCCCCCGTTCCCGTTCAAGGTGAGTTCGGTTCCGCCCACCGTCGTCACTCCCGCCAAATTCCATACATCAGTTTTTGCGAAGCTCCGGAGTCCGTTGTCCCCCGACGCCTGGAAGAAAGATTGTCCCTGCATGGTCATACGATCGAGGAGCGGCTGGAAGAAGTCGGGGGACATCCTCGTGAGATCGAACGAGGAGGACACCTGCCGGCAGAACCTGGGATTCCCATTCGCGATGTTCTCGAAGGTTTTGTAGAGGACGTCAGGATCGGTGCCCCTGAACGGGAACAGCACCACGGCGTCGAGGCCCCGCGCCATTGAGATCGCCATCTCGATGTCCAGATTGACCTCGCTGTCAGGCGTTTCAGTGGAGGAGGCGCCCTCCACGTGAACGAAATTCGCAGGCGCGATTCCAATGGCCTGTTGATAGGCATCGATGTCAACCTGGTTGAAGCCGCCTTGCGCCAAGATGCCTACGCACTCGCCTTTTCCAGTCAGGTGAAACGAGCAATATGAATAGGCGTTCTGGAAGTCATTGCCCCAGAAGAAGCCGTGGGGACCCGAGCCCGTGAGGCTACTTTGGACCGGCCCGATCGGAGCGAAGTCATCGAGGCCGCCAATGTGGAGCACGGGCGACGTCACATCGAGGGAGGGTTCTCGGTCGGGTGCGAAGAAGGTCGTGCCGTCCTGGCGCTGGTAAGTGTTCATCTTGACGAACAACGCCTGCTCGACCACGTCCGCCCGTGCGCTGGCGTTGAGAAGCATGCGATCCGCGTGCGTCTCGACGACGGTCAAGCCCTTGGCCTGTGCATAGGCGGTCAAAGCATCGTAATCGGCGGTGAGGGGGCCGTAAGTGGCGATGAATTGCGCCGGTGTGAGAAACGCGAGGTAGTTCGGACTGGTGGGATCCGACACCTGACTGGCCATGGTGCGCAGTTGCTGCGGATTCCGCACCGGAAGGAGGATGGCGAGGTTGATGATCGTCGCCCCCGGCAGCGGACCGACCAGCGCAGCGGTTGCCATCTCGGGGCTGCGGTGGCCTGCCAGCTGCTGTTTTCCGCGGGCAGTGCGCAGCTCGATGTAGTCAACCGAGGTTCCGAAACCGGTGCTGGCGGCGTTCTTGCCGGTGACGTCGAACCGCACGTCGTGGTTGCCGGAACTGGCGATCTGGACCGCGCCCAGCTCGGCGACGACGTATCCGGCCGCGGCGCTAGTGGCGAAGCCGTCGAGCGCGGCTCCCACGGCGGTGCCGTCGAGCTTGGCCTGAAACTTTCCTCGATCGGGCCCGGTCTTGTATCGCACCACCAGCGAGTAGGCTCCGGGGAGCGGGACCGCGAACGTGTACTTGCTGAAGTCGCCGATCGCGTTCAGCTGGGCGACGTCGACCTTGCCGCTGCTGGCCGCGGCATCCACGACCGCGGTCCGGCTGTCGCCCCCCGACACCGTCGGCACCGACGTCTCGGCCTCGGAGCGGCGGCCGAAGGTCTGCAGCTTGAACACGTCGACCGCGATCTTGGAGCTTGACGAAGCGGCGTTCTTGCCGGTCACGCGGAATCGGATCTTCTTGGACGTACCGGTGGCCTTGCTGACGTCGGCCTCACCGAGTTCGACCTCAGCCAGGCCTGCGGCCGCGGAATATGCGTCGAAGGCGGGGCCAACGTCCGTCCCCTCGACCGAAAGCTGTACGAGCCCACGATCGGGTCCGGTCGCATAGGTCACCTTCGTCTGATAGCGACCAGGCGGCACGTCGACCGACAGCTCGACGTAGCCCGAGGTGCCCACGTCGGCCAGCAGGATTTTCCCCTTGCTCGCCGTCGCATAGGCGGGCTCGGTGGCGGTCCCTCCGCTGGACAGGACCCGCGACGTGCCCTCGCCCTCGAAGCCGAACGGGGTCACAGCGCAACTGACGTTGGAAGTGGCTGCGAGCGAGCCGGGCTGTACCCGCACGCGGTAGCAATAGGCCGTGTCGGCGGTCTTCGAGCCGTCCACCCACGTGGTGTTGCCGGCGGGCAGAAATGGCATCTGCGACCAGCTGACGCCGGCGTTGGTCGAGCGGTCGACATAGACGCCTGTGTTTCCCGGCACGTCATTCCAGTAAAGCTTGACCACGTCGGCGGAGGTGGCGGTTGCCAGCAAGGTTGGGGCCGGGGCGCGGCAGTCGGGGGGCGTGCTGCCGAGGTCCGTGAACAATGCCCCTTTCACATAGACCGCGTAGTGCGTGTCGGCGTGGAAGGGTTGGCTGTTCCCACACGGGCTGTACCATGTGCTCGAACCGGGACTGAACGCAGCAAAGCTGGCCAGGTCCAGGCCGGTCTGAAGGTTCGACCAGGTGAAGCCCGAGCCGACGGTGGTCGTGTCCGTCGTGCTGACGGTGATCTCCCAGTTGGCCCGGTGCTGGGCGTCCGGTCCACAGGCGGCGAACGCCGAGGCCGTGGCCAACACGTTGGTGACCGGATGGACGCAGGTCCCAGCCGCGGAGATCACGCAGCCTCCATAAAAGATATGCGGGACCACCGGGCTTCCGGTCGTGTCGTTGACCCAGTACTTGACTGTGATGTCGCTGAGCTTCACCGCGGACGATGCGTTGTTCTTGACCTGAAGATACGTTCGGGAGCCGTTCGCCCAGCATGAGTTTCCGGACACTTGAAGATCGAGATTGATTCCGCTCTCGCCGATGGCCGATTGCCGGGCTTCCACCGGCTGATCCGGGTGGCTCGCGCAACCGCCCACAGCCAGCAGAGCGCTCGCGATTAGCCCGAACCGACGAATCAAAAGCGTTTCGATCTTGGTCATGCTGTCCTCCCGAACAATGAGTGACGCCGCAACCACCGGAGGACAATGCCTTCGAGCCCCAGCAGGCCCCGCGACGGTGTCCGATAACGTCTTGAGTGTCAACTTGGCGATGTTCGCCGCCGCCCGCTGAGCGGATAGCCGGTCCCCGCCTCGCCCGAGTACCGGACCGGGCCGTCGCGGCGCGAGGCGGGCGTCCGACCGATAGCCGTCAGCCGGCGCCAGCAGGATGGTCAGGTTCGCGAGCCGGGCACGATTGCAGCGGACGGAGCCATGTTGAGCGGCCTTGGCTGTCGAGTTTCACCTTGTCGGTCGGTTCGAAGAGAGCGTCGCTGTTCATGAACAGGAGCAGGCGCATGAGCGGCAACCCGGCCCCTGACCCCTGCGGTCGGACGAACACGTCGGGCAGCCCTCGCTGACGGCGCGCCGATCGTCGCGCGGGCGGTTTCAACCTAGCCCTCTGCCTCGACGACGACCACGACCGCCAAGCCGGACGAGTCTTCGACAATGCAAGTAGGCGGGACAGGGATTGAACCTGCGACCCGGGCCGTGTAAAGGCCCCGCTCTACCACTGAGCTACCCGCCTGGGTGGGGCGGCGAAACTAGCACGAACTTGCGGGCGGTGGCGGGTACGGGCGAAGCGCGAGGGGAGCATCTGAAGAGCGTGTGACGTCCCCCTTCGCCATCGCCCAGACCTCGTCGGCAAGGCGCGCTGAGGAGCGCCCGCTCGAATGAAAGGTGGCGCAAAATGACGACAGTTCCAGGGCCGGCATGACGAGCGGATCAGGGTGGGCGGTCGGAGCTCGCGGTTATCGTTCCGGCGCAGAAACGACGCGCGCCGTCTGAGCGCGGGCGGGGACCGCGCGAACGCACGCGATCGTGGTCTCCGACGGAACGCGCCTGGCTGACGCGGGGCGGGTGGCCTGCAGGTTGCTCTTACTCGGGGCTCGGCCTTTGGTATTCTCGCCGCCCATCCAAGGAGGTCCCCGTGACGTCGCACATCGTATGGCCCCGGACCCGATCGAAGCTTCTCGTGGCAGGCGCGGCGTTGGCCGTGTCGGCGGTGCTCTTGATCGGGTCGGAGCGGCGCGCGCGCGCCGACCTGATCTCGGTCTTTGGCGAGGCGTATGGCGGCGGGCTCAGCGCCGGCGTCAAGGACGGCGTATCGCGGACGTCCCCGGCGCTGGTTTATGGCGCGCAGGTCGGCGCCCGCGTGCTGGGCCTCGAGCTGTACGGCGACTACATGCGCCGTGCGAGCGGCGGCGTGATCGAGCGAGGCATCCTCGGGTTCCGGATGGGCTTCGACATCTTCGATCCGTGGCGGCTCGAGGCCCGCGCGGGCGCGGGTGTCATCGCCGAGCAGAACCACGCGTTCGGCTCGCCGGTCAATCGCGTCGGCGTGGTCGCGCGCCTGGGCGCGAACCTGGAACGAAAGATGACGACCTTCGTCTACCTGGGCGTGGGCGTGACGGGTGAGTGGTTCACGCTCGCCCACGGCGATACGCCCCAGGAGATCAGCACGGGCTGGCAGAACGGCAAGGACGTCATCGGCGACCTGCACCTGAAGATCGAGATCGGGCTGTAGCCGGAACGGCCGGCCGCCCTCCGGCGCCCCGGCCCGCGCTACAGCGTCGACTGCGGATCGACGTCGACGACCAGGCGGACGTCGGCGGGCAGCTTGACGTGTCCGGCGGCCCGGGCGCTGGCGGCCAGCGCCGCCCGATCGGTCGACGCGAGCCAGACCTGAAAACGGGAGCGCCCGCGCACCCGCGCGATGGGCGCCTCCGCCGGGCCGCGCAGCACGACGCGGCCGCCTCCCACGCGCCCGGCCTCCTCCGCGACGGCCGACGCCGCGGCGCGCGCCTCCCCCTCGTTCGCGGCGTCGAGGCGCAGCGCGATCATGCGGGTGAACGGCGGGTAGCCGGAGGTACGGCGCTCGACCAGCTCGGCGCGCACGAACCCTTCGTAGTCGTGGCTGCGGACCGCGACGATGGCGGGGTGCTCGGGGTTGTAGGTCTGGACGATGACACGGCCCGGGCGATCGCCGCGGCCGGCCCGACCGGCGACCTGCTCGATCAGCTGGAAGACCCGCTCGGAGGCGCGGAAGTCGGGCAGGTGCATCGACTGATCGGGGTGAAGCACGCCCACCAGCGTGACGCCGCCGAAGTCGTGGCCCTTCGTGACCATCTGGGTACCGACGAGGATGTCGATCTCGCCGGCGTTCATCGCGCGCAGCACCTCCTCGAGCGCGCCGCGCCCAACCGCGGGATCGTCGGCGCCGCTCGCGTCGCGCCCCGCGCCCGGAGCCGCGCTGGCGCCGGCCCCCGCGGTGTCGCGGTCGAGACGAGCCACGCGCGCGCCCGGGAAGCGCTCGCGCACGAGCGCCTCGACCCGCTCGGTGCCCATGCCGAGCCGCTCGAGGCGGGGCTGCTGGCACGACGGGCAGCGGGTGGGAACCGGCGAGGTGGTGCCGCAGTAGTGACAGATCAGGCGGTCGCGCCCGCGGTGAAAGGTCATCGAGACCGCGCAGTGCGCGCAGCGGATCACCTGGCCGCACGCGCGGCACAGCACCACCGTCGAGAATCCGCGGCGGTTGAGGAACAGGATGGTCTGCTGGCCGGCGGCCAGGTTGGCGGCCACCGCCTCGCCGAGCGGCGCCGAGAACAGCCCGTCGGCGCCGGGCGGGTGGCGGCGCAGATCGACGATCTCGACGGG